>OFDN01000025.1_pt1 | contig 187262 bp, 158 predicted proteins | sample 1520971 | NCBI WGS metagenome assembly OFDN01 (sample SAMEA94257418, study PRJEB24077) | hot springs metagenome | biome: Aquatic biome; feature: Geographical feature; material: Water | place: India | collected 2012-06-12 | depth 5 m
AGGAATAATTTACAAAGAAATATAACTTTTTACTTGTTTTTTAACACAGTTCATTCCGAAGCGCAGCGAGGAAACTTATTACAACGTTGTTAACAAAGCGGGATAAGATGCTTCTCTATCGTTCAGCATGACAGACCTTTCCGCCATTGCGAGGTCTCCCGAAGCAATCCGTCCCATCTATACAAACAGAGTGCTTCAAAGCTCAAAAGCAGTTTTTCGTAATGGCGATAAACGACCACAAGTGCGGCAGGGCATCCTGAACCTTTCGAAAGGCTCACAATGAGTTTTCCGAAAGGTTCACCTTGAGGGTGTCGGAAGGCTGTCCGGAAATATCTTACCGGGGTTTAAAATGTTTTTAGGGTCAAAAAGCTGTTTGATGCCCTTCATTAGCATAAGCTCAGTAGAGGAGAAAGCAATGTCCATATAATTCTTCTGTACCCATCCGATGCCGTGTTCGCCCGAAAGAGTTCCCTTAAGGCTCACCGTAAGCTCAAAAATCTCTCGAATACCGATGGGTAACTTTGTGTTCCAGTCTTCGTCGCTCATGTCGCCCTTTATAATATTCACGTGCAGGTTTCCGTCTCCTGCATGGCCGTAACACACACTCTTGAAGTTATATTTCTTACCGATGGCTTTCACACCTTCCAACAAACGGGGTAACTCGTAGCGGGGCACTACCGTATCCTCTTCCTTATACACCGAGTGAGATTTTACCGCTTCGGCAACCCTGCGGCGCATCTTCCAAAGTGCCTCTTTTTGGTCGGCAGTATCGGCAAACAAAATCTCGTCGCATTCATAATTCAGTAGTACTTCATTTATCCGTTCCGCTTGTTTAAACAACTCGTCCATATCGTTACCGTCCACTTCTATCAGTAAGTGGGCTTGTACTTCATCCTTCACGGGCACGGTTAGGCCATCTACAAACTTCATTACCCAATCAATCGCGTCGCGTTCCATAAACTCAATAGCCGATGGCATTATACCCGCGCGGAATATGGCCGAAACTGCTTCGCAGGCTTTGGTGGCCGAGAAAAACGGCACCAACATTAAAATGTTTTTATCAGGGTAGGGGATAAGCTTTAGCACGGCTTGGGTAATAATCCCCAACGTACCCTCGCTGCCTACCATTAATTGGGTAAGGTTATACCCCGTTGAGTTTTTTAGCGTATTTGCACCCGTTTGTATTACCTCTCCATTGGGCAATACTACCTCAAGGTTCAGCACATAATCTTTGGTAACTCCGTATTTAAGTGCGTGCGGCCCGCCTGAGTTTTCAGCAATATTACCACCTATAAAACACGAGCCTTTGCTGCTGGGGTCGGGGGGATAATACATTCCCTTTTCAATCACCGCTTTTTGCAATACTTCAGTAATTACCCCCGGCTGCACGGTTAGTTGCAGGTTTTTCTCATCAATCTCAATAATACGGTTCATTCGCTCCACCGATAATCCAATGCCTCTGTGCACGCTTAATGCGCCGCCGCTAAGCCCCGTTCTTGCACCTATGGGGGTAACGGGTATAGCATTTTCAAAGGCTATTTTTAGTACGCTTGCCACTTCTTGCGTAGTAGCAGGTTTCACCAACACCGAAGGCGGGAAGCTTAAGTTTTCGGTTTCATCGCTACCGTATTCGTGCAGGGTTTCGGCATCAGTAAAAACGTTGGCGTTACCTAAAACGGCCTGTAATTGAGTAAGTATATCGGGAGTAATCATCTTTCTACAACAAAAAAGAGCACAGCCTGCTGCTTGCAGCAACAGTTCTGTGCCCGTAAAATTAACTATTAATAACTCAACTTTTAAAAATGAACACCTTATTCGTAGCCCTTGCCTTCCATTACCAACGCTCCCTGATTGTTTAGTATAGCAATGAACTCGTTGTGGGGCATGGGCTGGCTAAACATGGGGAAATCCTTAGCAAGGGCATTGTTGTGTTCCTCAATACTAAGTGTGGCGCAACAATCGGTTAGGGTTACTACATTAAACCCTTTTTCGTACGCAGTACGCATGGTCGACTCTACACAACAGTTGGTAAGAAACCCGGCCAAGGCAACCGTATTAATGCCCATGCTGCGCAAAATAAAATCGAGGTTGGTGCTGGCAAAGCTGCACAATCCGCGTTTACCTTCTATCACCACATCCTCTGCGTGGGGTTTTAGTACATCTATAATTTCTGAGCCCCAGTTGTTTTTCTTAAACGCACCATTGTCAACCACACCCTTCAAAATACCGTAAGGAGTAGCAGTTAATTCGTGGTAGTCTTCGGTAAAAGAAATGGGTACATAAATAATGTGTGCACCCGCTTTGCGAGCAGCGGCAACGGTTTCAAGGGTATTGTTCAGCATATTGTTGCTTTCCATTACCCCTCTAACAGCTTCGTGAAAGACACCTCCGGGCGAGGTAAAATCATTTTGAAATTCTATTAAAACTAATGTGGTTTGTTTTGGGTTCATACTATTGGTATTTATTAGTAAACACAAAGCTTCTTTTCTTTTACGAAACCCTAGCGGCACAATTTTCCCAATCAATAGCACATTCTTCCCAAATGTTAAAAACAAAAATATATTGAGCCGCGTATTCGTTAACTTCGTTACTACGATACTACAAAGTCATGTTCAGTCCCCGAACATATCATCTCACGCCACACCACAAGCTCCAATCATTGGTAGAACATAAAAGCGCGTTTAACCTTAACCGTTGTCAGCTTAATATTTATGAAACCAATGAAGAAACCCATAACTACAACTTAAGTTTTGAAGGGTTTACCATCACATCGATGTTGCGGGGAAAGAAAAAGATAATGTTGGGCGACGCACCGCGCAGGGACTATTTACCGGGCAATACTGTTATTGCACCGTGCAACGCTAAACTAACCATCGATTTCCCAGAAGCCAGCCTGACATCACCCACACAATGCACAGCAGTGGTAATTGACAATGATTACCTGAACAAGCAAGTGGCATACATAAACGAGTACTCGATGCGGCAAGAGGTAACAGCCGACTGGAAGTTTGAAAACGCCCCCGCGTTGCTGGATAATAACAGGGAAATGGCGTTTTTGAATGAGCAGATTGTACGTACGTTTACAAGCACCGACCCGTTTAAAGATATTCATGCCGACTTGCTGCTAAAAGACCTTATTTTATGTGTGTTGAGGTTGCAAAACCTTAACAGACTTGAGAATGCCACAGGGGAGAACCCGTTTAAGCTGGTTCTTGATTATATACGTACGCACATAACATCAAGCATTAAGGTGGAAGAATTATGCAAACTTGCCTGTATGAGTAAATCGGCGTTCTACAGGGCGTTTACTCACGAGTTTGGCATTGCCCCTAATCAACTGATAATCCGCGAGCGACTTCAACTATCAAAGCAGCTAATGGTGCAAGAGCGCTTAAGTGTAAAGGAGGCGGGCTATGCTGCAGGCTTTTCAGACCCTAATTATTTTGTAAGGATGTTTCGCAAAAGCGAAGGCATTACACCTGGCGGATTTCTTAAAGCCAACGGCAGATTTCAAGACATCAATCCTCTTTCTTTTAACTAAACGGCACAATAAACAGGCGGGTTTTATTCGTTAGCAGTAATAGTGAAAAAACTAACGGGTATATTACTCATTGCATTATTTACGGTTTCTTTTGGGGCGGTGCTGCTATGCAAAAGCCCTACGGTGCAAACCTTGGCGGGCAAAATGCTCACCGAACACGAAGTAGGGGACGTGGTTGACAGCCTTAACGGGGTGCCGGTATATTACAACGGGGCGGTGGCTAATACAGGCAAACGGCATTTGGCTACTGACGGATATAACTACGGCCTGCGCTGGCAATGTGTAGAGTTTGTGAAACGGTATTATTACGATTATCTGAACCACAAAATGCCCGACTCATATGGCCACGCAAAGGACTTTTTTGATACTGCACTTGCTGACGGAACGTTAAACAAAAAACGCAACCTTATTCAATATAAAAATGGAAGTAAGGTAGCACCTAAAGAAAACGATTTACTGGTGTTTAACTCGCATGACTTTAACCCGTACGGGCACGTTGCCATTGTTTCAAAAGTAAGTGACAAAGAGATAGAGCTAATACAACAAAATCCCGGACCTACGGCTCCCTCACGCGAAACGTATACGGTGGAGAAGAAAGACGGCAAGTGGACGATAGACCGCGATGATTTACTGGGCTGGTTGCGATTGCAAGATGAATAAAAGCAAGAAGGCCGCCCAAGGGCGGCCTTCTCAATAAAATTATAGGGGTGACGGATTACTTAACAGTATCCATGTGTACCATCAAATCAACAAGTTTGTTGCTATAACCCCACTCGTTATCGTACCACGATACTACTTTAACAAAGTTAGGACTCAACATAATACCTGCGTCAGCATCAAAAATAGAAGTGCGAGAATCACCCATAAAGTCGCTAGATACTACTGCGTCTTCAGTGTAACCCAAAATACCTTTCAATTCGTTTTCGCTGGCACGCTTCATAGTAGCTTTAATTTCTTCGTATGAAGTTGCTTTTTCCAAACGGCAGGTCAAATCAACCACAGATACGTTAGGAACCGGAACACGGAACGACATACCGGTTAGTTTACCTTTAAGTGAAGGGATAACCAAACCTACTGCTTTAGCAGCACCGGTAGATGAAGGAATAATGTTTTGGTATGCACCACGGCCACCGCGCCAATCTTTAGCAGAAGGGCTATCAACAGTTTTTTGGGTGGCAGTTACTGCGTGTACAGTAGTCATCAAGCCTTCCAAAATACCGTAGTTATCATGCAAAACTTTGGCTACAGGAGCCAAACAGTTAGTAGTACATGATGCGTTTGATACGATGCTCATATCAGCAGTGTATTGGGTGTTGTTCACGCCCATTACAAAAGTAGGGGTATCGTCTTTAGCAGGAGCTGACATGATAACACGTTTAGCACCGGCTTCAATGTGTTTGGCTGCTGTTTCTTTAGTTAGGAACAAACCGGTACTTTCAACCACATACTCAGCACCAATTTCATTCCACTTAAGGTTGGCAGGGTCTTTCTCAGCAGTTACGCGGATAGTTTTTCCATTTACTACCAACATACCGTTTTCTACCTTCACATCACCGTTAAAAATGCCATGGGTACTATCGTACTTAAGCATATAGGCCATATAATCTACCTCAATAAGGTCGTTAATGCCTACAATTTCAACTTTTGGGTTGTTGATGGCAGCCCTGAATACAAGGCGGCCAATGCGGCCAAAGCCGTTAATTCCTACTTTCATTTACTGAAGAAAATTATGTTATGATGGCTTGCTTTGGCAAACGCCGCGCCCGGCAAACAAGCACTTTAAAACAACAAGGCGTTTTTGGTGGCGCAAAATTAGGATTAAAGTAACTGAAATACAAACCCCTGTGCATGTTGTTTTTGTGCTACATAAACCGCCAAACAAAAAATTTTAACCAAAACAGTTGCATTGTATTCGTAAAAAGCTATCTTTGCACTCCTTTTTACCGAAACGGCCCGTTAGTCTATCGGTTAGGACGCATCCCTTTCACGGATGAGAGACGAGTTCGATTCTCGTACGGGCTACAAAAACTAAAACCCTTTTCTTAACCGAGAAGGGTTTTTTGTTTAATGAATTTTGTTTTCGCAAGAAAAACCTTTCTAATGCATTGATTTATTATGCTCATATAGTTCCGTCCTGCTTTGATTTCAAAATATTTTAATTACAACATAAGTAAAAAGGGCTGCCTTAACTTGTTGATTAAGGCAATTTTTTGTTGTATAAATTGTCAATAGAGTTTGAAACAACTAAAAGAGTGTTTAGTGTATCTTAATAATATCAAAGTCATTGTTGGAAATGAAAGCATATATTGTTGACGATGAAATACTATCAGTAGACTTGTTAAGAGTATCCATTAAAAGCTATTGCCCCGAATTGGAGATAATTGGTGATGCAACAAATATTAATAATGCATACGCGGAAATTATAAAGCAATTACCTGAAATTATTTTTCTTGATATTGAAATGCCGGGAGGTGATGGTTTTGAATTGTTAGAAAAATTGAATAATCGGTTCCAGTTTCATACGGTATTCATCACCGCTCATGAGCAGTATGCGAGGCATGCTATTAGAGCTGGGGCTGTTGATTATCTGCTGAAACCGTTAGAAGGCAGTGAACTAAAACAAACCGTGCAGCGACTTCTTTCTATTAAAGAAAGCAGAATGCAAAACCCTTGGATTCCTGTAGAAGGTGAGTTAGAGAAAAAAATAGTACTTAATCACCACAAAGGGTATAGTCTCATAAAACTCAAAGATATTATTAATCTCGAAGCCGACAATAATTATACGGTACTTATATTAGTTGGTGGCAAAAAGATAGTTTGCTCCCAAACTCTTGGAAAATTTGAAACCGGTATTCGGTCCGACTGGTTTTTCAGAGTGCACCGTTCACACATTATTAATTTATATCATTTACAGGATTTTCTTTTTGCCGATGGGGGCTATGTTCAAATGAGTAATGGGGAAAGAATAGCGGTATCAGATAACAGAGTGAAGTTATTGAGGGATAAAATAGAGCGCTTTTGTTCGTATCCGTTTTGATATGGTTGGTAATATACTATTTATTATATATGTACTAGCTGGACTTAATTTTTTGAAAGCCCAAACTCCGCCAATATTTAATCTTTCAACTGCAAACGGACTTCCAAGTTCAAATGTCTATAGAGCTTGCCAGGATGAAAAGGGATTCCTATGGATAGCCACTGAAAATGGCTTATGCAGATACGATGGTAGCGAAATAAAAGTTTTGGATACCCGCGATGGCCTACCAGATAATAGTATTATACATGTAAGCAAGGGTTTTGATAATCAGTTGTGGGTATGCACATACAACAAAGGAATGTGCATACTTAAAAATGAAAATCTTATCACTAATAGCGATTCATTAAAAATCGCCTCTGAACAAATTGTGAGGATTGTTCATACGCGCAAAAGCATTTGGCTGCTAAATTCTCGCAAATGGTTATACAATTTACTGAATGGCAAGCCACAGATATTTGTTTCTCATGGTATAGATACCCTTATATGTCAGAATATATTTCAAATTAATGATACCTCGTGCATTTTTTTTACACAGGAGGGTGTATTTAAGTACGGTGACGTTTCAGGAGTTAAACAGCTTGATTTATTTGTTGACAATGCTCAGATGTTTTTTTCTTTTGGAAAAAAAGTAATAGCACTTACCCCTGAAAAAATACACATACTGGATACTAACCAGCGTATTGAGCGTACTATACAGCTTGAAATGAAGCATGTTTGGACTGATATAGTATCTGACTCAAAAGGGAATTTATGGATGGCATCGGGTACCGAATTAATGAAGCTGGAAAACACTGGTAAATTAACCAGGTATAAGGAGTTTTTTAAAAATCATCCCATATTTATTAACGACCTGTTTGTTGACAGTTGGGATAATATATGGATATCTACTTATGGGGCTGGGCTATATTGTTTATGGAATAAGGATATAACTTATTTGCCGGTAGTTTCTGAAAAAATAAACCATAACGTCACTTCATTATACACATACAACGATAAGGTTTTTATTTCTTCATTAGGAGGAACATTTACTCAATGGGTGAAAGGTGAGATGCTGGCCATTGGCAAGAATTGCAACACTTTTAACGATTATGTATATTTCCAGTTTATAAAAAACGATACTCTTATTATTGGCAAAAACAACGGATTATGCTTTGTTTCGGGTATTGATGGTAAAAAACCGCAACAATGTTCATGTATCCCTCTTAAAGAAGGAGCTATTTCCGGTTTTATTGACTCTAAGGGGTATTTATGGATAGGACACTACACGGGTGTTACCTTTCAAAATAAAGGGGATAAAGTATGGATCCCTGAAATGATGGAGAAGCGGGTAAATGCTATTTGCGAGTATCCTAACGGTACATTTTATATTGGAACCGATAAGGGGTTATATAGTTATATAAATAATGCTGTAGCGCCTGTTTTTATTTCCTTGAATGAAAATGAAAGGTTTATTACCTCGTTGGTGGTTGATAAGACAGGCAATTTATGGATAGGCACGCGTGGTGGACTGTATATACGTCAAGCAGGGCAGCCATTTATTAAATCATATAACCACAGTTTATTGTCACATACAAAAATCTCTCAGTTGCTAGAAACTCCTGATGGTGCACTATGGATTGCATCACATCAGGGGGTTTATCGCTATACCGGTAAAAAAATGATTGCATTTACAAGAGAAAATGGCCTTATTTCTAACCACGTCCTCTCAATAACCATGGATAGTGAAAAACGTCTTTGGACGGGCACACCAGACGGAATTTCAGTAATTGGCAGTGAACGTTACGATAATGAATTAGAAATTATTCCTAAATTATATATTACTAGTATTAGCTATGGGCAAAAAACTGAAATGTATCCCACGCAGGTTTCAGTGCCCACCAGTAGCCGGAATATAATTGTAAGTTTTACAGCAATATTCTTTCCTGCATCTACCCAAATAAAATTTCAGTACCGTATAAAAAGCCTCAATGAGGCTTGGCAGGAATTACCCAACCGTTCGTTGGTTCTTTCTTCACTGCCAAAAGGAAAGCACAGGCTTGAAATCAGAACAAAGGCACACGCGCCGCAGGATAAAACAGAATCTGTGTATTTGGATATCGATGTAATACCCATGTTTTATGAACAATTATTCTTCAAAATAATTGTAGGTGTATTGCTAATAGTATTGTTGGTGCTGATAGCAAATTACAGGATACGCAGAGTACACAGGCGTGAACAGGCAAAACATTGGCGAAAAATGCGTATGATGTACCTTAGGCTACAAGCGGTGCAGGCATCATTAAATCCACATTTTATTTTTAATTCATTAAACTCCATTCTTTCACTGCTCAAAACCCAACGAAACGAACAGGCAGAGCACTACCTTTCAGGTTTTTCAAAATTATTGAGAAATACCCTTGAAACAAATGCGAACACATCAATCACAATAAAAAATGAAATTGAGCGCCTAAACCAATACCTGGCACTTGAAAAGATTAGGTTTGCAGGCACTTTTGAATATGAAATTGAAGTATTGGGCGATTTGGATATTGAGCATGTAAAAATACCGGTAATGGTAGTACAGCCTTTTGTTGAAAACGCCCTAAAACATGGTATACGCCAGGTGAGTGACCAAAAAGGTGGGATTAAAATCGTATTTGAGCAGCAAAATGCAACAATAAAAATAGTGGTGGAAGATAATGGTATAGGGTATTATACATCGCTAAAATCAAAAGGAAAAACCAATCATCGGTCATTAGGTATACAAATGGTGCAAAAACAATTAGCTTTGCTAAACGAGGCCGGGCGTGGCACACACACATTATCAATTACTGAAAAAGAAAAAGGGCAGGGTACCCTTGTAGAAATACACCTGCCCGCAGTATGAAAAAAGCCTATCAATGGTTGCTAATTGGTTAGAATCAATTTTTTGTTATAGTTTTTGCCATCAACAATTGCATTAAGAAAATACACCCCAGCAGGAAATCCAGTAAGGTTAAGCTGAAGCGAGTGTTCACCTTTCTCTTTATCAGTTAATAATTTTTGCCACACCATCTTTCCGTTGATATCAAAAACCTGCATCTCAATCGGCGCAGTTCTATTTAAGCTATAAGTGATCGTGCTTTGATTATTAAAGGGGTTGGGGTTTACCATAAGTAACGTTAATGCTACAGACTCTTCGTCAACAACATTTTTATAAGCATCACTATTTGATTTTCCAGTTTTTGACAAAGGACAGAGTGGATCGCAAGGTCGTATTGCAGCAAGAAAATAGTTCCCTATATTTGGTGTTGAAACGAAATCAGGAGCTAATAGCACATAATCTGATGCCCAAAATTCAACATTAGCGGATGGAGCTATTGATACAATTTGACCCCCCGCAATAATTGTGTTATGGTGGTTATATATGCCTGCCGAAACCTGTTGATTACCAGCGATGACCAAAGGAGTGCAGGTGATGTCGGTAACAGCAACATCATCGATACTTAAATCTATTTCGCAATCAGTGGCTTGTGGATAAATCCAAAGCTGGCTGTAATTTGCATTAGCTGTAAAGGTTACCGTAATCTCTGTCCAGTTTGAATACGTTGTATTATCGGTTAATATTACTTGACTGTTTGTTGGGTTTGGTATCGCCTCAAAACACGATACAGAACCGTCTGAAGACGTTTCAGGCACACCATTTGCGGCACGTATGACGATACCGGGTGCTGGCTGATTACAGTTAAAGTAGATTGTCTTAGCATCAATGCATAACCGGTATGATCTGCCTTGTACAAAATTGTAGTTATAAAATACTCCCTCACCTGTGTTATTACTGGTTGTTGAATAAGCCATATAACAATAATTTGTACCGCTGCTGGTTACAACTCGCGCCGTTCCGTGAGAACGGTGCCAATTTGGGCAACAATTTGGGGTTAGCCTCCCGTTGCAAGGGCTACTTGGACAGTTCTGTGCGGCTTCAAAATCGCCATTTTGAAGCAATTGCGCGCAAATTTGTTGGTTGAAACATAAAATAAATACTAATGCAATAGTATTTTGAATAACGTATTTCATAGTGTTTCCTTTCAAATTATTGTTCCAACTTTTCTAGCCTTTTTATTAACTCTTCATTTTCTTTTTTCAATTGAATTAAGTGGAGGGTTAGTTCTTCTATTTTTTCTAACAATTTAGCATCCATTGCTGCCAAATCAATACCGTCCTTCACCACCTCTTCGGCTGATGGTATGCCGGGCAAGTGATGATTGGTCTTAATAAAATTGTCCACCTCAGATAATGGCATTAAACGATAATCGTTGTTAAACACATAATCGGCCCAGCTTGCAGAGTTTTTAACTGCACATTTTACCTTTTCCGTCAAAATTCCCTTTTCAACAAACAATCGGTAGTCGGTATTTTTACCAACCATTTCAGAAGAAATTATCCCTATACCCACAGAGTTATTGAAAAAAGCTTGCCCTTCAGGATCAAGCCTGAACGAATTAATCCAAGTGCTGCCATTGAAAAAGCTAAACTTCAGGTTGTTTCTTTCATTTGCATCGGACCAAGTGGCACCCCTTCTTAATATCGACCAATAATCGCTTCTGTTTTCAAACTTAAAATCTATAACGGGTGCAAAATCTTGGCTGGTTGAACCTTCACCCTCCAATATTATTCTTTCACCTTTTACATGAAGTTTTGCTTGCGGGGTGCTTGTATTAAGCCCTACATTACCATTAGCCCTCATATAAAAGGCATGGGTTGGAGCGGCCCATTCAACAATAAATGGCCTCAAGTAGGTATTAGCAATTTCATTCTCAAGCCTGAAACTATTGTCGTAATCATGGATAAAAGCCCACGTTTTAGGCGCACCACTGTTGTCTGTAAATCGCAACCAGTTAATAAGATTGGTGCCATTTTTCTTACCTAATTGTGTAAATATTGAGTGTCCGCCATCATTTTGCAGAATCATGCCCTGAAACCAACCAGAATTGCTGTAGCGGACATGAAGTTGTCCTGTAATTGGGTTTAGCGGACCAAAAGGAGTTCCAATACCAACACGACCATGCCTATGTATATTTTGGCCGGTATTAGTAGCATTAGCCGAGGTAATCTCATCAATCCATGCAGGAGAAGTGTCTTGCGAAAAAGCAAAGCATACAGATAACATTAATAAAAGTGTTAAAACAATTGATCTTTTCATAATAGTAATAAATTAGTATGAAGCTAAGTTCATATTAGCTGCTTGTACTTTAGGAGCAATTGAGCAGAAGTAACTTTAATGCTGGTGAATGCGGGTTTTGAATTAGTGAATGATAATACGATATAAAAATTCTAAACCCATAAGAACATTTAAATCATACTAAAGCCAGCATAAAGTTCATTTATTTTATCCAAGAACAACAAATAGTTAGATAATGATATGCTCTGGGCTACAAACCGTCACTGGTGACAACATTAAAACTTGAAAAACAATAAATCCCTTGCCGCGTAAGGGCTTAATCGTTTACGGGTTACGAAGTATAAAAAATAGCTTTTTCATCCCAATTTATAACCTAAAATTTTTATACCCGTTATTTTCGGAGTCAGTAAGTCCTAACTTCATCTGGCAGAAAACTTTGATTTTTATGTAGCGTATTACCGTCTTCGCATGCTGAAGAGTAGAAACCGCGTTGGGTCTGTATCATGTCGAACAGGGAAACCGATGCCACTCATAAACTCGGTAGTTTGGTTTTACTTGGTTTGCACAGATAACTGAAGAAAGTTAAGATATAAGGAAACCGGTGCTGTTTAATGAGTAGGTGTAGGCATTTATTTAAAGAAGCATATAATTAACTGGTAGATAAGACCAGGCTGCAAAAAACATTAGAATTTATATGGGGCATGTCGAGTGTCAGTGTATTGATCGGAACCCCTAAAAAGTTGGTCAATACATATTTTATGCAAATCGATTATCATCAGACACTTACCTTGTAGAAGGTAGTTGACGGCACTACCTATAAGCTCATTACATTTAATTAAGTAAAGTAGCCTCAATATTTATTGAAGTTTCCATTGCTGAGTTGTGGCTAATCGTTACTCTTACATAGCCTATTATGCAATTTACAACTGGTTTTACAATTTGTTCGTCAGCCCCACTACTAATATTATGCTTCCACATAATTAAGAGCTTTTTTGCTTTTATTTGGTAGGATAATTTTTTCGCTCAAACCTATGTAATTAGTTTAATCATAATCTGCGAAACAAGTTGCGTCTTTGACAAAAGTCAGTTTAAATAAAAGATTCTTTTGATGGTTAGAAAGTCCAATTAAGTTGTTACAGCTTTATGATACTTACAAGGAATAAAAGTTCTACAATTAAATTCATAAAACATCACAAATCATATCTCAGAACCATTATATTCGCGCCCTGATTTTTAGATGCCTCAGTAAGCATTACACATTCATATTAAAAAATGAAAAAAAACAAGTTCACTTTTATGTTTAGCAGTCCTGCATCTTTTAGGGCCCTGCTATCCTTGTTTTCTATTCCCTCAGGAGTAGTTTTTGTTCAAAGCCGAATAGCTTACATTTCCCGACGCTGATAGCGTAAGGTACTTCTTCTTGCCCCGTTACGCTCGGGGACTAATATTTCAAAACATACATTTTAAAAAATTTTAACGGCCTTGGCTGTGCTATGCATTTTTTGGCTTGCACACAACAGGGCATGGACATATTACATGCACAAAAAAGACTTTGTGGTGTGTGTGGCAGAGGAACGCCATGCACACTTTGCAAAACAAATTTGCGATGAAATGGCCGCATCGGCCAAAGCAAGGGGTACCGGAATAGCCAAACGTACACCTGAGTATCTGCACCTGAAAATGACCGAAGGGAAAGCCGTAATCGCATTTACAAAAAAAGGCGAATGGGCAGGCTTTTGCTATATAGAGACTTGGGGACACGGCAAGTTTGTGGCTAACTCAGGTTTAATAGTTGCTCCCGAACACCGAAAAAGCGGATTGGCAAGGGAGATAAAGGAGCGAATTTTTAAGCTTTCGCGCAAAAAATACCCCGATGCAAAAATCTTTGGCCTTACCACCGGTTTGGCGGTAATGAAGATAAACTCTGAACTGGGCTATGTACCCGTTACCTACTCTGAACTAACTGACGACGAGGCGTTTTGGAAAGGTTGCCAAAGCTGTGTGAACTATGAAATACTGATGAGCAAGGAGCGTAAAAACTGCCTTTGCACGGCTATGCTATATAACCCCGAAGACAAAAAACGCGGTAAGCGCAAGATGTGGGAGTTTGCCAAACAATTAAAACTTTACGAACGGCTAACAAGGCTAAAACGCTGGAGTTTCTTGAAACAATTAAAAGACCAGAATAAAAAAACATCCCTTTACTAACAATGAAAAAAGCAGTTTTGGCCTTTAGTGGAGGGCTTGATACCACCTATTGCGCCGTTTATCTTACTAAAATATTAGGCTACGAAGTACACGCCGCTACCGTAAACACAGGTGGTTTTGGTACCGATGAAGTAGCAACGATTGAAAACCATGCCCTTAAATTAGGCGTGGCTACATACACTTGCCTGGATGAGCGCGAAAACTTTTACAACAAAGTGATTCGCTTTTTGGTGTTTGGTAACATACTGAAAAACAACACCTATCCGCTATCAGTAAGTGCTGAGCGTATTGTGCAGGCCATAGCCATTGCTGAGTACGCTAAGCAAATAGGTGCTGATTGTATTGTACACGGCAGTACAGGTGCAGGTAACGACCAAGTGAGGTTTGATATGGTATTTAATATCCTTGCCCCTGAAATTGAAATCATTACCCCTATACGCGATAACAAACTTTCACGCGAGGAAGAAATAGCCTTTTTGAAACAGCACGGTGTGGCGATGAATTTTGAGAAAGCCGTGTATAGCATTAACAAAGGATTGTGGGGCACTTCGGTAGGAGGCAAAGAAACCCTTACCTCGCACCAACCTTTGCCCGATGAGGCATATCCTACCCCGCTTACAAAATCAGAGCCTGCAAACCTTACCCTTCATTTTGAAAAAGGCGAGTTAACAGGTATTAACGGTACTACTTATTCACCCGTTGAAGCAATACTAAAGCTGGAAGAACTGGCTGCTGGCTATGCCATCGGTCGCGATATACACGTAGGCGATACCATTATAGGCATTAAAGGCCGCGTTGGTTTTGAGGCAGCAGCCCCACTCATCATTATCAAAGCGCACCACGCGCTTGAAAAACATACACTTACCAAATGGCAACTGTATTGGAAAGACCAACTGGCGGCTTGGTACGGTAACTGGATGCACGAAGGCCAGTACCTTGACCCAACCATGCGAGATATGGAAGTGTTTATGCAAAACACCCAACAAACCGTAAGCGGTGATGTGTTTGTAACCTTGCACCCGCACAGGTTTATAATAAACGGTATACAATCTCCCCATGATTTGATGGCGGCAAAATTTGGTAGTTACGGTGAGATGAACAACGCTTGGACAGGCAATGACGTGAAAGGCTTTGCCAAAATTTTTGGAAATCAGGTAGCCATATATCAACAAGTAAATGGGAAAGAAGATTAAAGCAGGCATAGCAGGGGCGGCAGGTTATACAGGCGGTGAATTGCTACGTTTACTGTTGTTGCACCCCAACGTAGAAATTATGTTTGCCCATAGCAACAGCAATGCAGGCAAGCCTATATACCACGTGCATACCGATTTGTTGGGCGATACCAATTTGCTTTTTGCCAGTGAGTTGAGCAATGATATTGACGTATTGTTTTTGTGCATGGGGCATGGAGACAGTAAAAAGTTTTTAGAAGCGAATAATATTGCCGCACACATAAGAATTATAGATTTAAGTCAAGATTTCAGGCTGAAGGAAAATGCTGCCGATAAGTGGATATACGGGCTGCCTGAACTGAACCGTGACCCAATAAGCAGCGGTAACTACAACGTTGCCAACCCCGGTTGCTTTGCTACGTGCATACAACTGGCGTTACTGCCTCTGGCTAAAGCAGACTTGCTGCAAACCGATATTCACATTAATGCAACAACAGGCTCAACGGGTGCGGGGCAATCGCCAAGTACTACAAGCCATTTTAGCTGGAGGGCCAACAATCTTTCGGTGTATAAAGCTTTTGAACACCAACACTTAAACGAAATTGGCGAAAGCCTGTTGCAGTTGCAACCTTCGCTTACAGCACCCTTAAACTTTGTTCCCCAACGGGGCAATTTTACACGCGGTATTCATTCCGTTGCTTATACCCACAATGATATGACTATTGACGAGGCTTTGCTTTTGTACGATGAGTATTACAAAAACCATCCTTTTGTGCACATTAGTTTGCAATCTGTTGATTTGAAACAGGTGGTAAACACCAACAAATGCTTGCTGCACATTGAAAAACACGGCGATATGCTGATGGTAACCGGCATTATTGATAACCTGCTGAAAGGAGCATCAGGGCAAGCTGTACAAAACATGAACCTTGTTTTTGGTTTGGAAGAAACCGCAGGACTAAAACTTAAACCCGTAGCATTTTAAAAAGACGAAAAACCATGAAATTATTTGATGTATATCCCTTGTTTGATATAACCCCCGTAAAGGCCGAAGGCTCTTACATTTGGGACGATAAAGGCAACCGCTACCTCGATTTGTACGGGGGGCACGCCGTAATTTCTATCGGGCACAAGCACCCGCATTATGTGAAAAAGCTAACCGACCAATTAAACGGGATTGCTTTTTACTCCAACGCTGTAAAAATGCCTATGCAAGCTGAGTTAGCCGAAAAGCTGGGCAAACTTTCAGGTTACGAAGATTACAGCCTTTTCCTTTGTAATTCAGGAGCCGAAGCCAACGAAAACGCTTTAAAGCTGGCATCATTCCACAATGGTCGCAAGAAAATAATAGCCTTTAGCAAATCATTCCACGGGCGCACTTCATTGGCAGTTGCCGCTACTGATGATGCTTCCATCGTTGCTCCTGTCAATCAAACCGAAAATATCACCATTCTGCCTTTCAATGATATGGAGGCCGCCAACCAACACATTACCGATGAGGTTTGTGCGGTAATAATTGAAGGCATACAAGGCGTTGGCGGGGTGCAAATACCCACCACCGAATTTTTGCAACACCTGTCAGCCTTGTGCGAACAAACGGGTGCTATCCTTATTTTGGATGAAGTACAATCGGGCTACGGGCGTTCGGGTAAATTTTTCGCCCACCAACACGCAGGTATAAAACCCCACCTTATCACCGTTGCTAAAGGCATGGGTAATGGTTTCCCCGTGGCAGGGGTCCTTATCAATCCCTTATTCAAAGCTAAATACAGTATGTTGGGCACCACCTTTGGAGGTAACTACCTTGCTTGTGCTGCTGCTATTGCTGTTTTGGATGTTATTGAACAAGAAAACCTTGTGCTGCAAGCCGCCGAAACTGGTGAGTATATTGTAAATGCCCTTAAAAACCATCCCGATGTGAAAGAAGTACGCAGTTTAGGGTTGATGATTGGTGTTGAATTACACTCGCCCTGTGCCCCTGTGCGCAACGATTTACTGTTTAAACACCGCATTTTCACAGGTTCATCGTCGGATAAAAACACCCTGAGAATATTGCCTGCACTCAATCTCTCAAAAAACGATGCTGATGTATTTATAGCTGCTTTTAATCAGGTATTGCCTAATACACTCTCGCAGCCATGAAGCAGTTTATCAGTGTAAAAGATGTACCCGATGTGGCCGCTTTGGTGCAAGAGGCTATTGAACTGAAAAAGCAGCCGTATGCCTTTAACCAGTTGGGTAAGCACAAAACCTTGGGGCTTATTTTTATGAACCCCAGCCTGCGCACCCGTCTCAGTACCCAAAAGGCCGCTGCCAATTTGGGAATGGAGGTAATGGTAATGAACTTTGATAAAGACGGCTGGACGTTGGAGATGAACGAAGGTGCCGTGATGAACGGCTCCACTGTTGAGCATATTAAAGATGCTGCCGCCGTAATGGGGCTGTATTGCGATATTATTGGCATCCGCAGTTTTCCTTCATTGAAAAACCGAGAAGACGACTACAACGAGGTATTGCTGCATAAGTTTATAAAATACTGCGGTGTACCGGTGGTAAGCCTTGAATCAGCAACATTACACCCGTTGCAAAGTTTCGCTGATGCAATCACCATAAAGGAAAACTGGCAACTTGAACGCAAGCCCAAAGTGGTGCTTACTTGGGCTCCGCACATTAAGCCCTTGCCGCAGGCTGTTGCCAACTCGTTTGCACAGTGGATGGGCAAAACCGATGTTGACTTTGTTATCACCCATCCCGAAGGGTTTGAACTGAACGAACAGTTTACCGCAAACGCAATAATTACCCATAACCAAGCAGAGGCTTTGGAAGAAGCTGATTTTGTGTACGTGAAAAACTGGTCGGGCTACCGTGATTATGGTAAAACAATTACGGGGGCAGAAAACTGGATGCTCACAGAGAAGCATTTGCGAAACAGCCGCCAAGCTAAAATAATGCACTGTCTGCCGGTGCGTCGTAACCTTGAGCTAAGCGACGAACTGATAGACGGGCCTAACTCGTTGGTATTGCAACAGGCTCACAACCGCCTGTTTGCTGCCCAAACGGTACTAAAACAACTATTATCCCAAATGTGATGAATAAAGAAACGCTTTATATTGTTAAAATAGGGGGTAATGTAGTGGACGATGAAACCGCTTTGAGCCAATTTTTAACCGATTTTGCCTCGCTAAAGGGTCACAAAATTCTGGTGCACGGCGGGGGTAAAATTGCCAGCCAAGTTGCCCAAAAATTAGGCATTGAAGTGAATATGGTAAACGGTCGCCGCATTACCGATGCTGCTATGTTGGATGTGGCAGTGATGGTGTATGCCGGACTTGCCAATAAAAACATTGTAGCCAAGTTGCAGGCTTTGCAATGCAACGCCATTGGTCTTAGCGGTGCTGATGCCAACTGCATTACAGCCCATAAACGTAAGCACCCAGAGATTGACTTTGGGTTTGTCGGCGATATTGACAGCATTAACACCAGAGCCTTTGCACCCTTGCTAAATGGCGGTCTCACTCCTGTTTTATCTGCCATTACACACGATAACAACGGACAATTACTTAATACCAATGCCGATACTATTGCCGCGGCGTTGGCTGTAGCCTTCGCTGATTTATACAATGTTCATCTAATTTACTGTTTCGAGAAAAACGGAGTGCTTCAAAATGTTGAAGACGAAAACTCTGTAATCCCGTTTATCAACTTGGATTTATACCGTGAGTTAAAACAACAAAACGTTATAGCCCAAGGTATGTTGCCAAAGCTTGATAATGCTTTTGATGCCGTTCAATCAGGTGTTCAAAAAGTAATCATAGGTCACTCAGCACAATTAGTTTATTTAACCCAACAAAACCACCATGCAGGAACCCTTATCAGCAGCTAACAATCACCACCTTTATGCACAAGCGGTTGAGTTGCTACAACAACTGATAGCCATTCCTTCATTTAGTAAAGAAGAAGATAAAACAGCCGAGTTATTGGCTGCTTTTATGCAAACCCGCGGTATTGAAGTAAAACGCAAAGGCAACAACGTTTGGGCTGTTAACAAGCATTACGACTTAAACAAGCCAAGCATATTGGTTAACTCGCACCACGATACGGTTAAACCCAATGCCAATTATACTCTTAACCCGTTCAGCCCTATTATTTCTGAGGGCAAATTGTTCGGGTTAGGCAGCAACGATGCGGGAGCTTCGCTGGTATCATTATTGGCAACATTCCTTCATTTTTACGAAGCCGAAAACCTGCACTACAACATTGTATTTGCAGCATCGGCAGAAGAAGAAAACTCAGGGCTGAATGGCATTGAACTGGTGCTGCCTGAAATTGGTCCCATTGAATTTGCCATCGTAGGGGAACCCACCCAAATGCACATGGCCATTGCCGAAAAGGGTTTGATGGTATTGGACTGCACCGTAAAAGGTAAAGCAGGCCATGCCGCCCGTGAGGAAGGCGAAAATGCCTTGTACAAGGCGTTGAAAGATATTGAGTGGTTCAAAACTTTTGAGTTTCCTATCGTATCACCCACCTTGGGCAAGGTGAAAATGTCGGTAACTATTATACAAGCTGGCACGCTGCACAACATGGTACCTGAAACCTGCACCTTTACGGTAGATGTTCGCTGCACAGATGCTTACACACTCGAAGAGTTATTGGCAACCATCAAAGCCAACGTTAGTTGTGAGGTATCTCCGCGCTCGCTGCGCATGAGGCCCTCCTCAATCTCATTAAATCATCCCGTAGTGCAAAGCGGTATTGCTTTGGAAAGGACTTGCTACGGCTCTCCCACTACTTCTGACCAAGCACTAATGCCTTTCCCTTCTCTCAAAATGGGTGTGGGCGATTCGGCTCGGTCGCACACCGCCGATGAATTTGTTTTTCTGCACGAGATAAAAGACGGCATCGACTTATATATAGACCTATTAACCCCGCTTTTGGTATGAAACTTTGGCAAAAAGACACACAGCAAACCGCCGATTGGATAGAAGCCTTTACCGTAGGCCGCGACCGCGAGTTTGATTTATTATTGGCAGAGCACGACGTACTTGGTTCCATAGCACATACTACTATGCTACAAAGTATCGGTTTGCTTACCGAGGTCGAGTTGAATAGTATCCATCTAGGGTTACACGCAATTCTTGATGAAATACACAGCGGCACATTTACCATTGACGCGAGTGCCGAAGACATTCATTCGCAAATTGAATTACTGTTAACCCAACGCATTGGCGAAGACGGCAAAAAGATACACAGCGGACGCAGCCGTAACGACCAAGTGCTGCTGGATTTGAAGCTGTGTTTAAGGGCTGAATTAAAACACGTTTCCCAAGAGGTAAAAGAGTTGTTTAATACTCTTATACATTTAAGCGAAACTCACAAAAGCAAACTACTGCCCGGTTATACCCATTTGCAACTGGCTATGCCTTCGTCATTTGGGTTGTGGTTTGGTGCCTATGCTGAAAGTTTGGTGGACGACATGGAAATGGTGCAGGCGGCCTACAATATTTGCAACAAGAATCCTTTGGGTTCAGGGGCAGGTTATGGCTCGTCATTTCCTTTGGATAGGGAGCTAACTACAAAGTTATTGGGCTTTGAAACCCTAAACTATAATGTGGTGTATGCCCAAATGACAAGGGGAAAATCGGAGAAAGCAGTCGCAACGGCTTTGGCATCGGTAGCGGCGACACTTTCAAAATTTGCCTACGATGTGTGCCTTTATATGAACCAAAACTTTGGGTTTATTCGCTTTCCTGATGAACTCACCACCGGTTCCAGCATTATGCCGCACAAAAAGAACCCCGATGTTTTTGAATTGATACGCGCTAAATGCAATCGAATACAGGCTGTTCCCAATGAATTAACATTGCTGATAAACAACTTGCCATCAGGCTATCACCGCGATATGCAGATAACCAAAGAGGCTTTGTTTCCAGCTATTACGGAGTTGTTAAATTGCCTCACTACTTGCCGCCTGATGTTGCAGCACATTGTGATAAAGGATGATATTCTTACTGATGAAAAATACATACACCTTTTTAGCGTAGAGCGTGTGAACGAGTTGGTATTACAAGGCACACCTTTTAGGGATGCTTACAAACAGGTGGGTAAGGAAATAGAAGAAGGTAGTTTTAAAGCCCCTACACAACTAAACCATACCCATGCGGGCAGTATGGGTAACTTATGTAACGATGAGATAGAAAGGGCGATGGAAGAGTTTCAAGTGTTGAACATGATGTAAAGCATGGAAAACAGAACAATGGAGATGAATTTTCAAACAAAGTAAGCGACAATTCAGAAACTGAAGAGTTATGTTAGGGTTGTAAGTTGTTAATCATATTTAAAAAAGTGAAAAACTGGTTCGATAATCTGCTTGTTCAGAATACAAAAACTAAAACTCTTTTCTTAATCGGGAAGGGTTTTATCTAAAGTACGCTTTGAAATTGTAATCCGCGACTTGTTCACAACCCAACCACTGATATCGTTGCTTAAAAGCAAAAAAGGCTGCCTTTTGGGGCAGCCTAAACAAATTCTTACTAATAAACTTATTTCAGGTCAAACCTATCCAGGTTCATTACTTTAACCCATGCAGCAACAAAATCGTTGGCAAATTTTTCTTTTGCATCGTTGCTTGCATATACTTCGGCAATAGCTCTCAATTCAGAATTCGAACCGAAAATCAAATCTGCCCTTGTAGCAGTCCATTTTACTTTTCCGGTTTTTCTATCCAACCCTTCAAATACTTCTTTTGATGCTGAAGTAGCTTTCCACTCAGTGCTCATATCCAAAAGATTCACAAAGTAATCATTGGTTAGCGCATCTTTTTTCGTAGTAAACACCCCGTGTTTAGAGTTATCATAATTAATATTCAGAACCTTTAAACCACCCATCAATACAGTTAACTCAGGAGCTGTTAACGTAAGTAGTTGGGCTTTATCAACCAATAACTCTTCGGTTGAGAGTGTAAATTTAGTTTTCAAATAGTTCCTAAATCCATCCGCCATCGGTTCAAGAACAGCCATTGATTCAACATCAGTTTGTTCTTGTGATGCATCCATCCTGCCCGGTGTAAATGGCACACCGGTTTTGTGTCCTGCGTTTTGTAATGATTTTTCTACCCCTACTGTTCCGGCTAACACAATCATGTCTGCCATTGATATTTTCCTTTTTGGTGATGAGGCATTGAAGTCATTTTGTATTTTCTCCAACACTTTTAGCACTTTCTCCAATTGGGCAGGGTTATTTACTTCCCAATTCTTTTGAGGAGCCAATCGTATTCTTGAGCCATTAGCGCCGCCTCTTCTATCAGAACCCCTGAATGTTGAAGCAGAAGCCCATGCAGTTGAAACCATTTCACTAACGGTTAAACCTGATGCCAGAATAGAAGTTTTTAACTTTTCAATATCGGCAGCATTTACTACTTCATGGTTAAGAGCAGGAATAGGGTCTTGCCAGATTAATTCTTCTTTAGGCACTTCAGAGCCCAAGTACAAGCTGCGGGGACCCATATCGCGATGCGTTAATTTAAACCAAGCGCGTGCAAAAGCATCGGCAAATTGCTGTGGGTTATCATAAAAACGTTTTGAAATAGCTCCATAGATTGAATCGAAACGTAGCGACAAATCAGTGGTTAGCATGGTGGGTTTATGCTTCACTTTGGCATCAAAAGCATCGGGTATTTTAGCTTCTGAATTTTTGGCTACCCATTGGTGTGCTCCGGCAGGGCTTTTTGTCAACTCCCATTCGTTTTCAAACAAAATTTTGAAAAAGCCATATCCCCACTCAGTAGGTGTAGTGGTCCAAGTTACTTCCAAGCCAGATGTAATAGCATCTTTACCTTTTCCGCTTTTGTACGAGCTTTTCCATCCAAATCCTTGCTCTTCTATTGAAGCTGCTTCGGGTTCTGCTCCTACCAAAGCGGCATCGCCCGCACCGTGGGTTTTACCAAAGGTGTGTCCGCCTGCTATTAGTGCTACAGTTTCTTCATCATTCATACCCATGCGGCCAAACGTTTCCCTAATGTCTTTTGCGGCAGCAAGAGGATCGGGGTTTCCATTAGGGCCTTCGGGGTTCACATAAATCAATCCCATTTGTACCGCAGCAAGAGGGTTTTCAAGTTCACGGTCGCCAGAGTAGCGCTCATCAGCTAACCATTTTTTTTCTGAACCCCAATACACATTTTCTTCAGGCTCCCACACGTCTTCCCTACCGCCTGCAAAACCAAATGTTTTAAAGCCCATCGATTCCAACGCTACGTTTCCGGTCAGAATCATTAAATCGGCCCACGAAATTTGCTTGCCATATTTTTGTTTTATCGGCCATAATAGCCTTCTTGCTTTATCAAGGTTGGCATTATCTGGCCAGCTGTTTTGCGGTGCAAAACGTTGTTGTCCGGCTCTTGTACCGCCACGACCGTCTCCGGTGCGGTAAGTTCCTGCACTGTGCCAAGCCATACGGATAAATAAGGGTCCGTAATGTCCGAAATCAGCAGGCCACCAGTCTTGAGATTGAGTCATTAGATCTGCTATGTCTTTTTTCAACGCCTTCAAATCAAGGCTGTCAAAAGCTTTAGCATAATCAAAGCCTTCATCCATTGGATTTGATAGCGCAGAGTTTTGGCGAAGCACTTTCAAGTTTAATTGATTGGGCCACCAATCAGTATTTGTAGTCGTCTTTTTATCAACGCTGACTACCACTGAGTCATCTAATTTTTTTTGTCCCTGTGGTTCCATATGGAAAGGACATTTTCCATTGTTTTCCATTTTGTCTTGAGCTTTTAAATTGAACTTTCCTAGTAAGGTAAAAGTTGCGATTAATCCGTATGCGATATGTCGTGTTTTCATATTAATACAGCAATTTTTTTCAAAACTAATCCTTAAGTTTGTTTGACAAAAACGATTGTTTCAATAACATTATTGATAGCATAGATGAACATTCAACAAATACAATATACGCTTGCTGTAGCAGAAAACAAACATTTTGAGCAAGCGGCTGAGAAATGTTTTATCACTCAATCAACGCTTAGTACCATGATATCTAAGTTTGAAGACGAGATTGGCATAAAAATTTTTGATAGAAAAAAGAAGCCTGTGGAGCTGACGGCAGAGGGGCAGGTAATTATTGAGCAGTTGAAAGTAATTTGGAAAAACATTGAGCAGTTTACCGAGCTTACTAAAGAAATAAAGGGTGAAATAAAGGGAACGCTTACTATTTCAGTAATCCCGACAGTTGCGCCGTTCCTACTCCCATTATTTCTACAAGATTTTGCCGCTAAATTTCCCCAACTGGTTATTAAAGTAAAGGAGCAAACCACAGGAGAAATTATCAGGCAAATAAAATCGCGGGAATTAGATATCGGTATCATTTCAATACCCGTTAAGGATAAAGATATTGTTGAGGTGAAACTGTACGATGAGCCGTTTGTTTTTTATGATGCTAAGAACAAAAAGGCTTCTAAAAAAGCGATAAGTAAAATTGATTTGAGCAATTTATGCTTGTTGGAAGAAGGGCATTGTATGCGTACGCAGATTGTGAAGCTATGCGAAATCCACAACAAGGATTTTGCATCAAAACTAAATTTTGAATACAAGGCAGGCTCTATAGATAGCTTATTACGGTTTGTAAAAGCCAATAGTGCTACCACATTATTACCCTATTTATCAGTGGTTGATTTATCAAACGAAGAGAAGGCACTTATCAGCAACTTTATCGACCCTGCCCCATATCGGAGCATTGGTTTAGTAACCCATCGGCATTTTGTAAAGAAAAAGATTTTGGATATGTTACAGAAAGAAATTGTAGCCAAAACAACCCCGCTTTTACCAAACAATCAGATTAATGGAGAAAGGCTTTTACCTGTTTAACGGTGTTGGTAAATAGGGCTAATAATATTAGTCTTAGCAGTTTACTCGTAATTACTTTCGTTTAAACTGGTCTATTTTAAGAATCACTTCACTTCCTGTTGCTTCTTCATTGGATAATAATGTAAATTTATATTTGGTTTTTGTATCGAAAGTAAAGGACACAGATTCATTATGTTTCAAACTGAATGATTTCATACCATATACCGTAATATATGCCTCAACACCAGTATATCTGATGCCTAATTTCATAGGTTCGAACTCAGGGTAATAAATACCAATATCACTAAACAAACCAATTTCAGTAAATTCATAGCCATTCCTTCTCCAAACCTTACTAGTAACTAACCGATATTTTTCCTCATCAATAAACTCAGGTAAAATAACTTGAGTGTTCTGCTCGTCAGGTTTAAGCACTTTAAGTTTCTCATATGCACGATCCAATTCTCTTATAGTGCCATTAAGTTTTTCCTGTATTTTTTGTTTTTGTGATATTAGACTTTTGCGGTCATTAGTTGACCCCTTCAATGCAATATTAATAGAGTCGATTTGTACTTTTAAGATCAATATCTCCTTTTTCAAAGAGTCGATTATAGACTTTTGTTTATTTATTGTGTCTAATTCATCTTTAATAATTGCATAAAAAATTTTATACCTAGAAGCTGCTTCCGTATCAGGATTTGCATACATCATAAACTGAAGAAAGTCAAGTTTTTGTTCCCTTGTTGCCCCCGAATAAGAGGGTAAAAAAGTTTCTAAATATCGTGTTTGAGAATTGTACTCTTCCAAGTCTAGCCTTGATTTCTGAATTTGGTGATTCAAACATGTTGCAACAACGGAGACAAGCACGGTACCAATAACAAATTTGATAAGACTAAACCTGTAGCCAGACATCTTAACTTTATACTCGTTTTCGTCCATACAACTGACAAATAATTTTTCCCAATTTACAAAATCAAGTATTTAAAACTATAAATCATGAAGAATAATTGAAAGCTAAAGTCAGCGCATTAACTCTCCCTCGTGTCCACAGTGCCATCGGAATATTTAGCAAAGCGTTTGTTTTCTCTTGCGTGTACTTGGTCGGCTTTGGGCCAAGGCCAGCCCCCAAACTGGGTTCTGTGGTAATCTTCAAACGCATCGTGTATTTCCTGCTTGGTATTCATCACAAATGGCCCGTATTGTATCACAGGCTCGGCAATGGGTCGGCCTTGCAACAGTAAAATTTCGGCAGGTTTTGCACCCGCAGTTATGGTTACCTCAACATCGGCCATAAGCGCTACCGAGTGGTAGCGTTGCACCTTGGTATCCGCAACGGTAATCTCGTCCCCTTCGTAAAAATAAATAGTGCGGTTTATGCCCTTAGCAGCTTTGGGTAAGGTAAAAGTAGCTCCAGCCTCCATATTAAAATTCCAAACCGCTACTTCGTTACTTTTCTCAGCCGCCCATGAGTTGGGGGGCGGGGCTGGGGCAGTTACCCCGCTTAATTCTCCGGCGATTATCTCTATCGCAGTCTTCCTTTTGTTTACATCCTCATGCACCAAATTACCGATAGACTCCTTCCAAAACATCTTAAAGTGCGGCTCTACCATTTTGCTTTTTGCAGGCAGGTTCAGCCATAACTGAAACAACTCCATCGGGTTGCCTTTGTCTTTGTTTATCAACGGAAACATTTCAGAGTGTTGCACCCCTTTTCCCGCCGTCATCCACTGCACATCGCCGTTGCCGTAGCGGCCTGCCGCACCCATTGAGTCGGCATGGTCAACAATCCCTTTACGCACCACCGTTATCGTTTCAAACCCCCTGTGCGGGTGGCCGGGAAAGCCGGGTACATTCATCCCGTGGTACATCCTGAAACCGTCTTTAATAATAAAGTCTTCGCCCATGTGGCGACCTTCCAGATACCGTATATCAGGACCCATTTCATCGTTACCGCTGGGAAAATCATCTTCGTGGTGTACACAAAACAAAAACGGGTCGGCAGTTTCCCAAGTAAAACCAAGGGCTTTAGTGTTTAATATCGGATTCACGGTTTCTTTATTTTTTATAAAATTACGGGCAAACGGAATAGAAGGCAAGGCAACTGAAGAAGCTGCCAACAAAAAGGCTTTACCTAAAAAGCTTCTTCGTTCTTTATTGTTTTTCATAATCTCGCAGGGTATTAAAACAACCTCAAGGTAACAATTTTAAGCATAACATTTGTAGATACAACAAAAATGATGCTAATTTTTTAGCTCTTTGAATCCGAATAAATTATTATTGAAAATATCGTTTTAACAAATCAAGTAATATTGTAATGGGTAAAAAGAAAAATGGGCAAGCTGAATTTGTTAAATGGTTTGGTCCAGTCATAGAGGCACTGAAAGCACTGGGAGGTTCTGCTAAACCGAGAGAAATTGCAGAATGGATAGGGGAGCACTATAATGTCTCCGATGAGGTATTGAATGCCCGGTACGAAAAATCCGGACAATTAAAGTTTCCGAATCAAATTGCATGGGCAAGACAATACCTAGTTTGGGATGGATTATTAGACTCTTCTAAACATGGTGTATGGACACTAACTCAGCAAGGGTGGAACAAAAAAATTGACGAAAAGGATGCTCATGAAATTTTCAGAAAGTGGGTTAAAATTTTTCAAGAGCTTCGAGATAACAGGGAAAATGTAGAAGGCTCCAGTCAGAATTTCATCAATGATCAAGGGGTGGTTGAACTCGAAGATGCGCCAGCATTGATAAATCCCTCCTTAATTGAAGTGCTGCAAAGTATTTCACCGACAGGATTTGAGCATCTATGTGGCAGACTTTTGAAGGAGTATGATTTTGAGAATATAGAGATTACGCAACGTTCCGGTGATGGTGGAATAGATGGTTATGCAACTCTAAAATTAAATCCGTTTGTTAGCTTAAGTGTGTTTTTTCAATGTAAAAGGTATCAAGGAACGGTACCAACTGAAAAGGTTCAAGCATTCATTGGAGTAATGGAGACTAACAAAAGAAGCGTAGAAAAAGGATTGATAATAACCACTGGATCATTTGCTAGAAATGCAATTGAAATTGAAAAAGCAAATATTAAACTCGAACTAGTTGATGGTGAGAAACTAGTAGAAATGTTTGAAAAAGTTGGGCTTGGTGTAACTCCAAAAACAATTTTTGAACCAGACATGAAGTTTTTTGAACAATATCGAGGTATGAAATAAGAGGGGAACTGTATCCAAATAGTTATTATTTCACAATAGATCTTTGTTATGGCAACTAAGAAACTGCCAACAAAAAGGCTTTACCTAAAAAGCTTCTTCGTTCTTTATTGTTTTTCATAATCTCGCAGGGTATTAAAACAACCTCAAGGTAACAATTTTAAGCATAACATTTGTAGATACAACAAAAATGATGCAATATTTGTTTACCAGAGTGCGGCAGCACAGGGTTTAGAGCTATGCTGTTGGCTTTTCCTTTCGGGCGGCTTGTTCGGCTATTTCAACTATTTTTTTTTGCCTTGTTTCTGGGCGTTTTACAACTGCAATCTTGTACAACGCTATTTTTCGTACAGAAGGACTGTGGCTAATAAAAAAATCTTTTGCTCCCGGTCTTGCCTCAAGTTCTTTCATCAAATCATCAGGAATGATTAGTTCCTCAACATCGTCTAATATACTCCAATATCCGTTTTGCTTGGCAATATCAATGCACCGTTGGCCTGCCGGTGTCATTAGCCCCTCCTCGGTCAATCGCTTCACCTTTTCTTTGTTTATTTTAGACCATACACTTTTGGGTTTTCGCGGACAGAAAAACTGCTTAAAAGAGACGTCGTCTATAGAAACCGCTTTACTATCAATCCACCCAAAACAAAGAGCTTCATCCACGGCCTCGCTCCACGACAAAGTTGGCATGCCGGCCTTCATTTTGTAGTAAATCAGCCACACCGACTGTTTTTTGCTATGGTTTTCTTGCAACCATTGCCTCCATTCTTGTCGGCCTGCGGGGCAAAAAGTATCGGTTTCTTTGTTTTCCATAATTTAATTTATAGCAAACTTAAGGGCACTTATTGACAGCTGTATGTCAACTGTTGTAATAGTGCATGCAGGGGGCAAGTTATTTTGGTTTCTTTACACACCGTACAAACTAAACAACTTTGTTTTCCTTCTTGTTTTTCTGAACTTGCATAAACAGAAGAACCCTGTTATGGCAAAAAACAAAACCACAGAAACCCAAGCAAACGTAGCAGATTATTTTGCAGCAATAAGCAACGACAAAAGAAGAGACGATTGTATAGCCATAGCAAAGCTAATGACAGCTTGTACCGGATACGAAGCCAAAATGTGGGGCGCTAGTATTGTAGGTTTTGGGAGTTATAACTATACCTACGACAGCGGCCATTCGGGTTCGGCTCCGCTGGTTGGTTTTTCATCAAGGACCAATGCTATTACATTATACCTTTCGGGTGGTGAAGAACGCGAGGCACTATTGGCCAAACTGGGCAAACACAAAACAGGCAAGGGTTGTGTGTACATTCAGAAAATAGAAGACATTGATACGGATGTGTTGGTACATTTGGCTAAAAATACGGTGGAAGAAACCCTAAAGCGATTCCCCAATCAATCCTGACACTTTTTAGGTTAATGGATTTTTACTTTTGATTGGTCTAAGAATTTGCGCAAAGGCGCGGTATTAAATTTTACTTGCTGCTGTAAATCAACAAAAACAATGAAAGCAGCCATCAGGGTTCAATACGGCCGCCCCGAATCGATAAGCATCCAAGAAGTAGCTATACCAACACCTAAAGACAATGAAGTACTGGTGCAGGTGTTTGCTACTACCGTTAACCGGACTGATTGTGCCATACTTACAGGTAAACCCTTTGTTATCCGCTTTTTCTCCGGTTTATTTAAACCCCGATTCCCCAGCACGGGAACTGATTTTGCAGGCAAGGTGGCCGCTGTAGGCAAAAAGGTGAGCAAGTTTAGGGTAGGTGACAGGGTTTGGGGGTTTAACGATACCGGGCTGGGTTCTCACGCCCAATACATTGCTGTTCCTGAAAATATGGCCATGCTAACCATCCCCGAGGGGATAACCTATGAGCAAGCCGCAGCAAGTGCCGAAGGCGCACATTATGCCTATTATTTTTTATCGAAGGTAAAAGTTGCTCCAAACGATAAGGTGTTGGTAAACGGTGCCACAGGAGCGATAGGTTCTGCCACGGTGCAGTTTTTAAAGTATTACGGGGCACACGTAACAGCTGTTTGCAGCACAGAACATATTGAAACCGTAAAAGGATTGGGAGCTGATGTGGTGATAGACTATACGCAGGAAGACTTTACAACAGAGAATGAAAAATACCGCTATGTTTTCGATTCTGTGGGAAAGAGCACCTTTACCCGATGCAAACCCATTTTAGAGGACGGCGGTATTTATATGTCGTCAGAATTAGGTCCCGGAATGGAGAACACATACCTACCGCTTCTCACCACCATCAAGGGGGGTAAAAAGGTAAAATTCCCGATACCGCTTAATATTATGAAGAGTTTGGTGTTTATTAAGCGACTGCTTGAATCCAACCAATTTAGACCTTTGATTGACAGGGCATACCCGCTGGAGAAGATAGAAGAAGCGTTTTATTACGTAAACAGCGGCCAAAAAACAGGGAATGTTTTGATAACGTTTGAGGAAGAATAAAAAACCCCCGCTTACACAGAAGCAGGGGTTGTATAGTGCCTTATCGGCTTGTTTTCATAGCTTTTACAACAGTAAGTGTTTTGTCGTTGGCAAAACGTTCATATTCAGGGGTGCCGCTGGCATATAGTGCAATTTTACCTTCGGCGTTGCTGTGTACTCCCCATCCGTAGCGTTTGGTTAGCGGCGATGCTCTAAAGCAGGCTTGCCCTTTTGAGAAAAACTGTTTCCAGCCTTCTTCGCGTTCACTTTCCGTTAAATCGTTTTTCTCGGCAAACACCTCAAACAACACCTCATCTGAGGTGTACTTGTAGGGGTTTTTCAACACCATTTCAAATTGTATGTTGGCGGCTGTGCGTTTATCTCCTTTTACAGGGGGCATTTCACCCATTGCAGCAGGACAATCGTCGGCAATCAGTATAAAAGCGTTGTGATAATTAGTGGTGTGTACTTTCATTGTTGCAACCTTTTCAAACACAAATTTAGCGCCCTTACTGACAACCGTATGTCAGGAGTATAAAAACCGGATTAATTTTCCAGCCTAATCATGCACCGCATATCTTTATTGGTAATGTACCACTCAACACAATAGCCTTGAGGGTCTAACCCGGGATGCTTAAGCAGTTGGCTAAAGGTACGCTCCACGCTTGGCAAATCTTTCAAATAATCTTTTAATACAACGCTAACGTAAGTGCCCTTTTTCAGCACAACGGTGCCACAGTTCAATGCTTTCCCCTCGCCTTCGTGCATTTCTTCAGCACAGGCTTTGTAGCGTATTCCCTCCCCGTTCTCAGGTCTGGAAATACCGAAGTATTTTCTTTCGGGTGAAAAAGGAATTAATGAATGTAAACTCTCGTGCGCTTCCAAAATCCCATCGGGGTAAGAAGCCGCCTCCACATAAAAAACGGTAATGTCATTGTCAAGCGTAATTGTTTCCATAGTTCTGGTTTTATAAATAGTATGATACAAATGTATGTGACAAACGGTTGAATGATGGGTGGCAAAACGGCATAGTAGGGGGCTGTTTGCGACATAATACTTTCTCCGTTTTGTAATAAAAAACCCCACTGCAAACAGGTCGCAGCGGGGCTTACAAATTATTTCGAAAGAATTACTTAGTAATCCAAACCTCGTAAATTTTGTTGTTGGCAAACGTCGGGTTCATCTCGCTGCTTTGCTCGGCAGTTGAGAGAATACCACCATACATCCAACCCACAAGCGTTCTGCCGGTTGGCAATTGAGAGTAATCAATCATTTCGTCCATACCGCCGTATGTAGCCAGTGCAGGGTTGGGTATAAACTCAGCATCAGAGCCGATATATCCGGGCAAAGCAGGGCTTTGTTGCGGATACTCCACCGATGTTTTACTGGTTCCGTTCCTTACCACCGTAGTTGCGTTTTTACTAAAGGGCAAAAAGTTCATTATGCTGCCGGGGGTTAAAACTCCGGCTTTGTCGTAGTAATAATCGGTGATGCCTCCTAAAAAGCTGGTGTACATATTTTTTGCCGTAGGGTCGTACATGGTAACATTGGCACACTCATACAAGTTTAGCTTTTGAGCAAATCCTTGGTCAAAAGCAAAAGTCGTATTACCCGCATTATCCTGCGAAATGTAAATAGGATTAGGGAACCCGTTTCCGCCATTGGTGGTAAATACCCCGCCATATACGGTAATGCCATGAGTCCCGTCGTCCATAATGGTTTCAGACACCGTTAAGTCACGGCGGTGAAACTGGTCGTTAAGCGGAGCAGTGTTCCAGGGCACATCGTATGCGGTATAGTTGTTAATCGTCAGTTGTCCGCCTGTATTCCCTATTTGAAATTTACGTACTTGTTGGGTATAGATGCCGGTTACTGCCCCTTTGTACATCTTATCATAGTTTTGGCCCATCACTAAGTAAAACCAAGCACCAATTTTGCGCAAGGCACCGCCGGTAACCCGCATACGCTCGTCAGTAATAGAGGTAATGCTGGCCTCTAATGCCTGAGCATTGTTTGAGGTAATGGCGGCAATGGCATTGGGCACATTGATGGCAGTTAGGTTAGGGAATGTTTGGTAACACTCGGGTGAATCGGTAGCGCAGGATGAACCGTAACCGCCGATGCAATACAAGTAATCACCATCCTGATAGCAGTTCATGTTGGTGCTTTGCAGTTGCAACTTAAAGGCAGCCGGAATAGGCATTTTCCATGATTTTTTTGAGGTGGGGTCAACCACAAACAGGTTGGTATTGCTAAACTTGGTAGGGAATGTACTTTCGTTATCAGATGTTCCGTGGAAACCATTCGTACGGCCACCCACCAGTAACCATTGACCGCCGCTTTGCCCAAACCCGAACGATTGCAAGGTGGGTGTAAAGGCAGCTTTTGTGTCTATTACCTCAATTGTGTAGGGAGCTGTGGCAGCAGGTTGTCCCACAGCCGTTAGCACGGTGGCATTGGCAGCGGTATTCATGCTGTCTTTTTTGGTAGTATCGCTACCGTTTTGGCCGGAGTTATTTCCCCCGCCACCGCATGCCGCCAATGTTAACAGCGGTAGCAGGTATAAAAGTGTTGTCTTTTTCATAACTGTATGTTTTTGATAGTATTAAATCTTAACCCTGAATAATTTTTAAGCACCATGCTGTAAGCAAATCGCGACGGGTTTGTGATAAGTCGCGGGTACGCGGCATGGCTTCAGCGCGCCCCCAATATTCAAGACTGATGCGTTGTAACAATGTGCGCGCCATCACAGGGTCGGCCCAATATTCTGGATCGTTCAGTGGTACCCGTTGGCTCATAGCGGGGTACAGCAGGTAGTAGTTGCGCAATACCTCGTTATAAATCACATCAAACGTAAGCGAAGCATTTCCAACAGGTGGGTTTGCAGTTGGGTCAACATAATACTGGCTGTAATCCACGTCGTTGGGCAATATGCGAATGTTGATGATGGGCATATAATTCATGGGAAAGTTGGCATAGCTTGCCGGAGGCGGTGCATCGGTAGAAGCCACGGCAGTAATCAAACGGTTACCCGCGCTACCCACCGGCAGCGAGATGCTTTGACCGGGTTTGTACCCTGAAACTAAGAGCGTTGCATTGCCGGGAGCTTGATTTGGTGTGGTATCATATACCCACAAATCAAATGTATCAGGGTCAGAGGCAGTTAATTGTACCCCCTTTTTATACACATTAAAGCTGATACTTACGGGCACACCGTCCTCATCTAAAAACGAACTGGTGTTGCCGCCGGCGGCTATTTGTTCAGCAAAAACAGTGGATTGGTCGGATACAATCATGTAAGGTGTTTCTTGCAACAAAATGCCGTATTGCGGGCTTGTAACAGTAAACAATCCGCTTTCAAGCTTTTCCATCAAACCGGGTATAGTTGGGTCGAAGGGGAAAATAAACACCCAGCCCATACCGTCGTTTACCATGGTAGAGTAAAGAATATCGGCAAAGGGTTGGTTCACACCATCGTTGCTGATACCTAATGACAGCTGGCCAAAATTATATTTATCATTGTTTGCAGTGCTCAAAGGGTCGTACTGGCCTTTGTATAACTCAGGAAACGAAGCGGTAAAGTTTACAACGATGTTGTTGTTTACGGTATCGATTTGTAGCGTAGCCGGAGCCAACGATAGAGCCGGGCCGTTGGCTTGGCATCCTTGAGGAACAGGTATAGTGTTGCTGGTTGGAATAAGGTAACGACCTTCTGCAACTGATTTCATTTCACCCTCAAACCAAGGGGCTATCGTGCCTTGCAATTGAACGTAGGTTGGGTTTAATCCTTTTGATTCATACAGCTTAGTAATAGCATCAAACCACGCTTGACCTTGGTATTTGAAAGTGTTGATGGCTTGCATACTGCGGAACATACTGTACTGGCATACAACGCCTGCCAATGCCTGTCCTGTGGGCGATGTTTGGGGCATCCCCGCTAATATGGGCTGGCCTTGCAATTCTGAAAGAGGGATTACGCATTGGAAGGTTGCCGCGGCCCCGTTTGGACCTGTAAGGTTGGCATTGCGCTGAAAGTTAATCCAACGGGTAGATGCTTTGCTGGGCTTGCCCGACATTAAGAACTCCTCGTTGAACGTAAGCGATAGAAAATCGGTAAACACTTGCGAGCACGAAGGGTCTTCGGGGTTCACGTCAATCAGCATACCCGTTGTTCGGCCTGTGCTGTCGGGGCGGTTGTTGTAGGATAATGATGCGCCGCGCAATTGTGTCATAAGACTTGCAGGGATAACATTAGCAGGGTCGTCAACGCCTACAACATTAACTCCCATCATGGTTAGTCCCATGTCGCCGTAGTAGTTCCACTCGCCGGGGATAAGCTGTACAGGGGTTTCGGTAGGAGTAGCAGCTGTTGAGGCTCCTCCTTCTGAACGGCTGCTGTTGGCAATTTTTGCAGCCACAGCAGTTGATTGTGACGGTTTTGCAAAAGTGCCTTGGGTTTGTGCCCATGCAATCCAGTCCGAATCGTTCATGCCGTAGGTTATTGCTTGTACATTAATAGAATCGGCCAGCCTTACAGGTTGGCCTGCATAAGGGCTTCCGGCAGGGAACACATCGCTCGAATAATCGTCGTTATTCGCTGTGCCCACATTCACCATTAAAAGACCAGTGAAATTAATTCTCGGATAGTTAAAGATGCTCATGATATTTTGGGTTTAGTGTATGTAAGTTTAATTTTTTAAAAAGCTTCGGCAAAGGCCACGTAAAAACCGCTTGTTTTGTAGCCCACGGCATAATCAAAGCGCATATTCACGTTACTTTTCTTATCCACCCGCACGCGCAGTCCTCCACCGGCAGTATATTTAAACACCTGCATGGTGTAGGGTTTCCCCCACTCAAAAACCTCGCCTGCTCCGCCAAACACTGCAAAGCCAAGCCCCCATTTCACAGGTACACGCCACTCGGCCTGCAAAGCAAGGTAGTTTTGGTTGCGGTAGCGGCCTTGGTAGTAGCCTCGCATATCGCGGTCGCTTCCCATTAAGCCCATCAGCCTAAAGGGAGGTGTCCCTTCGTTTATTACCGTGTATGCCTGAAAAGCCAACATGGTTTTCTTCACCTTCACATAGGTGCGGGCATCCGCCTCAAAACGGTTAAAACTGTAGTTGCTGCCCAGCGATTTGCCAAAATGCATAGCACTGGCAGCTATAAACAATCCTTGTTGGGCATTAAGGGCATTTTTGCGGCTATCGTACAAAAAAGCAGGGCCAATGCCCGATGATATGCCTCCTGTTGACCCATAAATGCTGCTGTTTTCAAGCAGTCCGCCTTGTTTAGGCTCTACCCCAAACATATTTTGAAGGCGGTAGCGCAAGCCTAAAAATGTATTCTCGCCTACTAATCTCAGTGCGCGTATATCAGCCTCAATGCGGCTGGCACTATAAAGCTCCTTCACACTATCCTCCGTGGCCGCCCCAACACCCCAATACAATTCAGGAAATTTTCGGTAGCCCAGCAACCCCTCATAGTACCACTGGCCGCTTTTGGCAAAAGCATTCCATTGTATCTCGGCGATAAACTGCTTGTTTTGAGTATAATTCACCTCGGCCTTTGCGCTTGAAACGCGCGAAAGAGAGTCTTTTTGCAGAAAGCGTAAATCAAACAAGGCCACTGCGCCCACATACCAACGTGTTTCAGGCGCGTAACCGAAGGCAGGCACCGGAAAAACACCAATAGGCCGCTTTCTTTTAGCAGTGTCGTTAGCACCTGCCGAAAAGGCAAACAGCAGCAAAATAAATATGATAGTTAGTTTTTTAAACATAAATAAGAACAGGGCGGTGCTTTACAATGCGGTTTGTTGCAGTTTCTTTTGAAAGTAAGAGCTGATGAGCCAACCCACGGCTGAAATGCCGATAACCGTTAAGAAAGAAACTATTCCGCCTTCAATATCCAGCGTATAAGCACCTGCTAACGAATAAATAACCGATGAAGGAATTAAACCCAACAAAGAATATAACGCCATTGGCATTGGTTTCACTTTGCTCATGCCTGCCACTACAGAAATAGCTTCTGATAATAATGGAACTGGCCGTGTAATAGCAATGATGGGTAAGCCCCAACGCTCAAAAAACTTGGCCGATTGTTCAATATCTTGTTGGGGAATGAAACGCAGCAAAAAGTTTTGTCCTTTCTTACCCGCATAGTACCCCGTAAATGTGGCACCCATTCCCCCTATAATCGAAAATACGGCACCCCAAACAGGCCCAAACAATACTCCGTGGTAAATCATTATCAGACTGGAGGGAACGGGAAGAAAAAAATCAATGATTAGTAAACCCACTCCGGCAAGGGCTGCCCAAAGGCCATGATTAGATTTCATAAACGCCTCCGCACCTGAAAAATCAAGACCGATAAAAGGACTTAAAATAAATAATACAAGGAAAAAGGAGATAAGCATGAAGCCGAACAAAGCAATGCGTTTCATAAAAAATTGACTAGTATTTAACTACAAAACTATACTAACAGTATTAAAATACAAGCGCATTTACCCGGATTAAACACCAAATAAAATCTCAATTTGGCACTCAAAATCCCAATTTTGGAAAACTGCAAATACCCGTAAAGCGTTTGTATCACAAAGCAACTGAATATAAAGCATTATTATATAGATATTTATACCTGTTTTTCAACCAATGTAATAATCAGGCATACACTTCGTGTTTATGTATGGTGTTAATCTAATTGTTTCACCCTAAAACAGTAACACCATGAAAACTCTAAAAAAATTATCCGTTATGGTTTTTGCATGTATGTTTCTTATGGCAGCTTGCAAAAAAGAAGAAAATGCTGCCCCAGCGCCACAAGATAATCCCGGCGCAGCAGGACAATCGTTTACTGTGAAAATGACCGATGCCCCCGGTGATTTTGAAGCCTTGGATGTGAAGGTGGTAGGCGTTGAAGCCTACCTTGAAGGGCAAGGCTGGGTTACTATTGATAACAGAGCTAAAGCAGTAAACGTAGTGAGCCTTACTAATGGTGCTGAAACCGAGATAGCCGTAAACAACAACCCACAGGCGGGTGTTTACACAAAACTGAAAGTGAAATTTGACCCACAGGCCGAGTTAAAGTTAAATGCCTATGCTCTTGTGAACTATGGCGGGGTTATTAAAAGCGATAACAGGGTTGATTTAGTTTGGTTGTACAGCGGGGCCAACGAGGTTGAACTAGCCATCAATGAAACCGTCACTGTTCAAACCGGAGCCGAAGTATTGCTTGATTTTGATGCCGCGGCCTCTGTTATTGAAGATGGTAACAAATACTTATTACAACCCGTTATACGTGAAATAAAGGATGCCCGTACCGGCATACAAGGCGAAGTTGAGGGTCAAGCCAACGCAGCCATTGTAATTACCGACGGCACCAACACTTTTGCCACTTACATAAATGCTGAAGGGAAGTTTATGCTGAAGGGAATAAAACCCGGAGTATATAAACTAATAATTGACCCTGCGGCCAAAGCGATTGATGATGTTGAAAAACAGAATAAAGAACTAAGCGGAGTGGTGATTGTTGAGGGACAAATTACCCAAATGGGTAAAATAGCCCTATAACACTGTATGGTGGGTAAAGGGGGCCTAGGCCCCTTTTTTTAAATGTTTTACAACTAATACATACCGTTATGATACCTACAAAAAGATATAGGATAACCGTATTAGAAGACAATGAGTTTTATAACAGGCTCCTTTCAAAACAGTTGAAAAACTATACCGATATTATTTCTGCCCAAAAGAACTATGATTTCGAAATCAGCTCGTTTATGAGCCCTTATGATTTTTTGGCCAACTTGAAAGAAGATACGGATATAGCTTTTGTTGATTTTTATTTGGGCAGCCTTACCGCGCTTGAAATAATAACCAAAATACGCGAAAAATGCCGCGACTGTAAGATCATAGTAATATCGCAGGTGCGCAACCCCCAAAGTATGTACAACACAATAAGCCTCGGTGCCTTTGAGTTTATATACAAAGATACTGCTGCCCTTGCCCGCAGCTGCTTTATAGTAGAAGATATTATAAACAGCACCCCCGGCCACAACACACACTTGTATAACTAAAACACGCGGTATTTACCCGCCAAAAAAACCGAACTTTGAAAGTATTGATGAGAAGAAGAGCATTTTCTTTTGAGCTGCGCATTATCGTAATACTTTCGGTAGTACTGGCAATGGTAACTGCTATAGGAGTATTTACTTTCAACAGTTTGCACGGTATTATCATTGATGCCAAAGAAGCTACTCAGCCCAACTCAAAGATTGACTTACTGAAACAGGTGGTGGGTGATTTAACAGATGCGGAAAGCAGCATGAAATCGTACCGGCTTACTAACGACGAAAGTTACCTAACCCCGTTTTATGAGTCAATCTCGCAGGTAGACGGGCGAATGGCTTTGCTGAAACAACAAAGCAGCGACGATGAATACCAAGTGAAACTTGCCGATAGCGTAGCCCAACTGGTTGAAATTAAATACTCGCTATTAAACAGGTTATTGCTGTTAGAAAACAATGAAAAGGTAGCCGACGAATTGCAGAAAATCGCTCAAAAACTATCGGCACAAGAAAAACAACGGCAAAAAGACGCGTCTAAAAAAAGCACCAATATTTTTGATAAAATATTCGGCCCCTCAAAAAAGGAAGATAAAAAATCAGGACTTACTATAAAAGATTTTGAGAAAGAGATAAATAAGGCCAAAACCAACCAGTTATCTCAGCTAAAAGAGTTGAAAGAGCAGGAGTTGTACCTTACCAAAGAGGATAAAATAGTAATGGATAAAATACGCTCCCTCATTAAAAAAATGGAAAACTTTGAGCGCACATCCAACTCCCGTAAAGCGTTAAAAATAACCAAGCAAGCAAATCAAACCAATTTTTATATTATAATATTTTGTGTGCTGGCAACAGGCCTTTTGGCGGTTACCAGCTTCTTTATTTTAAGTTTCTCAAAGAAAAATAAAGCCTATCGTTCTGCCTTACGCGATGCCAAAATACAAGCAGAAAACCTGGCAAAAACTAAAGAAACCTTTTTGGCCAATATGAGCCACGAAATACGCACCCCAATGAATGCCATTGCAGGATTTACCGGGCAATTATTGCAAAGCAAACTAACCAAAGAGCAAAAAGAGCAACTGCAAATCGTTAAAAAGTCATCCGACCATTTATTGCGGATTATTAACGATATACTGGACTACTCAAAAATACAATCGGGCAAACTCGGGTTTGAGTCCGTTGGATTTAAACCTGCCGAATTGTTGCACGAATCTGCTTTATTAATGCAGCCGGCAGCTACTGATAAGGGCTTGAAAATCCAAACATCTGTTTCCGATTCCGTACCCGAAATTTGTATTGGCGACCCTGTCCGCCTGCGTCAAATCATCCTCAACCTAATGTCAAACGCCATAAAGTTCACCGAAAAGGGAGAAGTAAGTGTGCGGTTCACGGCCTTGCAAAAAGGCACCGATGCGGTATCGTTGCAAATAACTGTACAGGACACCGGCATAGGCATTGGAGAGGAAAAGCTGAAAACCATCTTTAATGAATTTGAACAGGCAGACAACAGCAATGCCCGCAAGTACGGCGGCACCGGACTTGGTCTCACCATATCAAAAAAACTAACTGAATTATTAGGAGGCAGTATTGACCTTAGCAGTGTGGAGGGTAAGGGGACACGGGTGACCGTTATTATTCCTTATGATGTTGGAACAGAAAGTAATTTAGAAACCATTGAAACTGTAGAAACGAAAAATAGCGAATTGAAGGGAATTGCAGTGTTGGTGGCCGATGACGAAGAATATAACCGCAGATTAATCAGCACAATTCTTAAAAAGTGGGGTGTTGAGGTAACCGTGGTTAATAACGGTGCAGAAGCCGTCGATGCCGTAATCAACCATACCTATACCGCCGTATTAATGGATGTGCGGATGCCTGTACTGAGCGGTATAGAAGCAACTAAGCAAATACGTCAGCTACCCGACCCTAATAAGGCGCAACTTGCCATTATTGCATTGACAGCCACCACTCAGCAAGCAGAAATTGAAGGGTGCAAGCAGGCAGGTATGCAACACGTATTATCTAAACCGTTTAATGAAGGCCGCCTGTATAGGCTACTGGTTAACGCCGCAGTTAACAAGCCCGATGAGCAGGCAAATACTGATAATGATGTAGCAGGGGCAAAATCAGCAGAAAACGCCGATAAAAAGTATGATTTAGAGGAGCTAAGGGCACTATCAAACGGCGATACTAATTTTGTGCGCGAGATGGTGCAGGTGTTTATCACCACCACCCAAAGCGGCATTGCCGGAATGGAAACCGCCCTTGCCCAAGACGACAGCGAAGCATTGGCCGATGCGGCGCATAAAATAGTGCCGCCCTGCCGCCATTTGCAAGCCAATACATTGCTTAAAAAACTAAAAACTATTGAACTGAGTGCCCGCGAACAGGGCAGCACCCTCAACATGGAAGCTGAGGTAGCAGATGCCAAAGCCGAGGCGGCCGTTATAATAGGCTTGCTTGAGACCGAGTTGAAGCACCTGTAAGTAGTTTTCTATATACTTGTAATATGAAGCAACCTCCTTTTACAGTATTTGTGGTTGAGGATAACGAGTGGTACAATAAGTTGCTGGTGTACACCCTGTCGTTAAATCCCGATTATTTAGTAAAGAGTTTCTTTTCGGGAGGGGAAGTACTGAAACACATCGACGAAAACCCTTCGGTTATCACCATTGACTATCGTTTGCCGGATATGGACGGCGAAGAATTGATGGGTAAGATAAAAGCCAAATGCCCTGATGCGGAAGTGATTATTATTTCTGAACAAGACGATATAAAAACAGCCGTAAACCTTTTGAAGGAAGGGGCTTACGATTACATTGTAAAAGAAAAAGACATCCGCGAACGGTTGCTTACTACCGTAAATAACGTCCGCAAAAACAGCCACCTCAAAGAGCGCATCGTTACGCTGGAGCGCGAGGTACAAAGCAAGTACGATTTCAAAAAGACAATTATCGGTGAAAGCCCCGCCGTTGAAGGCGTGCTGAACTTGCTCGAAAAGGCTTCGGGCACCAATATCACGGTTTGCATTACGGGCGAAACAGGCACGGGCAAAGAAGTGGCAGCAAAGGCCATACACTACAATTCACCCCGCAAAAACAACCCGTTTGTGGCCGTTAACGTGGCCGCACTTCCGTCAGAACTTATCGAAAGTGAACTTTTCGGGTACGAGAAAGGGGCATTTACAGGGGCAATAACCCGCCGCATCGGAAAATTTGAAGAAGCCAACGGCGGCACCTTGTTTTTGGACGAGATAGGTGAAATAGACATTGCTTTTCAGGCAAAACTGCTACGCGCTTTGCAAGAAAAAGAAATTACAAGGCTGGGCAGCAATACCCCTGTAAAAACTGATTGCCGCATTATTGTTGCCACCAACCGCAATCTGCAAGAGTTGGTGAAGCAAAAGCAATTTAGAGAAGATTTATACTACCGCTTGTTTGGCTTGCCCGTTCATTTACCTCCGTTGCGTGAGCGCGGAAAAGACGTGCTGTTGCTGGCCAAATACTTTATCAATGCCTTTTGCAAAGAAAACAAAATGCCGCCCGCGGGGATTGCTGAAAGCGGGCGCACTAAGCTGCTTTCGTACGCATACCCGGGCAATATCCGTGAGCTTAAATCGATGGTAGAGCTTGCTGTGGTGATGAGCAACGGCGAAGATATTACCGCCGATGATATTACTACTGCCCACGCGGATAGTATGCCGGATAACTTGAGTGGCGAAATGACATTGAAAGAATACGAATACCGTTTAATAGAACATTACCTGAAAAAGTACAATAACGATGTGAAGTTGGTAGCCGATAAGTTGGATATAGGCAAATCGACCATCTATCGTATGCTTAAAGAGCGGGAATAACCCTGCTTTAATTCTTAGTTTGGCAATCACTTTCCCAAATTGGGAAAACGGCAAGCCTACACGAAAATCATAATTTCTTATTTTTCAGCAAGTTGTAAAAATATTTTTGGCTGGCACCGTGTTTGGTTTTAACAAACCAACCAACACCTACAGCCATGAAACCATTAACTAAACAACTATTACCCCTTTTTATTGCAGGTATTGCAATATTGGGGTTCAAAGAGGCAGCAGCACAACAACCTGCTATCAACACCGGTAATTACCGCACTGCAATCGGTATGCGTGTGGGGCATACTTCAGGCCTAACCATTAAGCACTTTATGGGTAATGGAAATGCTATTGAAGGAATTATAGGGGTTTGGCCCAGTGCCTTCAACATCACCGGTATGTACCAGTGGCACGTTGCTGCACCATCAGCACCCGGTCTTAAATGGTACTACGGTATCGGTGCCCACGCTACTTTTTATAACGACAGGTATTACTACTACCGCGAAGGCCGCAGAGGCTATTGGTACCGCTACTACCGTTATCAGGAAGGCGGAGCAGGAATTGGTATCGACGGTACTTTAGGTTTAGAGTATAAAATTCCACCCATACCCTTTGCGCTGAGTTTTGACATAAAACCCTACGTTGAGTTTACTACCCACAACCACGTATTTATGGCCTTCGACCCCGGTTTGGGCATTAAGTTCACTTTCTAACAAACGGTAATAACTATTAATAATAAGAACACTAAACCAATAGGATTATGGCAACCCAAAAACTGATTTTAGCACTATTGTTTGCCGCCTTTGCTCTTGTATCATGTAAAAAAGACCCTTCGCCCGAAGGACAAGGCAGCATGAGGGTACACATGACCGATGCACCCAGCGATTTTAAAGAAGTGAATGTTGAGGTTGTGGCGGTTGAAATTAAATATAACGACGGCGACAGTATAAACGGCTGGATTACACTACCCACCAACGCAGGGGTTTACGACCTGCTTACCCTAAGGGACAGCGTTACTGCTCTTATTGCATCAGGAACTGCGCTTGACCCCGGTAAAGTAAACCAAATGCGTTTGATTTTAGGCACAAACAACACTGTAGTGATTGACTCGGTTGGCACCTTCCCGCTTACCATCCCAAGCAGCGATAAAACAGGCCTTAAAATCAATATCAACCAAACCATTCCCATTGACCAAACCCTTGATATCACCATTGATTTTGATGCTGCGGCATCTGTTATCAAAACCGGTGAAGGCGATTATAAATTAAAACCTGTGATTAAAGTTAAAGACGTAAGAGTTCTGTAACACTCATAAACAGCTTACTTCATATCATCTCCAGAAAAAGCGGCGCGAAGGGATTCGTGCCGCTTTTATTTTGTTTAATAATCATAGCTGTTTCCTTTTCGCATCAGCATTGTTTTCTTCAACAGTATGGTAAACTGCTTTTCAACGCTGATATTTTCGTTAAACTTGTTATTAAAGCTATTATTTATCAAGGTATTGGTATTTACTTTAGTAGTGTCTTCTGGTTGTAGCCCGCACACCCCTGTGTACCAATTATCACCCCGTTCAGATTTATATTTAAAGAAGTACACCCAGCCCTTTTGTCCTTTAAACTCCACCATTCGTTTATCCAGCATTACAAATGTATCAGCATACGATTCCTCTGCCTTAAACAGCGATTGCACCATTAGTTCTTGTGTTTCAAACTTCTTAGGAAAGCGTTCGCTTTGCTCAAGTGCAGCTAAGGTTTTATAAAGTTTCGCGCGGTACAGGGTGTGTTTTGCAAACGGAGTAAACAAGCTGTCAGCCACTTTAATGTCGTTACTAAGCATTTGATGTATAACTTTAAGCTTTATGTTCAGGTTGTTTAGCCCCATTAACTTTTCATAAAAGCCTTTTATTTTTTTGTCTTTGTAAAACGGCAGTAAAACACTTGAAAGATTCTCTAAATACTGATTTGAATTATAGTTGCTGTTAGGCCCGTTACTTAAATCCTCACGGGTTTGGCGTTTAAGAGCAATCTTAGCTTCGGTTAGTAATTGCGGATACATATTTTTGTACACCTTGGGTTTAATCTGGCTGCTGTCAACCAATTTAGCCAGCAGTAACACCAACTCTTTCTTGTACTCTGTATAAGGCATTAACTGAAAGAAATCAGGATAAAACGATTTGCTCAGTTGCAGCGAATCGTCAAAATACCTGAAAATATCACTTGTATTATATTCTGAAACCAACGGAGTTTCTTCTAAAATAAGCTCACGTATCTTTTTATATGATTTTTCGGTTTTGATTGCTGCCATTGAATACAAGGCAGCCATTTGCAACGCCGAGGTATCGCCTGCTTTGTAATACAACGAGGTAAGGTAGTCAACATTTTCGGGCAGCTTTATTTCGCGTATTTTATTAATGATTTTTACTTTATAATCTATGTAGTTTTTCTTGCGGCTGTCGCAGGTATCTATTAGCGTTTTCCATGCTTCAATATCCTCAGGGAACAAATCCATCTGTCCCATTGATTCTAACGCCTGCGCCCTATGAGCACTATCCCCGTTCAAATCATTTATGTACACATTGGCACGACTGGTAAACAGGTTTTCACCCACTGTGGTATCGGGTAAAGGCTCAAACGTGGCATAAAACGTTTTCAAAAATTCACTAGGGCCTTCCGAAGTATCATATTGGCTGGTAAGCGTGTATTTCACACTGTTTTTAATAATCACTTTACTCCATTTAACCACACTGCTTCCGGTATCGGCATATTTAGTTTCTACAGAAGTATACCCGTCTTTGTGTTCAAGCTTACGATAACTGGTTATAAAATCAGAGTTATTGCCTGTGTTTTTCCAATATTTGGCTGAGTCTACAAGGTTATAATATTTTCCGTAGCGGTAATAATCTACATACACCCCGTTATAACTGTTAGGCGGGAAAAACGAAGCCGTCCGCGAGTCGCCTTTATGTTCTTTTACTTTTTTGGTGGTGTAACGCCCTTGGAAATTACCTGTTTTCTTAGGGGTATATCCGGTTTTAACCCTAAACAAAAGGGTAGAGTCTACGTACTCTTCGGCATTGGGGTAATCCCTCTGCATGATGGCAAAAGAATTAATGTAATTGTCGGCGGCTGTTGAATCTTTACTGTATTTACAAGCAATCGTATAATGTGTAGTGAGTTTAATGGTAAAGCGCACTTTCAATCGGTTACTGTCAGGAGTAAGGAACAAAATATCCAGTACAGGGCGGGTATTGTTGTAATAAAACTTACGGCTTATTTCTTCAAGGTTATTATTGTCTAAAAACTCAAAAGCAATCCGCTCCACACGTATTGAGTCTTCTTCCAAAAACTTGCCTTGCGAAATATTCTGTTTAATTAAATAATACTGATTGCGGTTTTCAAAATCAATGGCACTGTACTCGTGGCCGGGCAACCATTTGCTAAAAACGGTAGTGTCGTTATAATACAATGGCGCATGGGGCACACGAATGGTGAAAAGGCTATCGGGTGCATAAAAGTTTTGCCAGTTGGTTTTGGCGGGTACCTCTATCCGTATAGAGTTGAAAAAGCGTTCCGCCTCAGGTCCGTTTACATATTCACCATTACCCGCCAGTTTAAAAATAAAGATTTCGGCAGGGGTTACAAAAATCTGGTATCGTTGCAAGTGTCCGCCTTTGCGCGTGCGGTTGGTAATATCAAACCCTTCAAATCCAAACTTTGTAATCTTCTTTTGGCTCAATATTTCACCGGGTATGTTTTCATACAACAAACTGTCGATGGTTTTATATAAGTACTGGTTATCGTGATTAAGCAACTCAGCAAATGTTTTAACACGCATCACACGGTAGTACGCACCGTTAATCATATCGGCACACAAATATTGCTTAGACGTTTCGTTACCCGGAAACTCAAACAGCTTGCCGGGGGTTTCTACCTTGCAATACCCATCGAACGAGGTGTAAGGAGAAAACGTAACCCCAAAGCGAAGTGTATCCAGTTTTTTCTTCTGGTCGGCATCACGTTCTCCGATAGTTACAGGGCGCACCGTGTAACCCATTTTGCGCAGCAATTCTATAATACCCTTTTCACCCGGTAAATGGGCAGCCCCCACGCCTGTAAACAGGGTTTGGTCTTTCATAATAGAATCCATGCGGTTGGCCATGTTGATGTTTCTGCGGAATAGAATATGCTCAACAAACGCTTTGCTGGCACCTACCACATTTAGCGAGTCAAGCAAATCAAGGTCGCCTCGGCGATAAGCATCCTCCACCCTTTCACCAAACGAAAGCGGGTTGTCATCGTCGCCACTGTATCGACTGCTACCGGGTATGTAATCCTCTGTTTGGTCGTCATTAGCCAAATCTTCATTTATCTGGTCAAGCTCTTCAAAACTTTCAAGACCTTTAAACCGTTTGTTCAGTTTTCTGGCTGTCTGAAAAATGTATAAATCCAGATAAGTATCTTCTTCAAAGTTGTCGGAGTATTCGTCGTTGCGGAACATTAGATAGTTCAGCACCTCTAAGTCGCTCGAAAGAGCAATTTTCAATGCCCTTTTCCGTTTTTCGGCAAGGTGCTTGGTGTGCCCAATACCTCCTTCGTTATCTTTATCCCTGTAGTTCCAATGGTCTGATAAAACCGAAGGTTCGTTTTCATAAATATAATCAAGCCAAATGCGGGGGTCAATTTCCAATGCGGCCATATCCACATTGTTCAGTGCGATGAAGAAAGAATCGCTTAAGTGAAACGCCACCTTATTGCTTACATGCATTGTACCGTATAAGTACGATGGTTTTTTAAGCGAGTTGCCCGTAATTTCCCAAAGCAGTCCTTGGTATTTATTTTTCTTTTGCGCCACAGAGGGTAGGGCAATGGCAAGCAGCAACAAGGTACACGTCAGGTATTTCTTCATATATCAGGGGTTTGTAATGTTAAAAGAACGCTTAAAATAGCTTTATCGTGCAAAGAACAAAAAAATGGTCAGTTTCTCACAAAACAACGCGCGTAACTTTCGTTTTTTCGATAAATAGAATTGAGAACGAGGGAATTATTATCGGACAAGTTTGTCCGATAATAATCAGAAACCTACCTTTGCCACAACAAAAAGTATGTTTTCAAAAGCTTGTGAATACGCAATAAGGGCAACGCTCTATTTAGCAACAAAGGCTGAACAGGGTCAGCGGGCAGGCCTTAAGGATATCGCCGCGAGGATAGATTCGCCCGAAGCGTTTACGGCTAAAGTATTACAACAGTTAGTTAAAAGCGGCATCGCAACATCTATTAAAGGCCCCGCGGGTGGCTTTGCTATTGAGCCTGAAAGAGTGCAAATCATCACCTTACAGCAAATTGTAAAGGCAATAGACGGGGACTCGATATACGTAGGCTGCGGTTTAGGACTGAAGGCTTGCTCTGAGAAAAACCCTTGCCCGCTGCATAATCAGTTTAAGGCAATACGCGACGGCTTGCGTGAAATGCTGGAAACCACCACTCTTTACGACTTAAGTAACGGATTGAAAACAGGAATAACCTTCTTAAAATAAGAGTTGAAAATGAAAGGAGCATGGAGATGAAAAAGGAAATTGAAACGCTTGAAGACATACAATTGCTGGTAAATACATTTTACGGCCGAGTGAGGGCAGATGAATTATTAGGCCCCATTTTTAATGGTGTGATACAAAACCGCTGGCCTGAACATTTGGAAAAGATGTACCGCTTTTGGCAAACGGTGTTGCTGGGAGAGCATACCTATTTAGGCAGCCCCTTTGCTCCACACGCCAAACTTGAGGTAGCCAAAGAACATTTTGACCGTTGGCTGGCCCTTTTTGAAAGCACAGTTGATGAACATTTTACAGGCATAAAAGCGCAGGAGGCCAAATGGCGCGGAAACCGCATGGCCGAAATGTTTTTACACAAGATAGAATACATTAGAGTTAACAAAACAACAACCATACTATGACTGACCAAGAACAACTTATTGTGGCCATTAACGAAAAGTACAAAGCCCTTGGCGAGAACCCCGACACTTATTTGAAAGGCTTATTGCAAGCAAAGCCGATAAACTACTGGGATTATATTGAGGTGGATACCTTACTCTCATTGCAAAAGCCTAAAACAGGGTTTAAGGATGAGGAAATTTTTATCATGTACCATCAGGTTACTGAGCTGATGTTGAAACTGGTGCTGCACGAGGTGAAACAAATTTGTGCAGAAACACAGCCCCATGAATCTTTTTTGATTACCAAAATAAGCCGCATCAACCGCTATACGGCCATGCTGATAAACTCATTTGATATAATGAAGGACGGCATGGACTATGATGACTATAACACCTTCCGCACGGCGTTGGCGCCTGCAAGCGGTTTTCAAAGCGCACAATTCCGCTTTATCGAAATTTACTGCACCCGTTTAGAAAATCTTGTGAACGAGGCAGGCAAACAGCATTTGCCGGCCAACCCAAGTATTGAAGAATGTTTTGAGCATATTTATTGGAAAGATGCGGGGCTTAATCGCAAAACGGGCGAGAAAACCCTTACCCTCCGCCAATTTGAAGAAAAGTACCATGCCCAATTCGTGGCGCTTGCCTACCAAATGAAGGGGAACACTGTAGAAGATAAATTTAATGGCATCAACAACCCCTCGGAAGAATTGAAACAAAAATTTAGAGAGTTTGACCGTTTGTATAACATTGAATGGCCGTTGGTGCACCTGAATACCGCAAAACATTACTTAGACAGTAAAGGGGAGAATAAAGCCGCTACAGGTGGTTCTGAATGGAAGAAATACCTTCACCCGCAGTTTCAGCAACGTAAGTTTTTCCCTTCGTTGTGGGGCGACACCGAGAAACAACATTGGGGCGAATAATAATCGTAATTACATTTTTTACAACCACTAACCGATACTAAACAAAAACCCCGCTGCAGAAGAGTATCCGCAGCGGGGCAAGGTATAGGTAGATATGGTAGGTTGGTCTTAGTTAGTGATTGCCAGTTTTTTGTTGGCAACACCGTCAGCACCTTGTACACGGATAATGTAATTACCTGCGTTAAGGTGTTGAAGGTCTAGTTCAACTACTTTCGACTGGAAGTTACCTTCTGGGCTTACTTCAAGTACTTTTTGGCCAATCATATTATAAACGCTGATAGTGGCCGAAGTTTCACGGATAAACTCCATTGAAACGTATGCTTTTTCCGTAGTAGGGTTAGGATATACTTTAACCGCAGCATCGTTTATTACGGCAGGCATAATACCTGTAGCAGTTTTAACCACCACAAGGCCTTTACCCACTGTACTAATATTGCCCGAAGGGTCAGTAACAGTGTATTCAACAGTGTAATATCCTTCTACATTTACATCAATGCTTTCTGTAATGTTTAGCGTTAGGGCTGCTTTAGGGTAATAATTGTCGTTGTAATCCACTGAATCGGCAAGACTTGGTTTAGCTTGTGTGCGTTCAATCACAATCGGGTTGTGAACAATCACCACAGGGGCTACCCTATCCAATACACGTACTGTGCGTATCACAGTGTCAGAAGTATTGTTTTCGCTGTCAGTAATTACATATTTCAAATCATAATCCCCAACAATAGCCGTATCAACAGTACCAACAACAGATACCGCACCTAATGCTTTATCGTAATTATCAGTAGCCGTTGAGCCAAACTCAAAGTATGAGGTAAACACATCCATTTCAACCACTGATGGGCCAATGATGCTAACAATGGGTTTAATAGTATCAGAAACAACTACCTCGCGGATAACAGTAACCGCACTTGCACCACTATTATCAGTAACGTTAAAGAACAATTGGTAAGTTCCGGTTACTTTTTCATCAACGGTGCCGGTTATGGTAGCTACTAATGCAGTATCGTAGTTATCAATTACCTGATGGCCCGGGTCAACATAAGGAACATCAACCGCCCAAATCAATGGGTTATTGCCTGTAAGCACAATAGCAGGCTTAGCAGTATCCAACACAATGATTGTTCTGTCAATTGTTCCGGTATTACCCGATGCATCAGTTACAGAGTAAGTAAGGGTGTATGTGCCTACCTTAGCAGTATCAACTGCACCCGAAACAAGGATTGCAGAGGTTAGGTTACCATCAACAATATCAGTAGCTGTAGCTCCTAAATCGGTGTATGAGGTAAATACAATAATGGTGTCTTTGGCATTACCGTTAAGGGTTACAACAGGCTTGGTAACATCAGGGGTTACAAGCACAGTGAGGGTAACCGTGGTAGCAACATTACCTGAACTATCAGAAACATTGTAGCTGATTGTGTAAGAACCAACAACCATGGTATCAACAGTGCCTGTGATAACAATATTTGCACTTAGGTCACCATCAATATCATCAAGCGCAGTAGCACCCGGCTCAGTGTAGCCACGACCTCTTTCTACTGAAACAGGGGTTGCTCCCACTAAGGTAATGACAGGTTTAGTATTATCGCGAACGATAATAATGCGGTAGTCTTCAAACTCACCCACAAAATTAGAACCGCAAGCGTTTGGTGAACTGTTTGAGAATGCTGCACCAACACGCAAACGTGTATATCCTGTAAGAACTGTTTTGGCCACTTTAAAGTTGGCCTTAAACACCAAGGTTGAAGCATTGTTTTCAGTTGCAACTACCTCTGAGGCGTCAAAAGTACCATCTTGATTATAATCAATCCATGCCTTACGGCTCATGTTGTTTTTGGTGGTTGGTCTTTCAAGTGTAATTTCATATACACCGCCCAACACCAATTCGGTGCTGTATAGGTTTGTGTAGTTGGTATATGCAACTGCACCACTGGCACTTTGGTTATCAATAGTGTTTAGTATCACCCTGCTTATACCAATATCAGTATTTAGCTGTGAAACAAAAGGCTGGCACATGGTTTTTACATTGAAATAGCAGGTGCGGGTTAGTGTATCATATCCAACACCGTTCCAAGTAATAAGCGTTACATTGTAACAACCGGCAGCATTGAAAACCAACTCAGGGGTTGCGCTTGAAGCTCCTGTGCCATTGCGGTACGAGAATGTGTTGGGGGTAATTACCCAATTAAAACCTTGAACACATCCGGGCGTTGTGTTTGTTAATTTAACTAAATCTCCAACGGCTGGATTTGTGATATTGGCAGCAAAATCAGAAGTTGGTTTTACTGTTGTATTTTGAATTACAATAGATTTATACACGGTGTCGGCACCAATACAGTTGGTAGCAACCAGCCTAATTGTGTATGTACCGGGGGTGGTGTATTGGAAATCAAGGTCTTTGGTAAAATAGTCGTCAACATTATCAGCGTCAATATCCCAGTAGTAACGGGTATAGCCTTGCTCGCTGGTATTATTTTTCACGATTACATCGGTTGAAGTACAGAAGGTATCAGGGGCAGCAAATGCAGCAGCCGATTTTTGTGTAGCGTCTACTGTCCAGTATTCAATCTCAAAACCATCATCTACAGTAGCACCATTAGCTGTGAAAACAACGGTAACACGACCCTGTGTAGCTACTAATGTAGAGTTAAGGTTCAACACTTGAGTAAGGTTACCGCTTAAACCATTTGGATATTGGTTAATATCCCACAAAGGAGTTCCGGTAGTCTCATCACCATCATAAATACGCAAAAAGTCGCCATTAAACTCAGTGGCAAGCTTGTTAAGCTTCAAGTAAATTGTATCTGCACATTCAGGCTCAATAGCCGAAGTACAGTTGTCATTATCGGCATAAGTACCATTACCCAAACCTGTGTCAAAAACTTTTCCGGTTGGGAATGGAATAGAAGAGTAGCTGCACACATCAAACTGGTTGTGAACGGTTAGATATTCTTTTTTACAAAGTGTATCAATACCGTTAACGTTTTCAGCCACTAGACAAACATCAAATTGATCACCCAAAAAGAAGAACAAATCAGCATTGGGAGTTGAGTTAGATGTTGGGGGTGCAAACGTAAAGTTTTGGGCAGGTATCTGAGCTAAATAGTCAAAACCTATGTCAGGTGTAATAATCCAAGACCAAGCAAAGGCTCCGTTGCCGGTCAAGCTGGTTATTTTAATATTCTCTCCTACGCCGGCTACATTTTTATTGGCAATAAAATCAATAGTAGGTAGTCCGATAGGAGTCACTATTTCAATTGGTATTATTACCGTGTCTTTTTCTGCACAAGTAGAGGCAATCAGTTTTATTTCGTGGGTACCATTGTTGGGCCATGAAGTAGTGTACTCTCCTTTTAAACTATCAACAAGTACATTATTCAAATACCAAAAGTGTTCAACCCCAACGCGCCCTTTGGTGCTTGCACTAAAGGTGTAAGGCGCTTGAACAAAACCGGTATCGTTTTGCAAACCGCTTAGAATACTTAGCGTACCTAACGGAGGATAAAATTCAACAGCTACACTATCAATGGCGGCGCCATCATAAGTGGTTGCGCTACCATCAGTTCCCATCAAAAACCTAAAGCGTACTAACGGAGCATTTTTATAGGCTGTTAAATCAGCGGTATAACGCTGCCAGTTATTATTATCGCCTGTGAACTTAGGCGGTGCAACAGGCCCTAAGGCACTTGTGCTATTGTAGGCCGGGGTGATAGAAGTTATTTTTGTCCAGTTTACGTTATCAGTAGTTGCTTCTACAATCAACGCATCATAGTTGTTTTCAAACTCATACCTCATTAACCAAGTTAGTGAGGGTTGGCAAGCAGTAGAAAAATCAAACAACGGTGAGTAAAGATAAGCACTCATGTTGTTGCTGTACTGTCCGGTTAACCCTTGGCTAACCCATGCATTACTACCACTACCTGCTTTATTTATTTTTGCTTTTGCAGGCACACCCCTAACCCAGCCGCCGCCGGTTTCAGTAAACCCATCGGTTCCGCTTTCAAAATCGGCTACAAACGGGGTGGTGTTTACACAATTAAAGTTGCTGATAACTATACTGCTTGAGTCGTTTCCAGGAAATTGGTCTTTACTGCTGTAAAAACCTGCAACAACGGTATACGTGCCGTATGCTGAAAGATTAGCAGGTTGTGAAAACGAAAATTGTATCGAATCTCCGGGCACTAAAATCGAGCTGATAAAAATGGAGTCTCTTGAGTACGATCCCCCGTTAATACGATACCACATTGCGACAGTATCACCTGAAAAGATGGTGTCAACACCCTTATTTCTGATAACAGCTTTGACAGTTTTAGTGCCAAGGTTACATCCAGTATTAAGACTCACAATTCTTTCTAATGAAATGTTGTACCTCGGTGGGGTAAACTCACTTGCCCCAATATCAGGTTTTGTTAGGCTTCGTGTGACACCATCAATATCTTTTGTAACACCCACAGGGCTTCCGGCCAAATCAAGGTCGAAACTTAAAGTGTATAAATTATCGTTCGCAAGAAATAATGGGTCAATGTATTTGGAGTTTGCGTCAACACCAAGTGCTGTCCAACTTGAGAACGTTGTATAATCTGTGTTGGCAACCCTTGCTACTGCATTGGTATTGTTTGTTCCGTTTACGAACAACGAGTTATTACTGCACAAACCGCCGTTGCTGGGATGAAGAGGGTTTATTGTAGCATTTTGCGCATGGTAAATCAGTGCTTTTGAATTGGCTGCAGTTGTTGCAGGGTATGCATTTTTAAAGGCGTTATTTACTACTTTCACCCCTCCGGCAACGTTGGTTTGCATGTTTACACAAACCGCCATTAAATTGGTACGGGTCAATAGCCTTTGTGTACCATTGTCATAAAGGTTAATACTGTTGTGGTAAATATTTACACCCACATTTGCGTTGGCCGCGCCTGCGTTTGATGAAATTTGGATACCCGCTACAGCATACTCAAAAGAGTTGCTTATGTTATCACCGTCAGCTGCTATATTGTAAATAAAGTTGTTGGTAATATTGATGTTGTTAGCAGTATTGTTATTTATCTGCAATCGGATACCATGGTTACCATAGCCGCCGGTTCCACTATATACCAAGTTAAATATTCTGTTGGCATTAATCGTAATATCTCTGTTGGCAGCTCCTGCGGCAGTTAGCGCTTCTAAATGAATACCCCTTGCATAATAAAATCCTGGTACTGAGTTTCTTACAGTGTTACCTTCAATTATGGCGCCTTGCTGAGAGTTAAGGTAGATACCTGAAACTGTATTAACCCCGCCAAAAAAGGTTGTTGGCAGCGAGCCGCCGGGAGCTGTCGTGCCACCAATGGTATTGTTTAGTACCCTATTGTATATGTCATATTGGCTTGCGGTGTTTGTTCCCCTAAGGAAAATACCATTGCGCACAGCTTCTATCAAATTGTTTTCAAATAAGTTTGAGTCGTTTCCGAATGTAAGAGTAGCACCCGGGCTTGCAGTACCGCTTCCTAAGTAAATAGCTGCATAGGTGTTTGCTACGGCGGTGGTTGAGTTTCCGCGCAAAACAACATTTTTCACGGTGTTGCGCTTGCAACTGCTTGTTGCAGTTGGCACTAAATCAACAAGCCTTACTGTGGCAGTAGTACTTGAGGTAGTGATGGTAAGATTTCGAGACGATGTTCCGTTGTTAGATCCGTCAATGGTGAAAAACCTTGCTCCATTAAGACTGATTACCGCACCATTGGCCGCAGGGGCGGTTGAAATGGTAGGGTTTTGTCCGCTTGCAGGTTTTAAAATAATGGGACGGCTTTGATGCATGCCTGTGTAGGCAATAAGTGCCGGAATAGTGGTGCTCTCTCCAGCATAGCCGGCAGCGATTTCAAGAGTAATTGTACCCGTGCCCGATGTTCCGCTTGCATTTAAGTATGCAAAGGCATTAGCAACTGTACTAAAAGAAGTTGGTGCATTTTGTGTACCGTTTATCGGGTATGTGTTACCCCCGACAAGTTGGGCTTTTGCCGCACCAAATGTGAGCAAAAAGCCAAGTAAAAAGAGTGAAAAGAGTTTAGCATTAACCCCATTCTTAACGTGTAAGCCCATCATACGTTTTTTTTGGTTTAAGTGAATCGTTATAGTTGTAAGTTTTTGAAACAGAATAGATTATACTTCCCTCTCCTCGGGAAATACAGAAAATAAAGGTATCACAAACCCTTGGAGCGTATCAAAACGAAAACAAAGTGCAAGGCTGCACAAAGCCAATGTTTAAATATGCTTTAAGTAAGGTGTATGAAAATACAGAGACCCTATGCGATGATAGAACCGCTAGGTAAAATTAATTTGATAGCTCTTTATCAAGAGCTCATTTATCCCGCTGAGCGAACAAAACCGTTCTTCGAGACTTTTTGCCTGCACTAAGGAGTTGCAAAGTGCTGACGTTTGCTTTGTGTGCGTAAAGACTTGCCCCCATACTCCTGTCTTTACAGAAAAACCCTTCATAGGGAAAGAGATTTAGTAAAAGTTTAGCCTATATTTTTAACAAAGATATGGATTATATTAACATTACCGAAATATTATTTTACAGTTTTTATAGAAAAATGATGTTTTTGCTCAGTTTCTGCTCTAATTATTACATTTTTATTACAATCGTAATAAAAATGTCCATTACATACTACAATTAACTGTCAATCAAAAAAGTAAGGGTTGGTTTTTGCTTCTATCAAGTATTATTTACCATTCCGGCGGCTGTAAACGTTAAAAATAACCGTGTTTATTAATTTATATTAAACTACTGAATTTACAGATGAGCTGATAAGGAGCTATGTTGCCCTCGCTAAGGCTTCGTAAAGTTTATTTATTTCTATCGGCTTCCGCAAAAAACCATCAAAGTATTGTATGTACTCTTCTTCGTTTTCAGCCGTTACGTCTGCGGTTAAAGCAAAAATGGGCGTTTTTTCATTTACCCCTTTGGTTGTCCGTATTTTTTTTGCCGCATCATATCCGTTCATCTCAGGCATGTGTATATCCATCAATATATAATCAAAACGTTTTTGCTTGGCTTTCTCCACTACCAACAAACCATTTTCAGCGTGTTCAGTATCAAGGCCCCAATTTTTAAGCAAACGTATAGCAACCATTGCGTTTACTTTGTTATCCTCGGCCAACAATACAGTTTTGTTGCCCAGCCCCAGCGATTGATTTTCTACCGGTGTTATGGCTGTTTTTGCCTTTTTAAGTTTTAAATCAAAATAAAAAACCGTTCCCTCGCCAACAGTGCTTTCTAAAAGCACCTCACTATTATGCAAGGCAATTAGTTTTTTTACAATTGCAAGGCCAAGCCCTGAGCCTCCGTGTTTTTTTGTGGTGATTGATTTTGGCTGAGAAAAACTCTCGAAAATTTCGTCACGCACTTTGACCGGAATACCTACCCCCGTATCAATAATACTAAAGCGAACAACATCATGGTTTTTTGATTTTTTTAGACATTTTACCTCTAATGTAACGCCCCCCGTATCCGTAAACTTAATAGCATTACTTATAAGGTTGCCCAGTATTTGCCCTGCTTTGGTTTCGTCAAGTTCATAAACGGCAGCACATGTCTCATCCACCTTTAAATCCAGTGTAATCTCTTTTTCTTTTGCTAAGCTATCGTAAGTGTTTTTTATGTCTTTTAACCAACGGCTAAAATCCAACGGTCTGTAATCAAGGCTCACTTTGCCCAAATCAAGCTTAGTGTAATCTAATATATCATTAATTATGCGTAGTAAATTGTTTGATGCAAACTTCAAAGAATCTAACAGTTGCTTCTCTTCCGGGTTTGTTTTCTCTGATAAAAGCGCAGTAATAGTTGTAACGGCATTAAGCGGCGTGCGTATCTCGTGGCTCATGGTTGATAGAAACTCTTGCTTAATACGCGCCGCTTCTTCGGCTCTGTTTTTCTTTTCAATTATCTCTGCCTTTTCACGCTGTGCTCGTGCTTCTTTTTCAAGAAGCTCCATTTTAATAATCAGTTCGTAATTCTCAATTACTTTAAGGGTTTGGGTGTTTATTACCGTTTCTTTTTCTTTTAAATAATGCTCAAGGTATTCTAATGCCTCGCCAATGTTGTTTTCTTCTTTACTGATTAGATACAGCAAATAGCTGCATTTTATTTTAATTAATACGGTATTATATTGGGTACTAAAATCAATGCCTTGTTGCAATATTTGTTTGGCTTTGCCATTTTTGCCCCAGCGGTAGTAGAGTACTCCCATTTTATAATATACCATACCTAAGCCCAACCGATCGCCCATTTCAAGGTGTATTCGGCCTGCCTCCATGTAGTCGGCTTCGGCTTCTTCAAAACGAGCCATTTCGGTATATACCTTTCCTCTTCCGTAAATTGCAAATGCAAGCCCGCGTATATCGCCTGTTTGGGTTTTCAGTGCGATTGATTTTTCAATCATTGCCAACGCCTCTTGTACTTTACCTTGCTTAATGTATATACCCGAAAGAGGGTTGTATGCGTTAGACTCGAGGTTTAAATCGCCAGCCTTTTTTGCTGCGCTGATGGCACTTTCATATGACTTTTGCGCGTTTTTCTGATCCCCGAAATATTGGTAAATAGTTCCTATTGATTTTTCAACCCGTGATAAATTGTGGTAGTCGTCGTATTTAAGGTAAACCGTTCGGCAGTCAATCATGTGCACCAATCCAAGGTGGTAATTATCGGTACGGTAATATACCCCGGCTATGTTGTATTTAGCTTCGGCAACACCCCGTTCGTCGTTAATTTGCTCAAAATTGGCTTCGGCTTCCTTGGCTAAACTAATACACTCATCGTAATCACCCATAACCATGTGGTATAGTGCCAGCTGATTAAGGCTTTTGCCGATGAGCGCCTTATTATCAATTAGCTTACTACGGCTTAATGCTTGTGTGGCAAGTAAGATACTTTGGTGTAAGTTGCTCACACGTCCTTGATAGGCGTGCTTTAAAAGCTCCGTTATTTGTTCAATTTCTTCAGCAATATTCATTGCTAATATTCCTAAAATTACTCAAATATAGCAGGATAATACATACTTGCTTATGCGCTTTTAAAGATACTCGATATAAAAAAATAAGGCTACCATAAAATGGCAGCCTTATATCAATTTTAATAATACTCCTAAACTATCGTTGAACTATGTCAGCTTCAGTGGTATATAACAGTGCCACTAAATCATCCACCAATTGTTTGTTGTTTTGCGCGGTAACACCGTTTTTAGCAAGGCCAATACCGATATCGCCTACAAATTTGTCAAAATCAGCTTTGTTTGCCTTCATGCCCATGCGGTTATTTTTTGCAGGGTCGTGGGCATCTTTCATGTTTTTACCGTTGTAGCTGTAGTTAGGGTTTTTGCTACCGGTAGCTGCGCACATAAAATCTGTAAAGCTTTCGCTCAATGCTACCAATCCGCTGGTATTACCAGCGCCCAATTCAGCAAATAATACTGGAAAGTAAGGGGCTAACTGAGCATCAGCAGCAATAACTAATATTGAGCTATCAACTACTGCACGCAGAGTAAGCCTGCCTTTTTCAATCATGGTTCCGGGGTTGTTAGGGTCGTTCACCATCGTTGTTCCGCCCACCCTGTCATACAATGAAGGAGTAGTTGGAGCCGGAGTAGTGTTGTTGTTGTCGTCATCTTTTGAACATGATGCAACGAATACAGATGTTGCCATCAGGCAAGCCAATAGTAAATAAGATACTTTTTTCATTTTGGTATAGTTTATTGTTGTTATTAATTGAAAAGTTTGGTGACAATGGCAGTAATACGGTATGAGAATGATTCTTTATCGGTAGAAACGGGGCAGCCGTTTTTAGATTGCTCTTGACTTACTACATAGCGCTCAGCTTTGTAGTTACCCATTTTAACAACCGCATTAAAAACATCTGCTGAGTTTTGAGTGCCTGCTGCGTAGGTGTAAACCAACACATCGTTTTCTACATTAAAGTGGGTACCTTCCACCCCGTTCATTGTGCCTACAAAGGCGCGTATTTTTTCAGCTTCTTCGGCATTAATGTCCTGCTTAAAGTCTATTCGGCTGAGCTGACGCTGGCGGTTATCATTTTTTGTAGCTTTTGGAGTAACCATGTAAATGTGAGCTACCAAGGCAACAAATAATAATAGCACTGTTGCCAACGTGCCAAGGGCTATGCGTAGTAATAATTTCTTTTTCATGTGTAAGGGTTTTTTTAAGTGGTTTTGTCATACTTACGTAAACTTTTAGTGTTTGGTTTTTAGTTTGTAAATTTTTTTATGTCTGAGGTCAAATAAAAAGTAAAGGCCGCCCCAAAAGGGCGGCCTCATACACATTTGCACTTCTATCTATCAATCTAATACTGAGGCTCACGCAATGGGGCACAATCTATCATAGCCCATATCCAAAACGTATTTCAGTATTTTTTTAACTATGATCTTAATGATCACCCCACCGGGAATAAGGCTTGAAAGCACCTCAATAATGGCGTCCATAATTTCTGAGGCAGAAGAATCTTTTTTCAGAATGCGGCAAAGGTGCAGCCGTACTTTTTCCCAGAGATTGCTGCCGGCTAATTGGGGTGAAAAATTAGCTTTGCTGGCAGCCTCAAACAAATCAGGAGTGCGAGAAATCATCTTTGCGCTTACTGCAATGCCCGTTAAATAACCTTTTGCAAGGTCGGCTTCAACTTCAGCCTCGGTAACAGCAGATTGATTTTCAATTTCGGCAAGTATTTCCGCTTTTAAATTTTCGGCATTGATGGGTTGCAGTTGTTCGTTTAGTAAATACATAAATTGGTTTCTTTTAGATAAACAAAGAACCCTCTTGAAAATGGTTTCAAGAGGGTTACTAATGCGGACTTTATATCCGTACTTTTCGGGATTTTTAAGCCCTTATTTTATCACTTGTACTCGTATGGTTTCTGTAATACCGCTAACGGTTTGCATACGAATGAAATAAATGCCGGCGCCTAATACCTGAGCATCCAGCGCAGCAGTCATACCACCATCGGTGTTTCTGTTTACCAATTGCTTACCCAACACATCCATTACTTCAATGTGGCTCAAAGGTTGGCTGCATTGAAGGTGTAAGGTATGCGAGGCAGGATTGGGGTATACTCTAAATACAGGATTGGCAGCAGCCTCAACTACGCCTTTGCTTTCAGGTTGCAGCGGGTTGTTATTGTTTGTTCCGTGTGCAGGAGCTAATGGCTTGGCTATACTTGCAGGAGGGGTTACTGAGGCAATACCCATACCTAAAGTATCATACATGCTGCCGCTATCTAAACGAACATCATCAGGCGGGAAATAACTGATACTGCTGTCTGCCTTTATCCAAGTCATTAATTGCCAGTAAGTGTTGCCGGTGTTATTACTTGGCGGACGGTTGGCGGGATTAGATGTAGCTACAATACACTTGTATAAACGTGTCTCTCCTGAATCATTCCAGTGTTGCACTATATTGCCCACTTCCCATGTGGCGGCAATGTATTGTGTTGAGGGTTGGTATTTTTTCGCACTATCGGTATAGCGGCTCACGTTTAAATAGTTGAAACTATCCGGAAGCGCCATATAATTGCGGAATTGAGGGTAAGGCACCTCTTTTTGTGTATTGTTTGCTGTGGCGGCCACCCTATATCCAAACCTAAACATTGTATCAGCGGTATTATCATAAATGCAATTGCGCACAATTACATCATTATAATAGGTACGGATATCAAACAATGAACTATTGGCGGTATCTAATGCGCCGCTTACTAATCCTATTTCAGCATAGTCGCCACCAATTTGTTTGTAAAAGTTGCCATCAAATACCACGTGTGTAATGCTATCAGGATTACTTAGGGTGTCGTTATATTTCACAAAGTGGGTAAGCATACCGCCTCTGATACCATAGATAAGGCTGTTTTTAAAGTGTACTGTATCTTCGGTAATGCTGTAAGGAGTTGGGTTACGTTTTATTTCTATAAGTCCCAGTTGTTCTCCGCCACCTATAAATATGTTATTTTCAACCGATGAACCACCGCCAATAACACTAAACTGCACTACACCGTCCTGATAGGGCTGGAAAGGGTTTTTCCAATCTAATCCTGAGTGTACCACATTGTTGCGGGCTACACAATTGCCCATTTGCCAACCCATTTGTATGCCCTCGCCACCACAACGTAAAAACACGTTATTTTCAATGGTAAGGTTTTTAAATACTTGTTGCTGGCCAGCTTGGGTAGAGCCGACATAAAGACCCTCAGAGCCTACATCGTGTACAAAACAATCATGTACGCTGCTGCTATCGGTAATGGTGTAGTTGGCTCCGTCTTTCTTCCAGCTTATCCCTGCAAATCCGCCGTTTCCTACTTCAATAAAGTCTAACTCTATTTTATCGGTAGCGGTGTTTAGATTAAAGTGGTGTATATCCTCTGATTTCCAACGGTTATTGCCATATAAACCGAACGTACCGTGACGGAATTCATAGCCACCGTCCCAGCCGGTAAAGTAACGGTGTCCGTAGCCGTTTGCAGAATCGTAACGACCTGTGAAACGAACCGCAGTTACGTTGCGGGGCGAGAACCCATCGCGTACTTCTACTTGGCCTAAGAAGTTGGTTACTACTATTTTTTCGTTAGCATTGTTTCCTTTGGCGCTATCCATTTCAATCATTATCCCTGTATATTTTTTTGAATGGATTAGGATTTTGTTGGGATAGCGAACTGATATTTTTGAAACGTCGTATATGCGACCAAAGTTGTTGGGTGAATAGTTCCAATAAATGTAATCGCCTACATTAACGCTTGGGTATTTTGCGGCAACGGCAGAATCTGCAGGGCCATTGGTATCAAAAATACCGGTAACGTCCGTTACATCTACTTGGTACAGCAAATCATGGTTGCCAGAATCGAGCATAAAGTAGTAACGGCCTTTGGCTTCGTAATCAAAAGAGTATTGGGTAATAAGAGTGGTATCGTTAATTATCTTAAATTTATCCCAATCTAAAGTGTCTTTGCGGATGCTGCTGCCCTTTAATACGGTGGCAATGGGGTAATCCCAATCTTCGTTTTCAGGTACGTATGCAGTGTCGCCGGGGGCTACCCAATGCACAAACCCGTTGGCATTGTAAGCTTTTATAAAATCAGGTTCTAAAAACGCATTGCCTGATTTAGGGTAAATAGTTACTGTATCGCCTTTGGCAGCTACAATGTTGGCTTTTGCCTGAGCTTTTTTGTTGTAACCCCCCGGATTAGTAATAGTAAATTTGGCAGAATCAACCCCGTTTACCATTGAACTGTAAACTCCGTTTTGGAAACCACCGTAACCTAATATAATTGCATCGGCGTCGTATTTCAAAATAAAGTGTATGCGATTGTTTCCTGTGGTGTACACTTTGGTGATGGTGGTATCATTACTTGCGCCGGCCCGGTATTGGGTGCGTAAGCTATCCCCGCTTAAAATTGCCCGTTCAGCCTCGTACAATAGAGTATCAGGAATAATGGTGCGCACCAAAAAATTATAGGTGCTTGATACCGCGCTGTCCCCATCGTTGTCATAAGCTATTGCTGTAAGCGTTTTCCAGCCCGAGGAATCTGCAAGGTATGAATAAGTGAAAGGGGCAGAATTATCTGTATAAGGGGTTTTCCCATCAGTTAAAAATTTTACAGATGTTATCGTACCGTCGGTGTCGTTTGCATTTGCAGCAAATGTGTAAGTACTGTCCAGATAAATGGTATCGTTGTTATCAGGATATGTAATGCTGACCGTCGGGGCTACATTATCGTAGGAGTATGACAGTATGTAGTCAATCTCTAACGATGCAAAACCCGATTGACCGTGTACAAAAACGGTATCGCCGATAGCAATAGGAACGGCAATGGGTGAGTGCAGTATTTTCTCATAAGCACCGCTACGGATAATGGTGAATTTATCAATAAAAGTCCCGTTAACAGAGAGTGAGAACTTACCGGTTTGATAACCGCCATAGCCTAAAATAATACCATCGGCAGGTGCATTCATTACAAACTTAATACCCTTGCCGCTATAATTAATCTGGGTGGCATTTGTATCATTACTTACGCCTGCCCGGTAAACCGTTGTTACTCCGGCGCCCACCAATATTGCCCACTCTGCCTCGTATTTCAGCGTGCTTACAGCAGTGTCTTCCAAATAAAAGATGGTGGGGCCCACCACCGTACTATCCCCGCAGTTGTCGTAAGCAGTAACGGTTAAACTTTTATGGCCAAATGTTTTTGGGGTGTATGTAAAACCGTATGTAGAGGATGAATCAATAAAAACAGTATCGCTGTTCACAAAAAACTTTACAGCGGTAATAGTGCCGTCGCTATCATTAACTGTGGCTGATAGGTTAAGTGAAGAATAAAACGAAAAAGTGTCGTTGGCTACGGGCGAAGTGAAGCTTACAGCAGGCTTTTTGTTGGGTGCCTTGTACGCTTTTATACAGTCAATCTCAATAACTGCGCCCCCTGCGCCGGGAGAGTAAACAAATACTGTATCGCCGGCATTTACATTCACGTTCACTTGTGCTTCGCGAATGTTGTTCCATCCTCCTGAACTGGTAATAGTGAACGAGGTTTTTACTACGCCGTTTACTTTTAGCCCGTATGTGCCGTTTTGGTATCCGCTATGGCAAAGTTTAATTGCATTGGCTGCGTACAACATAATAAACTGAACCCCTTTATTGGTGTAGTTAATGTTGTTTACGTTTGTATCGTTGCTGGCATTGGTGCGCTGAACGGTAGTGAGGCCAGCACCAACAAGTGTTGCATGTTCAGCTTCATACAAAACGGTATCAGGTATTGTACAGGCCGTCGTTCGGGCGATTTTAACCTTGCCCGCAGGGTAATCAGGCGGGGCCGCAGAGATTAGCAAGCCGTTGAGCAAAAAGCAAAACAGCAAGCTTAATTGAATTAATAGTTGTTTCTTCATAGATAGAGTTCTTGTAAATTATTCCTAGTAGTTGTTTTTATGGATGTGTGGAGCAAGAAAACAGTAATCGCAATCGATTGGTTTACAGGCGACACAATTGTCAAATGTAAGTTCTAATGTGTTATATTTTCGTTTCCTTAATGTGTTTTCTGTGTTTTTTCGATTAATGATTGTTGCTTAATTACAACGCACCTCCTAAATGTATTTTGAAAACTTCTTTTTTGTGCAATATAAAAGAGGGTTTTTTAACGGTATTTTTTTATGACATCTCTTATAATCAGCGCCTCTAAACAATTTTCGGGGGTGCGGCTAGTTTAGATGACTTTAAAATAATTTGGATAACTAGTTTCTTTTATTAAGATTTGCTTCACAATTTTTACTATCAACATATAAACTATCACTAATTATGGCAACAACTTATCCTTACACCCAACAAGCAATGCTTGTTAACAGTATTCAAACTACCACTGTTGTATCTATCATGGCCGGTATGCAAGTAGCTCAAATTACTTTTATTACTGCGGCAGGCCCCCTTGGTGAAATTACATTGTCACCCGTTCAGCCAACAGCTTCAAACGTTGAGTTTAAACGCGGTCAACAAGTATTGCAAATTGCAAACATTACTTTCAGGGCTCAATTCGGTTTCGATCAAGGTCAAGTTACCTGCAACGGTACTGCAACCGACCAAAACGGTCAAAATCCTGCTCCATTTAATGCACAAATTGCTTCTTGGACGTAATTATTAAAAACGGCATTTTCCGGGGCAATACGTCAAAACCGCAATCAGTAATAATCCGGCCATTTAATTTCCGGACGTATGTTATTAGCTAAAATTTCATTCGTATGCTTTCTTATTACGGTTCCTTTCGTATCGCCTCGGGAAATTTTTTTTGGCTCGGGTGATCCCATTATTGCACCAAGGGGTTACCACGGTCAACGCTTTTTTGGCGATTTATCGACAGAATATACTATCGACCCGTCAGGGAAAAGCACAATTTGCACACTGTATGTTTCATCAGTTTTTGCAGGCATTGAGGCGCTTACTGCAACCGACCCTACGTATAATTTTGATTTGAAAGTAGGTTTGGGAACAGCTAACGGTACAATAACTCTCAATCTTGTTGATTCTCCTTTGGTATCAAAGTTAAAGGGCGATTTTACCTATACGGTAACGGGCAATAATACCAGCTTTAATTTCAAAGGCGATTTAATAGGCTGGTATAATAGCAACCGATAATTTTTGAGTTGCTGCTTTAACTAATTGCCGGGCTACTCGCTCGTTTTCGTTTTTTTTCATTTTCAAATTGCATACTTTTTATGGCAACCCTCACATTCTCAAACAGCGCTTCGGGCAGTAGCTCATTATACACTTCCGCTGATGACAACGGCTGGTGTGCATATTTACTTGCAAACGGGGTAGTAGGCCCACAAAACGGGCAACTATCACTAACTGATTTGCCTGCTTATAACGGGTATTTGTTGTTTGCCACTGCGGCACCCACTATACCAGCAGGAACCTTTGTGAGCAATGTGTACGCTTTTTTGGGGCCTTTACAAAATTATCAATCGGGGTCGCTGGTTTGGTTTTCCAGCCCTGATGCAGCATTAACAATAGCTAATACCACCCAGTTGATGCTGATGCGCAGCACACAGTGGTTCTCTGTTTTACAAAGTTTAAACTACAACTTCGGAAATAACTTTTCTACCTTATTTATCGGTAACAACAATACTTCGGTAAACATTGATACTACAAATAATATAATACAGCTTACAGGCCCGCAGGGAGCTACTAACTTTACCTACCGGCCAAACAATATTTCCTCGTCATCACAAATTATGGCGGGGATTGAGATACCCCTAACCGGAATAGGCAGGGGGCGCATACGGTTTACTTTTGGGTTTGATTATGCTTCTGATTTCATCAGCTTTGATGTAAGCAACAAGTACTTTTTTAATAATGGGGGACCTACAGGCCCGCTTACTGAAATGTGCTATGAAATTGTGGTGCCGGGCAGCATGAACGATTTGATACAAATGCAAGCCAGTATTTATCCATGCGATTTGCTAAATAGTACAGGCATCAATACTTACTTGGCGCTATTAGGTCAAACGTATAATACCTTTACCCAGAAATACAGCCCAACGGTTCTTTCAACCTACTATCTAACAGGCTTAGGCTACCCGATGGACCTAATGCCGTATACAAATTTTGCCACCAATGGCACATCGCTAAACTACCCCACACAAAACAGTGCCTTGCTTGTACTTAGCGAACGCTCCCCGCATGACCCTACGGATACTTGGTACCTTACTCCACAAGGCGCATACTCGCTAACAATGGATATATCCTATCAATCGTTGGTGGATAATAACGGACAAATGCAACTTATGTGCGGGCTGGCTTCTACTGAAAGCATCAGTTTTACTCCGCAGTTTGTTGACACTTCTAATGGAAATACCGTTTCGGGAACGGGTGACTGGTTGTACTACTCAGTAGTAGAAAATGCCTTTGCTCCACAGTTCCCAATACAAGCTACCCAAAATGTAGTGGGCAGCAATACTACCCAACAATGGCTGGGTAATACTTTTATTACCTCGTGGGTGGGTGTAGTGCTTGCTAATGCTGACAAAAAACCGGTGGTATACCATGCACAACCACAAGGTGGGGCTTTATTCTCTCCTCCTACCAATGCAATATCGCCGTTGTTTAACCACTTCAACACAGGTTCTGGAGTTCTTTCTATGGCTAAGGAAACTATCTTTTTCCCTTTAGTCCCTTATGGAAGTGCTTCGGCAACACCTGCTACAGGGGTTGATATCTCATTATTTGAGAAGCAAATTTTGAATCCGAGCCGCAAAGCCATTATTGCTAAAGTAATGAGCAGCGAAAAGATTCCGGCTTCACCACCCATTACTAATAGTCCGTTTGCAACCAACGATACCGGTGGAATTTCATCCACCAGCCCACAAGGGTTTTATGTTAGTGTAAACCAGCAAACAGGGGTTTGGGATGTGCTGCAACTGGCCAGTAACCAATTTATGACCAATGCCGGTACACTATCAGAAGTATTCAACCTTCAGTTTACTCCAGCCAGCCCCACGCTGCAAACCGCACTCCAGTCTAACCAGCTGTTTTTAGTTATATCTTATAACAAAACGCTTGATGACGGTACCCAGGTGCTTGCTAATTTTAGCAATGAGATGGAGATTGCGGAGTGGCCGTTTAACCTTGATGTGCCCACACAGCCTGTAAACGGCAGGTACAACAATGTAATTATTTTTAAGTTTTGCCACGGCCGGCTGATAGATAAGGTGCAGAACATACAGGGATGGAATATGCCCGATATGTTTAACGACACTACCAATAATGGTTTACCCAACCTTAGTATGTGGCTGCAACAGTACATACAAAACGGTATGGATAAGTACACTGTATTGGGCGATAGCGATTACTATAAGTTTTACAACATAGCTACCCAAGACAACTGGCAAGGGGTGATTGCCTTGGGGGTTGATATTAGTGTGCAGGATTTTCCCAAAGAGTTACAAGGCTTGCTGGCTGGGATAGACCTAAGCCGTTTTTATGCCCACCACTTTGGTATTGATGTGAGCATTGTAAACAATAATAACGGTAATGTGGGGATGCAACCCACCAGCTCGTTGTTTGGCTTGATAGATTACGAAGACCAGACTTTTGAAGCACTGGGAGGTACACCTGCGGCTTACCAAGCACAGGCACCCATAAATGGAGCAGTAGATTATGACTTTACGGTACTGAAGCTGAAGGTTGTGTTTGTGAACAGCAAAATTTACAACTACAACAGTTACTTGGCTCTTACAGTAAACAAATTGTTTGGCGAAACGGTGAACCCCGCTAACCGTGAAAACTTACTGATACTAACGGGTACGTACGAAAACCATAACGGAGTACCCTCTTACACGTTTACAAACACGGCTGATAATGTGCTGAACCTTGTAAACCAAAATATTATCACTGATGTTGAAATTGTAAAAGCGTCGTTTGTAACCATTGTCCCACAAAATGGTACTACCAGTAATCTGGTACAATCAAAATTTACATTTTGGGGTTTTATAAACTATAACGACTTATCAGGTTTTGATTTGTTCTCGTTCGGTGCTGAGCAAGGGGTTACCTCTCCCAGCTTTACCGGACTTTCATACTCAAACTTATACATTGATTTATCTTTCTCGCTGGATAATCCTACCTCTAAAACCTTTACGTTTGATATTACGCACGTGTCGTTTGATATCGGACAAAGCACTCCGCGTGAAGATAGTTTGTACTCCCATTTCCCCTTACAACTTACCGGCATTACCTCCGGCGATGTAAACAATACTCCTACATCACAAGGCTACTTAGCCGTTTCCATCCCTGCGTTGCAGCAACAGCAAAACGTTACAGGCCAGTGGTACGGCTTGGTGTTTAACCTTAATATGGGCACACTGGGTTCTTTAGCCAGTTCGGCCGGGTTTAACTCAACCTTTATGATGGTTTGGAACGTAGGAGGAACAGGTGCATGGGCAGGCGTTAGGTTGCCCGGTGTTAACCCGCAAGCGCCTTCGTTTAGCCTGCAAGGGGTGTTAAAACTGAATATTGGCACAATACTGCTGGAAAAAGCTACCGGTACTGCCAGCGTTGCGTACTTGATGAAAATAAACAACATAGCCCTGAAACTCTTTAGCCTGTCGTTTCCGCCGGGCGGCAATATCAGTTTTATGTTGTTCGGAAATCCCGGCACCGATGCCCAACCCGAAAGTTTGGGCTGGTACGGAGCTTATGTTAAAAAATAGTATTAATAAAATAATTGAGTTTATGCCGTTCAGTGTCGCTATAACAAAGTTACTGTCTGCTGTTGATTCAGTAAATGCAGCTTCTTTTGCCACAAACTTAAGTGCATTACAGCTTTTGCTAAAAGACCCCAAAAACAGCATCCGCTTTTTTATTTATTCGAGTAGCGGGATGGGGCACCAGTCAACAGCAGCGAATATTATTTACCGCTTAATTTCATTAGGACTTACCGGTAGTTATCAAGTTATATATATAAATGCATTCGATGCCTTAAAAAAAATTGCAGCTCTTTTTCCTCAGTTTGACCCTAAAAACCCTGACACTCCTATTGTGATAGGGGCTGTGACATTAACATTTATTGAGTTGGACGATTTTCAAAAATCTTCTCCCACTCTATTAAACATTGGAATTGCTGGGGGGACGGACGGAATAATGCATGAAAATTTTGCGGCTGAACTGTATGTGAATTATTTGTTGGTTCTGCAACCGTATCAATGGTATCAGGAGCCAAGTGTGATTCAGAAAAATGATGGCACACGTATTAATTTAGATAAAAACAAGGTTCTGGCAAGTTTATCGTTTTCAAAAAGAGGGTATTTTATTGATATCCCCAAAATGACTGCTCAGGAGATAGCTTTTTTCCAAGCATCGGCATACGCTGATAAATACCCGGCTTTTGATGCCATTACGAACTCTCTTCTATCCCAAAAATCTAACATGATGCCAGTATATGGCTTAACCATGTTTGATTCGCCCGCCACACGTACTTCCGATGTTATGTTGTTTAACCTTGCAACAGCAATAGCTTATGCACAGGATAACACTGCCAGAGTGGGAAATGCTGTAAAGGGTACTATTGTAATTGTATTATCAGAATTATCGGATGAAACGTATGCAAGCTTTGATGCCTTATTAGCAGGTACAGACCCAAGATTAGACGATAATCCTTTGAAAGATTGGGTAACAGCGCGCAAACTATCAACGAGAGTTAAACACATAAAATATGATGACCCCCTTCTCCCATCGGCAATCGGACAAGTTGAGAGTAAAGCAACCCGTATCATGTTTGTAGATATGGGTGGGGTGCCGTTGTATGCATTTAATTATTTATACAATGTTTCGGATATGCCGCCGGTTTTTGAAGGTGCAGCGACAAACAGCCTCGTACTTAATTTTGGCAAAAATTATTTCGCAATAAGAAGCGGTATAAACCGAGATTTTATTTTATACCCAACCTTACCTTTAAATGCTGCAACCCCTTCATCAGAAGCAGAAACAGTTGATGCTGCAAGTAGGCTTGTGGAGTCTACTATTATGGAGTGGGGAAGGGATTTGAACAATGAGGCTGTATTGGGTACACCGGCCTCAATTTTAGGTCTGGATATTTTAATTGCCTTTGAACCCCCCGATGCCAGCGGACAACAATATTTTACTTCTTTAGGGGCGTTTTTCCATAACGAACAAGAAGATAAAATGCTTATGGGGGTTTTCTCAATGTTACAATATTTAAAAAACAAATAAGTCATGGCCCAGGATCTATTAACTTTAAAAGGCTTATACCAGGCCATACAAACCCAAATACAATCAGGGCAAGGCACTTTTAATCTTGTTCCGGATGTAATAAGCACAACCAACAATATTGGTAAATTTTATGCGTCTATAATTTCAGGAAGTAATTTTACCATTACAAATGCGTCGTTACAACCTTCTGCATGGGATGATAGTCTTACGGCTTTTACGCTAAACGGTGAGTCAGGGTCGTTGGGGATAGGTAATATGACGGTTGAGTTTGATTTTCAAGACTCTGATCTGGGTTTGTCATCAACTCTTAAAGCTGTACTAACAAACGATTCATGGTCAATTGACGGCATCACTTGGTTCTCTCTCTCAAATCCTTTTATCGGGGTTTTAGTATACCAAAGCGATTTGCCTGTAGCCGGTACTATTGGCGGAACAATTAATACAGGCGTTCCGTTGACTGTACAAATGACCTACCCGATTGTAAACAACACATGGCTGTTTCAAGGTAGTTTTGATTCACCTAACCCCAGTATTTCTAATTTCTTTCAGTTAGTAGGTGGGGTAAATCTTAGCAATCTTTTGCCCCAGCCCTTTAGTACACTTACTGATTTAGGGTTACAGGAAATAGATATAATGTACAATGCCGGCACAAAGAATGTTGATTATATAAGCATTAACATCGGCACAGATTCCTCATATCTATGGCAGATATTGCCTAAACTGGCCGTTAGTAATATTGGCATTAGTAGTATGATTACAAATCCGGGAAACTCACAATCCCGGGCGGTTTCATTTACAATTACGGGTAGCTTTACTATCGGACCGGCAAACTCGAATACGCTTTTGGTTACCGCTACAGTTCCTAATTTTAGTGCTTCTGTTAGCTTGGTTGATGGGACCGTACAGTTGGGCGATTTGCTCACAATGTTTTGGAGCGGCACCACAATAAACCTAAATGCACAAATTACCAACTTCAATCTTTTAATCGACCCTACACAACAAAACTATTCGCTTAACTGCGTTATACAGTCTGACTGGACTTTCTTCACTATACAAAGCCCAAGTTTAAGCTTCACTATGACGGGGCTTTCATTGGATGTAAATCGTTTACAGGGAACAACAACGGGCAAAATAGCAGGAACATTCCATATTGGCCCTAGCACACCTAATAGCGGGGTTGATTTGAGCATGTTTGCCAGCTATGATGCCTCAACATGGAGTTTTGGGGCAAGTACAGGAACAGATCAAACTATTTCGCTGGGTGATATTGCAGCTTCGTTCCTGCACGCTTTCGGGATGGATAATATCCCCTCGTGGGTTACAAATAACCTACCCAACATAAGCAATGTGAACTTTTTGGCTACTGTACCCGATGATAAAGCCAATCCGGCAACCTACCAAATACAAGGCGATGTAAACTGGCACTTGCAGTTTGGCAGCTTTGATTTGACGCTGGATGCCAACGTTGATATAACATACAGTAACAGTAAAACAACCGGAAAAATTACGGGCACTGCTGATGCTACCCAAATGCTGGGCTTAACGTTTAATATAGGGTATGAGTTTGGGGATGCCGATACTGAGGTATTCTTAAATATCCCTCAGTTCTCAAGCACTATCACTTACACCAGTAATGCCACTAACGATATTATCGACATAAAATTTGAGGAGATATCGTTGGGCGAAATTGTAAGTACGTTTGTGGGCATTTTCAGCCCCGGTTTCACGTTGCCTGCGCCTTGGAACATGCTGAACAGCATTGACCTTTCAGGCTTTGAGTTTACTTATACCCGCTACAAAACTTCATCACAAAGCTCAATAGTAGCAACCATACCCATCAATGTAGATTTGGGTTTTATCAATATCCAATCGATAAAGATTACCAAAGACGGCTCTTCAACCTCGGGCAGCGGGGTGTATATGTACATTGAGGGTACTTTCTTAGGACTTCCTATTGAAAACGATTCTCCGTTGCAACAAGACGGCAAGGGTAGCGATGTTACCAATATGCCGTCGGTACCCGGTATGGGAAGCGAAATGTTTGATTTGAAACTGTTGGCAATGGGTCAACACGTTTCAATGTACCAAGTAAGTGAACTGGCTTCGGTAAACGATGCAATCACTGCCTTGAGCAATGCATTTACTACAACGTCTGACCCTAACTCAACCACAATACCTGTTCCGGCCAGTACTACACAGCCCGGAGCGTTGGTGTTTGACCAAAATAGCAACTGGCTGATTGGTACTGATTTTACTGTTGCTAAGTTTTATAGAGTAGCTGCAGTGTTTAACGACCCTAATATGTACGGGTTGTTGATAGGCGTTGATGCAAAGGCGGATTACTTTAAGAACCTGCAATTTGAAATTCTGTATAAGAAGATTAACGATACCATTGGTATGTACCAATTGGATTTGCAGTTGCCCGACCAGTTTCGCCATCTTGAGTTTGGAGAAGTGTCTATTACCCTGCCAAACATTGGCGTAAAGGTGTACACTAATGGCAATTTCTACCTCGATTTTGGTTTTCCTGCCAGTATCACTGATTTTTCGCGATCATTTTCAATACAAGTATTTCCGTTTATCGGATACGGAGGGTTTTATTTCGGTTACCTCAGCGGGGCTACTTCTACCAGCGTACCGCAAACCACCTGCGGTACATTTAATCCCGTAATTGAGTTTGGTTTAGGCTTATCGTTGGGTGTTGGCAAAACCATTGAAGCCGGTATTTTAAAGGCCGGATTATCGCTAACAGCCGTTGGTATTTTCCAAGGGGTATTGGGTTTCTTCCGTGCCAACCCAAGTTTACAAACCAGTGATGCTACCTATTTTAAGCTGCAAGGTACTTTTGGGCTTACCGGCCACATATACGGTGAGATAAACTTTGCTATCATATCAGCAAGGCTGGATATAATGGCATACGCTTATGTTACTATTACAATAGAGAGTTATAAACCCATACCCATTTATTTTGAAGCCGGGGTATCGGTTTCTTTAACTGTGAAAATAAACTTAGGTTTGTTTTCAATAAAAGTGAGCCTGCATTTCAGCGCCACTGTTAGCGCATCGTTTACCATTGGTAGTGATACATCAAGCAGTGCTCCTTGGAACCAGTGCCCGCCGAAATCGACCAGTACAACTATGATGCTTGGCTTCAGCGCACTTACCTCAGGACCTTCAGTGGTACTCAAATGGCAACCTATTAAACCGCTAAATGGCGCTGTGCCGTTAGATTTGGTATTCTTCCCACAACTTACTTTATCGGGTGACAGCAGTACTACTACCCAACAATACCTGGGAATGCTGTATATCAACTCTGGCTCAGCCAACAATAGCCTTGCTGCATTAACAGAGGGTGTGCTATACTGGGCCATCAATGCTTTAATTGGCAATACTTCAAGCAATACCGGACTGGCTTGGCTACAAGGACAGACTATTACTGCCGACCAAATAACCCAGTTGCTTTGCTATTTTAATACAAGACCCAACAACGTTGCTCCGTTTAACTATGCCAACGCGGCCCATAACGATATACAAACGTTTTTGAGCACGTATTTTATGTTGAACATACGCATTGGTGATACTACAACATCAAACACGATGGATGCTTCAGTATTCCCTGTATTGCCTGAGCTATATTTAAATACCTTATACAACAATACTCCCGGAACTGCCGTGCAGTTTTCAACGCAGACTGTAACAGGCACACAAAATTACATTGCGGATGTATCGGCGCTATTGGCGGCAATGGCTGTGCAGTATGAATCGCAAATAGCAAGGGATAATTTTGCCCCGTCGGATTGCAGTAATGTTACCGACCCTGATTATGAGAACCAACCAAACCTTTCGTTCCCAACGTTTGTATTTACTGACTTTGTTGCACTGATTGCCAAGCAAGCATTACAAGGCGCATTGGATTACCTGAATACACAAAACGGAGGTTCGGCAACGGTGAGCAATACGGTTACTAATGCTGTGAACAATAGCGTACAGGGAATTGGCGGTATGGCTTCGCGCTTTATGTTACACGGTTTGCGTTTGCCCGCACCACCGGTGGCAGCAACCGGTACCATAACACCGTTGTATATGCTCACCGGACAGCAAGTGGCAGTTCCAAAAACACTTGCAACTACCGACCAATATGCAATATTACTACAAAGCCCTGATTTGAATTGGGTAACTATGGTAGGCGGTACAAAACCACCGTATGCACCTACGCTTAATACTATTGCGGCAACTATAACCTCAAGCGAGATACAGCGTACCCTTGATTTGGGCGGAATAATTTTAGCTCCGTCGCTTATTTCAGGCCCATCGCCCATTATAAACTATAACGATACTCCGCAATCGTTTTCGTTAGGTAGCCCCGCATTGTGGCAATACCCCGGCGATTATTATGCAGGAGTTTCAAACAACCCATCGTTGTGGAAACTACCTTCAAATCTTACTACAATTTTTAATTCATTACCCAATGTATTATTAAATGTATTTACGCTTACTAATTCAACTAAAAGCCCTGCAAATAATTATACTTGGGCTACCACGGTTAGCCTATCGCTACAAAAGATTACCGCTTCAGGGGGGCAAGTGACTCCACTATCAGGCAACATGTATAACCTTGTGGGTGCTGACGATGCCGGTATAGTGTACTTAGAAGATTTAATCAGCTATTTAAATACCCATAACGATAGCGACGGAACTAACACTATACAGCAAATACAGATATTGTATCAACCCGACCCTGTTCAAAACTCAAACGGCGGTTATATTTCAGCAGCCAACGGCGGTTTCAAAACAGCGATTGTACAAGCCAACCTTTCAACGGAAACTAATCCGGTGCAAGGCATGGATTTAATGGCTGCATTTAACGCCTCAGCTCCTCCGGCCCGTAATTATAATACGCTAAATACAGCTGGGGATTTTGTACAGTTGTTGTGGGAGTGCAGTATAGTGCGTAGCGGCGGATTTTATTTTTACTATAACACCAGTGATAATAAAGGCCTGCCTGATACTTTGTTTAGTGGTAACGGGGTGGCTAATGTAACACTGGTAATCACTTACGATGCGCTTATTCCTGCACCGTTTGTAAACAGCGTAGTAATTGGTGATGAGATAGATACTTCAAAAACCTCGGTATTTGCTCAATCGCCTGCTAACGCTCCAATTGCACAACAAATTACCACAAGGGTTGCAACCATACTACCGGGCTGTGTGGGCTATCAGGTATCGCGTAATGCGCCGCCTGAATATGACCCAACACTACCTATTCCTACTAAAGACGACGACCAAACGTATTTGCAAACCCAGTTCAACCTTATCGGGGTATCGTTACCGTCAGTACCAAGTTACAAAAACTTGTTGCCGGCCGGTCCAGCCGACCCAATGAGCGAGGAGGATATTGCCAATGCTAAAAACGGGAACAATGCTCCGGGAGCGGATGCTACGGATTGGAACTATTCAGGTGTGATTCCATACTACCGCTATGTGCAACCGGGCGGCACCGACCCTAACTATCCTAACCCATACGCAGGCATTGGCACCACAGTACAAATGGCGTTGAACTGGCAGGATATGTTTGGTAACATTCCACCGGCAAACACTGCGCCTTTAGGTACATCAATGCAGTTGTTGTATTCAGATTCGATAGTTGCGCTTAGTCAATGGCCATCTGTATCGGTGTATTATCTGTTTGATTTGGAAGGTGGTAAACCTACATTAGACCTGAACTTTGCATTTAATACTACCCGCTATATTGGCGACGGAGCACAGAATAATGCTCAAATAGATTTGCTTACCTACATGACCTTGTATTACCAGCTTAACGGCGGTAATATGACGATTAATTATACAACATCGATTGAAAATACGGGCGGAAACCCTGTTAACCATGCCGCTGATGTTACTGCACTACTGTCAGGTTTCATCACTCCGATAATTACCATGCTGAAAGCAGTTGCAGGAGGGGCCACAGCCACTCCGATAACACCTTATACTATCAGCACAACGGTTACCACAACCGGAATAACTGCCCTGCCTGAAATATCATCGTTGACGGTTAGCCTTACTATGCAGCGCACACCTACACTGCTAGACCCCAACTTTACCAATGTGGCTGGTGTGGCATACGCAACTACGGTTATTCAGCCACAATCAAACACAAGTGTAGGTGGAATGCTTTCATTAACATTCTTTGCTCAACAATTTGAAACCGCTTTTATAAACCAACCTGTTAACGGTGTGGTGCTTAAAGTTGCCACTGGCACAAACATAACTAAGGGGAATAGTGATACCACTGAAACACCGCCGCTTTGGGTTGTGCGTTTTGACCCTACCGGCGCTAACGGCATAAAATTCGGTTTTAATAATAATCAAGTTTACTATTTTGCTCCGGTTCCTTTGGCTACCAGTTTACAGTCATTCTCAGCACCTATAAACGGCTATCAAGAGGGTCAGGCGTATCCTGCAGGTAATGCAGTTACCAAAAGCTTCTCTTCTGTTGACATGGATAACTGGGGATTGCTGTTTTTGCAAGCTGTTGATAGGTTTTTAAGTCCTGCGTATGCTGTGCCGGCATTTTTAATGAATGCGAATGCTGTGTTTAGCGGCGACCCTGATTATTTACAGCAGGTATTAGATGCTAAGCAACAGTTGGCAGAGGCTATTGAAGGCACCATTGATTTTATTATTGACCCTTGCGATGGTCAACCATCGCCGCCATGCACTGCAAAAACAGTTGCTAATATTGGTAATGTACAAGAGAAGTGGAAGCAACAAATGCTTAAACAACTTTCAAATGCCTACCGTTATGTGGCATCAGTACAAACCACAGCAACCATTAATTCTCAGTTTAATGGGGTGAATAACGACCCACCGCAAGCACCTTATGTGCCTTTGTTGTTTGGTAAAATGCAGGGAGACGATCCCTCTGTACCGGGTTCAAACAATGCTCCAAAATCTACCGAATATTCATTATCAACGGCCAAAGTTCCTACAGCAAACGGCAATTCATGGCTAACGTATATGTTTGAGGCCAAAGATGCTGCCGAGAGCCGTAGCTTCAACTTCGGGGATATGAAGTATAAGGTAAGCCATATTGAGTTTGATATACAGCAAGTACCCGATATGGGTAATTATCTTGCCTCATCGTGGTTAACATTTGTTGTTCCGCTAGATGGAGATGTGGCAGGGGCAACAAGTCCGCTGGCAAGCATGGAAGATGTTGGAGAGACACCAATACCTGTTCCATTAAGAGCCTACCCCACTCCGCCCTCAATTTCAGCACAAAACACTGATTATCCTGTAAACGATAACAACCCGCCAAGCCCTGTTACTATTCAGGATGCGCGTACATGGAATTACACTTACACGTATCAAAACCCCTCTGCGGCGCAAGATACAATTGTAACTGAGGTGCAGTTTAATGTTGCACAAGGGCAGCAAAGCTCTTATGTATCAGCCAATACTCAAAACCTGCCCATGTATCAATCGTTAGCGCAGTTTATGAGTGTTTATCCGGCCATAAGTGCTGATTTTGATAATTACTTAGCCCAGCTAACTCCGGCTAATTTATCATCAACCAACCCTGCTGCAGTTAATGCCCGTTATGCAATGCTTGCCTTTGTGAAGGTTGTGACCCAAGTGGCCCAACAATGGAAACAAACCAATCAGGTGAATCCAAGGGTACAATCGGCAATGGTAATGGACACACCACCACCTCCGGCACCTCCTTATACTTTGTCATATACAATTACTGAAAGCGCACAGGAAACAACGGAATATTTGTTGGTTACCATAACTGCAGGCGACACCAAATCTGCCGCAACAACAATTGCGGTAAATATTGAGGGTTATACGGCTGAGCAAGCAAGCTCAAGTCAGTATTTGTATTACAAACTGAATAACTCGGGCGCTAAACAGTATTTATTGTATGAAGATAGAAACACAATAGTTTCAAGAACGGTTGAGCTGAAAGGTTTAGATATTTTGAATACTCAAAATGCCTGGAGTAGTGTGGCTGTTATACGCAATGAGGAATTATTGCAAAATTCAAACGGAGCTTGGCTAACCACTAACCCTTTGTTTATTTACCAAACGCCACAGGTAATGTTTTATAATAAACTGATACCTCTATTGAATTCAAACACGGCTATTGATATTGCTACAGTAGGTACAACTCAATATCCTGTGAAACCACAGCGCACATTGAGCCAACATATGCTTGCTTTGTTTGACGCACTAACTGAGAACATAAGTAGCGGAGTTACAGGCTATACTATGAAGATACAGTGTAACTATAATTACACCATTCCAGGTACTTCGTTACCCGTTGAGGTGCCTGTTCTGCTGATTACACCTACGGATATTTCAGTATCGGATAACGGAGCAAGTATAGCTAATATGCTCTCTGCGGGCATTACGGATTGGCTTGCTAATAAGCCCCAGAGTAACGGGGGTAATTACTCGTTCGATTTCATTGCGTATTCAAATACAGATGTGTATGTGCCTATTTTACAGTTGCCGCTAACATTGTCCGTATCTGCCATCTCATCATAACAAAAAAACCCGGCCTAGGCCGGGTTTTTTGATTAATGAAACGGAGTGGTTTATTTTGAAACAATAAATTTCTTTACCTCCCTAATGTTTTCGTCAACAACAAGCTTACAGAAGTAAGCACCGCCTGCGAACGAGGTAGCATCTACTTCAACGCTTCCGTTGCCTTTTTGGGTAATTACATATTCGCCCACTTTTTGGCCCAACTCGTTATACACAATAACACTGGCGTTGGCATAATCACCGCCGATAGTGTAGTTAACCGTGGTTTTACCATAAGTAGGATTGGGCACCACATTCATGCTACCTGTAGAGGCAGGACTTTGTTGTGAAGGTTGAGCACCCCCTTGGTTCTTCAACAATGCTTTAATCTCTTCCATCTCTTTTTCCAACTGGTCGATACGTTGGTTTTGAGTGGTGATGATTTCTTGTTGTTCTTTAATTGCCCCTGTCAAAACAGGAATTACTTCAACATAGTTAAGGCTCCTTAATTGATAATCATCATCAGCTTTTTTAACTACTTCAGGAATTATAGTTTCAACCTCTTGAGCAATAAAACCGATAGTTTTGCCCTCACCATATTTATCCCTGTCTATATAGTTATAAACCACCGGACGTAGTTTTAATATTTTGTCCAGATTGTTTTCGATAGTAACAATGTTTTCTTTCAATCGTAAATCAGATGGAGTGCGAATTATTGACCCTGTATTATCAACACTTGCTCCTGTAGTACCTCCACCGACTAAATCTTTATCGATAAAATTACCTGTTGTAGTAGCTATGTTTCCTGAAGTAACGTGCAGCTTTTCAGCGGGTGTAGCAGTACCAATACCAATAAAAGCAGCTGAAGAGCCACTTGGCACCATACTCATTGCAGTTGTTCCTCCGCGCCAGCCAAAAGTTATTGTAGTTCTTGCAGCATTATTGAAGTCAAATAACCTTGGAGCTTCGAAGAGTAACCCGTTTGTAGCATCGGCATACAAAACAAATCGGTCATAAGTAGCCCCGCCGATTCCTGTACCCCAAAGACTGAATGTAGATGAAACCTCAAGTTGCTTTTCAATTTTTACCTTACCGCTTGTAAAAATATCATCCGTAATTGCATTAGGAATGGTACTGGTGCCTTGTTTAAACCAGCCGCCAAGGTTTTTATATTTCACAACACCTGTTGCATCAGCCACCAACATTTTGGAAAGCGTGTTGTCCTCAGTAATACTCCTTAAACGTGCCGTTCCGTCAACATCCAGTTTTTCAGTAGGGCTTGTTGTTCCAACGCCTAATCTATCGGTAGAGGTAGTTGTGTATAGGAATCCGCTGCCAGCGTTGCGAGTCCAAGGATCAGTTTTTTTCTTTAAAACACCGTTGGCATCAGCCACTATCAAATTAGAAAGAGTGTTGTCAACGTCTAAAGTCCTTACCCTTGCTTTTCCGTTTACGTCAAGACGCTCAGAGGGTGATAGTGTTCCAATTCCAACATTATCGTTTTGATAAATATTAAACAACGAACCAGTAGTTCTATTCCTGTCCCATAAATCAACGCTGCAAGTAACCGGTTTACCAAAGTTTACCGTAACGTTAGCTATAGCATCCCCATCATTAAACATCGCTCCGGCTACTTTCCATACTGTTGAAGGAGTAGAGATGGAATACGATTGCTGGTTAATTCCTCCGGGACATGAGCTTATACAGTCAAGCGCTGTAATGGTTACTTGATTTCCAACTCTTTCTATTTTAAAACGGTCACCATTTGATACAGGTATACCTGTTGGCGTATAGAGAGGCGGAACAGGGAAACTAGGGGAAGCTGTGCCGTTGAGCATGAAATGAAAATAGCCATAGCTAATTACAATACCGTGGACAATATCAGCTGTTGTTGACCCCCCGTTAGTTGTAAAACCAATGTATCTTGACTGTGTTGAAACATTGCTTGCCGTAAACTCAATGGTGCCATCAACGCATGTAGGCAGCTCATTGATGGAAACGGCTCTCCCTTCGTACCCAAAACCGCCTGTTTTGGTAATTGTTGTACCACCGCTTGAGGTTGAAACATTTACGAGATTAGTCCACTCAACGGTGTACTGTGCTGATGCAAAATAGGCCGATGACGTTAATGCCACAAAAAATAGGGCTGCTTTTACCCATTTAAAACAATTAATAAAATTTTTCATGCGATATTTAGTTTAGTTTCCTACTCTTTTGAAGGCTTTTCGGATTCGCCTACATTTTGCATGCAATAAAATGTACTCAAAGCTCAGCTTAAGCGATCATTACAGAAAGCTCCGCCTAACCCGCGGGAACTTTATACGATAAGTGGCAGTATTTTCTTTACAGGCGGATTTTGCAAGTTTATAATCGTATAGTTAAAATAAAAAAGGCGCAATCCCTTGCGCCCCCTTAGCAATCGAAATATACTTAACTACCAAAAATTAGGTACAACTTGTATGATTTACCTGTGCGAATTTTAGTAAAAAGTATTGTTTGCGGGAGCTTGGCTTAACAAGTGGGCGAAAAAATCAATAAGTGGGAGGTTTTTGGCAATAAGTGGGAGGTTTGCTACGAGGTAAAACGGTCTAAAAAGTCTTTTTTCTTACGTTTTGATATGATAACCACAGAACCGTCGGTCATAGAAACAGCCCCTCCTTCACCACGTTGGTAATGGATTACGTGTTCAAGATTGATGATGTGTGAGTGATGCACCCGTATAAAATCGCCGGGGGGCAAACTCTCTTCGTATTCTTTAAGGTGGCGGGTGCTTAAAATCTTCTTACCCCCCACAAGTACCAAAGTGGTATAGCTTCCATCGGCGTTTAATGTAATAATATCGTGCTTGGCTACAAATACTAACCCATCGCTGGCCGGGACAGCAATTTTTGCCATTTTAGAGGGTTTCGTGGTATCTAGTTGGTCTATCAATGATTTTATGCCGCCGGCAGTGTTTTTTTCGAGTATTCGGGTGTGCGCTTTTCCCAAAGCTTGTTTCAACTCTTCTATACTTACGGGTTTTTGGAGATAATCAAGCGCGTTTGCTTTTATGGCTTGTATTCCGTAATCATCGTATGCGGTAATAAATATTACCTCAAACGTTATTTTGGGTACTCTTTTAAGCAAATCAAAACCGCTTCCTCCGGGCATTGATATATCAAGCAACAGCACATCCGGTTCGGTTGTTTCTATACATTTAAGTGCTTGCTCTATGTTTTCAGCAGTTCCGGCAACTTTCACACCTTCGCAATAATTTTCTATAAGGGTTTGTATAGTTTCCCTGCTTTTTCTTTCATCATCAACTATTACTACTTTCATGCCTTGCAGATTGATTTTCCATTAATTGCATTATCACCCTTACTTGGGTGCCGCTGGATTCACCGTTGTTTTCAAATTTATCAATAATACGAACATCTATCTCCAAATCATCCATCACCATAAACGTGTCAACCCGTTCCTCAACTATCTTGGTACCTTGTGATATGTGCATGTTTTTATATAAGCGATTGATTTGTGATGATTTATCCCTGCCAACTCCATCATCGTCAATAGTGCACTCCAATTGATTTTTTTCTGCTATTCGATTAAAAGTTACTGTAAGCTTACCTTTTTCGGCTTTGTGTATCAGCCCGTGGTTAATAGCATTTTCAACAAAGGGTTGTAAAAGCATTGACGGTATTTTTATTGTATCGGGTTGTAAATCGTGACTCACGCTTATTTCATACTCAAACTTTTCTTCAAAACGTAATTTCTCAAGTGTAATGTATAAGGTCAGCAAATTTATTTCGCTTTGCAGCACTGTATAGTTGTTGCGTGAAGAGTCAAGAAACAGGCGCATAAGTTTAGCAAATTTTGAAAGATATTCATTGGCCGCCTGTGTATCGTTTTTTACCATATAGTGCTGTATAGCACCAATAGAGTTGAAGATGAAGTGCGGGTTCATTTGTGCCCGCAGTGCTTTCATCTCAAGCTCTGCCATTTCTTTTTGTATGCGCCCCTTCTCTCGTTCTTTTGCAAGCAGGCTGCTTATTCTGCGGCGTGTAAGCACAATGATTGTGGTTAGTGATACCCCAATGACTATTATCCAAAAAATGGGGGTTTGCCACATAGCAGGCACCACAATAAGCTGCTGTTGTATGGTTAGTCCATCCCATGTGCGCCCGTCAACTGAGGCTTTTACCAAAAAAGTGTATTTACCCGGGGGTAAGTTGGTATAAACGGCCACCGGGTTTTCAGCTGAGGCGGTTTGCCAGTTTTCTTCAAAGCCCTCCAGCTTAAACATGTAGCGGTGGCTGGCTGTTTTTCTAAACTCCAGCATTGAGAACCGCAAGCTTATATCGTTTTGGTTGTGCGTTAACTGTATAGGTGAACCGGTATGGTAGTGTTGCCAGTTTGTTTCGCCTTTAATGCGTATGCCCGTAATTTCTACTGGGCCTTTAAGCTGGTTGGTATTTATTACTTGGCTTGGGTAAAATGCCGCTATGCCGAGTTTTGTTCCAAAAAACAGTTTTCCCCATGAGGTGGCAATGCCTGCCTTAAAGTTATAATCGTTGTTAATTAACCCGTCTTCTTCCCAAAAATTAATGGTTTTGTTTGTTTTAGTATCCAGTTTTGTAAGCCCGTTCACTGTGCTAATCCAAACATATCCTTGCTTGTCGGGCACAATGGCACTTGCAATATTATCGGCCAACCCGTTTTGGGTAGAGTAGTTGGTTATTGCCTTTGTTTTGGGGTTGTATTTATATACACCCGTTTCTGAAGTGCCAAACCATAGATTATTCTCATTGTCTTCAACAATGCTCCACACGTTTTTGTCTTCAAGCAGTTTGGCCAACGGCGATGGTGCGGCTACCAGTGTTTTATTTTTTATTACATATAAGCCATTGCCTGCGCCCACCCAAATGGTTCCGTCAACAGCCTTATATATATTCCAAACAGGTGTTTTTACAATTTCATTATTCAAGAGAAAAGGAGTTGTCTCGTGGGTGGTCATGTTCAGCGAAAAAAGACCCTGCTTGGCTGTGGCAATTAGCATTTCATTCTCGCCTACTTGGCACAAACCCCATATAACTTGTATGATTGCCGGCTTTCCGTTTTGCAAAAAGGTTAATTGTTTAAATATATTATCCCCCTTTTTAAGCTTAAATATGCCTTCTTGGCCGCCGGCCCATACGTTTCCTTTAGTATCGGTAAGTATTGTGTTTGTGGTGTAATCAGCATCGGGTGTTGTTTGTCCGGCTGCTAATGATTTGTACCATGTTTTTGATATCGCTTCGCCGGTAAGGGTATCAAATACAAATTTGCCAACCTCGCCTTCGCGCGTTCCTATCCATACTTCATTTCCATTTTCGTGTAGGGCCCTTACATAATTATGCTCAAGCTTCTTTTGAAAATTGTTATACGTGTACTTTTTAAAAACAATTTTCCCGCGGTCAACTTTATAAAGTCCTGCATTTGTGCCAATCCAAAGCAAACCTGAGTTGTCTTCAAAAACAACATTAACAGTATTACCCTTAAGAATGGCAGGCGCATCATCGACGATTATTTTGTTTTGTATTTCACCGTGCTGGTTGATTTCAACCAGCATATCATTGTTAGAGAGTAGCAGGTTTCCGTTTTTTAATAATGCCGGCGTGTTTTTAAATACGTTAAAAACAAACCCGTTATCAAATGTTAAATGCTTAAGCGTGCCGTTTAGCTGCTGGATAACTACCTTACCGTTTGATAGTATGTAATAGGTTGCAGAGTCTGATATTTCAATCCAATCCAGTCCAGGGAGCAGCCCTTCGGGCAGTGGCTCTCTACTAATGCTTTTTGTTTGCGCGTCTATTATAAAAACGCTTATCTCTGCTATTACTTTAGCTTTGGTAGCTGATATAGGGATTATTTTTTTTATAGTATTACCCGTTTTACCAATGTATTTAACAATACCGTTCTCTACTCTGTAAACACTACCGAAAATTGAACCTACCCACGTGTTGTTATAGTCATCACAACTAATAGAACACAAGCCGTCTTTTACCCGGTTTTTCCAGCTCCATTTTTTAGTTCCGTACTCAAGCATGCCTATCATGCCGGTGCGGGTTACCACCCAAATATTGCCAGAGGTATCCTGTGAAACTGCATGTATTGAGTTTATGAACGGCGTTTCTTCTCGCCCGTCTGAAAACCCTGTAAACTCATTACCATCATACCTGCAAAGTCCATTGTATGTGCCCAGCCAAAGAAATCCTCTGGTATCTTGATGAATTGATAGTATTGAGTTGTTTGTGAGGCCGTTTTTAGTAGTATAAATGTCAATATTTTCCCAATAGCCTTGCGCATTGCCATTTATAGCAACAACTATTAATAAACATAAAACGCAGAGTTGTTTTTTTAAGGACATCTTTTTCCCGAACTATACAATAGTACAATTTTACGGTGAATGAATTTTATGTTGACTTAGCACTAATATACTAAAAAAGCCGCCCCTACATTAAGGGACGGCTTTATAGTGTGCTTATCTAAACTGTTATTGCAGTTTGATAAAGCGGCCTGTCATAACAGGCAATTGTTTGTTATCAGTATCAAGCACTACGCTATATACACCGGGTGCAAGGGTTGATATATCAATATCAACTGTGCCGGCCTGAAGGGTATAGCTGAAGTTTGCCACTTCAGCACCAATGGCCGACATGATTTTAACGCCTTGTACTTTGGCATCAGTTACGTTATACTCAAGGGTAACGTGTTGTGATGCCGGTACGGGATATACCGATATGTTGTTTTCAGCACGCTGTACCACATTGGTAGCAGGTTTCAACTCAGGTGTTGGGAATTTCTTGAACTTGTAATCGTGTTCACCTTCGTATGCCTGCACAATATCTCTTGCCAATGGGCTGTATTCATTCTCGCGATCGTCGATAGCTTTCATCAAGCTGCGTTGTGATGCGGTTAGAACAGGATTGCCTTTTAGCTCAAAATAAGTAGTAAGTACGCTGCGCAAATCAGCATGGATGTCAGACAGTTGTTGAGATGCAAGCAAATCAGTTGCCAGTTGAGTATTGCCGTTGCTTACAGCATTAAGCACCAGTACTGTTGCCTTGGTGTTTTTATCCATGTTGCTTGCAAGTACCGCTTGTGCTGCACGTTTAGCCGGTTCTTCGCCGGTTAGCATTTGTGCGGTTATCATACCAAGTATTTCTTGTTTGCCTTCTTTCAAGTGCTCGTTAACCACCGCTTGGGTAATTTCTTGCGCACTTTGTTTAAGCACATACTTGCCATCGGCATCTTTAAATACCCATTGCTCTAAGTAGTAAATGTCACAAATGTTGTACTTATCCAACTGGTTGCGTGGGTAGGTTTGTTGTATTTGCTGGCCGCAAGCTGCTGTTGAGTAATACTCATCAGGCCCTGTGGTTGCACCTACGTTATTAGTAAGCAAGATACCAAAGTTACCTCCCTCATTAATAAAGGTAGTTACTGAGTTGATATCTATGGTGGTACCTGCATTACCGTTATTGCTCATAAAGGTATTGCGCCCTGCTGCCAATGGACCGCCGGGGTTACCAATAGTACCCACATAGTTCTCGTTATATATACCGTTGTCTTTGTAGTTATACATGTAGTTATTCACCAGTTCGGGCAAGTTGTAGTTTTCATTAGCCCTCAGATAAATAGCCGTGTTCATGTTTTTAATACAGTTGGTATAGATGCTTGAACTACCGTTACCGTCCAAATCTGCAATACCCCACAATGGGCCGCCGCCAAATTGGTTACGGTTGGTAGCCATTGAGTTAATATCGTTACACGATATTATTGAGCGCTCAGTGCTTTGTACGCACAAGCCTATGCCTGTGTTGTTGGTAAGCGTATTTTGGTTCAAATGAAGTTCGCGGGTATACAAACCATATACACCAATCAAGAACCCGTCGAACGAGTTGTCTTTAATGTGTGTTCGGGTTGTTTTTTCACAATAAATACCACCGGCTATAGACCTATCGCCAATACCGTTATACAATTGGTTTTGATACACCAAAACGGGGTTTTGACAATCGGTAATACGTATTTGGTACAAATCATACGTCTCCTTCATTTGGTTCAGTTTCACTACGTTTTCTTCCAATGCAATAACGTTAGAGTTGGTAGTAATATCTACCGCTCTGTACATGTCGTTAAATTGGTTTTCTGACGCTGTGAAGTTTGAATACGCTGAATAAATACCGTAGTAAATATTGCTGGTTTTGCGAGGCTGTACGTGCCTGAATTGGTTTTGGGCTATTAGGCCTTGCATTTCAACATCACGCATCCATATTGCCCAATATTCATTAGGTGTAGATGGGTAATCCAAACGGCTCTCGTCAATTTCAAACGTGTTACCGCTGATTGATTGTTGCCTGCGTGATTTTTCAAGACGAACTGATGTTTGGCACTTGATAAACGAGTTATCAGTTAAGCGTACACCTGTTTCGTTGCTTCTGATGTTTACCGCAACGATGGCATTTTTGATGGTTGTGGTGTTTATCCAGCCTGAAGCTTCAGGGCCTGTAAACGTAACACCTTTCCAAATGTCATCTTTTTCACATGGACGCAATACTGAGTTGTTGCAACGCAAGAAACCACGGTTTTGTACTATAATTTCTCCGTTAGGACCAAACACGCAATCAACGTTGGTAAGGTCAAGAATTGCACCGCTTGGTACAAAAATAGGAGCGTCGATATAGTATTTGTTAAACCAGAACTCTTTACCGTTAACGGTATAAGGTGTGGTGATTGGGGTAAACTCAACACCGGGGTTTTCGAAGCAGCAGTTAATCTCAATTACATCAATACCAACGGTTTTAATGCAGCACTCATTCTTGCTGATTTCAACGGTATAAGACCCGGGAGCGGTTGCGTTGTAAGTATAGCCAAAGCCTACTGAAACGCCGTTTAAGAACCACTCGTAGTTATACTCGGTTGATTGAGGAGTAACCGTTAACAATACACTGCCTCCGGCACCTATACACAATTGTGCAGGACCTGATGAGGTTATTGTAAATGCAGGTAGTGAAATGAAATTAATTGTAATTGGTTTTGAAACTGCACTACAGTGGGTTGCAGGGTTAACCGGGATGTAATTTAATACATAAGTACCGGGGCTGTTGAATGTAGTGGCAATGTTACCATTTGTAGGAATTACAGGGCCGTAGTTGCTACCGTTCAAAGTCCATTGGCCTTTCCATCCTGAAGGAATAGTGCCTGCGCAGAATGAAACCGGGCCGCAAACATCGTAACAGCCGTAGGGAAGTTTATCAAGCCCTGTTGGCAAATCGGTAGTTAGGTTTAATGACCCTTCTGCTTTGCATCCGTTAGCGTCGGTTACATAGTAAGTATATAAACCGGGAGCGTTTACTGGATTGGTCAAAGATGTTACTCCGTTGTTCCAGAATGCAGGACTAAAGGGGCCGGTACCGCCTGTTACCGATGCAGTAAGTGTTACTGTGGTGCCGGGGCAGAATAATGCCGGAGCAGCTGATATGCTAACAGATGGTCTTGGGTCAACATTCATAAACTGTGATATGGTTGAACTACAACCGTATAGGTTAGATACCGTTAGTGTAACTGTACCGCTGGTAGTTAGGTTAATGAACGATTGCGTTGATGTACCGCTTGGAGGGTATGTCCAGTTATAGGTATATCCTACACCAGTAAAGGCTCTTAGCAACCTGTTTGCACACTCATCAACAGTAGCCAGAATAATAGCTTCTGCGGCCGGTTTGTATTTAAAGATAATTGGGCCCACTTTAGTGGCACAACCACTGCTATTAAATACGGTTACAAAATACTCACCTTGTTCAGTAACGTTTATTGAGTCGGTAGTAGCCCCTGTTGACCATTGGTAGGTATAGGTTGGGTCATACGGAGCGGCCAACGTATAGAGGTCTTCTGGACAAACTTCAAACTCAGTTCCTGATGGGGTTAATGTACCATTAACCTCAATATCTCCGGGATTGAATACCGGTAAAACAGTAATGGTAACAGTGTGATTATCGGTACATAAGTTATTATCAGTAACAGTAAGTGTTACGTTATAAGAACCGGGTGTAGTAAAATCAATGGTTGGGTTTTGCAAGAACGAGTTGTAGTTAGGAGGGCCTACAACCGTCCACTTCCATTGGATAATGGGTGCTTGGTATTGCAATGATTGGTCTCCGAAAGTGATGGGAGAACCTGCACAACCGCCGCAACTTACAAAGTCGGCAATTAAACCGCCAATATTAAAGTTGTTGTTTGCAGTTGCGGTACAGCCTGCAACCACCATAACCACTTGAGCATTGTAATTACCGTTTGCCAAACCTAAGGTAGTAACATTAAGCGTAGCCGAGGTAACCAATCCTGAAATAACAGGGGTACCGCTGCCTGCCGGTGTTATCGTCCAAGTATACGTTGGAGTTAAGCCACTTCCTGTACACACACTGATGCCCGAAGCGGTAATAGAGGTAGTACCACTACATGGCGTATTGTTTACAGAAATTGCCGGGCTATTTATAACATAAGGAATGTTGATAGTGAAGGGGATGATTTTCATACAACCGTTAATATCCTTCACGTAGGCAATTACATTTTTGCTGCAAGGACTGCCATAGCTATGTACGGGGTTCATACCGTTTCCGGTAGCACCGTCGCCAAAATCCCAGAATATGCTAAGGATGTTGGTGCCTACTGTAGTAAACTGCTCAGTACATGGATTGTACGTTGCTGAGAAAGTAGCCACAAAGGTTGAGCAACCGGTATCGCGTTGGCAGCTATCCCTTAGTGAACCGCTTCTGCTGTGGGTGCAACCGTAGATATCCGTTACCGTTAGCGACCAGTTAACAGTTACAGGGGTAAAGCTTGCAGGAACCTGGAAGGTTGGGCAAGGAGCGCTTGAAGTAGTAATATTTGTTCCTGAAAACGTCCAGCTGTACGATGCAATGGCTCCCGAACCTAATGTGATATTAGGACATACGGTGTAGTATTTGGGGCAGAAATCATTTTGCAACGTGGTAGTGAACGAGTTGATTACAGGGGGGGTAGGAGTAATAAAAGGAACGTTGATGCTACCTGTGTTTTTACATACTCCATTGCTAACCTCTACGCTGTACATACCGGGCGATGTAACCGTTACTGTGGGTGTACTTGGCAATGCGGGAGTCCAAGTATAGCTGGTCCAAATAGGAGCTACATTCAGCGTAATGCCGGTGCTGCTACAGCTTATAGGGCCGGGAGTAATAATAACAACAGGCTTACCGTTTACGGGTATTATTTGGGTGTTTTCAGTATCGCAGGCTATGTTTCTAACAGTAATGCTACTGTTTACTGTGCTGTTCCACTGTATTTGCAAGGTTAACACACCCGATGCAAACGACTCAGAAATGATACTTCCGCCAATAACTTCCCACTCATAATACGATGGGTCGGCCATTGATGCTGTATAAGTAACAATATCACCTTCACACACATTACCCGGGGGTATAGTAAAGGTTGGTACTGTATTAGGTATTACTGTTACATCATACGTTTTGGTGGTACCGCAGTTTGATAACGAATTATGATTATAAGTTACCGATATAGTATAAGTAGTTGGTGAACCTACAGCAGGGAATGTAATGCTTGACGAGTAAGTACCCGATGAAACTACTGGACCGGCCGGTGATACTGAAACGCTTGCAGAACCGGTAGGTGATTGATACGCATGGAAATAAGTTTCCGTTGCTCCGCCGCAAACCAATGCGGGGCCGCTTATATCATCTCCGGTGGCTTTTGCAACAACATTAACATACCAAGTGCTATTGCTGCCATCGTTGCAATACTGATTGGGTGTATTATTTCCGGCGGTGATACTGCCGCTACCCACTTCATCCCATGTAACAGTTACCCAGTTGGGTCCAAAAGCAGTTATGGTACCGCCGTCAGCACTCCACGAAACATCCGTTGAAGGAGCTCCGGCAGGGAAAATCAAGAAGTAAGTAACTGAATTGCCAATACACTCGGTTCCGTTGTATGGCGCCATTGTATATTGAGGTAATATTTTGGTTTCCTTCAATCCCTTTCCTTCACAGCAGGTAAGCTCATGTTTTACGTGAACTTCAACTTTAATAGTACCTGTATAGGCAGATGTGTTTACCCATAGTTGATTTGAAGTAGAGGTTTGTGGCACTCCATTTACCAACCACCTATAGCAAGCTCCGGCATAATTTACGGTTGAATACTCCATAAAGCCAGCTCCGGGGCATACCACATCGGGGCCTGTAATAGGAATGTTAGTGCTGATAATGGGCACTACTTCGGTTGCAGTATTGGTGCAGGTATAGCCCCCGCCTAATACTGTTACGCTTATGGTACCCACCGGTCCCGAGCCCCAAGTAACACAAGCCTTGTTGCCAGTAATCACTCGCAACGAGGGGTCATCGCCAACAATGTTCCATACATAGGTTGCTCCGCCTATACTGGCAGTGCTGTAGCATTGGCGGCTGCCTTCGCAAATTGTACCCGGGCATTCAATTTCAGGTTTAGTGCCCGAAACCATTGTAAAGGTTTGGCTTACTTTGTATTCGCAGCCTTCGTGTGTAGTAATGGTAAGGGTAGCTGTATAAGTACCCGTAAAAGCGTATTGATGCGATGCTGTGGGTACAGAGGTAGTTTCGGTATATCCGTCACCAAATTCCCAATAGTATGATTCAACACTGCTTAATGGTGTTGTAGCACTTGCATTAAAATTTACGGGTGAGCTGATACAATTTCCATCAATGGTAAATGCGGGAGTCGTTCCGGGGTTAATGGTTAACTCACACTCTTGTATGTTTTTGCAACCGTATATTTTATGAGTAATTTCGATGGTAATAGTACCAACGCCTGAAGTACCCCATACTACGCATACTTTGGTAGAATCGGGGCTGATAGAAACAATCGTACCGTTGGTTACAGTCCAGTTCCAGGTATAATCGCCCGCAACACCAAATTGTGCGTCGATATAACCTTGGTAGCAATCGTAGCTTCCTGCGCAAACGCCGCAAGGCTCATCACCGCCGGGCACACCTTCGTGGCCTTGAGTCGGTTTAGTAGTTCCGTTTTCACGTTTTTTACAACAAGGCAAATTGATAGACGGAGGAGGAATCACCTTAATTTTGAAGGTGAAGGTTTTGGTACAACCATCTGCGGTAGTGATGGTGTAGTTAAGATAGTTAACACCATAATTAGTCCATGTAACATCCACCGAAGTAGGATTGGGGTTGCTGGTGGTACCTCCTTGAGCCGACCAACTGTAGGATGCAGGAGGTATGGTTGTAGAGATATTGTGGGTTGTTAACTCGTTTTGGCAAGCAAAATCATTAGTCAACAAGTTTACAACGGGAGTAGCCCCTACCGTAATAGTAGTAGTGTAGGTGCCGCCCGTAGCCACTAAAGTAACTGTGTATACACCCGGTGTAGTGTAGGTGTGTACGGGATTACAATCGGTGCTGGTGCCACCGTCGCCAAAAGTCCAGTTGTAACTGGGCCCGGCCAATTGGCTAAAAAACTGCACCACCACAGGCGCGCAGCTTCCGTTAGTAATAAAGGTAAATCCTGCTGCAGGCATTGGAGCCTCAGCAATAGGGGTTTCTGAGCCGGGTGGAGCCAGCCGCTCTGCTTTTACTGCCAGCGGCAGTGAAAACAGCAGAAAAACCCACATTCTTAAAAGAAAGTAAATGGTTTTTTTCATGATAGGTAATTGGTTAGAAATGCAACAATTGAATGTGCGACTAAAGTACCGCCCCTTTTGTATATAAAAATCGCCGAGTTAGTATTCGCGATGTTTGGATTAGTATTTAACTACATAATACCCAAAAACCTAAACGTTTTGTCTTTACGGGCTTGTGCAATTTCAAGGCGGGTATTGTCTTTAAGGGTGATGTGGCTTTTGCGGCCCCGCTCAACTGATTTTATATACACCGTGTTTACTAAATAACTTTGGTGAATACGGCAAAAGGGATAGTCTTTTAACAGATTTTCATAAAACTTTAATGTTTTTGATAGTAAGAACTTCCGTCTGTCTATCAACAAAATCTCCGTGTAGTTATTGTTTGCTTTACAATACACAATACTATCGGCATCAATCATCTCGTATGAAGTTCCTGTCCAAATCGGTATTCGTGCCTCAATTGCAGAAGCTTTTCCGGCAAGGCTTGCCGGGGGCACCGGTCGTCTCCCCATGCCTGAACGTGCTTTATATAATGCCACTTCTAAATCTGTGCGACGCAAAGGCTTCAATAAATAATCCACGGCATTTGCCTTTAAGGCCTTCAGGGCGTGTTGCTCACCGTCAGAAAGCACAATTAGTTTAAATTTCGTATGTGTGCATGCCTCCAGCGCTCTAAAGCCATCAGTTGGCGGAAGGCCGGCATCTATAAAAACAATTTCGGGAGCAATGGAGTCAATCTGCAGACCTGCTGTTTGGGCATCATCTGCTTCGGCGCAAATGATTAAATAGGGGTCCACTTTTTTTAACTGCAATTTAAGCAGCTCTCTAAACTCCTTATCCGCATCGGCAATTATACATGTTGAAGTTACCATAGCCACGCTTATTATATTCATGACTTCTTGCAAGTCATAAACAATACATTTAATAGATATTCAATTATAGTTAAATAAAACGTTTCATACAAGCCGGCAACGGTCAATCAATATCTAACTGCTAATGCTTGATGTTTTCCTCTAACGTATGGTGTTTTAGGTGTTTGGTAAATTGCCGCTTTATCAGTACTGCTTAACACTCTTTCTAGGGCTTTGTCAGATTGGAGAGTATCAAGCTCAATACAAATAATCAATCCATTGTATGTTTTAGGCGGGATAAATAGAAAATCTATTTATCTTTGTGGCTAAGATACTTTTTGAATAAGATTTATATGAGTAACATTATTGAAGTTCGGAAGATTAGTCAACAATATGCGTATTCGTCATTACAACTGCACGAAGCTGTATCAAAAAAAGCAGGGTTTAGCGGTACTGACCATAAGTATTTGGGGTTTTTTATACAAAAAGGGAGCTTAACAGCAGGCGAACTAGCAGACTTGACCGGGCTGAGCACAGGGGCAGTTACCGGCTTGATTGACCGTTTTGAAAAGAAGAAACTGGTGAAACGAAGTTTTGATAAGAACGACCGAAGAAAAGTTGTGGTGGTGGCTAACACAAATAAAATTATTGCGCTGTTAGAACCCTTTTATGCTGAATTTCAACATGAAACTGAAAAGTTATTGGCCTCTTACACTGAAAATGAAATTGAAACCATTGCAAGTTTTTTAGAAAAAAGCATTGAATTAATAAAGAACACAACAAAAAGTATAACCAAGTAATGAATAACAACGAACGAACAAACAATGCACAGACCCCTTTTGTGCAAACGTATTTTCATGGTACAAAAGCCGACCTTACACTGGGCGATTTTATTGAAACGGGTATAACCTCAAACTACGGACAAAATAATAAGGCAAAATACATTTATTTAACTGCCACGTTAGATGCTGCTATATGGGGAGCTGAGCTTGCTGTGGGTGAAGGAAAAGAAAGAATTTATCTTGTGGAACCTACCGGTGAATTAGAAGATGACCCTAACTTGACTGACAAAAAGTTTCCCGGAAACCCAACAAAATCTTATCGTTCAAAATACCCGTTTAAGGTAGTAGGAGAGGTTACGGTTTGGCAAGGTCACGCGAAAGAGCAGATTAAAGTAATGAAAGAAGGTCTTGAACGACTTAAAGAGCAAGGCATAGAAGTCATAGAAGATTAACTAAAAAACCACCCGTATTTCGGGTGGTTTTGCAGATAATTACTTATTTAGTATGTTTCACTTGTCCGGCCCCGTATTGCTTCACGTCTTTTAGCACTCCGTTACCACTGTACAAAATTGTACCTGTTCCATAATTACTAATGGTTATCTCTTTTTCGGCAAATAACTCCACATCACCGGTTCCCATGTTTTTAAAAGTAACCTCATCGGCAATCATTTCTTTTGCCGAAATGCTGCCTACGCCTTGGTTTTTCATTTCCAGCTTCACGGTTTTGCCTTTCAACGAAATGTTTCCGGTGCCTTGGTGAATTACTTTAATGGCAGGCACATCAAACGCTAACGAGGTATTACCTACACTTTGCACCCGCACATCAAGAGGGTTAGCAAGGCGTATCACATCGGGGCACAATACATCGCCGTGGTTAGAACGCACGTATAAAACGTCAACCTGCCTTAAGTATATTTTTATGTGACATTTGGTGAAAAGCGGCTTGCGCAGCTTGTTTTCGGTAGATACATACAGGCTTCGACCTGCATTCCCAGCCTCAACATACTCCATTAGGTTTTCGTCTGCTTCCACAATTACTTTTTCCTCTTCGGCTTGAATTAGTTCCGCAGTACCTGTTACCGCAATGTGCAGCCTGATAAAAGAACTCACCGGGAATTCTTTTGTAATAATTTTTTCGTTTCCTTTTACTTCGATCATTTGTCGTAATTTTTTAAAACTTACCATATAATTATTCGTTATCAGGACAATACTTCACAGGTAAACCCGTTTTTTTGCACTAAGGTAATTACCTGCAAGCAATTTATCTGTCCTTTAACGACCTCTATTCTCAAAATGCGGTCACAGTCCTCCAAGTCAAAGCTTATTTTGCAGGCAGGTAGCACATTAGCCAGCACTTTGGCTACCTGTTTAGCGTCTTTGATTTTGTTTATATTTGTTTTGAAAACTTCAACCGTTACCATTTCTTTGAATTTGGTAATGCAAAACTACTGAGGCTCAATGGGTGAAGGCTTACACATGACGGATGAAAACTTATATAAAACGGAGTAATGTCGTTTTTTCTGAAAGATGAGAATGACGGGGAAATACTGTTCTCGCAGAATTTTACTGAAAACGACGTTAGTGTAAGCGGCTATCAAACAAGCAACTACAACGCTAATTTATCCTTCGGTAGTAGCCAAACCACGCAATGGGCTATTGAAGGTATATGTATTTATTATACTGAATCACTTTTTAATGCACCCGTAGTTTTAAATTGGGACGGTAGCGCAGAAATGGTAACTCTATATTTTAATTTACAGGGAAAACTGTTGATTTCTGATATAGATAATAAAACAGCCGTTGCATTATACAGCAATCAACACAACATAGTATACACCAGTGCCACCAAAGGCCAGATAAAAATTGATGAGTTGAAGATGAAGTTGTTTATGATTCAGCTGTCAAAAACCACATTCTTTAAGTTATCAAACAATGCGGGCGGCGGGTTAAAACATTTTGCGGGGGCTTTGGGAGCAGGGGTACCCGTTGTTTTTTCAACAGTTGATTTGTCAATTGATTTCGAAATTCAGCGATGTATTAACCAAATAATATATTGTCCATACGGTGATGAGTTAAAACCGATGTTCTTACACTCAAAAGTAATGGAGTTGCTGGTGTTGCAGGCTGAATCGTATAAACGCTCACAACAAACTAAAACAAGGGTAATTAAAACTGAATACGATTATGAACGTATTATTTTTGCACGGGATTATTTACTAAAGAATATTGAAGTGCCACCATCGTTGGCTGAGCTATCACATATTGCCGGTATTAATGAGTTTAAGCTGAAAAAAGGATTTAGAGAAACGTTTAATCAAAGTGTGTTTCAATACTTATCTAACCACCGCTTAGAAACTGCCAAAATACATTTACTTGAGGGCAGTAAATCGCCTACGGAGTTGGCTTTTGAACTGGGTTATTCTTCGCTGCAACATTTTAGCACTGCCTTTAAAAAGAAATTCGGAATGCCGCCAAAGCAGGTTCGGGCATAGTAATATGGTCGCAAACAGCCCCCCATATTGCCGCGAAACCACCTAAAAGGAGTTTCACCGCTTCGTAACTTTGTTAAATAATAAATAAAAACATGAATGCAATTAACAACCCCATTGCAGGGCTTGAACTTGCTCAAATAGGTTGGGTGGTGCCAGACATACATACAGCAGCCAAGTTTCTCTCGAATACGTTAGGTATTTCAGGGTTTCCTTCTCCCATGCATGTTAATGCTGAGGAGCTTAATATGACTTATTACGGGCAATTGGTGCCAAGTGAATGGCTCACCACACAAACATTTAACGGCGGCACTTTTATTGAGCTTGTGCAACCTTTGTCGGGCCGGAGTATGTTCTACGATTACCTTGCTAAATATCCTTTAGGTGGCACACAGCACATGGCGTTCAGGTTGCCCATCAGCGGTCTTGAAAAGATTGTTAACGATTTAAGCATTCAAGGGTTTGAGGTTATCAGCGAGGTGAACCACCCAATAGCCCACATGGTGTTTTTTGATACCTATCAAACACTAGGTGTAGCCACAGAGATTATGGGGGTACTCCTGAAGGATGGGCCGCTATTGAACAAATGAAGAGCCGTTGATACGCATTTGATAAACAAAAGCCCCTTTTCTTAACAGAAAAGGGGCTTATTATACTGTTTGCAGTAATTAATTATTTAACTACAGTAATCTTTTGGGTCTGCGTTTGTCCTTCGGCCCTGAAGCGCACCAGGTAATTACCGGCAGATAGCGATGTAAGGTTAATCCTTTTTATAGTAGCGCCTGTTTGCTTATCTGGGTTAACTACAGCTACTTGTTTGCCATTTAAATCTGTAATATCAACCGTTATTACGTTACCCGTTACCGGAGTAAAGCTTACGTCGATATAATCGCGGGCAGGATTAGGATAAACAGAAACATCAGTAACAATGGCAGGTAGTTTAGGCAACGATGCAGTTCCAACTTCTTTTACTCTTAACGTAGAAAGGTAAGTGTGGTCGTCACCTTTGTGACCGTCGAAGTTTGAGTTAAAAGCGCCGTAAAAAACAACATCTCCGGTGCCCGCTTGGGGGGCAACCCAATCAAACGTCCATGAGTTGGAGTCTTGTCCGTCAACACCGTTTGATGTGTAAGTAATGTATTTTTTATCTCCTACCAGTTTGGTTCTGCCGGTATCCGTTAGTACAATAGTTCCCAAAAGGTTACCCTTAATGTCCTGTGGTGAAACTTCAAAACCGAACCTTGTACCACCAAACTCTGTATTGGTAGCAGTAATGGTATATTGTTGTCCGGGTACATACCCCGATGCAGGAATGTTTGATGCAATCCATCCTTCAACCGGTGTGGCTATACCACCGTGGCAGGCTGTGCAGTTTTTAAGGCTGTCGCCCGGCGAACCTGTATAACCCGGTTCGGTACCGTCTTTACGTTTCACGCTCCATGTGGTGCCTAAAAGCATGGTTAAGCAACCTCCTAACATTAGCAAGTAAACCAGTTTTTTCATAACTTCTTTATTTAAAAGGACAAGCAATATATATTTTTATTCGCTTACACAAAGACGACACACCAGAATAAATAGTGGTGGGGACAAAACAAAAAACCCTTCTCGGTTAAGAAAAGGGTTTTTAAGTGTTGCGACAGGAATCGAACCTAAATTGTAAAAGCATGATGAATAGCGGAAAAGTAGGTTAAACTACTTTTGAGGTCGCCGAATAAGCCCCCTTTGGCAACAAAACAGGGCTTACCGCTAATCGGAGACCTTTATACTTTGATAATTGTTGTTTATCCCCTAATGCAAGCTCGAGCATTCTTTTCAGCCATTCGTTTTCTTTCTTCATCATTTCGTATGCCTCTTGTTTCCAATCTATTGGTTGATTTACTTTATAGGCAGGCTGCACTTCCTTTGCAAACGCTTCACCAACTCCATCCATTAGCCACATTTCATTCACTGAAAATGCTTTACAAAAAGCAGTTATAGTTCCTTGCGAAGGATTGCCTTTCTTTTCAAGGGCAGAAACCGCCTGAGGGGTAAGCCCCAATTCTTTTGCTACTTCTGTTTGAGTCAGCCCCAAAGACTTTCTAACAAAAATAAACCTCTGATTAATAGTGCTTTGCATATTTTTATTATTTGTAAAATTCAATTCATTTGTAAATTACAATCAATACAATTTACTTTGTGTTGTAAAGATACAAACTGATTGTAGAATATCAAAACAACAGTTGTGCCATAAACAGAATAATTATGTTAGAAAGGTTGTTGGATAAAAATCCTGAGAAGGAAAGCAGGAAAGTTGTAACCCTTGCAGAGGTAACAACTAATAAACCCCAAAAGGAGTTATTGGCCTTCGTGCAAATAGATGGGTTTTATAAAGAAAGTTTAGATGAGCTGAGAGAGTTTGACGGATACTTTTTACTCCATAATCTAAACGATGCAAAACGCCTCCAGCGAGAGTTAAACGCAGTAGTTGAACAATGGGAACTTAAAAACCAAGTTCATCCCGATAGTCATAATCAGTGTTAATGGTAAAAATATTCATCATGACTTTTGAATCAGGAGCCAGCCCAGCCTTTTCACGAAGTATAATTTGTATTTCTTCACTGGTTGCATCTGCCTTTTGTATAAGTTCCTTCAACTTGCCGATGTATTTTTCGAAGTCCTTTACTAATAACTTGGCTTCTTGCAAAACAACTGTTTCAGGAAGTCCGGGTATTTCAAATTCCTTTTTTGAAGCCCAAAAACGCCTTGCAGAAAGGTCAATATCTTTCTTTATATCGGCACAATCACTTTCAAGTTGGATAAATAACGGATGTTTTCCCATTTCCAAATATAAAAAATTCACTAATACTCATACGCCATGACTTTTAGACAATGGTACTATTTGCAGCCAGCGGGAAAGCTGGAGCAAACCCGTAAGGAGTTAATAGACCTGATTAGCCCCAATATGCCACAAGTGGGTAAAAACAGGCTTTACAGCATCCTAAAAGAACAGCAAGCCCCCAAACCACTTGAGCAAGCAGCAATACGAAAATATTGCGGTGTTGACAATTTGGAATTTCCCACCAATTACAAGCCAAAGAAGAAGCGCGCCCCAAAGTCAGATTTATTCACTACCGATGAAAAAGATTAAAAGGGACGAGGGCTTACTCTTTGCGGTGCTTATGGTATGCACCGTGCTAACGGCGTTTAGTCTCTACAAAATAGACTACATGGTACATTTTATACAACAATTAATCAGTCAATAGCTATGCAAATCTTACAACTACTGAGCGGCTTAATGTTCGTCGTTCCCTGCCTCATATTAGCCCGCATCCTTTGGAAACAAGGTAAAAAATAGACGTTATGGAATACATAATCTACTATCTGGACGAGAATAACAAAACCAAAACCGCGCATATTGACGCGGACACAGAGGCCGACGCACTGGCTTGGTTTTATAACAACCACACACATTGTGAAGTGATAACCTGTGTGCCCATGAGTGAAGTTTACGGAACCCTTTAAAATTAATGGTATGTACTGTATAAAAATCACCTCAAACACTGTAATACAAGGTTGCACAGAGTTTTATGTTAAAGAACTTCACGGCAGGCATAGGGATGCGTTTGGATTAGTTGTAAATCCATCAATGAGCGATGCAATACATCATCCTGAAAAGCAATGGTTAGAATTATTAGTTAAGCTAATTCAAGCGGGGCACTGGATAGATTTCGGAAAGTTTGAAGTTGTGCCCTACACTTTAAACGATGTAAACTAATGAGTTACTCATTTACCTACCACATACAGTATCGCGTCAAGAATAGCAATATACGCAATGTAATCAATATGCGCACCCTTGACCGTGATGAGGCTGTTAGAGATTTTAAAAAGACTTTTGGCAGCTTCTACATTATTGAAAGGTGTTTTATGCCGACCGCCCAACAAATAAAGGACGGTATCAGCCTGATACAGCCCGTTATAGACCAAGAAGTAAGAGAGCATAAAGCGATATGGTGCGGCACTTGTACACATAGCACATTTCACAGCTTTGCGGGCTATAATCACCCTGCAAACGAGCATACCGAAATTCCGTTAGTTGCCCTATACAGGTGCAACATTTGCAACACCATCAAAGATGCGTGGTTAACCGGACTAATTAGAACCGAACTTGATTAAGCCGTTTAAAATACCAAAGGGCTTGCCCACAGCCATTAGCCGCGCCCGCCAAGCGAGCGAAAAGGGTTACATGGTTAACCGGGATATAAAAGCCGTTGATTTTTATCTGTGTTTAAAGAACGAAAGCCACCTTATACATAATTACATCAAACAGTTACCAGCACTGTTAGAATTATGCAAGTGTGGCAAAAATACATTCTACGAACGGCTGCAAAAGTGCATAGAGTTGGAACTCGTTACCGTTGAAAGTAATTACAACATCCGTTTAGCAAGCTGGAGCAAATTCAGACAAGTTTTTTTAATCGGCGGTGAGGATTTTCACACCGTACAATACGACCTAACAAAGCCCAAAGCAAATGTTCAATACATCGTAAAAGCATTAGAGATACAAGAGAACAAAGAAAGGCAGATATATGCCGTAAGTAAAGAACTCGCGGTAAATCCCGACGTAAAACTCGCCTATGAGCGTTTATACCGCAGTATGGGAGTGCAAGCCCCTCAATTTAGTTTGCAATCTCTACAAGCTGTTAAACGCCGCATATTCGAGCAGGGTACAGAACGGAGTCTTTACGAAATACTGCAAAGTATCAACCCTTCTTTGTCGCGAAACGTGAAAACCATTGCTAAAGCACATGGTTATAAAAACTGGCAAGGCGCGGCCTACCTCAAGTATCAGCTTGTGGAGCGCGGATTGGTTGAAATAATAAAACCAACCCCTGCAAAATGCCTATACAAATATAACAAAAGGTCTGATATTACCAAGCGTGGAGTTAGTCTTTTTGGTCGTTTTTATAACCGTGAGTTAAAAGTAGCAACGTGGTATCAACCCGACGAGATTGTACCAAATCCCGCCGTATTTTCAAGCCCCGCAGAGGCTCAAACAAGTTTGCAAAACCCAAAATCCCAAGCCGCTTAATGGTTCAGTTTAAAAATTTTAATAATCATTTAGCTGCTTACTCATACTTAAAACTGTACTTACTTGTACTTGCTCTTTGTACATGATATGTACAAGTATGTACAAGCTTGTACAATCAACGAACGGTTTAAAACGAAAAAGATGTCAGAAAATCCCCAAAAGCGCGAGATAGTCGCAATAAACGGCGAGTATGTGGATATTACAGGCAAGAAGGTATTTCACTACCGAAGCCCTGTAAAACTGTGGGTGCGTTTCAACCGTGAAAACTACGAGCCGACCAGCCCAACCGATACGGACCGCACCCGCAAATGGGATATGCGCGAATTGATACCGACGGTTAAGCAAGTGATGTATCAAAACTTCTATCCTCATATCAACCTTGAGAGTGCTGTAAACAGAGCGATACATTTACTTAACGACAATTTGCACGGAAGGTATGAAGAGGCTCGTATTTATCTGGAAATGTTTGCCATCGACCAAGAAACAGGCCGCAACGTGCAAAGAGGCCGTGTAATTCATACGTTTATAAATGGTAAGCAAATACACGAGTTAGACAAGCCTATTGATTATGCAAGTGCTGGTTATTTAGACTGGATAAAACAGCGCGAAATAGAGTTATCTAAATCTTTTGACGAGGCGCAATTTGTGATTGATTACCCGTTCAAACGTCAGGTGTACCAAAGAAACCAATTTCAAATATTCTAATGCAGTTAAAAATACCAAATACCGAAGTTATTACGAGCGTCTCCGACTCACAACACGAGATTTTGCGCAATATCATTCAACTGTATTGCCCGCAAGGTTTTGACGCTGATTTCACGTACAACACAGGCGGATTTTATAAAAAAGGCATACCGCAACCCCTTTGGAAGTACGATATAAAACCCCTTGCCCCGGATGTAATACAGGCGGATGTGAGAAACCTTCCGTTTAACAGCTCGAGTATAAAGAGTGCGGTATTTGACCCCCCGTTTTTAGCAGGCTCTAACATTAATAGCAAACCCTACATAATGGCCAAGCGCTATACGATGTTTAAAAACATGACTGACCTTCAAATGATGTACACCGATGCTCTGCGGGAGATTAGCAGGGTATTGTCTCCCGGTGGCATACTTGTTTTTAAGTGTCAGGATGTAATACACGGTAAACAGTTTTATACCAATAGCGTGTTTGTTGTAAACAGGGCTAAAGATTGCGGTTTTGAGTGTATAGACCAATTTGTGTGCATTAATAGAAACCCTATCGTACAGATAAGAGGCCAACAAATGCACAGCCGAAAAGTTCACACCTACTTCCTGATTTTCCGTAAGAGATCGAGAATAAGAAAAAAGAAAGGGGTTGTGCATGAGCTATAAACTATTAGACCTTTTCTGCGGTGGTGGTGGCTGTGGAGTAGGATATAACAGAGCCGGGTTTGAAGTTACCGGGGTTGACTTGCATCCTCAAAAATATTACCCCTATGAGTTCATACAATCGGACGCTTTAGAATACCTGGCTTATAACTGGAAAAATTACGACGCAATACATTTAAGTCCCCCGTGTCAGGCTTTTAGCCCTGCAAGTTCAGATAAAGCAAATCAATATCCGGACTTATTTCCCAGCTTGCGCCCTCTATTAAAAGAGGTTAACATCCCTTACATTATCGAAAATGTCAACAATGCCCCATTGCGTAAGGATATTATTCTTTATGGTTATATGTTTGGGTTAAAAGTCGTTCGTAAAAGGGTGTTTGAGTTGGGTAATTGGTTTATGTTACAGCCTTCTATACCTGCCAAAGTTGGCAGCGTTAGAAACGGAGACTATGCCACAGTAGTTGGAAAAGGCAGCTACACAACTGGAAAAAAAGGCATAAAAAAGCCGGTATTTGACCAAGGCAGTATCAAAGCTACTTGGCAATATGCAATGGGAATTGATTGGATAGATAATTGCGATGTAATCAGTGAAAGCATCCCACCGGCCTATACTGAGTATATTGGTAAACAGTTGTATGATTTTTTAACCCGCTGAAATATGCAACCCATCACACTAAAACTGACGTACACACAAGCAGAGTTTTTGCGCAACTGCATTGACTATGCCTTTACAGATGTTGACGAAAGGGAGTATGTTGTAAACAATGATTTAGAGGGGCTTTTGGTACTTGGTACGCTAAGGCCGTTGTATATTAAACTGGTAAACTTAACAGCGATGCACTACATACGGCCAAAAAGTTTGAAGTTGGAGCCTACAGCGAGCCTTGCGATACATCGACTGTTTAACAGTTTTGTAGAAGTCGGCGAAGAGCATCCCATGTTTGCCGAAATAATCACTCTTTGCAATCAAATCCATCAAACCGCCATAATCAGTGGCGAATACCTTAAACTGCCACGTAAACAAACGGTTTCAGCAATATCAATACAACCCGCACAACTTCAAAAGCAGCTACAACAATAAATAATTATTGTAAAAACAACACAAATACTATCTTTGTATTTACGCACGTTATCGGCATTTGTGTACAGCCTGTAAACATGGTTTTTAAGCTGAAAAAATACGCTAAAAAAGAGGTGATGCAAATGATGGGATTTGCTGATTACCGAACGTATAACAAAGCTATTAGCGCGCATCTTGCTGAAATTGGTGAACCAATTGCGGGCTATTACTCCATACACCAAATTGCACTACTGATAAATTACTACGATTACTTGTTTACAGAGCCATTAGAGTTTGAGGAAACCGCAGTAATGTACAGTAAGCACCTTGAAACGGTCGGATTTATCAAAAACCTGTTACAATCCCCTGTAAACAAAGCCATGTAACAGTAATACCACTTTAGTGCCGCTCTAAATTTGAACTATGGCACGAGCAATGTACTGGACAGATATAGCAAAAAAAACAGGATTTGAGTACGTTCCTACGCTCAAATCCTGCATTACTCCCGAAGGATGGGAAAGGCTTAAAACGGCAGGTTACAAAGAGAAACAGCGTAAACTAACCCCTAAGCAAGTTCAAATCGTTTTTGATATTATCGGCGAGCCTTAAAAGCGGTAGCCAATACCGATGTTTGTTGTTAGCTGGTTAAACTTAGAGTTACCCTTTTCTTTTGATGTAGCAATCAGTGAACCGTTAAGGTATTGCCTCATCTCAACATTAGTAAAATCAGCACTTAATACCTGATAATCCATACCAATCAAAAAGGTAAAATTTTGGGTAAAATTAAACCGCACATCATACCCTAAAAGGGTTGTAAATGCTACGGATGTTGCAAAATCTCGTTGTGTGCGTACTTCGTTGCCGTTGCCTTGCAACCTGTTATCAATCGAAGTAAGGCCAACGCTGCAAAACCCCGGTTTGATGTGTGCCCCAAAGGATGTTTTTTTGTCGTTAACCAAGTTGTAGCCCACAACGCCCAAAATGTTGATGCCAGCGAAACCGCTCGCACTGGTTGAACTGGAAGCCGCCCCCGTTTCCTTTAACATTACTTTGTTGAACTCATCCACGTTTAAGGCATTAGCGAAAGCCGACAATTGCCCGCCTACGTAGAATTTACTGTTTTTTACAAAGTGTGTAAACATTAGTTGCAGGTTTCGGCCTGTACTTGCAAACTGTGCCCCGTCTTTGTTTGCATCAGTTGAGGCATACAACCCCGATGGAATAGAAAGGCCAATATGGCCAGAGATTAAGTTCTGTTTTTGCTCGTCTTGCGCAAATGTTGTAAACACTGACAACATAAGAGCGATAAGTGATAGTTTTTTCATGCTTTATTTAGTGCTGATTGGCAAATATAATGTAAAATTATCCTTAGTCTCCCTGTAAACAAGGCACTTTCGACGAATTTTAAAACATTATACCCGTTTATACCCGATTAATCGCGGTTATCAATTAACACATTATCAATGTTTACAAACCTTTGCGATGTAAACAAATGGTTATGACTAAGAAAAAAAGGTCAACAAAAACAGGAAAAGTAACCCTTGCCGACCGCAAGAAGATAGCTGCTCAAAAGTTATTAGAGATTGCAAACGGTTATGAGGTGAAGCAGCGCAAGGTATTGCGTGGAATACGTTACACAGAAACATCTGCACACTGGAGCGGTGATGCCCACGATTATAGCGTGAAACTTTAACGTTTACAACTGTTTACAATGAGCATAGAAACGCCCGATAATCAAGAAACCCCTGTAAACACTGAGCGAACAAACCTTGTGTTGTCAGTTCGCTTTAAGGACAGCCAAAAAAAGGATAAAAAGCGCATTGAAGATTACTTGCAATACCGTGTAAACAGTGGATTAAGCAAGGATAAGGCGCAAGCCCTTGTCGATTTGCTCGACGAGGTACAAAACAACGCATTTGTATTTTTTAGAACCCGATAAAATGGAAACCAATAACACACAAGAAACCCCGGCTATTGAGTACGTTCAAATAACTAAAGACGAATTAAATGCTTTAGTTAACCAAAACTTAGAGTACAAAAAAGATATGTCAACAGTTATCAGCATCGGATGCGGATTAACTGCAAATGTTATCGGCCTTGTTTTGGATAACAACGGCGAGTTTTCAATGATGGCTTTGATGAAAAACGGTATGCAAGCGGTTAATAATATTAAAACCTTTTTTGCTCCTGAAAGTGAGCAATTAACGGAGTTTAACCGACTAAAAGAGAAATACCACAACGAAATAACAGAGAGTTATGCCGCGTACAAGAAAGCCTAAAATAGAAGGTACACCACCAAAAGTTCAGGTTAAACCTCCAAAGGTTGAGCCTGTAATGCCAAAAGTGGTTGAACCTGTTGCGCCCGAACCAACCGCAGCCCCCCCGCAAGTGGAGTTACCGCGTGTTAGTATTGCTGACGTATTGGCTCAAAAAACAGAGCCTAAAGTGTTTTTTGTTGCTCCAACTCAAGAAGCGCAAGCGGGCGAAAGCAACGAGACAAATACACCCGTTCATCCAACACCTGAAACCCCAAGCCCTGACGAAACCGATTTTGTAGAGACGGGAAAGGAAAACGAGGGAGAGCAACCGACACCGCCAACACCGCAGCAAGCCCCCAAACCTGAAACCCCACCACAAAAGCAGGTATTAAGCCACGACGAGTACGAAGCGCAGGCAAGAACCATTATTGCTACGCTCGAAACCTTGGGTGTTGTTGGTTTACCCTTTGCGTACACTGCAAAACTATTCACCGACGAAGAGAAACCGTTTTTGGAAGAGTTAAAATACTCTTACACGTACCTAAAGGATGGCGGTGCGCTGGCAGATGCGATGTACGCCAAAATGGACGAGCAAAAGGCCGCTATTATGCGCGGACTGATACCTAAATATCAGGTGTATCAAAAGCTGGTGGACAAAATCCCTTTCAGCGAAGACGAGCAAAACAGGTTGATAGGACCTTTGACAGAGGTTTTTAAGAAGTATAACGTAACAATGGGCTGTGAGGTATCGCTGATTATTTCAGTATTAGCGGTTACAGGCAGCAGGTTAGCCCCGATATTTTTTTAATGACCGGCTTTAGAAACAACATTGTTTGTGCTATGATAGGCCAGCGAGGCACTGGTAAAACCACTTTTTTAGAAGAAGAGGTGTTACCATCCAACCACTTGCCTAAAACGCTGATAGTGGACACAATCGACCATCCGCGTTGGCGGCACATTCCCGAAATTGGTTTAGACGGCCAATTCAGCATAAAAAACTGTCAATCGGGTACATACCGGATATTTAGGGAAAACCCCGACGATGTTTTAGAAGTGCTGGCAACGGACTTAAACAACACCTTGTTGGTGTGTGAGGATGCCAGCAAATACCTGAAAGCAAAATTGCAGCCCGCCGCACGTTCTTTAATGGTTGATAGCAAACAACGCAACAACGATGTGTTTTTTCTCTTCCACGACTGGAGTTATTGCCCCAAGGATATATGGCGTTTGTTGGACTGGGTTACCATATTTAAAACTAACCTAAGCCCCATCACCCGCAAAAATGATATACCTGCGTACCCATTGGTAGAAGCTGCGTGGAAACAGGTAATGAACGATAGTAATAAATACGCAAATGTAACCTTACACATCGGGCCATGAGCAAGATACCGTACAGCCTTAGTAAGAAAGAGATTAAGGACAAGTTAGGCGTGGACTATAAGGCGTTACGGTCAATATTTAAACGCTTGGGAATACCGTACCAAAAAGGCAGGCAAATTCTCGTACAAACAGAGATTGAAAAAATTTTTACCCACTGGGATTATGACTGATAAAGAACTAAAAAAACAGTTGAAAGAACTTAACAAAAAGTTAGACGATTGCAACAATAGGATTTGGGAGCATGAAGGCCGTTTAGATGCTCTGTATGAAGATAGCCGCAGTCGTTTTCGCTTTCGTTTCGATTCACACGTTGCCTTGCGTTGGTTTACTATAGTAACCTTAGCGACTGCAACAGCGGGTATGGTAAAGTACTTATTTGAATAACCGTTATAACAATGAATACAACAATTACAGCCGCGCAACTTGCGCAAAAATTAGGGGTTGATATTAATACTATTAATATCGTTACTCCCGATGGGATTATAATTCCTTTCAAGAAAAACCAGCAAATAGAACTTAACGAAGTTCCGTTTTTACTTCAACAAAACGGCTACGTTCCCTTTGTGAAAAAAAAGCAGTTAGGTTTGTTGATTTTGGATTGTTTCAAAAAGAATGAGCCGGCAGATATAGCGCAGCAGCGTCAAACCCTTGATATAAAGCTGCGCAGGGTGGAAGCAGAAAAAGATGAGTGCGAGGCAAGGGAAACCCGTTTAAAAGCCCGTTTGGATGAGTTTGATACTAAACTGTCACAATTCAAAACGGACGAAGAGAAAACCTTGCCCGAATGCCTTGAACTCGTGGGCGCAAGGCGCGAGGTAGAAAAGCAGCACAACGAAGAGTTTAAAATGCTGTTGCATCTGCAAGAAAAGGTTAAGGACGTAAAAAATGCCATAAAGGAACTGGGCGAAGCCCCCGACCTTTTGGATGGATTTTTAGAGTTCCTTGCCAACAAATAAGCATCAATTGCATAGTAGCCATATAATTATTCTGTAGCCCCGAAAGGGGCTTTTTTATTGCCCGTTAAGTCGCTTAACTGGGAATAATAAAAACGCAGATCCCCTAAGTGGGATTAAAGGAAAACCGCGTCAGTAAAGCGTGTAACCTTTGTACTCTGATTTCTAACCCCCATCAATCAACATGAAAGATTTTAAATCAAAAGTATTGCCTTGGGTAATTGTGCTAATCGTTTTTGCACTGGGTGTGTTTGGCTTCAATGCTATCACGGTTCAGGAGAGCGTTACCACAGCCGACGGCAAAACCTACACCCGCAGGCGTTTCAAGTCTGCAAAAACTAAAGTTTTTTAATCAAAAAACAGACAAATGAAGCATATCACTACTAACCCTGCAATTATTGCGGCAGAGCAAAACGCAATTCAACACCTTGCCTCATTTGAAGGCGAGAACACCAAAGCGGCGTACGAAAAAGGTACGTTCGCAAAAAAGGCAGCAATGGAAGGTGGTCCCATCTTGGCCGATTTCCGAAAAGAACCCGATGCAGTAGTTTACACGTTAAAACTTGTGAACGCAAATGCTACCGATACTCATACCGCATTGGTTTGCCCCGGCATCAGGGGTGTATCAACGCAAGGTAGTATCAAAACCGGAGCGATGAGCAGCGTGGAAGCATCAGCAACCACCAACCTATCAGGTTCAACCACTTCACCCGGTTCTATTGAGGACTTTTTGTTGTGGATTCAGGAAAACCCAGCCGAACTGTTAGGCTTGCAAATCAAGTCAACAAATCCCGACCAAAGCGGTGTACAAGTAAAAGTAGAGCAATTTAGCCCTTTTACACAATTGGCTAACCGTACGTTTAACCTGGATAGCGACGAGAGTAACATGAGCCAAAACGACAAAATTTCGGTTCTTGACTTGCGCGGCCAAGGCGTGCAGTTTGACAAGCAAACCAAAATCTTTTTGCCCGTTGTTGGGGACAATACCGCAATCATTAAGTTGTATTTCGGCAAAATCCTTAACATACCCGGCAACTTCAATTCGCTATTGCGATAATAACACACTACCAAAGAACGGGTAATGCTATCACAGGCACAGGCTTTATATAATCTCGAAGTATTGGCAAACAGGAAACGGCCACAAATCGCCGAACTGTTTAAAAAATACGGATACCCAAACGTACCCGTACAACCCGACACCATCGCGTCAATGGCCTTGGTAGTTGGTACGCCACTAACAGAGGACTTATACAACCTTACCCGTTCTTTTTCATTCAACAACGAGCGTACTCTCGTATCATACGAAGGTATGGCAACCAACCCCGAACAAATGAGCAAAACCGATTTTCAAATATGGTTTGAGAGAATAACCGGAGTTGTATCGGGGGCAAATAAGATTATTAACCCCGAAGAGCCGGAAGACAAACCACAGCAAAGCGACGGTAAAATATTGGGCATTCCTGCCTTTTGGTTTTACGTGATAGTGTTTGTGGTACTTATTACAATACTCGCAATAATAGCATTTGCGTGATACGGATAGTTTGGAAAGACAGGGTTTTTGTTGGTGATGTAGAAGTAAGTGCGGCAACGGACTTACAGACGGGTTTAATTGAGTTGAGCCGCAATTGGTTAAAGGATATTCACCCCGTTTGGTTGGAGTTCATTATCGAACACGAGAAAAGCCACTACATACTGCAAACATTCGACGAAACAGCTTGCGATGCAAGAGCGTTTCAGGTGCTTGCCGACAAAGGCCGAAGCCTTACCGAATTGGTAAAGGCCATAACAAGGATTTTAAATTTTAACGCACCCACAGAGGAGGAACGCAACTTTAATTGGTACAGGTTTCACCTTCAAGCTGAACGGGCGCGGCAATACTCAAATACAATCAAAAAAAATGGTAAAAGGTAAAACTTGCCGCAGGGTATCAAACAACTCTGCATCAGTCAATGCCTCGCTTTTACGAAAACGTGGTACTTCAGCGAGCGTAAGGAGCGGCGCAGGCCGTGTACTTAACTACCGCAAACAGGAAGTTTACGGCCTGAACGGATGCGCAACCAAAAAGCGTAAAGCCACAAAGAGGCGCAAAAAATAACTAAAAACTACTACCATGTACGAAACTGGAACGTTTAAAAATAATAAGGCAGCGTTTGACCTTGGTTCATTCTTTGGCGGCTCATCCAGCCCCGTTAGCGATTTTGGTATTTATACGGGTGGCACTGGCGGAGCGCAAGGCATTAAAGCTAACGCTGTAGCACAGTTCCACAATAACAACACTGCCGCAGGTGCTAAAATGCTTTCAGAAGGCGGCGGTGCAAGTTCAGGAGGTTCAAACAATTTGATTTCAAACCTTTCAAGCAAAGGCGGTGCAATGGGCGCAACTGCGTTAGGATTGCCCCCCGAAGCTGGAAGTTTAGTCGGTGGTTTGTTGGGTAATCTCGCTCAAGGTTCGGGCAAATGGGTTGATGACCGTCCCGGCCAACGTGAAAACGGCTGGGGTGTAAAACCCTCGACATACAGCAGCTTTGCATTTACCTATAACGGTGAAAACTATGTGCTAAAAGACTGGGGTACCCGTAAAAGCTACTGGAACCCGAACGATAAAACAGACTTCACAGGTTTTGCCATTTACAAAAATGGCAAAATGATAGCCGACCATGCAAAATACGTGTGGCAGGAAAACGGCAAGCTGTATATGCAAAACAACTTAGCCCCTTGGGATTATAAAACAGCGGGAAAAGTAATGGTATATCTTGGCCAGCCCGGTAAAGATTGGGAGGAAGTAGGCGAAGGAATAGACCCGAACCCTAAAGCATTCACAGGATTTACGCAAGCCAATAATACCGCAGGCGGTAGCCCGTCAACGCAAGTAAATTGGAATGTTCAGGCTTCACCAAGTCCAAGCCCATCACCACAACCTAACATAACCCCATCGCCAAGTCCTGCAAATCCATCAGGTCAACCACCAAGCGGAGGATTTCCGATTGTAGGCGGTGAGTTTGACTGGCGTAAATACATCCCTGGTTATGAGGACAAAGAGGAGCCGGGTAATACTAACGCAAACAAAGAAAACACAGAGAAAAAAGACAATACCCTGTATTGGGTGATTGGTGGTGTAGCACTATTGATATTCATTGCAGTAATGGTGTTCGCCTTTAAAAAGTAAGGTATGGACGTAAAGGAAATAAAAAGCACTGCAACCATCATCGGCGTTGCCTTGGTGGTTGTAGTTGCCATATACTTAGTTGGACGGTTTTTAGGTAAAAAATCAGCAGAAAAAGAAGGGTCAAAACCTATTCAGCCGGAAGATTTACCTAATAGTGGTAGCGGCATTCCGCAAGGTTGGACACCGTCAAACCTTTCAGACCGATTGCGCAATAGTATTGAGGGTTGGTCTTGGCGTTGGATGTGGGACGGTAACGAGCAGCTTTGGAACGAATTAGCCACCTTGCCCACTGACGATATGTTTAAAGCCGTGTTTTTGGATTACCAACGCAGGTACGGAGAAAGTTTATTGCAGAACTTAAACGACGAGTGGGTCGATTTATTAAGCCAAATGGGCGAGATAAGAGACCGTATCAACCAACGTGCAAACGCATTAGGCATAGCATAATATGAGTTTAACCCCATTACTATACATATACGGTGCAATCATTATCGCCATACTGGTTTTAGTCTTTTGGGCAATATTCAAGTTTGACGATTTCATTGACTTTTTATTATGAGCAAAACAACAACAATAGTGCTGATAATTTGCGTAATAGCTGTAATCATATTTGCGGCATTCACATTCCGCAAAAAGGACGATAAGGAGCCAAAAGGCAATACAGGCGGCGGCGGTTCAGGCGGCGGTTATACCCCTTCTGATTCATTCCCGATACAATACGGACAAAGTGGCGAACTTGTAAAACAGTTGCAAAACAAGCTAAACGCCGCAGGGGCAAGCCCACAACTCACAGCAGATGGAGCGTATGGCCCTAAAACACAAAACGCGGTAAAGGCTAAGTTTGGCGGCGATGGTAAGAGTGTATCACAAACACAGTTTAATACTCTCGCTCAAGGCGGCGGCACAGGAACCGGGGGAGGTAATTCTAACTACCTCGATGCGGTAACTTTTTCAACACAGTTTAACGCAGCAGCCTCAAAAGGTTATATCGCTAAAAACAACAGCGAATTGGTAAACCTGTATGCAAAGCTGCTGACACAAACCGATACTAAAATTATTGAGATAGGCTCAACACTTTACAGGTTGTATAACAATATGTTTATATATCTGCCTGCTAAATCAATTAAGCCCGCCAACTCAAACGAAGAGGTTATCCTCAATCGCACAAAACTCAAAATGAAACAACTGTATAATGTTTAAATACGCTTCAATACTATTAGTTGTGCTTGTGGTAGGGTTTGCTATACTGGCATATCTCGACTATAAAGCATGGTGCGAGGTTGGCAAAGGCGAAGGCATCCAGCTTACAGAACAGGAAAAGCAACAACTAATCATTGACGCATCAAAAGGGAACGAATTATGAAAAAGTGGATATTAATAACTGTAGTACTAATACTGATTGCCGTAGGCATTTACTTCTTAGTGCGCCTGCCTAAAGGTACTTTACCACTGCGTAAAGGTATGCAGCCCAACAGGGGTGTAAAAGCCCTGCAAAAGGCAATTAAAGAAAAATACGGCATCAATGTAAAAACCGACGGTGTGTATAACGATGAGCTTGCAAAAGCCATCGCAGCAACACTCAATAAAATTAATCCGAACGTTGACCCTGATACACCAATTAATGAACTGGGCGAAACTGACTTTGTGCGCATTGTCGGCCAAGGGATTACCATAAAAAGGTACTTTAAAGCATAACCTATGTCGGGAAACTTTTGGAACGACCTAAAAGACGGTAAACTGCCAACGATTGATACCAATATCGGTTTAGATATTGAAACCGTTGGAAAAGTGCTGGCAATGCTTGTGCTGGTGTTTATCGTGATTTTTTTGGCCTATAAAATTATCATAAAGTAATGGATATAGTTTGGAATAGTAATTTGACGCAAGAGGACGCTGAAATTATTTTTAGCACGTTTGCCCATCAACAAGGAAGGATTACCAATGTGGGTATAATGGTTTACATTTTGGCAACCATCACCATAATTGGCTTGATGTATTTAGCCTACAAGATAGGGTTAATATAATGACACGCGAAGATTTTATACATAAATACCGGGATTGGGCTATCTCATCCACTTACGGAACCGGGATTTTCCCGAGCGTAAAAATGGCACAGGCTATTATTGAGAGCGCAAGCAGTAGCGGAGTACCGGGCGAAAGCTCTTTAGCGGATAAGTATAACAACTTCTTTGGAATAAAATCGAGCGGTAGCGACTGGAACGGCAAAAGCGTTAATCTCTCTACAGGGGAGTTTTTAGACGGAAAAAAAAAACAATTGTGGACGGTTTCCGTGTTTACTCATCCCCTTATGATAGCTTTTACGACCACACATCGTTTTTGCTGCGATACCCAAGGTATAAACGTGCATTAGAGGCAGAAACACCCGAAGAGCAAGCATATTTATTAAAGCAGGCCGGTTATGCAACATCGCCCGATTATGCGAACGCAATAACCAATCTAATAAACAGGTACGATTTAAAACAGTTAGACAAAGACAAACCCATCATGCAGAAACTTGAAATATTTATCGGAATAATAGGGCTTTTGTGCATCCTGTACTTTGTCCTTAAAGTGTTGAACGTAAACTTTTAAACAATGTACACCGAAAACGATTACCCCAGCCGCAAAAGCGGATTAAGCAAAACCGAAGGACTTTTGCTCGACAATCTCAATGCTGCCACAGGGCAAAGTGTTGGCGGTGAAGTTCCCTTTGAGCTTGAGCAAGAACTAATCTTAACAGGCGGGGCATATACTGCAAACCAATTTGTTGGCTCAGTAGGCACAAAAAGTTTTACAACGCATACAAGCAACGGTCACGTAGTAACGATAAAAAGCATTAGACTATACTCTGATGACACACTTAACGCTACACAATTTAGGTTAAACTGGTACAGAACAGCACCGCCAGCCGTTCAGGTTGATAAGGCCGCATATTCTTTAACCTATGCGCAAGCAAAGTCAGCAGGGCGCAAACGTAGCACCTTACCCGTTATGAGTTTAATCTCTGGCCATGCTTACGCCGAAGATATTACCAACTGGCTAAATATCCGTACTACCGACAGCGACAACAAAATATACTTTGACCTGCAAACACTTGTAACGGGCAATATAGCCGTAGGGGCAAAACTAACCATTGCAATTGAGGGCACGGTGAAAATTGTGAACTTATGAGCCGGCCTATAAGTACAGGTTATCCTATTGCGGTTTATAGTGCTGATTCAATAACATCAGCAGATTTAACATTTAACAGTACTGCATTAACTGTTTCGGGCAATGCTGGTAGCAATACGCTCACTTTTTCAGCATCCACAGGGTTACAGGTGGGTATGTTTGTGCGCATATCCAACGCAACCACAGGCGAAACATTTATTATAACCAACTTAGTTGGTACCATCGCAACCCTTAGCGGTAATCTTTTAAACACCTACGCAGCAGCTTCGGTGTTTTTTGGCTGTGTGGGATTGCTAAAAGACCTTTCAGGCAATGGTAATCATTTAATTCAGGCCACAGGCTCACAGCAACCTTTATTAATCAGCAATTACAATAGAGGCCATAACGCCCTGTTTTTTGATGGTATTAATGACAGGTTTGAGGTAGCGTTTGCACTTTGTCAGCCATATACAGCATATATGTTTGCAAACGCAGTAATAGGCGGTTCACAATTTCTTTTTGACGGCTTTACAAATCAGTGTTTTATACGACTTGACAACTCTACGGTGTCATTACAGATAAATGCCGGGGGAGCAAACAGTGTTCGTGTTGATGCCAATTCACTAAACAATAACAGAAATATAGTAGTTGGGTTTAATCAGCAAGGCACTGTAGGATATTTAAACGACCGCACAGAGATAGGTAACGCAGGTAACAATAACCCAGGGGGCTTTATTTTATTCTCCCGGTGCCCACCTAATGCAAACAACGTAGCAACGGGATATTTCACACACGCAGAGATATACCCCCATTTTCACAGCCCGATAATTATTAACAAAGTCAGGACAAAACTACAAAACCAATATGCAACTTAACGTACACCTGTACAATAGCGAAGCCGAAGCAGCAGCCGCAATTGATAGCCTCGATGCAATACTTGCGTACCCTCGTGGAGACGCTCAACATTATGCAGCTTATCAGCCATACAATGGCAAGTATTTTATTATTGCCGACGATGTAACAGAGGGTATTTTGTTGGATGAGGTTATTACCATAACAATTGCAGAAATACAATGAACTGGATCGAGATTATCACACAGCACATTTTACCCCCGTCCGTAACTGCATTTTTAGGCTGGGTGGTTGGTCGCAAGCGTTCGGGTGCTGAAACCGTATCAGTAGAGTTAAAGAACGCAAGGGAGATTATCGAAATGCAACGCGAATATATACAGCGTCAAGATGCTCGCATTGTGCAGCTCGAGGAATTGGTCGCAAAGCACGAAGCGCAAATTCAAAAACTGTTAGGGTATGAAAAATAAGTACAAAGAGGCGTTTAAATCGCTTATCTACCTTGCCATTGTTGCCGCCGCAGGTGCGGCGTTGGAGTATCGTTTACTTAGCCCCAAAATTAATGAGTTGGAAACCAAAAACGATAGTCTTGAGCGAGAATTAGACAGCACTACGAAACCACTACGCCCCTGATTTGCTTTTCTGTAAGTTCGCCCGCAATCCTTTCTATACTCACATCCACATAATGCTCAAATGTAGTTTTTGGGCTACTATGCCCCATCATTTTCATAATTACCTCACCATCTACGCCCCTATCGCTCAAACGCTGGCTAAAAGTTCTACGTCCAGCGTGTGTAGTTAATCTCTTATCAATACCGACAATTTCGGCAATCTCTTTTAGGTAAACGTTATACTTTTGGTTGGACACCTTAGGCAAATTCAATACAGGCTCACTAAGCAAGTTAATTTCGGTGTATTTATCTAATATGCACTTTGCGTCCGCAAAAAGGGGTATTAGGGCTTCTATTCCGCTCTTATCCCTGTTTTTTAAAATCCACTGTGTTTGATTGGCCAATATTATGTGGTTAGGGTTGAGGCTCATTATATCAGTATAGGCCAATCCTGTGTAACATTGGAGTAGAAACAAATCGGCAATGTTTTGAAGCCTCACGGATGCAAATCGGTGGTTGTGTATTGCTTTAATCTCTTCGTTGGTAAGTCGGGTTTGTTTTGATGTTTTAGCCCCGGTTACTTCAACCCCTTTAATCGGGTTAAGTGTACACCATCCCATCCTGATACCCATATCTAAGGCATCGCTAAATATTTGAACCTTCTTTTTCAACGTGGCATACTTGTACGGCTCCTTATGCTCTAATCTCCGGCACTCTTTTAGAAAATCAATAAACTCATACCCGAAGCTGTGCGTTAATTCGTCCGGCTCAATCTGTGCGCGTTTGATGTAGTTTAAGAACTTTTTAAGCTGTATTGTAAACGCCTTTATACGGCGCAATTGGCTGTTACTTTGCCCATCATTTACGGCTTTTTTGTAATACTCTGAAAGTATTGCGAGTAATGTATAAGCTGGTTTCTTATCCCCTGAAAATAGTCTCTTTATTGTTGCTGCGGTAATGGGTTTGCCACTTCGCTCCAAATCCATCTTTATGTAATCCAAGTCGGCAAGTATCTTGTTTAGCTTAGAATTATGTTGCTGGTAGATTGTTGTTGAAGGTTTGAACGACTGTTTTTTTGTGAGCCATTGTCCAGCATCTGCATAGATGCCAGTTGAAAACTCTGCGCGTTTACCGTTTATTGTAACCCTACAATACAACGGGGTTTTGCCCCTTGCATTTGTTTTCTTATGCGATAAATAGAATAATACAAACATACGACCGTTGTAAAACCTTGTGTTTGCCTGCATTTCCTTAGCCCCCTCTTTTAAATAGTTAGCCCCCTTTTTAGCCCCCTTCTCGCTAAAAGAGCGTAACGGTTGAACTACAAAGGATTACAGGAAAACGCAGGTGTTTTTAATATAGTTTGATACCGGGTTTAGTTTTCGACGAAAAACAAAAAAAGCCCCATTTTGTGGGGCTTTCCGCTAAACATCGTACTTTTCAGTAGCCTCGACAGGAATCGAACCTGTATCAAAAGTTTAGGAAACTTCTATTCTATCCATTGAACTACGAGGCCAAAGGGCTGCAAAAATACAAAAACAAAACAAATAGCGCAATGCTTTTGAAATAGACACAAAGCCCTTGTTAATAAATAGTTATGGCTTATTTAGGTATTCGGCGGTGGTGTATATTTTGTTCACGTACACATTTTTGTTCGCATCAATAACAAACTCACACAGTCCAATGTGGCTTTTATTGGCAGGGTTCCAATCGTAAGTATAGCCCAGCTGTGTCCAAGGGTATTGATTGTATAAACCACAGGTATAATAGCGGTCGACACGGGTTTGGTTCACCCACTTAATATAATCCGTATCTAACGAGTCTTTTGCCGAGAAGCACAGGTTACACTTTGTATCTGTGATTTCTTTATCAGGACAAGGACGGAACAGGTCTTGCGGACGTACCCAAAACTCAACAAAAACAGTGTAGGTGCCCGTGGGCGTTAGTCCCAAAAGCTGTTTAAGTCTCAAGTTAGTATCCTTAGGATGCTCTTTCTTAAAACGTTGCTTTAATTCAGGAGAGGCAGTAACCCATACCTGCCACTTGCTGGTATTGTAAAGCCCAGAATCGGGGTAGTAGCCTGCCGAAGGTTTCCAGCTTACCATCAGCACGTAATCTTCGCCGTTAATGGTTTTCCAAGTTAGATTAGGATTACTTTTAGTAATGGCAATCAAATTACTGTCGGGCGTTTCAGCGGGAGGGTACATCGAGGTAGTAACTGCTTTTTCGTACCATTTTGCCAAGTTGGCAGGGTTGTTAGTTTGCGTTGTTTTGCAAGCCCCCAAAACAATTAGAAGGCCCACAATGGCATAAAAACTTTTTTTCATAATATATAGTAGTTAGTGGTATGTCAATGCAAAATAATAGGGGAGACGATGCTACTTCTTGCAGCAGCCGTCCAGTTCTTCGTAGGCTTTGGGATTGGCGGGCACGTTATCCGCATCGTAGCCAAGATTAGAAATTGCTGTGCGTATTTTGTCAGGTGATGTTTTCTTGCTGTTATACACCACCGTAATGGTCATTAGCTCAACATTAAGTGCCATATCTTTTACCCCTTTTTCTTCCATTAGCAAATCCAGCTTGCCTTTACAGCTTTCGCATTGTTTGCAATGGTTGCAGTAGATATTAGTTTTCACCACAAGGGTATCGGTGTTTTGCGGAGCGGCCATAGTTACTTTAGCAGCTAAAACAAAAAGCACAACGGCACAAAAACTGATAAAATGTTTCATTAGTCAAATATAATCAGCTGAATAATAAAATGCAGCATCGGATACGCAAAACACATTTATTATCTTTATTAGTGTATAGATAGCAACGAATTGACATGAAAATAGGCAGGCAGTTTAATGAGTTAACAGTGGAAGAATACTGCTACTTTATTGAACATTATAAGAAGTACGATGATTTTAATACGTTGGGCTTGTACCGTTCGATTATTGAAAACGATAAGCTGGACTTGGCAGATAAAATATATGTGAGGGATGTTACCAATAAAACATTTGAAAAGACGTTCAATTTTTTACAACTGAAAGACCCTAAAACCTATTTTGATTTAACTACCCTCGGGCAAGAACTTACAGAAGGAGATGAAAGGAAAGCTTGGGATGACATAAGAAAAAACCAAGAAAAAATTCTTGCGGATAAACGAATAAAGCACCGGAATTTCGGGGTTTACTCAAAACATATCTGCGGCTATGAATATTGTTATTTAGATGGACTGATGATTAAAAAGGGGTAATCGCTTTCATACGGCCATCATCCTCGGTTTAAAACTGATAAAGACAAGCGTACAGGGGAAAGAAAATCCGAAAGGGTTAAACAAGACCGTAAAAGAGAAGGGGAGATAATTAGGGAGGAGTTGGAGGGGTAAAATAATAATTATCGAGTTTTACTAGTTAGCATTAAATATCATTATTATCATACTATTTGTTCTCTTTTACGGATAAGTCAGTATAGCAGTTCTTTAATTTGTTCATTATATCTTTGAATTACAAAAAAGTATATTTATGCCTACGCGATTAGTCTTTTATGATGAAAATAATAATGAGTTAGAGTGCTATCTAAATTCAAATAATGAATTGTTTATTCAAGTGGGTGAAATAAACAAGGAAGATGTTCAATATAGCGGGTGTATAACGCTAAAAAAGAACGATGTTAAGGAACTCATCAAAATATTAACAGAAATTGAAAAAGAAATGCCAAGCTAAATAATTTGCATTACGCCACCCCACTACCATTACCCACCTCCTCAACGGGGGCAACAAATTTTAGAGTACCGTCGGCGTCTTCGGCCATTAGTATCATCCCTTGCGAGTCGATACCTTTTAGCTTGCGGGGGGCAAGGTTCACCAAAATACTTACTTGGCGGCCTACCACCTGCTCAGGCTCGTAGCAATGTGCAATGCCCGACACCACCGTGCGCACATCAATACCCGTATCAATAGTCAACTTCATCAGCTTATCGGTTTTAGGCACACGTTCAGCCTCCAACACCGTCCCAACGCGAATGTCCATCTTCGCAAAATCGTCGTACACAATTTCGGGTTTAGCAGGTTTCACAGCAGGTGCAGGTGTTGCAGCAGCAGCGGCCGCTTTGCTGGTTTCCAGTTTGTTTAGCTGTGCCTGTATATCGGTATCCTCAACGTTTTTAAACAAGTGTTCGGGGGTGTTCAACGCATGGCCTGTGCGCATGGTTGCCGCTACATTGTAACTGTGTGCTTCGTGTTCAACGTTCAGTTGTTGTTTTATTCGGCGCGATGCAACGGGCAGCAAAGGCTCTGCTGCCACAGCAATTTGAAGGCATACATCCAAACAATTTTTAATTACATACGCTGTTTGGTCGGCATCCTGTTTTATCAGTTTCCATGGCTCAGTTTCGGCCATGTATTTATTTCCGGCGCGGGCTATATTTATTAACTCGGCCTGTGCCTCACGAAACTCAAAGTTTTGCAAGTGTTGCTCCAATGCTTCAAACGCCCGTTGGGTTTCTTGGGCAAGCACTTTGCTATCCAGCACCAGTTTGGGGTTTTCTATCTCAATTTGGGCATCGGTTTTAGCAGAGGCAGGTACTTTGCCGTCAAAATTTTTGTGAGTAAGCACCAATGCGCGGTTCACAAAGTTGCCCAAAATGGCCACTAACTCACTGTTTACCTTCAGTTGGTAATCTTTCCAAGTAAAATCAGCGTCTTTGGTTTCGGGGGCTATGCTGGTAAGGGTATAGCGCAACTCATCCGTGCGGTTGGGAAAATCTTGTAAGTATTCGTTCAGCCATATCGCCCAGTTGCGGCTGGTAGAGATTTTCTGGCCTTCAAGGTTCAAAAATTCATTGGCGGGCACTTGGGTAGGCAGTATGTATCCCCCGTGTTCAATCAGCATCATCGGGAATATCAACGTGTGAAACACAATGTTATCCTTGCCTATAAAATGCACCAAGGCGGTTTCATCGTCTTTCCACCATTTTTCCCAGGCTTGGGCATCGCCTTTTTGCTCAAAATATTCTTTGGTGGCACTAATGTAGCCTATGGGGGCATCAAACCATACGTACAGCACTTTGCCGTCGGCGCCTTCAATGGGAACATTCACGCCCCAGTCAAGGTCGCGGGTCATGGCACGGGCGTGCAAGCCTTGCGTCAACCACGAGTTAAACTGCCCTTTTACGTTACTGCGCCATCCGTCAATACGTTTCTTGTATTCAACAAATTCAGTCTTTTCGGCCAGTTCGCCCAAATCCAAAAACCAGTTTTTCGATTTGCGCAACTCGGGTTTGCTGCCCGATAGGGTAGAGCGCACATCTTTCAAATCCTTTGGGTCAAGGCTGGTACCGCAGTTTTCGCATTGGTCGCCATAGGCATTGGGGTTGCTGCACACGGGGCAGGTACCCATAATGTAACGGTCGGCCAAAAACTGATTGGCTTCCACGTCAAAATATTGCTCGGTTTCAATTTCTTTAAACGAGCCTTTTTCGTACAAATTCCTGAAAAAATCCTGCGAGGTTTTGTGGTGTATAGGTGCCGAAGTACGCGAGTAGGTATCAAAGCTAATCCCAAACTGCTCAAACGAGTTTTTGATAATGCCGTTGTATTTATCTACCACCTCTTGCGGGGTAATGCCCTCTTTGCGGGCTTTTATGGTAATGGCTACACCGTGCTCATCGCTGCCGCACACAAACAATACGTCTTCGCCTTTTGCACGCAGGTAGCGCACGTAAATATCAGCAGGTAAATAACAACCGGCAAGGTGGCCTATATGCACGGGCCCGTTGGCATAAGGCAGGGCCGCGGTTACTAAAGTACGTTTTGTGGTCATGGTGGTGCAAAAGTACGGCGGTTTTATGTATTTCGCTTTTAGTCTTGTTGTACTTTTGTTTATGGTTGATTTTGTTAGACTATTGCAAGAACTGCAACCCTACGCGGATAAGTTCTATTATACTCCTCTATCCGAAGAAGAAATTTTAGCAACAGAGGAGAGACTTCATATAACTTTTCCTGAGTATTTTAAGCAATTTCTAAAGATTTTCGGACTAAGACAGGACTTAGTTTTCGGCTTGTATGATTCTTTGGAAGCCGTTGCCAGCAAAGTTGAGAATTTGCCCGACGAAATCAGTCAAAAATATATTCCTTTTGGTGACAACGGAGGAGAAGAAACATTAATGCTAAGTTTAAACCCTCAAGACACAAAAATTTATCACTTTCAATACGGCTTTATTGATGCTGAAGGGATTGTTGAGTGGCGATACGATTTTGAAGGGTTGCTATTTGAAAGTGTAGCAAAGCTTAAGTCAGAGTACGAAACCCTGCCTTTAAATACTCAAAAATCATGGGCGGTTCAATTCATAATACATACTAACAACGAGCTACTAATTTTAGAAACACTTAACGCCCAACTTGTCAACGATTGGAGTGGGCCGGAAATATCAATATCAGACGTTTATTCCTATAAAAATCGGTTGTTTTATGAGGGGAAATCGTATCTATTTTCCAAAAGCGAGTATTCTCGGTGGGATACACCGATGTATGCTTTTACAATGCAGGAGCCTCTTGATAAGATTGATGGCAACTCATTAATTAAAAAAACCGAGGAGAAAATAAAAGCTGCTTTTGAAAAATATGTGATGGTGAATTATGGAATATTAGCTTTTGGTGAAGATGAGTAATATTTATCTCCTTCCCGGTCTCGGCAATGATGAAAGAGTATTTAAATACCTTGATTTTACAGGGATTGAAGTGGTGCATTTGCCGTGGCTGATGCCACTGCCTGCCGAACGTATTGAAGAATATGCAGGGCGTATGGCAGCAAAAATCACTCACCCGAAACCAATTATTATTGGGCTTAGTTTTGGGGGCATGATGGCAGTAGAAATTGCCAAACACATTGCGGTTGAAAAAGTAATTCTTATATCCTCTGCAAAAGGGAAGGCAGAAATCCCTTTTTATTTGCGCTGGATGGGTAAAACAGGGCTGCAACACGTATTGCCTACCACTTGGTTTTTGCGGGCAAACGCCGTTACTTACTGGTGTTTTAGCTTAAAAGAAAAAGAACACAAGCAACTGTTGCAAGACGTGTTTAATGCTACCAACCACCAACTGTACCGCTGGAGCGGTAATGCTATTTTAACTTGGAAAAACGCATGGCAACCGTCTTCAATATTTCATATACATGGCACTGCCGACAGAATTTTGCCGTATCGTTTCATTAAACCTACACATACCATACAAGGGGGCGGTCATTTTATGCTGGTGACGCACGCGGCTGAGGTTTCGGCGGTAATAAAAAAGATATTAGAGGAGTAGTATTGTGGTTACTAAAAAAATGAAGACGTAGTTTTTTGACATAAGTAATAATACTTTTGCCACGTTTTGAATCTCTGTAAGGTATTACTATTAATGGCCTCCCTGTTTTGGAGTGTATTTGTGCTGGCCCAAAACGGTGTGGATACGTTGCGTACATACGCCATTAAAAAAGCGTTGCAGCCCATAAAAATCGAAGGCAAGCTTGACGATGCCGATTGGCAGCAAGCCCAGCGTGCCGATAATTTCTGGGAACAATTTCCCTACGACTCAGCCGCCGCTTCCACCCAAACCGAGGTAATGATGGCATACGACGACCATAATATATATGTGGCTGCTGTTTGCTACGATACGTTTGCCGGCAATTTCGTTGTGTCGTCGCTTAAGCGTGATTTCAGCTACGCTACCAACGATGCCTTTATGGTGTATATAGACCCTTTTAACGATAAAATAAACGGGTTTTGTTTTGGGGTTAATCCCTACGGGGCACAATTAGAGGCATTGTTGCAAAACGGTGGCAGTTTTGATATTACATCCAACTGGGATAATAAATGGTTTTCGGAAGTGAAACGCTACGAGGGGTATTGGGTGGCCGAGTTTAGGATACCGTTTAAAACCCTGCGCTACAAAGAAGGTATTATGCAATGGGGGGTTAATTTTTCACGCAACAATCTAAAAATTAATGAAGGCAGTTGCTGGAATCGCGTTCCCCGTAATTTTAACGTGTCGTCGCTGGCATACACGGGTAAATTATTGTGGGATGTGCCGCCGCCTGTAGCAGGTCAGAATATATCATTAATACCTTATGCCATTACCCGTTATGCCGAAAACTTTAAAGCAGGCACCAATGGGCAACATACTATAAACGCGGGGATGGATGCTAAAATAGCCGTAACCCCTTCGCTAAACCTTGATTTGACTGTGAATCCAGACTTTTCGCAAGTGGATGTGGATAGGCAAGTAACCAACCTTTCGCGGTTCAGTCTGTTTTTCCCTGAACAACGGCAGTTTTTTATCGAGAATTCCGATTTGTTTTCGCGTTTTGGCTTTAGCCAAATACGGCCGTTCTTCTCAAGAAGGATAGGACTTAAAAACGGCAGCAGTGTAACCATACCCATTATTGCAGGCGCCCGATTGAGTGGAAAGCTGAACAAAGACTGGCGAATGGGATTGATGAACATACAAACCGGTGCATACGATAAAGACGGGGTAAAAGCCAACCCTGAAAACTACACCGTGGCCGCAGTGCAACGCAGGGTATTTACCCGCTCTAATTTATCGGCTATTGTGGTAAACAAACAAAATATGCCCGGACCCGATAGCGGCGCGGTTGCTTTTAATAGGGTAGTGGGTATTGATTACGACCTTGCCAGCAAGGATAACACATGGATGGGTAAGTTTTTTTATCATCAATCACTATCGCCTCATCAGCCCAAAAATGCGTATGCCCATGCGTCGTGGCTAAGCTACAATACCACTCATTGGTTTATTATGTGGAACCACGAGTATGTGGGCAATAACTACCGTGCCGATGTAGGTTTTGTGCCCCGGCAAACAGTATATAATGAGGCTGCAAACGAAGTAGTGCCTATGACTTTTTGGCGTATAGAGCCTGAAATATCGTACAATTTTTTCCCAAAGAAAAGCAGGGTGTATAAAGTAACTCCCGGCTTTTATGTGAGTGGTTATGCTGATTCGTCTATTACGGTTAACGATATATTATACCGTCCCTACTTAGACATACAGTTTATGAATCGCTCCTTTGTAGGGGTTGGGTATAGTGAAAACTTTACCCGGTTGTATTACCCCATTGATATTACCGGAACAGGCAATACACCCTTGCCCGCAGGAGGTTATACATACCGCAGTTTTGATGTAAATTACAACTCTAATACCCGAAAACCCTTTAACTGGCGGGCTGAGTTTTCTGCAGGTACTTTTTATAACGGGCGCAGCATTAGCTACAGTGCCGCAATCAATTACAGGGCGCAACCGTGGGGCAATTTCAGCCTTACGTATGAAGCCAATGAATTGGATTTGCCCAAACCCTACGGATATACCCGCTTAATACTGATAGGCCCCCGTGCAGAACTTACCTTTAGCCGCAATCTGTTTTTTACCACGTTTGTACAATACAATACACAGGTGGACAATGTTAACGTAAATGCCCGCTTGCAATGGCGATTTGCCCCCATGAGCGATGTATTTATTGTATATGGGGATAATTACGCACCCATACCCCAACGCAGGATGCCCGACTTTAGGGTAAAAGACCGCGGCGTGGTGGTGAAACTAGTGTATTGGTTGGGGGTGTAAAAGCCTATCGTTCAAAATCACAGTGGGCAACTAGATAGTATACTAAACTGATCCAGTGGATGCATTATATTGGATTAAAGAAATTTTTGAGTTAGTGAGAAAGGATTGAAAGTAATTATTCTTTGTAGTCGATATTTGAAAATACCCACTGAACGATAATCCTTATAATATAAGCCGTTTCCACTAATGTCCCTGTAATAATCACGCTCAACACTAATGATAAATCAGATAATTTATCATTACAATACGCATGCCCTACCATCCAAAAAACCACTATGTTTTGAACTAATAATAAGGAAACGAATGTAGTTCCATACCTTTTTCTTGCTTTCAACCTCCACGTGTGGTCATCGATTTTTATTTCCTCAATCGTTTTTTGAGAAGCTTTTTTTGCGACATCCTGCTGCGGAACAGATGATATTTCTTTAATTATTTCAGGATCTACACTCATTAGATAAGTTGTAAATTCTTTAGCCTCCAATACATTGCAGTGGTAGAAACACCAAAAATTATCGACAGTTTTTTTGGGTCACCCTTTACTTCACGAAAATATTTTCTAACTTCTATTTCTGGCATCAATAAGCTTGATGCAAACCAATTAGCCTCTGTTTCTATAGCTTCGTCTTCTGATTTAATTAAGTCTGCTGATAGTCTGAAGAATGTTTCCAAGTCTTTTTTGCCTTCGTGGAGTACATGATGTCCTAATTCGTGAGCAATTGTAAAAACCATTCTATTTCTTGGATCGTCAACGTGGACATATATAGATTTTTCTTCCCTATTGTATGCTCCGGCTACTTGTTTATCTGAAAAATTAGCCAAAAATAGTTTTAGCCCGTAATAATTAAGTATTTTAGACAAATCAACGGGTAAGTCGATACCGTCAGGATAGACGGCATCAAGAAGTGCCCTTGACTTAAATTCTATTTCGTTTGTTTTTTCTTGACTTAGCCACATTTGTTTAAAAAATCAACAGTGTTTTGCTGCCAAATATAACAGCAATATACAAAAAATAGTTTGTAATTGTTCTAAATAGTAGTGTGTAAAAAAATATTTTGTGTAGAGAGAGTAATACGATTCGACTAGTTTTTATTCCTTGGTATTCGTTTAGGCTACTTTGGGAATAAACTTTAATACTCTTTCTAGCGCGAAAAACCTCATTTCCACATACAAAATCACTCTTGTTTGTTTATATAAAATCATTAAACTAACTTGCGTTAGTTTTATACTACTGTACTATGATTATCAAATCGTTAGACCCCCGTGTGTCAAGGGCACAGATAGATGATGAGAAGCCGTTTGAGCATCCGTTAGAAAAATTAGACCAATTTGAAACCTATGAGGTATTTGCCCAAAAAAAACGCGGCGAACACCATGTGCACGTTGGTTCGTTACACGCACCCAATATTGAAATGGCCTTATTATTTGCCAAAGAGCAATACGGCAGGCGCGGTGTATGCGTAAATATGTGGGTGGCCAAAACCGCCGATATGTTTGCTACGGACTACGATGACGAAGATATTTTCAGCACCGTACCCGATAAACAATACCGTGAGGCGGCCATTTACAAAGTGGTTGACCGTATTAATAAATTTAAAGAAGAGCAAGCCCAACAAGCCTAATACTTACTGCAATGAGCGATCAACTACACATAAAAGAGTTATTGTATAAAATGGCCGACGACCTGTTGATTATAGGCCATAGAAACGGTGAATGGACAGGTTTTGGCCCGTTGTTGGAAGAGGATATTGCTTTTTCATCAATGGCGCAGGACAAAATCGGCCAAGCATTGGCACTGTACACCATTTTGAACCAAATGGGGGAGCAAGACCCCGATACTATTGCGTTTATGCGCAATGCCAACCAGTTTCATTGCAGCCAGTTGGTAGAGCAACCCAACGGCGAATATGACTTTAGCCTTGTGCGCCACTTTTTGTACGACCATGCCGATTTGTTGCGTTTTGAATCGTTGGCTACTTCGTCGTTTTCTCCGTTGGCTAAAGTAGCCCGCAAAGTAAAAGGCGAGGTGAAGTACCACGTGTTTCACGGCGATACGTTTTTGATGAAGTTGGGTAACGGTAACGAAGAAAGCCATGCCCGTATGCAAAATGCGCTGGATGCAACGTTTAACCTTGCTTTGGGCATTTTTGAACCCGGCGATGCTGAGGAGCAACTAATGAGCGAAGGCATTTTTATTGGCGAGAAAGCATTGCAAGAACGTTGGTTGGATGCAATTACTCCTGTGATATTGAAGGCCAACTTGCGCCTGCCTGCTGAAAATACTTGGCAGCCTGTATACGGTGGACGTAAAGGCCAACACAGTGTCCACCTGCAACCCCTGTTGGACGAAATGACGGAAGTATTCCGCATTGACCCGGGTGCTGAGTGGTAAGAGAGTTTCTGATTAACAATCATCGGGTTTCTAAACGTTAAAAAAAGAAGCCAACAGCATGATAGAAGAAAAAGATATATGGAGTGCGCTTGAGGAGGTAATGGATCCTGAAATTCCAACCATATCAATGGTGGATTTGGGGATTATTACCGGAGTGGATGTACTGGACGGCGGTAACGGCGTGAAGGTACACATGACGCCTACATTTTCAGGCTGTCCTGCTTTGCGCGTGATGGAAGACATGGTGCGCGAGCGATTACAAAAAATGGACATTCCCCGCATTGAAGTAGAAACTACGTTTGATGTGGCATGGACTACTGACCGTATTACTGAAAAAGGCAAACAAGCCTTATTAAAACACGGGCTTGCACCCCCTGTGGAGCGCAAGCCCGGTTATATTGAACTGGATGTTTTAAACGATGTGGCTTGCCCGTATTGCGGAAGCCGCAATACTACTCTCAAATCTCCTTTCGGTCCTACGTTGTGCAGGGCATTGCATTATTGCAATAACTGCCTGCAAGCGTTTGAGCAGTTTAAACCTGTTTTTTAATCCCCTTCGGCAAGCTCAGAATTACCGTTGTATCAATACTTTCCCTGTGTATTGTTTGCCTTGGGCATCAATAGCTTTAATAAGGTAAGTACCTGCTGCTAATTCGCTGATGTTTAATTCAGCTTTGTTGCCGTTTGCTGCAAAGCGGTGTGCTTTGCCCAACACATCTACCAGCAACACTTCTTTCAGTTCGCTCACAGCTTCAATAACCACTGTTTCCGAAGCAGGAGAGGGGTAAATAAGTAATTTCTCGGCTATTTCTGTGACTCCTGAAGGGGGAAGTACCGCAGGCTTAATACGGATGAGGGTAGGTTTAACTATTGAATCAGCAGCACAAATGTTATTAGTAACAATCAGGGTTACTGTATAAATGCCTGTATCGTTGTAAATAAACTGGGCATTCTGCGTTGTAAGAATACTGCCTAAATCTGTTTTGCCCATATTCCAGATACTTTGGTAAACAGTATCGGCAACGGTAGTATTGGTAAAAAAGAAGGTATCGGTAGGATATCCCACTGTATCATTAACGGTAAAATCAGCCTTTGGGGTTTGCAATACCCTTACGGCAACACTGTCTTTATATGCACAGCCATAGCTGTTAGAATCTGTGTATTCAAACACCAAGGTATGCCATCCTTTGCCTGCTGTGGCAGGAGTGAACTGATAAACCCCTCCGGTTTTTGCAACACCGTTTCCACTCCAGCTTCCAGAATCTAAAAGAGAAACAGGGGTGTTTTGGGTTTCACAAAACAGTTTACTTGACGGTTGAATGGCGAATGATTTGGTAGTTTTTGTAAACGTATACACCTTATCCGTTTTTATGGGAGTGGGGTAATAATTGTCTTTAGCAGAAAGTGTGATGGTAAAGGTGTTATTATTTGCAAACGTAGCAGAATCAATGTTGAAGCACAGCTTCACATCAGCCACATTACTGCTTATAGGGGTTACCGTTGAAGTAACATTGGTAAGGGTATGCGTAAAAGTTATGGTTAACGAGTCGGTAGTGTCAGCATCTTCAACCCTTATTGTAAAGCAACCGCTGTCGGGCTTGCAAATACCAAAAGAATTGGGTTGCAAACGACCGATTTCAGGGGCGCTGTTGGGCGGGAAATACTGGGCACCAATGCTAATTAATTTGGGTTTAACGATTGAGTCCTTGGCGCAAAAGGCATTTCCAACTACCAGTTTTACGGTAAACTCGCCGGTGTCTTTATAAGAATAAGTAGCGTTTTGAGTAACCAGTTTGTTTGTATCGCCACCTACACCCATAGACCATACGCTACTATAAAACGTATCAGCAACGGTAGTATTGGTAAACGCAAACACATCATTAGGCATTCCCAATGTATCATTTACAGTAAAATCAGCTTTGGGTTTTTGTACAACACGCACCATGATACTATCACTGAAATTACAACTCATGCTATTACTGTCAATTCGAACAAATTTTAGTTTGTGCCAACCTTTGCCAGCTTTGCTTGGCGTGAATCGATATATATTTGCTGAATCACTAATCCCTGCTCCACTCCAAGCCCCTAAATTACTTAGTATAACAGGTGTAGATTGGGTTTCACAAAAACGAACTTCCGGAAAAGCAATTGGAGTAACTCCCAGTTTCAGCGCATAGGATTTTTCAGATTTTGCAGGCAATGGACACGCATTATCTTGAGCGTACAGGTTAAAATAATAAGTACTACCATTTATGAAAACAGCTGTATCTACTGTAAAGCACACTTTTACATCTACCACATTGCTTGATATGGCAGTATAAGTAACGGTAGCGTTTTTAAGGTTGTGGACGTGATTAATGGTTAAGGTATCGGTAGTATCAGGGTCTTCTACCCGAATGGTTACACAGCCGCTTGAGGGCGCACAAATGTCAAACGTTGATTGGTTAGGAATACCTATTATAGGCGCATTGTTTGAGGAAGTATTTACAACCATTAGTTGGACGTCGCGTAGCACCTCTCCAATTTTTGTACGAGTGCCATTTATATTTCGCCATTCGGTTGCCTTAACACAAATAACGGTTACTTCGTTTTGCTTAGTAGGTCTGAAACTCATGTTGGCTGTTAATGTATCAAATCTGAAGCCACCAGGATATACTGCATTTGAAGTAGGAAATTTGTGATATGTTAACGGACTTTTAATAGACCAATTACTAATGTATTTAATAGTATCTTTTAGAGAGCTTTTAGGGTTAACCAAAGAGTATGTAATAAAATCTCCATCAGCATCTACAGCAGTGTGATTAAGAATGTGATCTTGGCCTAACTGTAATAGGAAAACAGGTCTCTCAATAAATACAGGTGAAGAATTGTTTGGTGCAAGGCATTTATTTAGTGTAGTTTCTATATAAAAATTATGATCAGCAGCACCTGTATTAATAGCACTATTTCTACAACACTGTTCCCAACTTAAGGTATATCTACAAGAGGTATTATGCGTTGGGAGGTATACTTTACCTTCATAGATATGTTCTTCAACCCCCATGTAAAATGAGCCACCGACACAACGGCTTTGGTCGTTGCAATTCGGCCCTATACCCGTGACATCTTTTTTTGACACCAACAAAAGTGTGTCATTATAAACGGTCCGAGTACCATTCTCTGGGGCAATGTAAATAGGAGTATTTTTGAAATATATTCCTCTACAATCTCTATACACTTTGAGAGTTACAAACAACGTATCCGCTGAAATAAATTTGTACGTAATGCTACCCGCCATTACGTGGGAAGCCGATGCATGTTTGGTGCCAAGAAAAATAAATGCTGCTGCAAAAAAGAATACCAGTAATTTCCTCATTTAACCGCAAAGATAGGGAAGAGGATTAAGCCAGAAATTATTTTTCGATTAATAGAGTTAGCGGCATTTATAGTAGATACAAACAATATAGGCTCAACCTATATTGTTTGTATCCGTGATTATTTTAGAGTGCCTTCGGAAGCTCAGGATTACCGTTGTATCAATACTTTTCCTGTGTATTGTTTGCCTTGAGTATCAATAGCTTTAATAAGGTAAGTACCCGTTGCCAACTCGCTGATGTTTAATTCAGCTTTATTGCCGTTTGCAGCAAAGCGGTGTACTTTGCCCAATACATTCACCAGCAACACTTCTTTCAGTTCGCTCACAGCTTCAATAACCACCGTTTCCGAAGCAGGAGAGGGGTAAATGAGTAGCCCTAACTCAACCGGCGATTGTACAGAAAGGTAATTGCTGCCTATTTTTATGTAATTGATTTTTAACAATGAGTCGGCAGGGCAAATTCCATTATAAATAAAAAGTCTTACAGTAAAGCTTCCCGAATCTTTGTAGATATGTCGGGCATTATATCCGAAGGTATTTACTAAACTCCCTGAATCGCCAAAGTTCCAACGACTAATAAAGGCAGTATCGGCTGTAGATGTATTGGTAAAGTAAAACGTATCGTTTTGTAAGCCTACTGAGTCATTAACAGTAAAGCCGATAGAAGGGCGCGTTACCACTCTTACCAGTAAGCTATCCTTAGCAATGCAGTTAAGAGAATCTATATAACTGAAATTAAGTTGGTGCCAGCCGGGTTGGGCATCAGAAGGTTTAAATGTATAAACAGTTCCCATTTTTAGTACCCCGTTTCCGCTCCAAACGGAGGTTCCTGAAGGGGGTATAGCTAATGTAACTGACGGATCAGACTCGCAATAAATGGATTTTTGGGGATGGGGTGCATTTACCAAAGCCGATGTTCTTAAATGGTAGGTTTTCTCGGTTTTGCCAACCATAGGGCAGGCATTATCCTGCACAAATAATGTGAAGAAATAGTTTCCGCTAACAAGCATCGCCTGCGTCACGTTAAAGCAAATAGTCACCTTTAGCGTATCGTTTATGGTAGTATCTGTTATAACAGCATTGCTAAGGTTGTGTGCATACGAATAACTTAAGGTATCATCAATGTCCCCGTCAGTTACAGGAATAGTTATGCAGTGATTTCCTGCCGTACAGGCAAATATATTTGACTGGTTGGGTACACCAATTTGAGGGACTTTGTTGTTGGGAAATGATAGCACCAATAATTGTATATCGCGAATTACCTCACCAATTTGAACATAAGAACCGTTAATTTTTCTCCATTCTTTGGCCTTGATACTTACTACCGTAACCTCGTTTTGTTTTGTGGGACGGAAAGACATGTTACTGGTAAGGCTGTCGAACCTGAATCCTGCCGGGGGGTTTAAACTTGTATTAGGAAAGCCTAAAAAGGTTAACGGTTTTTTTGATGAGAAAGAGCCACTGTAAGCGATAGATTGGTTAGCCCCCAACAGCGGGTTTGCTAGTTCATACGTTACCAAATCACCTTCAGCGTCTCTTGCGGCGTGTGTAAGACTTGCGTCTTGTCCATAAGCAAGTACAATAATCGGTTCACGCACAAATTCAGGCGATGAGTTTCCGTATGCCAAACACTTATCAAGTTTGGTTTCGATATAAAAATGCCTACCTGCCGAACCTGTTGTTATCGAGGAGTTCCGACAACAGTGGTCCCAACTAAGGGTATATTGACAACTATTGTCATTAGGTAGTACTACCATTCCCCTCAGAATATACTCTTCTAATCCATAAGGATAAGTGCCACCGGCGCACTTGCTTTGCAAGTTGCATTTAGGCAATACCCCTGTAATATCTTTAACAGATATTTGGGTGAGTGTAACTTGTGCTGTTGCCCCTTTTTCAGAGGTAACCAAAATGGGTATGTTTGATAGGGCTACTCTATTACAATCACGGTATACTTTAAGCGTTACGAGTAAAGAATCGCCGGCGTGGTGTTTATAGGTAATTTCTCCACCTATTACATGGGTGGCATTTAAAAACTTTGCGGAGAGCAGCAACGAAAGAAAGAATGCAACAAATAACTTTTTCATAAAAATTTAAAATTAGGTTAGTTATGCCATAAGGCGGTAATTATTAAACAGGCTCCGGTTCCTTAAGCATAGGAAGACTTTATATGAAAAAGGGTTGCTTTTATCTGAATTATTTCGTCGAATGTATTATTCTACTATCAACCTGGCTTTGTATAAATTTTGGTTATCAGTAACTATTTTTAATAAATAAAAGCCTGTGTCTGCGTTCTGTAAATGCACCTTGTTACCCGTTACCATTACTCCATTGATGGCCTTACCTGTAACATCTGTTAGCGTGATTGATTTCACCGTTTCACCGTTTAATAACTGCACCGTAAAAACATCTTTGGCAGGGTTGGGGTATATTTTTAGTTGCTCACTAGTATGATATCCGACCCACGCTAACGGTCCCACTATAATTTGGTGCGTGCCTGATGTTGTATTTTTGCAGTTTGCAGTATAAGCTGTTAACCGCATGCTATATTTTCCGGTATCGTTAAAAGTGTGAGCATAAGTACTGTCGCCAACTATGGTTGTATCAGCAAAAGCAGAATCGGCAGTAAAGATTTCCCAACGCCAGCGGATTGCTTTTGGTGTTGCTGTTCCCTCAAAATTTACCTGAACAGGGGGATGTCCGTACAAGGTGTCCGTGGTAAATGAAACAGTAGGTGCTTGCAGGGCAACTATTACGGTACTGTCTTTAATGGCACAACCGTTACTGTCAAGCGTTTCATAGTGTATTTTGCTGCGTCCTATGGGTAATGTATGCGGCAACAAACTATCACCAATAATGCTTCCCATTGGGGCATTCCATTGGCCGCCTACAGGCAAGCCGGTAATAGAGTATGGGGTATGGTTGTTACAAACACTATCAGGCGAAGTAATAGTTACCTTACCTTTTACAAAAACACCTGTTTTAATGGTGTCAATAACTAAGCATCCTATACTGTCGGTAGTATTGATGATATAGGTTTTGGGTTGTGTAATAGCTGTTTGGTAACTTGTGCCAATGTGATTAATGGATGTCCATTGGTGGATGTATGGCGGTGTGCCAATTTTGGGGGAAACGGTTAATGTGAATGTATCCGCTGGGCAAACGCTTGTATCGGCGGTTTTGTTTATTGTAAGATGGTAAGGAAGCTGTATGAAAACGGAATCTTTGGTTACAAAGCTGCACGAATTGTTAAAGGTGGTAGTAACGGTATAAGGAAACCATCCGCTACTGTCATAATTAATTAGTACAGAATCTTGACTGAGTGCCAAAATAGTTCCGCCTTTGGCAACAATTTGCCGTTTAACGGTGCTGTTAGCCCCTAATTTCATTTTTAACAAGAACTGTGAGCATTTTACCTCTTTCTTTTCAACTTCTATGAATGCAGAGTCAGGCTCAGGATATACGGTAATACCAAATACCCTTGTGGTTTTTGCATTAGGCCCGCATTCATCATCATTAACCCTCACGTTAAAGTAGTGCGGCCAGTTACGTATATCTGCTTGTGTAGGGGTCCAGCAAAAAGTACCCGTTGGGTATTTTCCGTTTTGGTTAATGGTAAACATAGCATTTTTTATTCCGTTGTTCCATTCCATCCTAAGTGTGTCATCGGTATCAGGGTCATTTGGTGTAAAAGAAATACATATCTCTTTACCTGCACATACGCTATACGTTGGGGAACCGGTTAGCTTTGGGGTTTTGTTACTGGGACTGGGGATGGTCGTCACCAAATGCTCCATCATAGTTTTGCCAATGACAGTCATGGTTCCGTTAATTCGTCGGAACTCAGTAGCCTCAATACAGATTACGCCGGACTCGTATTGTTTAGTGGGGCGATACGATATTTGAGAAGTCATACTATCAAAATGAAAACCAGCAGGGAGTTGTAGAAATCTATTAGGCAAACCTAAATAAGCTACAGGTGTTCCAACTGACAAACCTCCACCGCTAAAATTAATTGGAGAGTTAGGACCAGCCAAGGAATGTATTAATCTAAAGCCCGTCGAATCATTATCAATGGTATCAATGAAACCAACTGACATAATAATGTCTTGCCCAACCGGGTTGATAAAATGGGGAGTAAGGGTTGGGTGTACGGAATTATTTGCCACGCACTTGTTTATCAGCGCATAAATATAGGAGGGCTTATCGGCTTGTCCTGTTGAGATAAAATTAGGGCGGTTATTCCCTTGCCAGCCAACGGTTACTTCGCAATTGCTGCCGCTTAGGTTAATTAGGGTGGTATATAGGTATTCTTTTATTCCATAAGTGCCTGTACCGTTGCACTTGCTACCCGTTGGGCAATTGTAGTAAGTACCTGTAACATCGGTTACGGTTTGAAGCACCATACCCATTTTATAGGTAATATTTGCATAGCTTATGGTTAAGCTGTCGTAAGGGGTAAAAGTACTATCCCCGCATAAAACAAATATTCGCGTAGTAACAAGGTAATTTGTCGAATCGATGGAGCGGTAGCTAATATTGCCCCCTGCAATAAGGTTTGCCTGTAGAGATGCTTTTGATAAAATAAGCAATAAAATAACGAATAATACTTTGTAGAGATTTTGCATACAATACAGGTTCTTTATGTGTAATAGGAAAAAGAACCCGTATTGTAGCGGTTTAGTTGCCTGTGTTATCTGCTTTTCGATTAAATAATTATTCTATAATTATTGAGCCGCTGTATGCTTTTTTTGCATCCGTAAACACTCTCAGCATATAAACTCCTGTATTTAAATCAGGTAGTAGTAATCTATCCCCGATAACCTCAATATTTTTTATCTCCTTGCCCATAATATTGGTAAGAAGTATTACAGCAATATTTTCACCTTTTGGTAAGGCCAGCCAAACATGGTTAGTCGCTGGGTTGGGGTATATTTTAAGCGCTTCGGGTTTGCCTGCAATCAAACCAATATTGGTAAGTTGGCTCACCCTTATGTAATTAGTTTTTATTACAGAATCGGGCTCGCAAACCCCGTCATTTATTACCAATTTAACAGTAAATAATCCCGTATCGGCAAAAGTAAATTTAGGGTCTTTATCTGTTTTGGTGTTCAGGATTGTTTTAGGTAATCCAAATACCCATTTATTAGTAAAGGAAGTATCTGCCGTTGATTGGTTTACAAATTGCAATGTAGAGCCTTTTATTACTGTAGTGCTGTCGGTGGTGAAATTTATTATCGGTGGATTTATAACCCGCTGGAACGTTTTTGTGGTATTAGAGCAGCCTGTTATCGGGTCGGTATAATCGTATTGCAAGTAGTGAAGTCCTGCACCCGCAGCCGACGGGCTAAAGTTTCCGGCAATAACACCGTTACCGTTCCAAAAACCTCCTGTTGGTGTTGCAGCAGTTGCTAAATTTATTGTTGGGGTGGTGATACAAACGGCGGGTAATTTTGAAAGTGTTACTACCGGCGCAGGCTTTAGTAATGCCCTGCCACTTATGGCGGCCGTACACATTATAGAATCTGAAACTCTTGTTGTGAAGTTGGTATAACCCGCGGCACTATTTTTTGTTGTTACCTGTATGGGGTTGCCAACAAGAGAGTAAGTGTCCCAATATATCGTATAAGGAGGAACACCCCCTAATGCAGTTACAGTAAGCGTCATAGTATCCCCGATGCAATACACACTATCGTGCTGGTAGGTGAGTGTAGGTGCCGAAGAAAGTACGGTCATGCTATCCTTAAATAAACAACCACTGTCTTGCACTTCAAAAACAAAGGTTGTGGCAGTTGTTATAGCAGTTTTTATTTGTAAGGTGTTGGCTGTAAAACCCTTCCATCCGAACGAAGGGTTTGCTGTACCATAAAAGGACGCTGAAAGAACGAAACTATCGTTTTTGCAAACTGCCTTATTTCCTGAAAGAGTTATAGTGGGGGAGATGTAATTAACGAAAAGAGTGTCTTTTGAAACACAACCATTACTATCTGTCATAGCTACCATGTAATTTCTTCCGTGTAGTATGGGGATAATAGTTGTAGTATCAGTAGTTGCACCGTTAGACCATTGATAGGTATAGGGAGGTTTTCCAAAAACAGGTTTTGCAGCCATAGTTACTGCCGCACCTCCACATAACATCGTATCGCGTCCTGCATTCACCTTTACTATTTCTAAGTTAGATACATATATCGAATCAACGTACTTATAATGCCTGCATCCGGCACTTACCCACACTTGTGCTTTCACCCAGCCCGTATCTTTTAACGCTACCGCTACACTATCACTCAATACCCCCATATCAACGCCATTAGCGCTAATTTCCCAGATATATTTTACAAGGGTTGACGGGTTGCGGTTGTTTAATGAAAAGTATGCCTTTCCGCAGCTCGAGGATTTTTTAATTGTTGCGCTATCAATAATCAACGTATCTATTTTTTGCAGGCTATATGTTTTTATTGTTCTGCCTATAACGGGGCAAGCATCGTCCTTCACCTCCAACGTAAAAGCGTTATCAATTCCATCTATCGGCATACTATCGGTTAAGTACCGCACAAACACAGTTCTTCCGTAAGCCCCGCCTAAAAGTTTAGCAGATGCCCATTTAAGATTGTGCTGAAGATTTAATGTAAGGACTTGGTTAGTATTATTTTCATTAATTTCAATAACTGCTATACCGGTATCACCTGAGCAGGCGGCATAAAGCCCTGAGCCTTTTTGCACCGGAGGCCGGTTAGAACCCATTACCGATGATTGTTCAACAAAAACAGTAATTTCTTTTCGGTATTTACCAATTATGCTGGGTGTTCCTGCAATCCTCCTCCACTCAGTAGCTTCAACAGAAATAACTGTTACTTCGTTTTGCTTGGCGGGTCTAAATGCAAGGTTTCCTCTAACGGCATCAAGTTTAAATCCGGCAGGGTTGTTCAAGCCTGCATTTGGAAAACCTAAGAAAGTGATTGGTTTTTGTGCTGAAAACGATCCTCCGTAAGCAACATCGGCACCTTGCGCACTTTGCGGAACAATTAATTCATAACTGATTGAATCTTTATCTGTTGGGTCTTGGGCTGAGAAGTTAAGTATTTGGTCTGTACCTACGTTGAGCAGGAAAATAGGGTCTATCTTACTCCATTCAAAACTGCTGGGGACGCAGGTATTTATCTTCGCTTCAGTGTAGTAGTTTGATCCTTGCGCTCCGGTAGTTATGGATGTGCTTCGGCAACATTGGTCCCAGCTAACGGTAACTTCGCAACAGCTCAAGCTGTTTAAATCAATCACACCTTCATACACTCGTTTTTCAAACCCATAGCTAAAACTACCTGAACAACGGCTTGATACACCGCAGGTGTTGTTAATACCTGTAATATCAGTGGTTGACACTAAAGTTAGAGTAAATGTGAGCGTGCCTGTGTTGCATTTTGCAGTTAATTTCCCCGCGCCTATCTGTATTGAGTTACAGTCTCTATAGGCCGTTAGTGTTGTTAAGTATTTTCTGTTACCCAGCGATTTGAATTCAAGCTGCGAACCCAACACATGATCAGCGAATAAGACCGAACCGGAAGCGAAAAATATAAATAACAGTAATGATAGCTTTTTCATAATGCGAGGTGGTTGGTATAGCAAAGATACCAGACATAAGTACCTGCTGTTAGCCCCAAATAACCATTTGACATGGCAATGACGGTAATTTGAACCTATTATTACAAAACAAACGACCCCGTGTATTTAAACACGAGGCCGTTTTGCAATTACAATATACTTTAAAATGAAACGTTGCTAGCGCAATACAGCCACTTGGGCTATCCCTTGTTTACCATCAACGGTGGTTATTTTAATCATATAGGTGGCAGTACTTAAACCCTCAGTATTTATAATAGCTTTTTTGCCTTCAATATTTATGGGTGTATTCCAAACCCTGCCCAAAGCGTCAGTTATTGTTACAGCACTTATTTCAACATCTGCTTCAACAACTACAAAGTCATTTGCAGGGTTGGGGTATAGTTTTACGTTTGCGGAGATTAGTTCGCCAACACCCACATTCGAAGTCACCACTATTACATCAGTTTTTTCAACTGTATCAGCGCATGCCCCTTTAGCAGCAACTAAAACAACGGTGTATTTACCCTCAATAGTAAATGTGTAAGTAGTGTGGCGTTGTGTGCTGGTATGCACTACTGCGCCTGTGCTGTCTTTTACTATCCAATTCCACGTTGCAGAGGTATCAGCAGTGGTATTAAACAAACCCACCATTAAAGGTTTGTTTCCCATATTAGTGCTGGGCATAAAATCAGCGATAGGAGTAGCATTAATGGTTATCGGAGTAGTTTTTTCGCCCAAGCAACCTGTAGTTGGGTCGGTATAAGAATATTTCAGTGTAAAGCTGCCTGCACCGCTGGTATTGGTATTAAAATCAGTACCGGTAACAGAAGGTCCGCTCCATGCACCGCCTGTTGGGGAAGCCAGTAGTGAAACCAGTCCTGTGTTTTGACAATGGCTGCCGGGTGCAGTTAGGTTAACAACGGGCAAACCATTAATGGTAACGGAGTCTGTTTTGGTGCTTTGGCAACCCAAATCATCGGTTACAGTGGTATAAAAATATATTTTGCCTGCTGAAACGGATGGGCTAAGGGCGATATTTTCTCCGCTCTTTGAGAAAATTGGCCAATCAACCGTGTGTGTGCCTAAACCTCCTGAGGTGGTGGATGAAAGCCTTATAGAATCGCCCACACATTGCGTATGGTCGTGAGTTAAGGTTACGATTGGAGCTGAAGCAAATACATCATGTGTTTGGGTAAGTAAACAACCCGAACTATCAGCTAATGCAAAAACGAATTGTTTTGACGCTGTTAATTTTGTGCGGATAACCGCTTGACCTGTCGCAAAGCCTGACCATTGGAAAACAGGCTTAGTGGCATTGCTTATTGTTGCTATAAGGGTAATACTGTCGTTTACACATTTAGCAGTATCGCCGCTAAGTACAGCGGTTGGATTATAGTATTTTACCAGCACCGTGTCTTTTGCCACGCAACCTGCAGAGTCGGTTAGCTCAAGCCCGAAAGTATTTGTTCCCAATGCCAATATTTTTGCAATGGCAGCGGTTGAATCACCCGTACTCCATTGGTATTTAAACGGAGCGTTTCCGTTGGTAATTGCGGATGAAACCGTATAAGCGGAAGTAAAGCATACCGAACTGTCTTTACCCACCTGTACCGACATAAAATTGGATTGTGGGATAAAGATTGAATCGTTGTAAGTACGAGTATCGCAAAAGGCATTTGAGCTTACTACCATTTTTATGTAATGCCAGCCTGGTTCTTTCACATCATCAACTGTAATAACATTTGCCGAAGGTTCTGTATAGGTATTTTGGGCTGATTTGATTTCGAAATTGGTATTGAAAACCGAGCTTACAGAAGAGTTATTGATAAAGTTGGCATCTAATTTCCGACAACTTAGTGTTTTGTTTATTGCAAAACTATCGGGCATATATGGGCCTACGCGCAGCTTATACACTTTTGTACTACTTCCTCTTAAGGGGCAAACATTGTCAACTACTTTTGCAAGTATTTCTAAAGGCTTGTTTGAGTTTACTTCGGCCGAATCTAATGTTACACACACCTTCATTATCGGCCTTTTTACAGTGCCTATGTTTGTTATTACAACACTATCCAATAAATGGTCGAACGTAAAAGTTAAAGTATCATCAGTATCGTAATCATCAGCCGTAATGTTAAAACAATAAGTTGATGAAGTACCGCACATCATAATATCATCAGATGTGGTTGTAAATAGAGGGATTTTATTATTTGGCGAGGGAATAACCATGTGGTGCAAATCTCTAATAACCGTACCTATTTTGGTTTTTACTCCGTTAATCATGCGCCATTCGCTAACTTTAACTGAAATAACAAAAACCTCATTTTGTCTAGTTGGTCTAAACCTAATAAGACCGGTAGAGTTATCAAAATGGAAACCGGCAGGAAGACTAAGGTTTGCATTTGGAAAGCCCAGAAAGGTAAGAGGTTTGGTTGGAGACCATGAGCCGGAATAACTTATTATAGTATCAAGACCCGAGTATGGGTCAATTAGCTCATAGGTGAGCATATCATAATTAGGGTCGGTGTTTTTAAAATTCAGGCTGATATCTTGACCTACGGGAAGAAGTACCTGTGGGGTAGATGAAAAAACCGGCGATGAATTGGTTGGCGCAAGGCATTTGTTTATGGTAGCCTCTGTATAAAAGTAATTCCCTGCTGCGCCGGTAGTGATGTTTGCTGCCCGGCAACAATCCTTCCAGCCTAAACGGTAAAAACAACAGGTATCTCCGCCAATATAAACAGTAGTTGTATAAACGCGGTCTTCAACACCGTATGCGTAGCTGCCTGTGCAGCGGCTTTGCATACTACAGTTAATCCCCACACCGGTAATATCAGTAGATGAAATTAGGGTTAAAGGAAAGTAGGTAGTTTTGCAGGCTGATGTAACACTTATGGGGGGAATTGGTGCAACAATAGAATTACAATCTCTGTACAGGTGTAAAGTAACCAATAAACTATCGTTACCCTTGTTTACATAAGTTATGTCGGCACCTATTACGTGCCCTGCTTTGGTGTCTTGTGCAGCAATGCATAAAAATGCAATCGCAAGAAATAGTTGGTAAAAAGCCTTCTTCATAATCAATATTATTTAGTAATAATAAAACTGTATTGATATTGTACCCCGAATATATCCGTAAGTAATAGATGATATACACCGGCTTCAAAAACATCAGTGGCAATTGTTGCCTTTTGCGCACCAATATCAGGTACTCCTGCGTTTATTGTGCGGCCTGCAATGTCGGTAATACGGATAGTAGCAATATTTTCCCCCTCAATAGTAAGCATATTGCTTAATGCAACGGGGTTGGGGTATATTTTATAATGTGAATTTGCAATGGATTGTATTCCTACATTTTTAGTAACAGTTATCAGGTCTTTCTTTTCAATGGTGTCTGAACAAGTGCCGTTAGATACTATCAGCCTTACATTGTAGGTACCCAAGCTTGTAAACGTATACGTAAAGTTTTGTTGGGTTGATGTGGTTACTATTGTGTTGGCTGCATTTGTTATTAACCAGTTCCAACTGCTGGCTCCTCCGGAGGTTAAGTCAAGAAACTGAACTGTAAGCGGTAAGTTACCTACGTTATTACTATTTGTAAAGGCGGCAACAGGTACATTATTGGTAACGTGTATGTTTACGGTGTCTGTCATTGGGCAACTGTTTGACCCCATAAAGCTGTAGAACAAACTGTGGTTACCACTACCTGCAACGGCAGGGTTAAACGAAGTGCCTGTGACGCCATTGCCTTGCCAGTTTCCTGTACTTGGCGATGCCATTAATGCAACGGGTTGAGCATTGGCGCAAATCTGCGCGGGTGCCGTAATGGTTGCTCTGTTTCTGGGGTGTACACTAACCCTGATATCATCATCGTCTTTGCAGCCAAAGCTATCAGTAACAATAACCTTATAAGTGTTGGTTGTATAAACCGCAAACGAGGTAGTATCAGTAGTAGCACCGTTAACCCATCTGAAAGTATAAGGGGCTTTGCCTATTGATGCGGTTGCTTTTAGTGCGGCGGTAGCTCCGTAGCATACCGTAAAATCAGCACCGGCAAACGCCATTGGGTTTTGGAAAGGAGTCATAAACAATGTATCTGTAGCTGAACATGCAACGCTATCGGTTACAGTTACCCTTATTTGGCGGGTAGCAAGCGATACAGTAAACAAAAATACAGGCGATGAGGGGGCCGACGAATTCCAAGAGTATTCTAACGGCCCGGTACCTCCGCTACTTGCTGAAGCATCAAGGGTAATTTTTGTGCCAACGCACGCGCTATCTGTTGCAGGCAGCGAAACAGTGATGGCAGGATTGCTTTTTAACAATAAAGTATCGTATGCAATACATCCTTTACCGTCGGTAATTGAGATAGTAAATAATGAATCGGTAGTTGGGGTAAAAGTATAGGAGGCTTTATTGGTTTGTATAATTGGCCAAGGGAATGTAAACGGCCCAACTCCATCAACTGCGGTAGCAACAACAGTTGCAGGTTTTGCATTACAAATAACTCTATCAGGACCTAAATCAAGGCTAAATTTAAACACCTTTACCTTGCGGGTAATAATGTCGTAACAGCCTGTAGAATCAGTTACTTTTAAATTAAATCGGACAGAGTCGTTTATCTGTCGGGTGATGCTTTGTGTAGTGTCAATGCCAATCCATTCGTATTTAAAAGGCGCAATACCCGATACGGGTTTGGCAGTTAATTGCAGTTGTGTATAACGACATACGGTTGTATCAGGACCAATAGAAGCAAGTGGCGCTGAAACAGCCACACGTATAGAATCTGTACCTAAGCAACCTGCTCCGTCAACCGCAGTTACTTTGTAGTACTTAGTAGCCAGCATAGGTATTCTTGCAATACCGCTGTGTTCAGTAGCATTATCATCCCACCAAAACTTATAAGGGCCGGCTCCGTTTAAAGGCGTTGCACTTAGTTGCAGTGTATCAAACTTGCACGATACTGTATCGTTTGAGGTACTTAATTGCAAGGCGTATAAAGGAGAAATAAAAACAGAATCACGCTCATAATTGCCAAAACAGCCAAACTTGTTTTTACTCCTGATGGCAAAGTGATTCCAGCCCGGCTTGTTGAAGTACATAATTGCCGAGTCGCCGATAATGGTATCAAAAAATCCGTTTTCAATTTGCCAGTCAAGCGTAAGGTCGGGAAAAGAATCCTTGTATGCCTTCACCGTTACCTTGTTGCAGCCTACCACCACTTTTTCAACCTCATGGTTACTGCTATCGTAGGCTTTTCTCACATAAAGGGCATGTGTATTTTGCATATAAGCATTGGCTACGCATAGATTGCTGATAGTACCTACAACATACAAGTATGGGGCTCTTCTAATTTGCGCAGAGGTTGGGGTCCAGCATAGGGTGGCCATTGGGTTGGGAGTATTGGTTACATTGGTAATAGTTGCACCCGGTATATTCTGGCTCCAGCCGGCAAAAAATGTGGTATCAACGCCTCCCGTGGTAATGTTTATACATTTGCTAACACCGCTGCATATAGACTCGTCGGCGGTACTAATTGTCGGCATATTCATATTTACAGATGAAATAACATTAACCATTATTTCTAATCTGCTAAAACCCGCCAACGTTTCTGTTCCGTTTACTTTTCGGTATTCCCTTGCTTCAATACAAACTATCCCTAATTCATTCTGTTTAGTAGGTCTAAAGGAAATTTCTCCGGTAACATTATCCATGCGAAAACCGGCAGGGCTGGAAAGACTTACGTTTGGAAAGCCTAAAAATGTAAGCGGTTTTGCGGGGCTAAAGCTTCCGGCATAGGATGCAACAGTACTGCTGGCAGTATAGGCCGGAGCCAGCATAAACGATACTGAATCTTGCGTATCGTCATTCTCCATCATAGCGTGGTTAATGGTAATATCCTTTCCTGCGGGGAGTAAAAAGCGTGGATGTTGTACCAGTTTGGGAGCTGTGTTTTTTCCTGCGCATTTATTCACCCAAGCAAAGTTGTACATATCTGTAGAGGACATCCCTGTTGAAATGGCCCCGCTGCGGCAGCACTCAGTTATTGCAAAACTATACTCGCATGCACCGCCTGAAATGTTAATTGTATCTGCAAATTCCCAAGTTTCAATACCATAATTTCCTGAGCTATTGCAGCGACTGCCCAAAGTACAGCCTGATATAGAGTATAAATGGGTAATATCGGCTTTATTAATAAAAGTGGTAGTGCTGTTAAATTTTCCGGTTGATTTTCCGGTAATCTCAAGTACAGGATTTGAAGGAGTTAAGCCATTGCAATCGCGGTACAAGGTTACGTAAACAATGTAGTTTACCGAATCGATTGCTTTATAAGTAATATGCGAGCCCATGGTTGCATTTGCCGATACAGTATGGATGCAGCTAAAGAAAGCGAGCGTAAAAATAATTACACTATGTAATTGATTAAAAATCTTTTTCATGAATAAAAAGGTAGGTATAGGCTTGTATAGTTTAGATACAGCCTTTTATGCTTACGTTGCTTATTTAATAACTGGTTTGCAGGTGATAATTTCTAAATGCCTTGCACAGCAAGGCATTTGTTATTTCGCTATTATTAATTTATATACAAAACCTTTTTTGTTGGTGTATTTAAGGTGTAATAAATAAACGCCGGCTTCAATATCGGGTAGGTTCACAGTATATTCAGTCCCTTTTTGTTCGGTGTCAATTAAAATAACACGGCCATGAATGTCGTATAAACTAATAGTGCTTATTTCATGTCCTGATATAAATACTTTATCAGCAGCAGGGTTAGGATAAATAATAAAAGGATTTTCATCTGTATTAATACCCACATTCAGCTGCCCTATTACCGCATTGTTCACTGTTGTTTCGCCATCGCATTTACCATTTCCGGCAGTTAAACGAATACTATACTTCCCTGCATTAGTTATTGAGAACGATGGGTTTTTGTTGGTAGAGGTATGTGTTACGGTGTCAAATTCATTTCGCACTTCCCACTGCCATGTGTTTGCAGGCGGCGGGGTTGTGTTGGTAAGGTTAATTGTAAAAGGAACGATGCCGGTATCAATATCAACTGTAAATGATGGCACGGGAACGGTATCAACAAGGGCGGTGGTTGTATCTACTGAAATACAGCCAAAAGTATCCGTAAAAGAGTAAGCAAGAACATGTATTCCGGCCCCTGCTTGTTGGGGGCTAAACACATTGCCGCTTACCCCGTTGCCCAACCACGTGCCGCCAGTGGGCAGTGCTTGCAGTGTTTGCAGAGTATCGTTTTGGCAAAGCTGCGGAAGGGGTGTAAATGTTGCTTTGCTTGTTGGATGCACGTTAACGGCTACAGTATCAAAGCCTACACAATTATTGCTATCCGTACATTTTACTACATAACTTTTTTGTGATGTAACTAACGTGCTGAAGGTATCAGTGGCGTGTGTATTATCCCACAAATAGCTAAACGGTGCTGTACCTGCGCTATTGGTAGCTTTAAAAGTTAAGGTGGTACCCTTGCACACAACACTATCAGCCCCTGCATTGGGCAATGGGTTGGGGTTGGCTGCCACTGTAATAGTATCTAGTCCAACGCAACCAAAAGCATCGGTTATTTTTAAGTAATGTGTTTGGGCAGCATTTACGGTAACGCGCAACGTATCGGCTGTATAAGTGGTGTCCCACAAATAAGAAACAGGCATAACCCCGTTGTGCCCTTTTACTTTAAGGGTAATATCGCCCCCTTTACAAACACCTGTATCAGCGGTTGCATTTATTAGCAGTTTGGGCAGTACAGTAACTTGTACACTGTCATACAGCTCACACCCGTTGCCGTCTTTAGCTTTTAGTACAAATAAAGAGTCTTTGGTAAGGTTTAATGCAGTTATCGTGCTTGAAATATTAGAAGTACCAATCCATTCATACTTTAATGGGTTTTTAAAGTTGGTTGCAGTAGCAGCCATTGAAACGGATGTGGCATAACAGATGGTAGTATCAGGGAAATTGTTAAGTTTAAAAGGGTACACGGTATAATAAACCGAATCAGCCAATGATGAGCAACCATTACTGTCTTTTGCAATTACATGAAACCATTTGCTGTTGTTAAGGCTGCGTGCAAGTGTTTGCCCGGTGTCGGTTCCGTTCCAGATAAAGGTGTAGGGAGCTTTTGATATTACCGATATAACAGCCTCAAGGGTAAACAATGTTTTAGGGCATACCGTTTTGGCCATTCCGGCCGATACCGTAGGGATATTGTTTACCGTTGCGATTATATTTTTTGATGCCACACAGCGGTTATTATCAGTTACAATAACTTTATAAGCAGCGGTGGCAACAGGGCGGTTATACAAAGAGGCACTATTGGATAAACCTGCGCCGTTTAAACTCCAGCTGTAGGTAAACGGGGCAATACCGTTTAAGGGTGTTGCAAACAGGGGTATCGAGTCGCCCGTACATAAGGTGGTATCGTTTGTGGCAGAAATTTGAAACTTGTACGAAGTGGCAGGAATATATACCGAATCAACAAAAGGGTCGCTGGAGCAAGGAGCATTAGTGCGAAGCAGCACCGAAAACTTGTTCCAACCCGTATCGGCAAACGAAACACTCAACGAGTCGCCATTAATTTGCCAGGCTATCACTGAATCAATGGGCTGAAAGTGGAAAGCAGCTTGGGCTAATGATTTTTTTGTGATTAACTTAATTCGGGCTGTATTACACGATACCGACTTGCCTCCTAAACCAAAGTAGCTGCTATCCGGTGTCTCTTTTGCACTGAAGATAAAACTCCTTGAGGCGGTGCCATTTTTGGGGCAGCTGTTGTCGCGTACAGTAGCAACGATAAAATTTGTGTTGTTTAAATCGCTGGTTTGTGCTGTCCAGCATACTTCAGCAACAGCATTTTTTCCATTGTAAGTAATGGTAGTGGTTGCACCCGGTAATAGTTTTGCAAACGAAATAAAAGTACTGTCACTAGTGTCCGAATCTGAGGAAGTAATGGTAATGCACTGTTTTTTACCTACGCAGGCAACAGTATTGCTTCCGGATAGTTTGGGCATTTTGTTTATACTGTCCAACATCACAAAAAAAGTGCCTTCAAGCCTTGTTTGGCCAATTACGGTTCGGCTGTTTCCTGCTTTTCGCCACTCAGTAATTTGTATACAGTAGGATGAAATTTCGTTGTTTTTTGTGGGCCTGAACATAAATGAACCGTTTACACTATCTAAACGAAACCCTGACGGAAAGATAAGGGAGGCATTAGGAAACCCAAGAAACGTAACGGGTTTTTGCCAATTGCTTGATGCTGCCCCCAACGGAGCCACAAGGTTATAGCTTAACGAATCGGTATCATCGGAAAAGCCGTGGTTATGAATAAAATCTTGCCCTAATGGTAGTATGAATTGCGGCGGTAAGGAGTAAACAGCACTGGTATTGGCACCCAGGCATTTATCAATCCATACACTGTTTGATAGGGGGGTGCTTGCAGCACCATTGGTAATATAAGAGGGGCGGCTGCCAGTATCGTACTCAAAATAATAACGGCAGGCACCTGATGAAACATCAACGGTGGTTTTATAAACAAGTTCTTGAATGCCTAAAGGGAAAGAACCGCTGTTACAAGTTGTTTGGGTAGTACAACCGTTAAAAGAGCCTGTAACGTCTCTAACTGATTGCAGGGTGGTGCTAGCTGTATATATTCCTGATGATTTACCTGTAACTTTTATGTTGGGGGTGTTTACAGAACTTCCCGCGCAATCACGGTATAGGGTTAAATATACTTCGTAGGTAACGGAGTCGATAGATTTATAACCTATATACGAGCCAACTATATTTTGACAGGGAACTGTTTTACTAAGCAGCGCAATTATAAAAACAAAAATAAATCTTTTCATGTGCAATAAGGTTATCAATCAAAAAGAACCTTACAGCAAATGAAGCGTTGCCCCAACAAAAATACGTTCGTCTAAAACACTGATTAGCGCCCTAAATCGCGCATTACTTTGTAGTGCGAAACAATGGCTTCGCCCATAGTAGGGTAGTAATTGTAGGTAACGTTGTACTGCTTGCAAACACGTTCTACAATTTCGCTAAGTGCGGGATAGTGTATGTGGCTTACTTTTGGGAACAGGTGATGCTCAATTTGGAAATTAAGACCGCCCAAGAACCACGATAGGGTTTTGTTTTTTAGTGCAAAGTTGCAAGTAGTAAGCACTTGATGCTCGGCCCACTCTTTTTCTATCAGTTTATCACCGTGCAGGGCTTCTTCAAAGTGCGCTTTTTCTACCACGTGGGCTAATTGAAACACTACCGACATGGTGAGGCCAAACAGTGCATTCATTACCATAAACCCGATAATAAAGTTAGTAAAACCTAAAAAGTACCAAGGGATAACAATGTATGCCACTGCATACCAAACCTTGCTCACCCAAAAAATAATATGTTCTTTTACGGTAAAATCTTTAAGCGGAGTTACCACCACTTTGCCTGTAAAGTACTTTATAAAGTCCATCAGCCATACCCAAAAATGGATGGTGAGGCAATACACCAAAATACCGTATATGTGCTGGTAGCGGTGCATTTTTAGTTTCTTCTGGGTTTCGCAGTGGCGCAGCACGGGTATCTTCATTATATCATCATCAATACCGTCAATATTGGTAAATGTGTGGTGCACTACGTTGTGTTTGGTTTTCCACAAAAAGGCATTGCTACCCAAAAAGTTCATGCTGTAACCAAACAAATCGTTTACCCACTTTTTTTTGCTATAGCTGCCGTGGCAGGCATCGTGCATCACATTAAACCCGATGAAAGCCTGATTCATACCCAGTAATGCCGCAGCCAAAAGCGCTACGTACCAAACAGGAGTATAAAACACCAACCATGTGTATAGCAATACAGTTACCGATAAAAACACGATTGTTTTTAGGTATAGTCTCCAATTGCCTTGTTGCGAAAGCTGGTGCTGTTTAAAATAAGCATCTACCTCTTTGCGCAGGGCAGTATAAAAAGGACTTTTATTGTTTGCGAAAGTTACTTTTGCCATCTTGAGAATGTGACGGAAGTTTACCGTAAGATGTTCGCAAGATAATTATAAACTTTTATACAAGAGATATGATTTCTGTCAGCAAAGTGTAAGTGTCATTACCAAGGCTAAAAAAACTGAAGGCGGCTAACCTATACACCAAAAAATGTCGTTATGCGTTTATAAACTGTATTTTTGTTGCTTTAAAAAAAGATAGCCGCTTGTCAATCTTAGTACAAAACCTTACCAAATTATACGGCACTCAAAAAGCCGTTAATGATATCTCGTTCACTGTAAACCCGGGTGAAATTGTTGGTTTTTTGGGGCCTAACGGTGCCGGCAAATCAACCACTATGAAAATATTAACGTGCTTTATCCCCCAAACGGAGGGCAAGGCCGAAGTATGCGGGTTTGATGTGACAGAAAACCCCATAGAAGTGCGTCGCCACATTGGCTACTTGCCCGAGCATAACCCGTTGTATTTGGATATGTATGTGCGCGAGTATTTACATTTTACTGCCAAGTTGCATGGTTTGGCGGGCAATGTGAATGCACAGGTGGATGAGATTATTGAGAAAACAGGCATTACTCCTGAGCGTAAAAAGAAGATAGGGCAGCTATCAAAAGGCTACCGTCAACGGGTAGGGTTGGCACAAGCGTTATTGCACAACCCAAAGGTGCTTATTTTGGATGAGCCTACCAGTGGACTTGACCCTAACCAAATTAGTGAAATACGTAATCTGATTAAAGAGACGGGCAAAGATCGCACGGTAATACTTTCTACCCACATTATGCAAGAGGTAGAAGCATTGTGCGACCGTGTGATAATTATTAATAAAGGCCAGATTGTAGCCGATGACGATACCCAAACGTTGAAGAGCCGTTTTGTGAAGGGCGGCAGTGCTATTATTAAAGTGGTGTTTAAGGGTAATGTAACCGAACAGCAATTAAAAACCATTAAAGGGGTATCGCAGGCAAAGCATTTGGGAGAAAACCGCTGGCAATTACTGGCAAGCAACCCCGATGAGATAAAAGAGCTATTATTCAGGTTTGCGGTTGATAATAACCTTGTGATTTTGGAATCAGCACAAGAAACACAACGCTTAGAGGATGTATTTCAACAACTAACTACCTAAAAACACGAAAGGCATTCTGTTTAGAATGCCCATTCGTGTAAGAAAAAGTCTAAGAGGTTTAAGCCTGACCTCCCATCACCTTAATATTGTTATTTTTTGCACTGCTTTGTAGTGCAAATCTCCGTTTAGTTGTATGTAGTAAATGCCTTGTTGCAAATGTGCGGTGCTAATAGTGTGCATCGCACTGCCTTCAGCAATTACCCCGCTATACACCTCTCTGCCCAACAAATCAATTAATGTAACGTCAACCGAGCCTTCATATTGTTGCAAGCTGCGACTAATGTTTACGCTGGTATTGGCGGGGTTAGGATAAACAGATACTGTTAGTTCAGGGTTTATCTCACGCACCCCGATAGGGTTTTGAACTTTTGAAGTGTCTTCTAAAGCGTTTAAGAAATTAATACCGCCTCTAAAATTGCCAATCACCATAATGGGCTTTGCTTTGGCGCTGTCGCTAAGTTTTGCTACCACAGGTGCTGAGCGCGTACCGGGCGAGTAGCCGCCCATTTGTTTGGTAATGTTATTAAACAAGAAGGTATCATTGGGAATAAAATCTCCATTAAGGTTACCGTCAATACTGTCAAACATCCAAAGCTTGCCGCTGTAACAACCTACCGCCAAATCCAGTTTGCCATCAAGGTCAAAATCCCCAAAGTGAGGAGTTGCGAAGCCTTTGGTATCGTAAACAACGGTAGTATCTATAATTTCACCGGTGTTAGGGTCGGGTACGTAGTAGTAATACCAATCGTTCACAAATACACCGCCCAAAGTATCGATATTGGGAACACTGTCGAAGTTTGCCGCAGTGGCAGAGCCCTTGTTTTTAAAGAAATTGATGATGCCCGATGAAGTACCTACGGCAATATCAAGCAGGCCGTCTTTATCAAGGTCTATAATTTGAGGAGCAGCAGCATTGCCCACATCAATTTTCATGTAATTTTTTACAGGTGTGGTAAACGATAGACTTGTTGAGGTATTGTTTTGATAGAACCAAAGCTTACCATCTGCATCACCTATTAGCATATCGGGCTTCCCGTCGCCTGTCAAATCACCAAAAGTAGGTTTCATATCACGTATGCTATCCTTTATCAAGCCTAAATAATCATTACCGCTTTGCAGTTCAAATACAGGGTTGGTTTTAGTGCCGGTATTCAAAAACAAATTCATGCGGTCAGCAGCGTTCAAAGTCACCTGATAATCGCCCCTGTGGGCCACCAGCAAATCAGTATCGCCGTCATTATCTACGTCAAGGAAAGAAGGTGAAGCTCCCGAACCGAAATCAATAGTGTTATCCTGTATAAAGTTTTGTTTTACTAATGCAAACGATGGCAGGGTATTGGTACCGTTGTTTTTATAAAACCATACCTGGTTTAAAGTTTTACCACCCGAGGCCATGTTTGGGGCAACGATTAAATCCTTAACTCCATCGTTAGTTACATCAACATAAAAGGAAGCGGGGAATGTGTAAACTTTTGCGCGGTTGGCTGTGGGGAAAACGGTATCATAGCTAACCATCGAATCAGAGTTCCAAGAAAATTGGGTTTTTCCGTTGATGAGCAACGTAAGCTCATCGTACGAAGCGTCCCCTAAAATCAAATCATTATCGTTGTCGTTATCCATGTCCAGCATCAACATGGTAGAACCCGAGTGTGCACCGGATTTTTTTGGGTAATACTTACCGCCCCAGCATTCAACACCCAGCGTAACGCTGCGGTCGATAAAACTTTCCCTAAAGTTACCCCAGCAAAAATCATAGGCGCGGTAACGAAGGCTATCCAAGGGTAATGTATCATCCACCGCCTCATTTCCGTATAAAGTGATAGAAGCCGCTGATGCATCAAAGCTCAAAATATCAATATCGCCATCACCATCCGCATCTAAAATAGCGGGGATATCCATATCAATACTGTAAATAGAGGCTAATGGCAAACCGTCTACGTTTTGGTCGTATTCAAGCACCTCTTTGGCAACCTCAAAAGCAGGAATGCCGTTGGCCGATACGTTTTTATATACCATTATTGATTGTGAGTAGTAATAGGGATTAGCAGCCGTAAAAATGTCTTCTTTACCATCTTTGTTGTAATCAACCAACAGTGCCCAAGAGTTTATTTTAGGAAAACCAAATTCATATTGGGGGGCGTAAATCCAATCGGCTCCTGCACCGGTATTGCGGATAAAGGTTAGCACTTTATTACCGCCCCTATCAAACACAAACAAATCTTTAACGCCGTCGGCATTTAAATCAATGTTTGAAAACTGGGGGGAAACCAAACCTCCCACAAAGGGAAACGGAATTTTTTGCTGTGGGGCAGAATTAAACACCAACGAATTGTCCAAATAAAATTTGGGACTTTGAGCAATGGCAAAAGAATAGAAAGCAAAAGCCACTAAAAAGGTAAGTGTTTTTCTCATGCGCATTTGTGGGTTTAAGTACATAGTTAGATAGTGTTTAAGGGTAAAATGTTGCCCCAAAGTAACAAAAAAACGATAAACGCTAAATTTAGCTTAATATAGCAGGGTTTTTAAGCCATGCAGTTATTACCTTCTATACAGCATTTATACGGGTTGTACACCCGCAGTTATAAGGTGTGTACCGATACCCGAAATATAATTGAGGGCAGTATATTTTTTGCCCTTAAAGGAGCTAACTTTAACGGCAACTTATTTGCTGCCGATGCCCTTGAGAAGGGTGCGGCTTATGCCATTGTTGACGAGGAAATTGCAACCACCGATGAGCGCATACTAAAAACCGAAGATGCTTTGCAAGCCTTGCAACAGCTTGCCAACTACCACCGCAGGCAATTGAATATTCCGGTGATTGCAGTTGGCGGCAGTAACGGTAAAACCACTACTAAAGAGCTGTTGTTGGCAGTACTCTCAAAAAAGTACAATGCACTTGCCACGGGGGGTAATCTTAATAATCACATTGGGGTGCCATTAACACTACTTTCTATCATCCCGCAGGTTGAAATTGCAGTGATTGAGATGGGTACCAACCAGCCCGGTGATATGGAATTGTTATGTCAAATAGCCGAGCCAAATTATGGTATTACTACCAATATAGGGAAAGAACACCTTGAAGGGTTTGGCAGTATTGAAGGCGTTGCAAAGGAAGAAAGTATGTTGTACCTGCACCTGCTACACCACAACGGATTAGCGTTTGTAAATGCTAATGATGAGTGGTTGGTACGCATGGCAAGCAGGCTTGAACGACAATATAAATATGGGTATGATACCGAACAGCGTAAAATAACCAGTGCGGATTATAAAGGCGAATTATTATCTGTTAATCCATTTATAGAAGCCGTGTTGCCCTATGGTGCAGGGGTTATAAAAGCAAATCTTAGCGGTGAATATAATTTTCAGAATATTATGGCAGCGGCTTCTATCGGTCATTATTTTGAAGTTGAGGCAGGACAAATAAAAGCTGCAGTTGAAGGATACGCACCCACCAATAACCGCTCGCAAGTTGTGAAAAGAGGCAGTAATGTGCTGTATATGGATTGTTATAATGCCAATCCCAGCAGCATGGAGGTTGCCTTACGGAACTTTGCAGGGTTTGAAACACCTAATAAAATAGTTGTAATTGGGGATATGCTTGAGCTGGGCAGTTTTGCCCCGACCGAACACGAAGCGATGGCAGCACTGTGTAAGCAATTGGGGTTTGAAACCGTATATTTTGTAGGGCCTATTTTTGCACCCTATGCACAGATTGTTAACGCACAGCATTTTGAAAATTCGACCTTATTAAAAGAGTATTTTTTGGAGCAAAAGCCTCAAAACAGCTACATTTTATTCAAAGCTTCACGGGGCATTGCGCTTGAAAAAGCTGCTGCAGCGTTTGAATAAAACAGCAACCTGCTTATGCTGTGCAGGGTATATCAAAAAAACTGCTTGCGCATTACAATGCTACCCTGTATTATTGCAACAGGATATATCTATCCATTTCACTGTTTCAATATTAATTTTCAACTAAACTTTATTACTATACCAAAGAACAGAACCCTGTTTTTGTATTGTCAACACTTTACCGCAACACCTCATGTACGACATTCTTACACTTAATGATTTACTCTTATCCGAATTGAGAGAAATTGCCCGGAAATTCAACATCAAAGATTCGGAGCAGCTAAAAAAACAAGACCTGATATATAAGATACTTGAACACCAAGCGGTAAGCACTCCCGCTGAAGATGATGATAAGCCCCGCCGCGGGCGTAAAAAACCTGTACAGGAAAAAGTAGAACAGGTGGTGGTAGAAGATGCCAAGCCTGAATCGAAGAAACGAGGCAAGCGCAAAAAAGACGATGAAGAGGCTGATACTGAAACTACACCCGTTACTTCCCCAGAACCTCAAGAATTTGTGATTGATACCGGCGACGATATGTCGTTGGATTTTATATTAAACGACCCTGATTTGGTTGCTGACGAAGAAAGCAAGCCCGCTCTGCAACCACAAGTACAACCACAACCCGAAACACAACCACAACGCCAGCAACGCCACCAACAACCCCGCGAAGAACGTGGAGCAAGGTATAGCAATGCAGTAGATGCGTTTATTAACTATGCCGAAGTTGAAGGGGTGGTTAGCTCACAAGGTGTGTTGGAAATTGTGCAAGACGGCGGCTACGGCTTCCTTCGCTCAAGCGATTATAACTACATGCCCTCGCCTGATGATATTTATGTTTCTCCTTCACAAGTAAAATTGCTGGGACTTAAAACGGGTGATACCCTTAAAGGTACCGTTCGTCCTCCCAAAGAAGGCGAGAAATACTTTGCACTGATAAAAGTTGAAAGCATTAACGGTAAAGACCCCGCTGATGTTCGCGACCGTGTGGGTTTTGAACACCTTACACCGCTTTTCCCTGATGAAAAGCTAAATTTGGTGTACGACCCTAAAAATTACAGTACCCGTATTATAGATTTGATTTCGCCCATTGGTAAGGGACAGCGCGGTTTGATTGTGGCACAGCCTAAAACCGGTAAAACCACCTTACTAAAAGATATTGCCAACGCTATTGCCGCAAACCACCCTGAGGTGTATTTGATTGTGCTTTTGGTGGACGAACGTCCTGAGGAGGTAACCGATATGGCACGCAGCGTGCGTGGCGAGGTTATCAGCAGTACGTTTGATGAGCCTGCTGAAAAACACGTGAAACTGGCCAACATTGTGCTTGAAAAAGCAAAACGTATGGTAGAGTGCGGACACGATGTGGTAATAGTGCTTGACTCTATTACTCGTTTGGCGCGTGCTTATAACACGGTGCAACCGGCATCGGGTAAAATACTTTCGGGTGGTGTGGATGCGAATGCATTGCACAAACCCAAGCGTTTCTTTGGAGCTGCCCGTAAAATTGAAAACGGCGGTTCACTTACCATTATAGCAACTGCGCTGATTGATACAGGTAGCAAAATGGATGAGGTTATTTTTGAAGAATTTAAAGGAACCGGTAACATGGAGTTACAGCTTGACCGTAAACTATCGAACAAGCGTATTTACCCTGCTATCGATATACTTTCTTCAAGCACCCGTCGCGAAGACTTGTTGCTTGACAAAGCTGTGATGCAGAAAATATGGGTATTGCGTAACCACTTGGCCGATATGAACCCCGAAGAAGCCATGAATACGCTGCTGAAATATATGCGCGGAACTCAAACTCACGAAGAATTCCTGATTTCGATGAACGGATAACAATATTTTCAATTAGCCAATCTGTGATGAGCGGATTGGCTAATTTTTGCTTATAATCAACCTGGATAAGGATATTTTATCTTGTAAACCAATTACATAGTTGCATTGAAGGAGTCTTTTCGACGAATGGAAAATTGTAATGTTTAAGAATTTTTAGCTTTGCTTAAGATTCAACATTTATCGTAATAGTCGCTAATTTCTTAATATTATCTTCAAATTAGTAAGATTCATCATTATATACGAGTGAGGGAAAGACTAACTATTTTTTATAACGTTATACTATCTATTTTTTTCTTACACGGATGCTGTAATTGCGAGCCTGATGAGAGAATAGAAGACCCCTGTGGTAAAGAGTGCCGTGACGATCAAATTTGTTTAGACGGTCAATGTGCCTGTCCGAAAGGGCAAATTAATTTTGGATACAGGTGTCTTACTATCAATGAAAATATGTATAAAGGTTATGTTGGGAGCTGTTATTGCTTCGCAGGTTCAATTATTGTTGATGCTCAGAAACAGAATTTCAGCACACAAAATAATTACACTGTAAACGTTTACAGCGAAGAGGATGGAGCCTGGCCAACAAGCAATGGTTTTTATAGGGTTAAATCGGATGGGGATAGCATTTTAGTATATGATTTTGATGGAAATGGATGTGTGGTGAAGGGAGTTTATTGCTTCGCATATTTTACCGGAAAGTTTTTGGGGACTGATACTTTGAAAGGAAGAATAGTATGGCATCCGCCGGGGAATCCTTTCAATAAGATTGATAGTTGTGAATTAACGATGGTTAAACCAATAATATAACTCTGATTGAAAAGCATATTTTATATATCAATAGTAGTTTTAACACAATTACTTCAAAGCTGCTGTTCTCCCGATGAGAAGATAGAAGATCCATGCGGACAGGCTTGTTTACCCGAAGAAGAATGTGATAACGGACAATGTGTGTGTGCTTTTCAGCCCTCAATTAAAGTAGGGTACGAGTGTGTGAGAATCGGCAGTAACACTTATTATGCAAAAATTGATTGCGACTGCCTTAAAGAGATAGCAATAGATATTCGCAAACTCGCTCCTAATTTTCCCGCACCCCCTGTATATAGGGGTTATAAGGCATCAAATATCTACTATAACATCCCGTACTTTTCAGACAGCGTTATGTATGGCGAGTATTATAAAAATAATCAAACCGATAGCTTCCTTTTGTATGATATAATCCGCCCGCTTTGTAAAAAGAACGGGAAGGAATATCATGCTTCCTTAGCGGGTAAGTTCATAAGTTCAGATACCATTGACGCATGGATAAAATGGCATCAAACGCCTATTAACGTACCACCGACTTTTTTACCACCCATTGATGATAGTTGCCATTTGTACCTTATAAAACCTAAGATTTGACAAAATGAGAGTACTTTTTACTTCCCTTTTTTTATGTGCGGTCTTAATGGTGAAAGCTCAGTTCTTTCTTAATTTTCAATACGGACGCAGTATGTCGTTTTCTCAACGCACGGCGGGAGTAAATGATAAAGGAGTTTTGAAAATTTCCCCTTCTTTTGATCAAACATATGCAGTGGGGGTGGCCTATCCTTTGGGAAAAAAATGGGCATTGATGTATAACCTTAGTTTCGTTAGCCACGGTTGGATATTGAGGATGAGGGAAAAAGGTGAAACATCTTACCGTAGCGATATTGCTGCATTTAGTTTTGAATATGACAAAACGCGGTTGTTGTATGAGCATAAAATTGGAGCTTTATACACCGTATTTAACAAGGGAAAATTAAAAGTAAATCTTACGGGCGGTATAGGCTTTTATCATACACGGTGCTCTTCGATTGGGTGGACAGGGGAAAGAAGGATTTATATTACCTCAGCAGTGGATACGCCAAATGCAGAGAATTATCTGCTAATTAACAAGCGAGATACCCGCTTGTACACCTTTATAAACACGCTTGTGTATGCCGGTTTTGAAGTGAGCGGCAAGTTTAAAAAACATGAGTTCGGGGCTTTTTTTGAAGCTGAAACTGCTTTTGCAAAAAATTATGAGCATAAGGTACATTACAAGCGCGGCGATGAAACAGGAAGCATTTCTATTAAAAATAGCGGGCTTACTGTTAGAGTTGGAGTGTTCTTTCGCCCAAAAATTATGTTGCCGGTAATTACAATCAAAAAGAGAGTTGAAACACCCGCCGAAACACCTGCCCCGCAACCAACTCAATAACTCCCTCTTTTTCCTTAAAATCTCCGTTGGAGCTGGCATTATCAGCCAGTCCGCACCAAGGCTCTAAGCAAACAAACTCGTGGCAGTTGGGTTTAGTCCAGATGCCGAAATAGGGGAAGCCTTCAAAATCCATGGTCAAAGTGTAATCACCGCTAAAGCTTTTCAAACTCAACTTTTTCGAAGCCATATTTTTAAATACAATAGCATCTTTATCAAACAAAGAAGCCGATAACGGTAAGCGGGTTGAATTACTAACTATCGTTTCGGTTTCGCCCGAAAAAACATTGTCTTTTAACAGCCAACGCTCAAGCGTTTCAGGTTTTTCAAACTCAATGTAATAATCTTCCAGTTGCTTTGCAGGCAAATTAAAACCCGGGTGTGCACCCACTGAAAAGTATATGTTTTGTGTGCTTGGATTGCGAATAGTAAACGTGGTTAGTATGCTGTTTCTTTGTAAAAGATAACCAACAGAAAATTCAAATTCAAAAGGGTATTTCTTTACAGTTTCAGAATCGTTTTTTAGTGTTAATAAAACATCATCGTTGGTGTGTTTAGTTATTTCAAACACACTATCGCGGGCAAAACCGTGCCTGCCCAATGAGTATTCGTTACCATCCACCCTATAAGCTCCGTTTTTTACCTCCCCCACAATGGGAAAAAGAATGGGTGCGCTGCGATTCCAGTAGGCAGGGTCGGCCTGCCACAGATATTCAAAGCCTGTTTTTAAGTTTTTCAAGCTTTTTAATTCAGCACCCAAAGGGTTAATTGTCGCTGAAAGAATATCATTTTTTATTGTTATCATAGTTAATCAGAATAAATAACTTTTTAATTAGTTGTATATTTGTAGTAATCAAAATAATGGCTAAAGAAAGAGAAACCACAGTTGATCCACAGCCAAATACTACTACTAGAGGTGTCAAGTAATCACGTCACTAGTAGCTAGTAGATAAAGCCAAGGTATATGGATGTGGCAATAATAAATACTATTGCTAGAAAAAAATTTATGCTATATTGTTTTGCTCTGATTTTATTAAGGCCTTCTATGAGTTCAATTTTAGCCATATATTGTTCAATTAGGTTCACATAAAGCAACTTTTCCTTATCATCCTTAGTTAAATCAGACCTATCAAAGTCTTTCGTTAAATGTTGCAATGGGTGAACTCCTCGATAAACAGTTTGTCTTGGCTTGATTATGAAGTATAGACGAATTAATAGGTAGATAATCAGGCTACCCAATAAAAAATCAACGAAAAATATATGTTTCTTGGATACGATTAAGCCAGAAGCAACTCCTGTAAATGATAGCAACCCCCAAAAAGTTTTTAGAGACTTATCAGTAATGCTTTCTGTTTCAGAACAATACTCTTCAAAATATTCCTTTGCCTCAATTAAAGTTTTTTGATAGACTTCAATTGGTAGGTGTTCCCATTCTTGCACAGGAAGTTTTTCCATAATGTATAACAGTTGAGTTGTCAACAAAGGTAATTACTTAAATAGTTTAAGGATTTTTAATTGTTTTGAATGTTTTACAATCTCAAACTCTTGCTCGTAAAATAATTCTCCGTCAATATGGGCAGGCATTGTTTGCGGAAGTTTCAACACAACCTTATCGGCAGTAAAATAATTTAAAATGGGTAAGTGCAGGTGTTTCCCTTTTTCAACCATTTTAAGGCAACGCCCGCGTTTGATAATGCTTACTTTATGAATAGCGCAAACATCCAGTAAGTTGTCGGTAATAATTGCTTTTGGAGTAATTTTAAAACCGCCGCCAAACGTGGTGCTATTGGCAACGGTAACCATAAAGCAAGGAAACGAAACTGTATTACCGTTTGCAGTAAGGGTAAATACCTGCTCGCGGTAGGTAAACAAATGCCTGATTACGTGGTAATAGTAGGCCAAAAAACCGCTAAACCACGAAGGACTGTGCATCATGCTCTCAACTATTCTACCATCAAACCCCACCCCAAACCCATGTATAAATAAACGGTTATTGCATTTCCATACGTCAACGGGTTGCGGGCTGCCGTTTAGGGCAATGGTCAAACAGTTTTCAAAAGCCGGTTTACCGGTATAATTCTTAATGAAATCATTACCCGTGCCGGAAGGGATTACCGCTACGGGAAGGTGCCACATATTTTCCGGCAGCGAGTTTATAAATAAATGCAGGGTACCGTCGCCGCCGCTTACCCAAATTTCAGTGGGATTAAACTCTTCATACGCTTTTGTAAGCTTGTAGCGGTTGGCTTCTACATCGGCAATGGTTTCTACCACATGGTGGGTAATACCTTCTTGCTGCAAAAAGGTGGTAATTTTTGCAAGTGCAAAGCGGTTTTTTCCTTTAGCGGCAAACGTATTGTGGAATATGAGGGTACGGCGCGTCAAAATAATGGCTTAACAGGTACAAGTTTACTCATAAAAATTGTTCATGGAAACCATCATCACTCAAGTAACAAAATATAGCCCGAGTCGTTTTGTTTTATCTCATAACCGCCTTTGTTCCTGCCTATAAAAGATCCCGTCCACTGGTACATTCCAATAGGTAAGGCTTTGGTTTTATAATTGCCGTCCCAAACAAAGCGTGGGTCTTGGGTTTCATACACTACTTCACCCCAGCGGTCAATGATTTTAAAGTCCATTTCGTACACATTGTGAGTACTGATAGTAAAAAAATCGTTTATGCCATCTCCATTTGGTGTAAATGAGTTGGGAATAAAGTATAACGGTTTGCACCGCTCCACAACTATTACAGTATCTGTATATGTGCAGTTGGTGCTATCTTTAACCGTTACATAGTATTGTTTTTCCTCAGTACTTCTTACTGTTTGTGCTGTTTCGCCATTATTCCATAAATAAGATTCATAGTTTCCGGCGTTAATTAATGCAAAGTCAGCCCCGCAGTATGAGACAGTGTCGTCCAATTTTAGCGGTAAGCCTTTCATTTTTACCACAGAAACCACAATAGAGTCACAAATAGCCTTTATGGGCACAGTATCTGCAACTATTGTATCTGTTGAGAAGAACCTGCCGCGAATATTGATGCTGTCGCCTATGCAAACCTTGTATTTAAAAGTGTCTTTAGGATGTGGAAAAACGGACAACTGAAGTGTTTTAATTGTGTCGGGACAATGTTGGCGAAAAACAGTATCAGTATAAATTCCTGTTTGATTAACTATTTTTTTTCCGAACCTAAAATTATCTGATTCGCACATTTCGTGGGTATAGTAACTATATTTTGGAATTACCGTAAACACAAAAGTTTTCTCCAATGCTTTGCACCCTAATCGCGATATAACGGTGTCGATAAACAGCCCTCCTGTTTTCACGTATTTATTTTTAATTAGCAAGCTATCTCCTTCACAAAGAGCAACTTCTTTATTGATAACGTCAAAAATAACCTTCACATCCGTACGTATAACACTATCGCATCCTTTGGCATTAATATATTTATCGTGGTATCGTCCGCTTCGTTTTTGATAGCGACCTTCCACATAAATACTGTCTCCCAAGCAAATTTCAGCACTACGGGAAAAAAAATGGCGATTTATAGAGACTTTGACCGAATCGAAGAGTCTGCAAGACTTTCTGAAAGAAATATTGTCAAGAACAAAATCATTACCCCCGTCTTTAGTTGCTTGGTTGACAATAGAAATAACTGCAATAGTATTATTCTGTGAGTTCCATATCGAATAAAACTTTGATTTTACACAGGTAATAGAGTCTGATTGAAATACCGGGCCAATGAGAACATTGTTGATAGAAAATTGTAATAAGGCCATAGAGCCGCCTCCACAGGTCACATTTTGTAAAAATGCAGAAAAGGCATAATCAGTTTTCGGTTCAACTTTGATAGTCTGCGACCAAATAACAACGTTTGGTTTATTGGCGCCGTTTACGATTAGCATTTTTCCATTGCTAGTGCATTGCACGAAACAGTCGTGCACATCAGAAGGTAAGTCGGATATAGCATATTGGCCGGCGGATAAGTTTTTTATAGTGGCCATTGCGTCAGGGGTGTACTTATAGGCAGAAGAAAATCCTTTATTGCCTTCTTCAAAAGAACCATTATATACTAATTCTTTAGGGTCTGTAACTAATGCCTCAACGTAGTAAGTGGTGGTAGTAGCAGGTGTTGCAAGCGGGTTTGGAATGTTATCCGCATTTAGTCCAACGGCAGGACTCCACTTATAGTATAGCGAGTTTTTTGTTGAAGCATTTAAGTACGCGGTTTGGTTATCCCTGCATAAATCAATATCATCACTAACAGTAAGCAAGCATTGGCACCATCCTAAGTTAAATGCCAAGTTTAATAGTATAGTTAGCAGCAGTAACTTCATAGCAAATATGATAGCTTACATAGAAGTAGCCTTTGCAGGCATATACTGTTGCCTGCTTCTAATTTTTTTAGACCAAAAAAAATTCAGGGGGCTACAAACCCAATTTAGAAAACTCTTTTATCCTGCGGATAAAGAAATCGAACACGATGCTTTTGTGATAAACACCTGTATTGTTGTGGGGGTGGGTTTTGTAGGCTTTGTATTCACTACGGCGTTTTATCCATTTACCAATTTGCAGGGTAAAGGTGGTGTGGGCTTTAAACACCGCCAGTGTATCGCGCCAATTACCGTACACCAAAAACATAAGTGCGGCCGCATCGTCCATTAAAAACCGAAGCGGTAATTTCCACAACAACCCTGTGCCGTTCATGTTTTTTACCATCATGGCCATGCAATTATGAAAGTTTAAAAACGTTTTGCGTGGGTTTTGCCGGGATAGTGTCCCTCCGCCTACGTGGTACACTACTGATGCCGGCTGCACCATAATTTTATACCCGTGGTTTTTCAATCGCCAGCAAAGGTCAATCTCTTCCATGTGGGCAAAAAAGTCAGCATCCAATCCACCCGCTTCAAAATACTTTTCAGAACGGATAAACATGGCTGCCCCACTGGCCCAAAACACTTCTTCAACAGAATCGTACTGATTGGCATCAACCTCGGTATGGTCAATAATACGACCGCGGCAGAAAGGGTACGAAAGCGTATCAAGGTAGCCACCCGCTGCTCCTGCATATTCAAACCGCTCCTTGTGGTGGTAGGATAGTATTTTAGGTTGGCAGGCCGCAATAGCAGCATCGGTCTCCATTAAATCAATTACGGGTTGCACCCAATTTGGAGTAACTTCCACATCACTGTTCAGTAGGATAAAGTAATCCGCCTCTACTTGTTTAAGGCATTCGTTATACCCCCCTGCAAAACCGTAGTTTACGGGCAGTTGTATAACGCGTATCTGTGGATAGTATTGGCGTAGAAACTCGACCGAATCGTCGGTGGAGGCATTATCTGCCACAATTACCTCAAAATTATCGTAACGGGTTTGTAGCACCGCAGGCAAAAATGCCTCGAGCCATTTACGTGTGTTATAGTTTAATATTACGGCGGCTACCCTTGGCTGTGGCATTTTTAGTGATTAGTTATTATCTAATGCAGATGCACGGTAGGGGATAAACACAAAACGGGCTTCGGTGCCGTGTATCACAAACATACAGATAAACTCTTTAGGGTCTTTGTAGTTCTCTTTAAAGTAGTCCGACTTATCAGCCTGTACCACTCCTTTGTCAACAAATTCCTCTAAAGTAGATGCACTAATGCTCCAATGGGTTGACATATCGTCTTTATCAAGTATTACCTCGCCAATTTCAATGTCTTCTCTATGAGCAATAAAGATGGGGTGTTTTGAGTAACCACCCTTAATAATATCGCCTGAAGTTTCTTTGATGGATTCTTTCATCAAAATTAACTCAGCGCGCAGTTGTTGCAGTTGTACTTCCCAAGTGTGGTTAAGCATAGCGGCTGCAAAGGTAGGGTTTTGTATGTTTTTTTGCTGTCAAATAAGGAGCGAGGTAAAATTGTTGTGACGGGTATGAAACCCGTCGCTATTTGTGAGTTGTTTCAGGAGGGTTTAAAACCCTCCTGAGCCAAACCCGTAAAAGAACTGGATTTTATATCCTGTCGTAACCTGTTTGTGGCGGGTTAAAAACCACCGCTTTTGTGATTACAACCTGCACGGGACTTAAGTCCCGTGCAGGTTGTAATCTTAACAGGATGGGGTTTAAACCCCATCTACAAATTTCACAAGCTTCACAAGCAATGTTACACTGTTATGCCGTTACGCAGTTACGGTGTTATTTTTGTTACGCAATCAACGCGGCTTTCGCGCATTTCCCTAAACTCTATACAATCGTTCAAACAATAACCTTTTGTGTAGTGTAATTGGTTTTTTAGCAGATTAGTCCCTTGCAACCTTGCGGCGCGGTTAATCATCTACCCCATACCAACTATTTTTCGGTTATTTGCACTACCAACCACTGTGTTTTATTAAATGAATCAACCAAAAAACACCCTGCAACGGCTGTGGGATTGGCTAACGCCCAACCGCATCGCCTTGCTGTACGGTATTGCTTTTATTTTGGCCTCGGTGGCGCAATATTTTAAGCCGCAAACAGGAGAATACACCAACTACAATAATTACATCATTTTTAAACAGGCCTTTTTTCACCTGTTGGATGGTAAAGATTTGTACATAATGTACCCTGCTGAATGTTGGGACTTGTTTAAATACAGCCCTGCCTTTGCTTTGTTTATGGGGGTGTTTGCATGGCTACCCGATATTGCCGGGCTAACTCTTTGGAACCTGCTAAATGCTATGGTACTTTGGTATGGTTTTGCTACAATACCCCAAGCAACCAATAGGCAAAAAACCTTTATGTTGCTTTTTGTATTTATTGAGTTGCTCACCAGCATACAAAACGCGCAAAGCAACGGCCTGATAGCAGGGTTGATACTATTGGCATTTAACAAACTGGAAAACGGAGATGTACGGTGGTCGTCGTTGTTTATCACCCTTACCGTATTTATAAAGCTGTTTGGCTTGGTAGCTTTTGCACTGTTTTTGTTATACAAGCAGAAGCCTAAGTTTATACTTTGGAGCATAGCGTGGACACTGTTATTGTTGGTATTACCAATTGTTGTAAGCGGTTACGACGGACTGCTGGCACAATATCAAAGTTGGTGGAAAATGCTTAAAGAAGACCACAGCGCATCAGTAGGATTATCAGTAATGGGATGGTTACAAACGTGGTTTGGCTACAACGGTAGCAAAACCCTGATAACATTGGGAGGTGTGGCATTATTTTGCCTCCCGTTGATAAAAGTGCAGCAATACAGCGATTACACCTTCCGTTTACTGCTAACAGCCTCTGTGCTGCTATGGGTGATTATATTTAACCACAAGGCAGAGTCGCCTACGTTTGTAATAGCCATTGCTGGTGCGGCTCTTTGGTACTTTATGCAGCCTAAAAACACAGCCGCATTAGTACTGATAGCGTTAGCATTTATATTCACCTCACTATCGCCTACCGATTTGTTTCCGCCGCCAGTGCGCAAGCAATTCATAGAGCCGTATGTATTAAAAGCAGTACCCTGCATATTTATTTGGGGGGTGCTTATTTACCAAATGATGTTTAAGAAATATAAAAGTGCATGAGAATCAATAAAACCATAATAACCGTATTGTTTTTTGTGATTACAATATCGGGGTGGGCACAAGTGCTGAAAGAGAAAGAATACTCAGCAAATAAGGTTTTGCTGGCTGAAGGCGAAAGCTATAAAGACGGTAAACGCGACGGATTTTGGAAACTATATACCATAAATGGTGAAATAGACCAAGAGGGCAAATACGAAGCGGGGATACAACAAGGTGCTTGGAAGCGCTACGACCCTACCAGTAAAAATTTGATAGAAGAAGTGGTGTATGTGAACAACATTGCCGACGGGCCTTATAAAAGCTATCACGTGAGTGGGAAAAAAGCCGAAGAAGGCACTTTTTACAAAGGAGTGCAGGTAGGAGAGTGGAAGATATATTATGATAATGAGACGAACCATCTGGCATCAAAAGGGACGTATGCAAACGGTAAAAAAGATGGGGTTTGGACACATTATTACGATGCCCCCGGCAATTTGGTAAAAGAAACAGGCCCTATTAAAAACGACTTAAGGCACGGCAAATGGCAGGTGTTTTACCCTACTGCAAAGGCGGTACTATTATCAGAAGGGGAGTATGTAAAAGGGGCTAAACAAGGTGTTTGGACGGTATATCATGAAGAGCCTAATACTCTTTATACAAGGCTTACTTACATTGCCGATATGGAACAAGACTCTTTTATCAGTTATTATCCTACAGGTAGTTTGCACGAACGCGGTTTTTATGCCAACGGCAAACTGAATGGGCGGTTTGAAGAGTTTTACCCGGATGGCAAGCGCAAACAAGAGGGGAGTTATGAATACGGGATTAAAACAGGTTTTTGGAAACAATACGCCGAAACCGGTTTGTTAAGTATTAAAGGCCTATACGAAAATGGGAAGGCCAATGGGATGTGGAGTTATTATAAGGCCAATGGTGGATTGGAATACGAGCAAGAGTTTGTGAAGGGCGAAATGAAAGGTATCCGCCAAGAGTATTACCCTAATGGTAAACTACAGGCAAGGGGATTGATGAGCTACATGGGTAAAAACGGTTTATGGCTATACTTTAACGAAGATGGCTCGGTACTTAAAAAAGAGAACTGGCAACACGGGAAACTACTTGCTGAATAGGTAGATAATCATGCTACACCCCGTCATCCCAAACTTGTTTCGGGATATCATAGGAATTAACCATTGTTAGTAATGAGATGTTGAAACAAGTTCAGCTTGACTAAGAGTGCTACGCTTTCCACCCCCTGCCCCCGCAAGCGGGGGAAATTGAAAATCGCACGAGTATCTATACTTGAAGAAATTGTGAAGTAAGCTGACATCCCAATGTCCTCCTCTTAGAGGAGGATACAGGAGGAGGGACTATCACGACATCCCGAACTCGTTTCGGGATATCATAAGTATTTATTGTGAATGATAATGAGATGTTGAAACAAGTTCAGCATGACTAAAACACCCAGCAAAGGCGGTAGTCATCGTCCATCAAAGTGGTGTGTAACGTTAGCGTTTGCTCCCCGTTTTTTGATAGTACGGCATCCACAGAGTGAGCACCGTTTGCAAGAGGCAGCAATATTTTCATGTGGTGCTTAAAATCTACTCCGCCATCGCCGTACCATTTAAAAATAGCTTCCTTACCTGCCCACAACAAATACATTGTTTCAAGGTCGTTTTCCCCTTCAAGGTATTGCCACTCGTAATCATTAATAAATTTGTGGGCAATTTTCTTAATCCGTTCCGTTGTCTCTTCAATATCAATACCCACACTACCCGTGGTGCTTTTAATGGCTGCAGCATAAATGCCTGAATGGCTAAGACTGATGCGGCAATCCAACCCTTCAATATAAGGCCTGCCGTTAGGCATTTTCAAAAGCTGTAAAGGCTGGGTGCTTTCTGTTTTTAGCAATTCCTGCAATACCACCCTGCTGGCTAACCAATGCAGGTTGCGGCTTTCAAACTTAAATTCTTCGTGCGTAAACATCCAAAGCAGCTTGCGCAATTCCTCAACGCTCTCTGTAATTTTCCACACCGCCATTTCGGTGGTATCATTCAGGTATTTTTGCAGCACTATAGGCACGTTTCAAAAGTAAGTTTGAAATGTGAGAATAGGAAGATATGACTTCGCTTACTGTACACAAAGCACATACCTACACCGGCCATAAAGACTGTATTTACGGGCTGGGAGAAGGTTTTACCCAAGGCACATTTGTTACAGGGGGAGCAGACGGATGGGTGGTTGAGTGGAGCCACCAAGCTCCCGGCGACGGACAACTGCTGGTGCAGGTAAATGCGCCTGTATATTCTTTTGTGGTGATTGCCGAAGCACAACAATTGGTGTGCGGAACCCGTGCAGGAAACTTGCACGTGGTAGATATGGGGCAACGCAGAGAAGTAAGAAACATTGAAGCCCACACAGCAGGCATTTTTGATATTATCCATTTGCCCCAAACCAAACAAATAGTTACAGCGGGCGGTGATGGAGCTGTAAAAGTATGGGATAATACTTTTTTGCTCGCTGCCCAATTAAAGCATAGCGCGAAAAGTGCCCGTGTAATAGCTGTACACCCTGCAAAACCCGAGATGGCTGTTGGGTATAGCGATAACAGCATCCGTGTTTTTGATACCAATACATTTGTTTTAGTACATGAGATAGAGGCGCACAGCAACTCAGTATTTGCCTTGGATTATTCGTCCGACGGTAAATACCTGCTTTCAGGCGGCCGCGATGCAGTGCTAAAAGTTTGGTCGGCTGATAACGGCTATGCACCGCTGCAAACCATTAATGCCCATTGGTACCACATCAACGCCATTAAATACAACCCCGCGGGCAGTTTATTTGCTACCGTAAGTCTTGACAAAACCCTCAAAATATGGGATGCAAGCACGTTTGAATTGCTGAAGGTGATTGATAAGTCGAAGAACGACGGGCATACCACATCGGTAAACAAAGTGCTGTGGGCTGATGATAAAAGACTGATAACAGCCAGCGATGATAAAACAGCTATGTTGTGGGTAATTAGCTAATTAGTCTAAGTTGGTTTGTGCTAATTTTGTCCCCCTCTTCATCAAAAAGAGCACCTTTGGTTATCGGCTACTTACTTTTTAGCCCTTTGTCAAAGGTAAAAGACGCCAACTGCTAATAGCTAAAAAATGATACTTTCAGATAAAAAGATACTTGCCGAAATTGAAAAAGGCACCATTTTAATAGAGCCTTTCCGTAAAGATTGCTTAGGCAGCAACTCGTACGATGTGCACTTGGGACGCCACCTTGCTACCTACAAAGACCGTGTACTGGACGCAAAAGAACACAACAAAATTGAAATTTTTGAAATACCTATGGAAGGGTATGTACTATACCCTGATATTTTATATTTAGGTGTAACCGAAGAGTATACCGAAACACATGCACACATACCATTCTTAGAAGGCAAAAGCAGTACCGGGCGTTTGGGGATAGATATACACGCTACGGCAGGAAAGGGCGATGTGGGCTTTTGTAATACATGGACGCTTGAAATATCAGTGGCTCAGCCCGTGCGTATTTACCGCGGTATGCCTATTGGCCAATTGATTTACTTTGAGATTAGCGGTGAAATTGAAACCAGCTACGATAGTAAAAAATCGGCTAAGTACAATAAGCGCACAGTGAAGCCCGTGGAAAGCATGATGTGGAAAAACAAATTCTAATCGGAAGTACGGTTATTATTTGCTAATTCTTTTCTTTTATTTAGTTGTTGGCGATTCTTTACATATCGCTGACAAATCTTTTGTTTTTCAAGTAGTTAGGTTAGAAATATTTGTTAAATTTACATATACCAAACTAACCTCTAGGCGCTTATGAAAAACCTTTTACTAATAAAGGCGCTATGCCTTTTTTTCCTTTTTTCTGTAATGCAGTATGTGCAGGCACAAGGAACCCCCGAAATTTTATATTATAAGTTTAACGGCTCGGGAACTACCGTGCCCAACCTTGCCAGTAGTCCGCCATCCGGAACAAGCACTGCCTCTTTAGCAGGCTCAATTTCACAAGGCTCAACAGGAACGTGTAGCGGAAAGGCATTAGTGGGTACCGGCGCTACAAGTACCAACGATTATGTGAATACCGGATGGACTACCAGTGTTACAGGTTCTTGGACTATTTCATTTTGGACAAATAATATTCCATCAACCACTAGTACATACTATATTTTTGGTGATGTCACTGCGGGCTCATTCAGATGCTTCACCGGCGGTGTTGCAGGTGCCGGTAACTGGATTTTGAGGGGCCCGCTAACCGATGTGCAGGTTGTGGGTGCTGCATCTACCTCTCCTGCAGTTACTACTTTCGTTTACGATTCTACCGCAGGAAAAATATACGCATACCTTAACGGTTCATTGGTAAACACGGTAAACCAAACGGCATTTTCACTAAGCGGTTCAGGCCCTTTTAAAGTGGGTGGATACTCAAGTAGCAATAGCTTGCCCTCAGGGTCGTTGATGGATGAGTTCAGATTTTACAGGAGAGCTCTTTCAGCTGCCGAAGTTGCAAAACTTCGTTATTTGGGAAATACCTACGACTCTACCGGTTTTTCAAGGTGCAACAGCTACCTGTCACCAACAGGGAAGACATACACCACTACGGGGATTTATTTTGATACCATAGGTGCCAATTACTACAACTGCGATAGTATTATTATTACCAACCTCACAATTGTAAAAAACTCTACATCAACACTAAACGTTAGTTCTTGCGAAAGCTATTTAAGTCCCGATAATAAAACGTATACCACATCGGGCACTTACACAGATACCATTCCTAACGCGGCGGGATGTGACAGTATCATTACCATCAATCTCACAATAAATAAAAAGTCATCAAGCACAATCTCCCCGGTTTCGTGTTACAAGTACACAAGCCCGAGTGGTAAGGTATATACTTCATCCGGCACCTATACTGATACTATTCCCAATAGTGCAGGTTGCGATAGTATTATTACCATCAACTTAAAAATTAACGGTACTACCTATAGCAGCATTTCTCCATCGGCATGTAACAGTTATACCAGCCCAAGTGGTAAATATATCTGGACTGCATCAGGCAACTACTTAGATACATTATCAAACAGCAATGGCTGTGATAGTGTAATTAACATTACGCTTACCATTAACAGTTCCTCATCAAACATTGCAACAGCAACTGCTTGTGACAGCTACACCAGCCCCAGCGGGAAATATACATGGACAGCATCGGGGGTTTATTTGGATACCTTAAAAGGTTTTTGGGGCTGCGATAGTATATTGGTAATAACTCTAACAATTAACAAAAGTACTATGGACAGTATTGGTGTAACTGCTTGCAATACCTACACCGGCCCCAGCGGTAAGTATTCTTGGACTACATCGGGTATTTATACCGATACTATTACTAATGCCATTGGTTGTGATAGTGTGGTTATTATTAACCTTACGGTTAATTATTCAACCACAAGCTCAATATCACCCACTGTTTGTAACTTGTATACCAGCCCCAGCGGGAAAATGCTGATTACATCAGGTAAATATTTAGATACCATACCCAATAGTGTGGGCTGTGATAGTATAATATCAATAGACCTTACTGTAAACTATAGCAGTTTCAGCACTATCTCACCCACAGTTTGCGATATATATACCAGTCCCAGCGGCAAAGTATTTACTGCATCTGCCAATTTTATTGATACTATACCCAACAGTATTGGCTGTGATAGTTTAATCTCAGTAAATCTTACCGTTAATACAGTTAACCCCGGCATTAGCCAAAGCGGCTTTGTTTTAACTGCTGCTGCAACGGGTGCAACCTATAGGTGGTTAGATTGTGATAACAGTTATTCAGTAATTTCAGGCGAAACCAGCCAATCGTTTACAGTAACTGCCAATGGCGATTATGCCGTTGAGGTAACACAAAGCGGATGCACTGATACTTCAATATGTATTAGCATTACAAACGTGGGCATAGAGCCGGTATCTTTTGCAAACGGTATTGCTCTTTACCCTAACCCAACTAAAGGTAAATTTACAGTGCAAACCAACCAGCCTATGCTGGATGCAATAGTTAAAGTAACCACGCTAACAGGTCAAACTGTTACCCAAAAAACACATGTTAACGGTAACAACGTTGAACTTGACCTAAGCAAAGAAGCCGCGGGCATTTACTTTGTTGAGGTAGCCGATAACGGAAACATTGCAAGGATTAAAATAGAGAAGTTTTAAGTAATACAAGGCTTTAAATCTTGTATTACATTTTAATTTAAAAAAGCGACAAGCTTTATACCCCATAGCAAGTGCAAAGGCACGGAGATGCAAACAGTGGTTTGTGTTTTCGTGCCTTTGCAGCTGATGGGCATTGCATCGCTATTAAAAAAGTTTGCTTTACGAGCTTACCTATGAAACTTTATCAGCAAAAAATTCGTTACCATTGTTGGTAAATCACAGTGAAACTTCTGCTCAAAACATATTGCCTTTTTATTCTGTTTTGTTCCGTTTTGCAAGTTAACGGGCAAGATGCAGAATGGTCTAACCCTGAAAAATTCCGTAATCGTACAGCATTTACAAAGGTAGTAGGTCAAAACACAACGGGCATTTACGTATTGCGTAGCAAAACCCGCTATTTCGACCGTAAAGTGTATGTGCAACTATACAAAGACAATTTGGGCCTTGTGTACAGCAAACAACTTCCGGGCTTAAAGAAGGCTTCAATGGTGAATGCGTTGGTATATGCTGATGGATTGCGTGTGTTTAAAAGCCGGTACAATCGTAAAATAAACGGAGTTGAGTTGGTAGGACAAAAGCACGGATTTGATGCTGAACCAACCGGAGATGAGGTGGTAATAACCAATGCTCCGCAAAGAGATTATTCGGACGAAGGTGATTTTGTGGTAACTCCTTCAGCAGACCAAACTAAGGTATTATGCTTCCATACTGAAATTGACCCTGAAAAAAATACTGTAATAGAGATTGTAGTGCTTGAAGGCAATACATTGCAAGAATTGCACCGCAAAAAAATAGTATTGCCGTTTAGGTACGGTAATTTTAACCCGCTTGAAAGCCAAGTGGCAAACAATGGCAACGCATATTTTATTTTTAGGGTAGAAAATGAAGACAAACGGAAAAAAGATTTTGAGCGGTTTGGCTATTATTTATTTGCCTATGATGCAGCAAAAAACGAGTTAACCGATTTTTACCTTAACAATAGTGACACCTACTTAAGCAGGCCCTATTTAACGCTCGATTATTTAAACAACAAGGCAATAGTAAGCGGTTTTTATTCATTAGAAGATGTTGGCTACAGCAAAGGGTTACTTGATTTTGGTTTAGATATGGGCACGCATTTACCCCTATATCATAGCTTTGTGCCCTACCCCGAAGAGTTTGTATCATCAGTAATTGGTAATTATGCCGCACAACAAGGCGAAGAGCTGCGTGATTTATACATTCGTAACATAATACCGCACAGCGATAGCGGCTATATACTGCTGGCCGAAGAATACTTTACCACTACCCAAACCTATACCTTTACTGTAAACGGAATGATGCAGGTAGGTAGCCGTGATGTTTACAATTTTGGTAAAGTGGCTGTAATTTCAGTTACCAAAAATGGAGCGATAGAGTGGGGCAAAGTGATTAATAAAAATCAAACATCATCGTTAGATTTAGGGTATTATTCATCCTTTTATACATTGCCACTGCGTGATAGGGTATTGATTTTTTACAACGATGAAAACAGGGGCAACTCAGAAATTACCCAATACACCCTTACCAACAAAGGAGTAACGGATAGCAAATTACTTTTTAAGAACTCAAACTCAAGCATAGCAGTGGTTCCACGCGAAGGGCAACAATTAGATGCAGCAACTGTTTTATTTCCTGCTGCTAAAGACCGTAAATTTGCATTTTTGAAACTTTTGGTCAACTAAACAACCCTTGCTAAACCTTTTCAGAAATAAGCTCGTATCAAACCTGTTGTGGGTACTACTATTTGCTGCCGTAATAATGGTATTGCAATGGTCATGGCACCCCCCACAGCCACAGGTATATAATACATCCCCATTACTTTCGGGCTGGCTCAACGGGCTTCACCAACAACCGGTCGGTCTGTATATATCAGTGGCTATAGTATTTGTTGTTAGCCTGGCAATTGGATTTTTTTACAACTATTTAGTAAACGAGCACGAGGTTTTGTACAAGCAAACATACCTGCCTGTGTTGTTCTTTTTTTACTTTAACCACCTGTTTCAAGAGCAAAACATTCTTACCCCTCATTTTTTTGCATCACTGTTTATTTTACTGATAGTGTACAGGTATTTATCATTAGACGGAAGGCAACCCCGCACCACCCCGTTTCTTGATATGGGTTTTTTCACCGGCATGGCTTTTTGCCTCACCCCTGATACAATTTTATTTGTTCCGGCCATTTTATTGGCGTTAATAGCATCAGCATATCTCACCTTCAAAACGTTTATGTTGTATGTAACCGGTTTTATAATTCCGTTGTACTTTTTGGGTATCGGTTATTTTTTAGCAGGGCAATGGGAGGTTTATACCATATTTTTTTCCACAAATGTTTTTGCGTTTGATTTACAAAGGTTGAGGACAAGCCCCTATCATGCGGCAATACTAGGAATAGCGGCATTAGTTTTGCTGTTTAGCATCGCAGGTTTAAGGGATAATTATATGAAAAACACCATACGGGCAAGAAAATCCCAACAAATGTTGTTCTATATGTTATTAAGCGCACTCAGTGCGGTTATGCTTAGTAAAGCCCCTGTGGGACAAGTATTTACATTAGTTGCCTTGCCATTATCACCCTTTGTTTCGTATTACTTTATTAAAACAAAAATAGGGTGGTTTAGAGAAAGCCTCTTTGCACTTCTTTTTGTTATTATTATTATTGCACTTTACGTTACACGTTTTATATAAAACGGGCTGATGGGGGTCTCTTTCAAATTGAAAAATTCGGGCGGCAACGCTGTAGTATATCTGTTAATTCAGGTAGTACGAATGATTTTTATTTTATCATCGTTGTCATTGCTTGCCTTCTTCTTTTTGCATAAATTCAAAGTCGACAGTTTTCTGATAGTTGAAGGGATTATTGTTTTTGGCTCATTGGGCTATTATATGCTGCGCAACGAGGCTGAAGAACTTACTATTGAGGGAAATAAGGTAATATTAAAAGGACGCAGATTTATCTTTTTCAAATATACAGCTACCTCTGATGCCAGTAAAGTGAGGTATAAATTAAGAAAACCTTCAGAGAGAAAAAGGAATTTTGTGGGTCTTAAAAACGGCAGCGGCCGTTTAGAACTATACAAAAATAAAAAGAAGTGGGCCGATTTTAGCACCGGCCTAATGGGGTGGAGCCGTGGCGATCTGGCCGAAATAGTAAAAGAACTATTGGCACGCGGCTGCTACAACTGGTTCGATTTTCACAAGAAGCGTTAATGCGCTTCCAACCAGTTTAATCCTGAACCTACTTCAACATCTAAGGGCACTTCCAGCCTCACAGCGCCTTCCATTTCTTCTTTAATAATCGGCTTTATAGTTTCCAGTTCAGGTTTATACACATCAAACAGCAATTCGTCATGCACCTGCAACACCATTTTTGATTGCAGCTTTTCATCAATCAACCGTTTATGTATTTTTATCATTGCCATTTTTATCACATCGGCAGCACTGCCCTGTATAGGCGCGTTAATAGCGTTTCGCTCGGCAAAGCTGCGTACGGTGTGGTTGGCTGAGTTAATATCACGCAAATAACGGCGGCGACCCATAATAGTTTGCACGTAGCCGTGGTGGCGGGCAAGGTCTATAGAATCGTTCATATATTGCTTCAAGCCCGGGTATTGCTTAAAGTAGTTTTCAATAATCTCGGCGGCCTCTTTGCGGGGTATATCCAATCGTTGTGATAAGCCAAAAGCTGATATACCGTAAATAATTCCAAAGTTTACCATTTTGGCTTTGCGGCGCATCTCCTTATCCACACCTTCAAACGGAACACCAAATACTTTTGCTGCCGTAGCCGTGTGAATGTCCAATCCGCGTTTAAAATCCTCAATCATACCTTCCTCTTTGCTAATTGCGGCAACAATGCGCAATTCAACTTGTGAGTAATCGGCACTTACTAAAACGTGGTTCTCATCACGAGGGATAAAGGCTTTACGAACCTCGCGACCACGCTCAGTACGTATGGGTATATTTTGCAGGTTAGGATCGGTACTGCTTAAGCGACCGGTAGCTGCTACCGCTTGGTTAAAGCTGGTATGCACCCTCCCTGTGTGTTTGTTTATCAATAAAGGCAGGGCATCAACATACGTCGATTTCAGCTTTTGCGATTGGCGGAAATCCATAATCACCCTTGCAATCTCGTGTTGGTTGGCAAGGTAAGTAAGCACCTCCTCATCGGTTTTGTACTGGCCTGTTTTGGTTTTTTTGGCTTTAGGGTCAAGCTGCAATTTTTCAAACAACACCTCACCCAATTGCTTAGGCGACGCAATGTTAAATTTCACACCCGCCATTTCGTAAATCCTGTTCTCAAGCAATGCAATCTCGCCTTGCAACTCCTTTGAGTATTCGGCAAGCATTCCTTTATCAATGCGCACACCCTCGCGCTCCATTCCTGCCAATACGGGTATTAACGGAGCTTCAATATCTTCAAGCACATTACGCACTTCCTTTTCATCCAACTGAGGTGAAAGGGCTTGTTTAAGTCGGTAAGTTATATCAGCGTCCTCAGCCGCATACTCAGCAATTTTCTCCACCTCTATATCGCGCATGTTCAATTGGTTCTTTCCTTTTTTACCAATGAGCGTTTCAATAGAAATTGGGGCATAATGCAGGTAGTTTTCGGCTAATATATCCATGCTGTGCCTGCCGTCAGGCTCAATTACATAATGTGCCAGCATGGTATCAAACAAAGTGCCGCGCACTTGCACGCCATAGTTTTGCAGAACCAGATAATCATACTTTATATTTTGGCCTATTTTGGTAATACTCTCGTTCTCAAAAATGGCTTTAAACTCATTTACCAGTGCTTGTGCTTCATCCCGATGGTTGGGTACAGGCACATAAAATGCTTCGTGCTGTTTTATTGAGAACGACATGCCCACCAACTCAGCATCAATGGCATCCAACGATGTGGTTTCGGTATCAAAACAAACCTCTGTTGAAGCAGTTAGCGTTTTTATCAATGCTGCACGCTTTTCAGCAGTATCGCACAACTCGTAATGGTGTGGGGTAGTAGCGGCTGTTTTAAATGTAATAGGGGTTTCATCCTCAGGTTCAGCAGCAGTTTGCGGGCTTTCTTGTCCGCCGCCAAACAAGCTTTGCTGTCCGTTAGTTTCTTTAGTGGGCACTGTTGCGGCGGCATCGCCAAACAAACGTTTACCCAATGTACGGAACTCTAACTCCTTAAACAGTTCTTCAAGTTTCTCTTTATCAGGCTCCTCCATTGTAAACGCCTTTTCATCCAGCTCAATGGGCACATCTAAAATAATAGTGGCCAGCTTTTTTGATAGGCGGGCCATATCGGCATGTGCCTCTACATTTTCTTTTTGTTTGCCTTTTAGCTTATCAGTATTGGCCAGCAGGTTTTCTACGCTGCCAAACTCCTGCACCAGTTTTTTAGCAGTCTTTTCGCCTACACCGGGTACACCGGGTATATTATCAACAGCATCACCCATTAGCCCCAAAATGTCAATTACCTGTTTCACATCGGTAATTTCCCATTTTTGTAGTACTTCAGGCACACCCATTATTTCAAAATCACCGCCTTGTCGCGCAGGTTTATAAATAAAGATATTCTCACTCACTAACTGCCCGAAATCTTTATCAGGCGTCATCATATACACTTTGTAGCCTTGTATTTCGGCCTTTTTGGCAAGGGTGCCGATAATGTCATCGGCCTCAAAGCCGGGTACCGTAATCACAGGAATATTAAAGCCTTCTATCAGCTTAAAGATATATGGTATAGAGCGCGAAAGGTCTTCGGGCATTTCCTCACGGTGGGCTTTATAATCGCTAAACTCAATGTGTCGTTCAGTAGGTTCGCTGGTGTCAAAAACAACCGCCACGTGCGAAGGCTTTTCCCTTCTTATCAAATCAAGCAGGGTATTGGTGAAACCGTAAGGTGCATTGGTATTTAGTCCGTATGAAGTAATACGGGGGTTTTGGCTAAATGCAAAAAATGCACGGTATATAAGGGCCATCCCATCAAGCAGGAAGAGTTTTTTTTCTTCAGACATAGCGATACTGTAACTTGGGTTATTGCAACAAAGTTAGTACGATTAACGGGAGTTGAAAGTGAAAAGGCCTGTTTGTAATTTTTTTAACCGGCGCCAACCTTAGTGCAGCTTTTGGCGTTTGGTAATGGACTTACATTTATTATTTAAACAAACATGAAAACAGTTTTTTTACGCTATTGGTGTGCCCTTTTGGCATTGGGCACCATTGTCACCTCATTTGGGCAAAACAATTTAAGGTACGGGGCACCCCCTATTCCGCAGGTGGTTACTGAGCCCACTACTTATTACGATGTGCTGCGCATATCATCAAAAGAGTGGCTGCACCAAACACTAAACGCTAATACATCGGTTTGGGAGAACTTTGAAAAAGCTAACAACCATAGAAACTCCGATGGAAATTTCACAGAATTAAGCACCAAGTATTGGGCCGATGGTACACAGAGCTGGGAAATTGATTACCAAGCCTCTTATCAGTATCAAAAAGATGCAAACAACAATATTATTGAGATGATTTATGAGGTGGTATCTCCTTTTGACGATTTTACTTTACGCTACACATACGCCTACAACCAAAACAAGCTAAGTGAGGTAGAGGTTGCATTTAAGAACGGAGCTGTTTTTTATCCATCAACACGCACTTTTATCAAATATAACGCACTTGGACAGCGTACTATGGATTCAATGGTTGATTTAACCACTACTGAGGCGATTTCAATTCGTGAATATGATTACGACAATACAGGCAATTGTGTAAGAGAGTTGGGTTGGGGAAAGATGCCCGACGATACTTGGGATACTTCAATGATGAATGTGTATGAGTATTTTGCCGGGGGAAAGCTTAAACGCCGGATCTTTCATTTTCAGAATGCTCAAGGCGATTTGGTAGATAGTTTTTATGATGAATATACCTATACAAATGCCGGTAATATTGATGCGTTAGCCATGTTTACAAAGCAAAATGCATCGGCCCCTATCATACCGTATATGTATTACAAGCACTACTACGACGGACAAAACAAGTTGAAAACAATGGTTTCTAAAACGTTTTCGTTGGGAGCAGGGAGGTGGAATAATAACGACAGTATTATGCTAAACTATGTAACAGCCGGCGGCGGATACGATACATCGTACATACATACCGGTGTGAACAATGGTTTAAACTGGAGTGCCAATGCCACACAGCGCTTGGTGTTTGAGAAAAATGCTACCGGAATTAAACAGGCGGAAAACAATAAATTAAGTATAGCGGCTTATCCCAATCCTGCATCAACAAAGTTGTTTGTTGAGATAAACACCGTGCTTGACGGTGAAGCTACACTTGAGTTGACCGATTTAACCGGTAAGGTGCTTAAAACCCATGAGCTTGATTTGCTAAAAGGGCAAACAAATACACTTAACATTGACCTTACTGATGTGCCTCAGGGGTTGTATTTACTGCGCACAGCCACCCAAACAATAAAAGTAATTAAAGAGTAAAAAACCCCATAATCTCCTATCATACCCCGTGTTGCGTTTGCAATGCGGGGTTATTTATTTTGGGGAGCAGGAGGAGGGGTTTGTGATGGTGCCTGTTGTTCAGCAGGTAAATTACCCTCGGCGTAGTCAAGGTTATTTTTAGCAAGCACAAAATCAGGCTGTATTTCAAGGGCCTTTTTAAAAGCAGCAATTGCAGCAGGCTTTTGGTCGGGGTATTCTTTCAGCAAAATATATCCTTTAAGGTTTTGCAACGCAGCCTCAAGTGTAACGGCCTGTGTTTGCTTATTGCCCAAATCAATACTCACTTTGCCCTTCATGCTGTTTTGCAGCTTTTCAGCACTAAGTACTGTTTGCATTGCCTCGCCCACACGTTGGTAGGTGTATTGCATTTCAGCAAGCCGGTATCCGTGATACATTTCATTGGTTTTGCTCAACAACTTTTCAAACGATTGGATAGCCTCTTTTACCTTTCCTAAAGAGCTTTGTGAAAGTGCCAACGCCTCTAACACTGATAATTTCTGCCCTTTTTCAATAGAATCGGCAAAATCTTTTACAATACCTGTAGCCACCAGCTCACATTGCACATACGATGTCATATTAAAATACAACAAAGCCAGAGTATCTCTGTACAAGCTATTTTTTCCTTCCTCGGCTATAATGTAGTAAAGGCTGTTGATAGCAACTGATGCGTCAGCATTTTGCACTGCCATTTCATAAATTTTTTTATGAGTCTCAACAGGTGTCGGAGTTTTTCCTTTGGCGGGTTGCTTACCCGTTTGGGCAAAGTTGCAAAGTGTAATGCAAATTAATACGGCGGTAAAAATGATTTTCATAAGGTATAGTAAACAAAAGTAAGAAAAAACCGTATTGGCAGCTATAGTAATGTGCTAAAGGCAGCCCATTTGCCGTTAATTTGTTTTCTTTGCACAAAATTTTAACGGATGTTCAATAAACTTTCGATAGTGATACCTGCCTATAACGAGGGGAAAACCATACACCTTATATTGGATAAGGTGAAGGCTGTGCAGTTGGAAGGCGGTATGCAAAAAGAGGTGATTGTGGTGAATGATTGTAGTCAGGACGATACTGTAGAGGCGGTGGAGCGATACATGAAAAGCAACCCCGATTTACCCATTGTGTTTTACAGCCATGCAATAAATATGGGTAAAGGAGCGGCATTGCACACCGGTATAAAACAAGCTACTGGAGATATTGTATTGATACAAGACGCCGACCTTGAATACAACCCACAGGAATATCCGATTTTAATTCGCCCCATTACCGATGGTTTTGCCGATGTAGTGTACGGCAGCCGTTTTATGGGAGGGAGACCCCACCGTATCTTATTCTTTTGGCATACGATAGGGAACAAGTTTCTTACGTTTTTGAGCAATATGTTTACCAACCTTAATTTAAGCGATATGGAAACCTGCTACAAGGTTTTTAAACGCGAGGTGGTGCAAGGGCTTGAGTTGAAAGAAAAACGATTTGGTTTTGAGCCCGAAGTAACCGCAAAAATTGCACGCATACCTAAAATACGTATTTACGAGGTGGGTATTTCTTATTACGGACGTACGTACGAAGAGGGCAAAAAAATTGGTTGGCGCGATGGTTTCAGGGCTATTTGGTGTATTTTGAAATATAACCTGTTTGCCTGATTAGTTGTAGCTTCTGCAAACTGCTCTAAAGCTTCGCGGTATCTTCCTAATTCTAACAAGGCAATTTCCGCGCGCAACAAACTCTAAGTCTTTCATTACTATCGGGTATTTAAATAATTAGCCACCCAGCCAAACGTCCACATACCTAATAAGTAAAGCATTCCGGTGATAAGGCCTGTGTCGTTTTTAGAAACTAACAGCAGCACCGAAATAATACCCAATACCGCCAGCACAATGGTATAAATACCGATGGTTTTTAGGTTACGGCTGGTTTCGTCCAATCCGTAAAACGATGCTACGGGAATTACAATGGTGGCAAAGAACAGGGCAGGGAATAGTAGTAAGTCGTTTGTATTGTACAAATAAGTTAACCCAAGAGCGATGGCCAGTGCTACCCCACAACCCACCAATAGTGCGCCCGTTTTTTCACGACGGTTTAGCAGGTAGCGTCCATAGCGGTCTATCAGTACAAATAAGTTAAACAACGGCTCAATAATCCAAGTAAGGTAAGCGGCAAACATTAGTATGCCGTAGGGGATGTACAGTATGGGTACAGCTTTGGCAGCAGTTCTTAGCACTTTTGTGCCAATGTATATGCCAATTATTATAGCATACTGCGATTGCTGTTGGTACTTGGCAATCCAAAAAAAGTACATTAAAAACAGACGGTAAAACACGTTTTTGGCCTTTAGGGCTTCAATCATACCGCTTCGTGCCCAATTGTTGTGGGGCTGCAAACGTAATGCCTCAGCAAAATGAAAACGAGCTTCTTTATACTTCCTTATTTCAAGTTTTGTCCAGCCTACGGTAGCATGGGTATGTGCATCATCAGGGTTGGCCGCCAATGATTCTTCAATGCCTACCTGCAATTCATCGGCACGGCCTAATTTGGTAAGAGCAAGGTTTCGGTAGTTAAGGCTTTGCGGATGTTCAGGGTCGCACTCAAGACCTTTCTCAGCATACTCCAGCATCTTATTCCAATCCCTTTCAGGCATATAAAACGATGCCAAGGCACTCCAATAATCAGCATCCGTAGGGTCGTATGCCAACGCTTGTTGGATATGGCTTTTGGCCTTGTCCATCTTTTCCGTACGCTCATAATTAATGGCCATTATGTAATGCACCAAAGGATTATCAGGCTCGGCATTCAGCCATTGGCGGGCAAAGGCCATTGAGCGTTCATACTCGCCCGTTTCATAATAACAGCTTGAGGCAATGGATAAAAGCTCGGTATTTTGGGGTTCAAGCACCAAGCCGGCATTTATTTCTTTTATCGCATCGGCAGGGCGGTTAATGTTTAGCAAATGCCTTGCCCGTTCAATATGTCGTTGTACTTCCATTAATTAAATATCTTCCAAGTATAAATTTTATCAATCATCCAACCGTATATCACTCCTACAAAAAAAAGGGCACCGAGGGTTTCAGAAGCACCTGTAATAAGGTAAAAAAGCAAAAACAGGCCAGCTACTGATGAAAGCCCTATTGACAAGTACTTTACATTACCGTTGGTGGTAGTTTGCAAGTGCAAATAATGCTTGCGCCAAACAACAGTTAAAAATAATACAATCGCAGAAACAAGTATCAACAGGCCGCCGTAATCATTGGCTTTTCGAAAAAAATTAAGAGTAAAGATAAAAAAAGCAATTGTTACGCCTTGGTTGGCCAAGTAGTGCACGGTAGGCCAACGGGGCGTGTATAAATCCTTATATTTTTTGTTGAACAGAAACACCCCTAACGAGGCAGTTTCTTTTACTAGCCACGAAACCTGCAAGGCAAGTGCCAGAGGAATAAGCAGCAATAACCACCACATAGAATTAATAGTCGCTAACACCCCGAAGCAAACAAGAGTAAAAGTAAAAAGCACTAAGAACCAACGCCTTTCATTGTATGGACGGGCAGCTACAGCAAAATCTATTTTAAGTAACAGGCGGTACAAAAGGTTCTTTGCCTTTATGGCCTCCAGCAGTCCCTCTTTGGCAAGCGGTTCTTCAGGGTTTTTAGCAAGAGCTACCTCAAAGTGTTCGCGGGCCGCCTTTATTTTTCCGGTTTCCAATAAGCTCCACCCAGCCGAAAGGTGCATACCTGCATCATCGGGGCTTCGCTCTAAGGCTATTTTAAGGCTTTCTTCCAATTTACTTTTTGACCGTAACTTGGTGAGAGCAGCCGTCAGGTTTTTCTGGCAAACCTTGTCATCGGGGTTTATGGCAAGTCCCTTGCGGGCTTCCTCCTCAGCCTTTTCCCATTCTTCTTCAGTAATAAACAGCTCGGCTTTATAACCGTACAATCCCGACCAATAGGGGTTACATCCCAAGGCTTGGTTAATGTACTTTTTAGCCTTGTCTAATTGTCCTTGCGAACCCGCACAAATGGATAAATAATAATACCCGCTATAACTGTCAGGACTTGCGGCAACCACTTTAGCTGCCCATTCTTCGGCAATGCTGTATTGATTTTGCCTGTAAAAGCACCACGCCAGGTTTTCAAACACCGTAACATCTTCAGGGTCGTGCTTCAGTGCCTCCAGTAATTCTTTAAGGGCTGCATCGTATCGCCTCAACTCCATCAAAAGTTCGGCACGTTGTATATGCGGTGTAGTACTCACAAAAAATGGTTAAGCGAGTATATACAATTTAAAGGGGAGTTGAAAACGACCGTGGTAGGAAATAATAGATGTTTGTCGAAAGGATATTTTGTCAACGGGTATAAAACCCGTCGCTATTTGAGATTGTGTCCTCGAAGGGTTTAAAACCCTTCTGAGGCAACACACCCAAAAGAACAGGACTTCATGTCCTGTTTAAAAGGTGAGCAAAAACCCGCCGCAAAAAATTATACGTTTTGCAGGGCTAAAATTTCGTCAACAATTTTGCGGTCGTTGCTTAGGCGGGGTACTTTATGCTGACCGCCCAGCTTGCCTTTTGTTTTTAGCCAGTTATGAAAAACTCCCGGTTCCATTAAATGTACTTTTGGGGGTTTCAAAGCAATATCCTTGTATCGTTTTGCTTCGTAGTCAGAGTTCAACGTCTTCAACGTATTGTCTAAAATGGCCTTAAACTCCTGAGGGTTTTCGGGAGCTTTTTCAAATTCCACCAGCCACTCGTGGCCGGCACTTTGGCCGTCCTCTTCTGTAAAGTAAATAGGGGCGGCAGTATAATCACGCAATACGGCGTTGGTATGCCTGCAAGCCTCGGCCATTGCCATCTCGGCATTGTCAATCATCAACTCCTCACCAAAAGCATTAATAAACAACTTGGTGCGGCCCGATATTTTAAAACGGTAAGGATTTACCGAAGTGAACCTAACCGTATCACCCACCAAATATCTCCATAAGCCGGCATTGGTACTAATTAGCATGGCATAGTTTTGCCCTGCTTCCACCTCGGCCAATGTATAGGTTTTGGGGTTATCAGTAGTATATAATTCTTCTTGCTTAATAAACTCGTAGTAAATGCCATAGTTGGTCATTAGCAGCATATCATCCCTGCCGCTCTCTGCCTGTAAACCAAAGAACCCTTCCGAAGCATTGTAGGTCTCCAAGTAGTTCATACTCGACGATGGTATCAGTTTTTTAAACTGCTCGCGGTAGGGCACAAAGCTCACCCCGCCGTGTATGTATAGTTCAAGATTAGGCCAAATCTCCGTCATATCCTTTCGGCCAGTCATTTCAAACAAGCGATTCATCAACACCACCGTCCATGTAGGCACACCCGAAATATTTGTTACATCCTCATTTACCGTGGCTAAGGCCAGTTTTTCAATCTTCTCTTCCCACTCATCCATTAGCGCGATTGACAAATCGGGCGTTCTCAAAAAATTCACCCAAAAGGGCAAATTGGCCATTATCACCGCACTAAGGTCGCCAAAGTTGCTGCTATCATTGTAGTTGTTCACCTTATGGCTACCACCAATTACCAAACCCTTGCCTGCAAAAATTTTCGTTTCGGGGTGGTTGTGGCAATATACCGTAAGCACATCCCTACCGCCCTGAAAATGGCAATCTTCAAGTGCTTCGTAACTCACAGGGATAAACTTGCTTTTATCGTTGGTAGTTCCTGATGATTTGGCAAACCATCGTATTTCACTGGGCCAAAGCACATTTTGTTCGCCTCTCATCGTGCGTTCAATAAAGGGCTTTAGCTCCTCGTAAGTGCTTACAGGAACGCGGCGGGCAAACTCTTCGGGGGTTTGGATGCTCTTGTAATCATACAAGCGTCCCCAAGCTGTGTTTTGTGCCTGCTCAATAAGATTTTTAAACGTTTGGTACTGTACTTCGGCGGCATGGGTCATAGCATACTCAACCTGCTGTATCCGGCGGCGGAAATACCAAGAAAGTAGTGAACCGAATATTGCCATAGCCTTAGTGGTAGTTTAAGTGAAATTGTTAGGAAATTACAACATTTTGAGCAAACACGCAATATGATTTTAATCAGTAACAGGCAGAGGATTGAAAATCAGGAGGGTTGGGCACATCAGATTAAGAGAAAAGCACAAGTCGGCATTGCTCAGGGATTTAAAATGGGGTTGTCTTAAAGGGCAGGGGGTTGAAAACCCCTGCTACTACAATTACCTTCTTGTGAGGACTTAAGTCCTCACAAGAAGGTAATTTATAAAA
>OFDN01000028.1_pt1 | contig 185083 bp, 169 predicted proteins | sample 1520971 | NCBI WGS metagenome assembly OFDN01 (sample SAMEA94257418, study PRJEB24077) | hot springs metagenome | biome: Aquatic biome; feature: Geographical feature; material: Water | place: India | collected 2012-06-12 | depth 5 m
ACCATAACCAGAACGGACTCACCCTATAAGCGAGTACCAATCGGGGGCAGGGTCAATGGCTGTCCGCGCGTTAGCGGCGTCACCATCGTTCATAACAAAATATGCGATTCCATCTGCCGCATCGCGTACCATGGCCGCGGATTGTGGAAAGAACAGTTGGCTTGGCAGCAACCCATATCCTGCTCTTAGTTCGGCAAGTCGATCACTGAGCAATTGTATTGTCTGACGCGTTGCCACCCGCGTTGCGAGGTATTTGGAGCCCGTAACGCCGAGTATCTTGATATTTGGGCATATTTGTGCGGCCTTCAAGCCTTCTACTTGCTCGCAAAACTTGATTACAGCGTCGGCGGACGGTCGATCTAGAATCGTTGGGATGAGAAGGTGGGAGCTCGCACAGAGAGCCTGAACTGTGCCGGTGGTGAGACGAGGGGGACAGTCGATAATGATAAGGTCGAACGCTTCACGCACAGCTTCAGAGTGAAGGACATCTGCCAGATTGTATCGAACGTCGTATTTTTTGAATAATTTGCCATACATCAGGTCGCCAAGCGCTTTTCGGACGCTCGGTTCAGTTCTGTTCCGGCATTTTAGAAGCCATTCAATCAAAAGCCTGTTCTCAGCCTGGGCCAAATCATAGTGAGCTGTGATGATTTTCAGGCGTGGTTGATGCTGCGATGCCTTGGCGCAACTGACAAGTATGCCCGGCTCTAAGTCTCCGCTGATTACGCGAGATGCGAGTGAATCTTGTCCGCGTGGTGGAAGCCAACGTTCGTCGTCAGGAAGCACCATCGAGGAAAGGGAACCCTGAAAATCGAGATCGACGAGTAGCACTCGCTTATTCCAGCGAGTGTCGTCGGAGAGGAATGCTCCGATGTTGGCTGCTAGCGTCGTTTTTCCAACACCGCCCTTGAGGTTTGCGATCGTGAGTATTTTGCCCCCGGAGACGTTTGATTTGTAGCCATCCGGTGGCACGATCGGTAGAGCACGCCAGACGCCGTTACCTTCGCGTGGCCCATCCTTTGAATATGCTCGTCCAACCGCGTTGAGGGCTCTGTGTCTGCTCCAAAGAAAACAACCGAAACGTCGGATTTCCTGGACTGTAAGACGGAGAGCGACGTAAGCGACCGCGAGAAGTATAAGCGCTATACCGTAAGCAATCTCTTTGCCCACTAAATCGGTTAGCGGCTGGACCAGTTGTGACACCTTCAATCCCCCCTTACGCACGTCACTTTTTGATGTGGACTATGCCCTCACAACCGGGAGATGTACAGCAGACGGTACAATGGCTGGCGATTGTTGCGGGAAGGGCGTTCGTTGGCGTGTCTCGGCCGGCGAACAAGGTTAGACTTGCTCTTGGAATTCACCACGTAAGCAACGTCTTGAGACACGCAGAGACTTGGAGCACCACATGGCCGTGACACGAACCGCGCTCGTAACCGGCGCAAACAGGGGTATCGGGTTCGAGATCGTGCGCCAGCTCGCGCGGCTTGGCGTGTTGGCGGTGATTGGTGCGCGCGATCCCAAGGACGGTGTTGCCGCGGCCGAGAAGCTGCAATCGGAAGGGCTGGATGTTCCAGTCGTCGCGCTCGACGTGGATCGCGAGGAGAGCTCAGCCGCGGCGGTGGCTGAGGTCAAGCGGCTCTACGGGCGCCTCGACGTGCTGGTCAACAACGCGGCGATTTTGATCGACGCGCCGGGCGGGTTCAACGCCAGCCTGTTCGAGCTGACCGGGGAGACGGCGCGACGCACCTACGAGACCAACGTGCTTGGGCCGTTGCGACTGATCCAGGCCGCGGCGCCGCTGATGCGCGAACAGGGGTACGGGCGGATCGTCAATCTGTCGTCTATCGCGGGGCAACTCGCAGAAATGGGCAAGGGTTATCCGGCGTACCGGATTTCGAAGACGGCGCTCAACGCACTGACGCGTATCGCGGCCGCGGAACTCAACGACGGAAATATCAAGGTCAACGCGATGTGCCCCGGATGGGTCCGGACCGATATGGGCGGCGCCAATGCCGAACGTTCGGTGGAGCAGGGTGCCGATACCGCGGTCTGGCTCGCAACGCTGGCCGACGACGGGCCTACGGGCGGCTTCTTCCGCGACCGCAAGCCGATCGCTTGGTAGGCCCGGCGGAATTCCAATGTCTCGACGCCTTTCGCGCCAGGTCCCGGCTCAACGCCGGGATCGCGGGTCGTGGGTCGACTTGGACGTCAGGCTGTCAAAGGCCACGCACGAGGTTGCCGACCATCAGCGTGAGGTAGGCTGTGATCGACAGCCAGAACTCCTGGTGGGGCAGATAGCGCGGCACGGGGATGAAGCCCAGCTTGGTGATGAGGGCCAAAGTCGCGAGCACAAACGAGATCAGAAAGATCACGATTGTCGGGGGGTTGAGCCTCATGCCGCGCGCTCCTTGGCTGTCGGGCGTTCCTCACATGCGCGTGGCGTGAGAGCCCCGTCGCTGACCGCGGCATAATAGGGGCCTCGGCGGCGGGCGCAACCGGGGCGAGGCGCAAAACAAAACTACGCGGCGGGTGGTGGCGCCTTCGCGCCACAAGAAAGGCCCGCGCGAGGGCGGGCCTTAGAGAACCTTGGAAAAGACGGCCTGAGCCGGACTTACAGTGCCCGGAATTTGGCTGACGATGCCGGGGCGGTCGGGGTGAGGAACGTCACGAGGCGGCCGTCCGACGTAGAGAGGTCGCGGCAGGTCACGGCGATGTGGCGGGTGGGTGCATTGGCTCCCGAGGTTACGGGCTGGCCGGGCGTGGGCTCGACATCGGCCACGGCGATTACCTGAAGCACGCGCTCCGATTTGCCGCTGGAAATGGTGATGCGGTCGCCGACCGACAGGCCTCCGGTTAGCGGGACCGACCATGCTGCCGGTTCCAGGGCCGCACCTTGCGCATCATGCTGGATTTCGTGGCGCCGCTTTTCGCTGAGCCAGTAGGCTTCGCTGCCGGATACGAGCGGACCGGCGGTGGTCAAGGCCGCAGTCTGCTGAGGAGATGCGGCAAGAGCCTGCGTGAAGTGCCGCGCAACGACGGCCTCCGTATTGGCGGTCGCGACCCCGAGACCGACACAGGCCAGAAGCCCGAGAACGGCGGTGGTGCGTACGGCTGGCGTCCAGGCGAGAGCGAAGCGGCGGAGCGTCATGATTGCAGCCCTTTGGCGGTCTCTAACTCACGAAAACCGATAACGCTTATAACGTGGACCTGGTTCGGGGGCGAGCCCCGTGGCAGGGGAAATCCCGCTTTGGTTGAAACTATTACGAATGCCCGGGATCGCTGGATCTCCGGCCCTGGCGGCCGGCCGCCTTGCGGGGCGGGGCATAAGCCCGGCGGAGGTGGCGAAAAAAGGCCAGATTGAACACGGCCATGGCCGCAAAAGCGCCAGCCAGCAGGATCGCAGAGGCGTTTTTATCCATATTGGCGCCAATCGTCGTCCCATCGGCGGCCACGGCGATGCCGATGTGCCAGCCCGTCAAACCGACCATCAGGACGAACACAGCCAAACCCGCCACGAGATCGGGCAAGTGCCTGCGGTAAATCCGAGAACTCTTGAAGCGCGTCATGCGACACTCCTTTCCGGCGAATCCCTCGCCAGCGTGATCCGATGTCATGACAACCCTGTGCTGTGGCGGGGTTTTGCCCGGAATGTGGCGATCGCAAGCTATTCCGTTACAGTGAAAATTTTGTACTTTCGGCGTGCCCGATCTGACACGAAGCGGTTTCAGGCGCGTTCGCGGGCCTAGCTCGGCCAAAAGACGCTCTATGGCGGCCATAGCGCATATTGAACTTCGGGCACGCGAGGCGTAGCGTCCGCGCCGCTTCGCGTCCCCTCACGTTCAACCGAGAAACGAAAGATCGTCGAAATGGGCTTTTTTGCCGACAGCCTGAACCGTATTCAACCGTCCGCGACCATCGCCGTGTCGATGAAGGCGCGCCAACTCAAGGCCCAGGGCCGGGACATCATTTCGCTTTCGGCTGGCGAGCCCGATTTCGACACGCCGGAGAACATCAAGCTCGCGGCGATCAAGGCGCTCAAAGACGGCCGGACGAAGTACACCGACGTAGACGGCATCCCTGAGCTCAAGGCTGCGATCGTCGCGAAGTTCAAGCGCGACAACAACCTGGATTATACGGCGGCGCAAGTCTCGGTCGGCACCGGCGGCAAGCAGGTGCTCTACAACGCGCTGCTCGCGACCCTCAATCCTGGCGACGAGGTGGTGATTCCGGCGCCGTGCTGGGTGTCGTATGCCGATATCGTGCAACTCGGCGGCGGCAAGCCGGTGTTCGCTCAAACCCGTATCGAGGACGGCTATCGTCTCAAGGCCGAAGCACTCGACCGGGCGATCACGCCGCAGACCAAGTGGCTGATCCTCAACTCGCCGTCGAACCCGACGGGAGCGGCCTATTCGGAAGCCGATCTCAAGGCGCTGACCGATGTGCTCATGCTGCCGAAGAACCGGCATGTCTGGGTGCTCACCGACGATATGTACGAGCACCTTATCTATGACGGCCTCAAGTTCTTCACGCCGGCGCAAGTGGAGCCCGGCCTCTATGATCGCACGTTGACGATGAACGGTCTTTCGAAGGCCTACTGCATGACGGGCTGGCGGCTCGGCTATGCGGCGGGTCCCGAGCCGTTAATCAAGGCGATGGGTAAGCTGCAGTCGCAGTCGACCTCGAACCCGACGTCGATCACGCAGTGGGCCGGCGTTGAGGCGCTCAACGGCCCGCAGGATTTCATCGCCGAGCACAACAAGGTGTTCGTCGGTCGGCGCGATCTCGTGGTGGGCATGCTCAATCAGGCGAAGGGACTGATTTGCCCGAAGCCCGAAGGCGCATTCTACGTCTATCCGAGCTGCGCCGGTGCGATCGGCAAGACGACGGCCAAGGGCGTCACGATCAAAACGGACGAGGATTTCGTCACCGCGCTGCTCGAGGAAGAGGGCGTGGCGGTGGTGCACGGCGCGGCGTTCGAAGGATCGCCCGCTTTCCGCATCTCGTATGCGACTTCGACCGAGGCGCTGACGGAAGCCTGCACGCGTATCCAGCGTTTCTGCGGAAACCTGAAGTAAGCGGTCACACGCACTCTCTCCCCGTCGGTCTCGATGGGGAGAGAGATCAAAGCGTGAGGCGGCCGCCTGCGGCGAGAATACCGCCGAGCACGATGACGGCGGCGGCGATCAAGCAGACGAATGCGCGCAAGATGGGGTGGGAGACGATCTCGGCCTTGAGCGCGTCTGCGTAAGGCTCATCCGGTTTTTTGCCGGTGATCATGGCCCGGATCAGAGGCTCCTTCTTTGCGAGCGCGTAGCCGACGTTGACGGCGACGTGAAGTGCGATCAGCGGCAGCAGAACAAAGTTGAAGACGAGCGCGTGCAAACGTGCGGCCCGGGCATTTTGGCTTTCTTCGACCAATCGATAGAGCGGTCCGCCAACTAGGTCGTTATCGTCGGTCGCAAACAGGCCGAAGCTGGCGATGGTGGCGACTGTTGCGAGCAGTGCGACGACCATCAGACCGCCGAGCGGGTTGTGGCCGAGGTAACGGGCCGCTCGGCCTTTCAGCAGCGAAGCGGCATATGCTGCAATCATGCCGGGTGCCCGCAGAAACTGGTTGAACCGCGCGGTGGACGACCCGACGAAACCCCACAGCAATCGCCAGACGATCAAGGTCAGGATGGCGAGGCCGTTGGCGCGATGCCAAACCAGGGTTTCGTCGCCGATTTTCTCGGCAAACTCGTAGCTGAACCAGGCCGACGCGATCAGAGCGAGCAGTGTCCAGTGGAACAGGCGCGTCGGCAGGTCCCAGGCGCGTACGTTAGGCATCGGCGTCGCTCGTGCAGCCTCAGGATTTCGGTTTACGGAATTCCTTGTGGCATCCGCTGCAATTCCCCATCAGCGTTTTCCAGGCGTCGGGGAAGGTGTCCTCATCCTTGATGGCGGCTTCTGCGGTGAGCGCGGCCTCGCCGAGCTTCTTGAAGCGCGCTTCGAAGTCAGCCTTCTTGTCCCAGATGACGGGGAGCGCCTCGGTGTCGTCGCCGGTCTTGGCGTCGTCGGGGAACAAGGTCGGGAGAATGGGCGCCTTCTCTTTGATCACGCCGATTGCCGCTTGAACCTTGGCGAGATCGAAGTCCTCTTCACCCTTGTACATGGCGCTGACGGGCTTCACCGCTTTGCCCATCGCCTTGAAGTGCTCCTTGCGGTCCTTGATCACGGTGGTGTTCTGGGCGGCTACGGCGGTGGCCCCGAGGGCGAACGCAGCGATGACGACAAGGGCTCGGTGCATCGGCAAGATCTCCTCGCGGTTGATTAGGACGAGAACCAAACGGTTTGCTCGCATCCATTCCGTCGAAAAAAGCTTGCATCGCGCTCGATGGGTGTCAACCGAGCTGGGCGGCCGGCATTGGCATCGGCCGAATGCGAAAGTGCCTCCACGGGGGAACGTGGAGGCACCTTTTTGCAGGGTGGTGATTGTTTGCAGCGAACTCAGCGTTAGCTGTCTCGCTTAGCGGCTCGGAAGCAGGGCACGGGGGGCGTGAGCCCGAATCTCGGAGAATGACAGCATGTGCGTGACCCAGTGCTCGAAACGAGCGAACGGTAACGACATCCTCTTAGCTGCGCTGGCAGCGGACGCGTGACCATTGCGCAGAGCGACTTCCGGCTGGAGCAGCGTCCAATCGGTCAAGTCTTCCTCTCGCGAGGCCATGGCATAGCCTGCAGCGTCGGCAGCTTTCACCAGTGATCTATTCAGTGTTTCTCTACTCATTTGAGGCACATCCTTCCTTGAAGGGTAAGCGTCGCACGAGGCCGTTTGGTTCCACCAAACCTTGGTCCCGTTTCCTCTTCGCCTAGCCTTTGCCTCTCCCGGGCATTTTTTATTGGCCTGCTTCAACGTATCGAACCGTTCACCTACAGCACTTACGCGCCTAAGCTGACACTTTCATGATGCGGCCAGCACTCCGTTTATTCAAGTAATTTTTGGAAACATTCTTCACGGAATTGCATAACGCATCTGCGAATACTTATTGCGACGCAATAACTTGCTACTCCGGCGTGTTCCCAACCCTCACGACTCATCGCCTTGAGTTTGACGACCAATGATTAGAGCAAGATTAAGCAGGAACCCTCTTGCGTCTTTCTCTATGCAGCGCGACCATCAGCTTGTCGCGCTCCTTCGAGAGGCGCGGGGGTTGCGCGACGTGCGCATCCCTCTGCGCCTCGTAGCGCTCAACCCGGAAACAATCCGGGAAGCGGGAAGGAGGACACCATGGGGCAATCCGACGGCCCAAGAGGCACCACAGGCTCGGGTGCAGGCTCAGGACAATCATCCGGCCGCAGCACCCGCTGCATCGCACTGATCGGCCCTTTTCTCTCCGGTAAGACCACCTTGCTCGAAGCCATTCTCGCCCGCACGGGTGGTGTTTTGCGTGCGGGGTCGGTCGCAGAAAAGACATCGGTGGGCGATGCCTCTCCCGAGGCGCGTGCCCACGATATGAGTGTTGCTCTCAATATTGCGGACGTGAACTTTCTCGAAGACACCTTCACTTTCATCGACTGTCCGGGGTCCATCGAATTCCAATACGAGGGCGCGGCGGCGTTGACCGCCTGCGATGCGGCTGTGGTTGTCTCGGAGCCGGATCCGAAGCGGGTGCCCTCGCTGCAAGTGATCCTGAAACAGCTCGAAGACCGCGGCATCCCCCACCTGCTGTTCCTGAACAAGATCGATACCTGCAAGACGCCGATCCGCGACATCATCCCGGCGTTGCAGCCGGCTTCCTCCAAACCGCTGGTGCTGCGGCAGATCCCGATCTGGGAGAACGGCGCGGCGACCGGCTTCATCGATCTTGCGCTGGAGCGCGCGTTCCTGTTTCGCAAGAACGCGCCATCCGAGATGGTCGAGATCAAGGCGTCCGACATCGAGCAGGAAAAGGAAGCGCGCTTCCACATGCTCGAACAGCTTGCGGACTATGACGATGCGCTGATGGAGAAGCTGCTTTCCGATCTGCCGCCCGAAAAGGATCTCGTGTTCGGCGATCTCTCGCGTGAATTCGAGGATGGGCTGATCTGTCCGGTTCTGCTCGGAAGCGCGGAGAACGGCAATGGCATCCTGCGTCTCCTGAAGGCGATCCGTCACGAGGTGCCGTTCGTCTCGACGACGGCCAAGCGGCTCAAGATCGAGAACGCCAAGAGTGCGGCCTACGTCATGAAGACGCTTTACACGGGGCATGGCGGCAAGCTTTCGATCGCACGCGTGCTGACCGGAGATTTGCCGGATGGTGCGACGGTGTCCGGTGGGGAGGCCGTCGAGGAGCGCATCGCGGGGCTGTTCTCGCTCAAGGGCGAGGATACCCAGAAACGCACGCTCGCACATGCTGGCGATACGGTCGCGCTGGGCCGGCTCGATCACGTGCGGACGGGCGATACGCTCACAGCGGAAAAGTCCGGCATCGTTCAGATCGCGGGGGCCGAAGTTCCGGAGCCGGTGCTGGCTTCCGGCATCGGCCTCAAGGATCGCAAGGATGAGGTGAAACTGTCGTCGGCGCTGGCGAAGCTGATCGAGGAGGATCCTTCGTTGGTGCTCGAGCACAACGGAGAAACGCATCAGGTTCTGCTCAAGGGGCAGGGCGAGATGCATCTCAGGGTGGCGTTCGAGCGGCTGCAGCGCAAATACGGGGTCGTGGTCGAGCGGCAGAAGCGGCAGGTGCCGTATAAAGAGACGATCCGAAAATCGACGGAGATCCGCGGTCGGCACAAAAAGCAGTCCGGTGGGCATGGGCAGTTCGGCGATGTGGTGTTGTCGATCTCGCCGCAGCCGCGCGGGACGGGCTTTACCTTCAACGAGACCATCACCGGCGGCGTCGTTCCGCGTCAGTTCATTCCGTCGGTCGAAATCGGCGTGTCGGATTACATGAAAACCGGACCGCTCGGTTTTCCGGTGGTGGATGTGTCGGTGACGCTGACGGACGGCTCGTTTCATACCGTCGACAGCTCGGACATGGCGTTCCGGCAGGCGGGGCGCCTCGCAATGAGTGAAGGGATGCCCAAGTGCCAGCCGGTACTGCTGGAGCCGATCATGGCCGTCGATATAGCGGTTCCTTCGGAGGCAACCGCGCGCGTCAACGGCATGATCTCGCAACGGCGCGGGCAAATCCTGGGCTTCGATACGCGCGCCGGGTGGCCGGGATGGGATGTCGTCTCGGCCCACATCCCGGAAGCCGATATCGGAGATCTGATCGTGGAGCTTCGCTCGGCGACCTCCGGGGTTGGAACCTACAAGGCGAAGTTCCATCATCTCGCCGAGTTGACCGGACGGCTGGCCGATCAGGTGCTCGTCAGTCATCGGGATGCGGCTGAATAGCGAGCGCGATCGAGGAAAAAAGAAAAGGCGCAAGGCGTGTGTCCACGCCTTGCGCCTTCGGTTTGTTATTCCGTCTTAGCGACGGTCGTCAAAACGATCGCGGCGGTCATCGCGCCGATCGTCACGTCTGTCACGACGGTCGTCCCGGCGATCATCGCGTCTGAATTGCGCGCGATCCCACCGCTCGGACGGCGGCTTCATTCCGGCGTAGGGTTGATAACCCTGGCGCCACCAGCCGGCCTTGCGCGGACCCGGGGGCGGGGCGTGCCAGTGCGGGCGCTGCCGCGGCTTGTAGGCGTACCAACGATTGCGATCATTGTACCAAGGCCGCCCGACATAGAAGCGTCCCCAGTAGTCGTTGGCGACGAAGCGGATGGCGGGGACGCGGATAGCAGCGATGCCGATATCGGGTAGCGGCCTGTATTCGCCGCGATAGTCGAACGCGAGATACTCGCTGATGACCCAGCCGCGGCTACCGCCCCAGACGACGTCGCACCAGGACTCATCGTTGAGGCAGCCCTTGATCTCGATCAGCGAGCCTTCGGGTATCAAATCAACTCTTGGAAAATCGATATCGGGACCTGCACGCATGTTCACGTTGGCCGTGGAGTAACCAGGGGCAGCGTGAGCTGCGGCAGCTCCCAAAATGGTGGTGCCGAGAATGGCGGCGATCAATTTAAGTTTTTTCATCCAGAACCTCAGTGCAGTTGGTGCGCCTTTGGGAGGTACAGCACCTTGCCCAACAGATGCACAACGCACCAATGCGCGAAAACCGTCGCTGGTTCGAATTACAAATGCTGCAATGTTTGTGGCTCAAACCGGACCCTTTTGCCACAAAGACGGCCACAATCGCGGCCGCCTTCATGGGGACCGGGTCAATGCTCCTTGTGGTGGTGCTTCTTCCAATGCTCGAGCGGGATTTCTAGCCCCACCTCGGGCGCGCGATAACCGTCGCGCCACCAGCCGGCGATGCGGACGCCCGGAGGAGGCGCGCGCCATCCCGCGCGTGGACGAGGCGCGAAGGCGATCCACTTTTCGCGGTCGGCGTACCACGGCCGGCCGACGTAATAGTGGGCCCAGTAGTCCCGCGCGGCGAAGGTCACGGCCGGAATTTTATAGGTCTCGATGCCGACATCCGGTAGCGCAACGTAGTCGCCGTTTCGTTCGAAGGCGATGTACTCCGAAAACATCCAGCCCCGGTTGGGGCCGACGATCACGTCGCACCAAGACTCGTCCTTGAGACAGCCGGCAACCTCGATCGGGGTTCCGTCTGCGACGACTTCGACGCTTGGAAAGTCGAGATCGGGGCCGGTTCTAAGATTGACGTTGGCGGTCGAATAGCCGGGCGCGGCGTTGGCCGCGGCGATGCCAAGCCACGTCATGCCGATCGCGGCAGCGATTACTTTCAGCTTGCTCATTGGTTCACCTCATCGCGCCGCTTCAAAGGGCGCAATGAGGGAGATGAGACGTTGCTCTTTCTCGTGCCAGGGCTGCCGCAGCTTAAATAACCGTATGGTCAGGGCGTGGGAGCGGGCAGGAATCTCAACGCGACACCGTTGATGCAGTAGCGCTTGCCGGTCGGGGCGGGACCGTCGTCGAAGACGTGACCCAGATGCCCGCCGCAACGGCGGCAGTGGACCTCGGTGCGCACGGAGATGAGCTTGCGGTCGCTGGATGTGCCGAGGGCATTTTCGAGCGGCGCGTAAAAGCTCGGCCAGCCGGTGCCGGAATTGTACTTCGTGGCTGAAGAAAAAAGCGCCTGACCGCAACCGGCGCAGCGGTACTCGCCGGCGAGATAGGTTTTGTCGAGCGGACTGGAGCTCGGACGTTCGGTGCCATGATCGCGCAACACGTCGTACTGCTCTGGCGTGAGCTCGCCCCGCCATTCCGCATCCGTCTTCTTGATCTCGAAGCCCTGTGCGGCGGTATCGGCCAGGCCACGGCGCGCGGCGATGGACGAGAGTGCGAGCCCGATTGTCGAGAACGCGAGGTTTCTTCTATTCAACATGACGCCCTTGCGCCCGATATCGAGCGCTGCCCTTGGTATTGCGTTTCCATCCGGCGGCGGTTTGCTCCGTCCGCTTCTCTTTGCTCTCTTATGTTTTTTGATGCCTCAGCTTCGGGAGAGCACCGAAGCTAAGTGCGAGACTTCCACTATGGCAGGGTTCAGGTCGCGAAGGGAACAGGGTTCGTGATGACGATTTCTTCGGGCGTCAACCGGCAGGCGTAGGCGATGGCCTCGACGCCCGCTTCGCGTGCGCGAGCGAAGGCTTCGGCGTAGCGTGGGTCGATATCGCTTGCGAGCGCGAAGTGCGCGGCGTCGTCGCGCTGGATCAAATACAGCATGACGGCACGGTGTCCGGCGGCGACCATCGCGCTCAATTCGGCGAGGTGCTTGGCGCCGCGCTCGGTGACGGAATCTGGAAATTCCGCGAGGCCCGTCCGTCGCGACAGATGGACGTTCTTGATTTCGACGTAGGCCATCCCCTTGGCCGGGTCTTCGAGCAGGATGTCGATGCGGCTCGAAACCCCGTACTTCACCTCGCGGCGGAGGCTCGCGTAGCCGGCGACCTCGGTGATGTGTCCCGCGGCGATGGCTTCCGAGACGAGGCGGTTGGGATGATTGGTGTTGATGCCGACGAGCACCGGACCCTGGCCGAGGTCGGCTTCCACCATCTCCCAGGTGTGCGGATACTTGCGGGTGGGACTTGCGCTTTCCGACAGCCAAACCACGGCGCCGGGCGTTGCGAGGCCCATCATGGAGCCTGTGTTCGGGCAAGTCGCGGTGACCGCTTCTCCGCTGTCGAGGAGGACATCGGCGAGGAAACGCTTGTAGCGTTTGACGAGGCGGCCGCGCAGGAGAGGGGTTGGGAATTTCATGGCGTGGCAGCTTTAGGGAGGTTGGTCGCCGCTCGCAAGTCAAACTGGCGCGGGGTGGCCGGCTCGCTGCTATGATGGGGCGGCAAACGACAATCACGATGAACAGGGAGCGGGCCTTGAGCGGCAGCGACATCATTACCGCCGCGGTGCTTGTGATCGGCGACGAGATCCTCTCGGGCCGGACCAAGGACCAGAACATCGGCACGATTGCGGGGCACCTGACGGACATCGGCATCGCGCTGCGGGAAGTGCGCGTGGTCGGCGACGTGGAGGCCGACATCGTGGCGGCGGTCAACGCGCTGCGGGTCCGCTACACCTATTTGTTCACGACGGGCGGCATCGGTCCGACCCACGACGACATCACGGCCGACAGCATCGGCGCGGCGTTCGGCGTGCCGGTGGAGGTGGACGAGAGGGCAGTCGCATTGATGAAGCCGGCTTACGAAGCGCGCGGCATTGCGCTGACCCTGGCGCGGCTCCGCATGGCGCGCGTTCCGGCGGGCGCCGAGTTGATCGTGAATAGCGTTTCGGCGGCTCCGGGGTTCAAAATCGACAACGTGATGGTGCTCGCGGGGGTGCCGGACATCATGAAGGCGATGCTTTTTGCTGCGACACAGCAACTCAGGACCGGGCCGCGCGTGAACTCGGTTTCGATCGTCGTCCGCCGGCCCGAGGGCGAAATCGCCGACCTGTTCGCGGCCCACCAGAAGCGCTACCCGGACGTGACGATGGGGAGCTATCCTACTTTTTCGGAAGGTAATTATCGGACTGAGCTGGTACTGCGCTGCTCCGATTCCGAGCGCCTCGAGGAGGCGCGTGCAGGCCTTTCGCGGCTACTCGCCGAGCGCGAGCTGCTCTAGCGAGCTGCTTAACCAATCAGCGTCCAAAATTAACTATGCGGCGACTTTGCCGCTCGCTTGCCATTGTTGCAGCTGCTCTGTTCGCGCCGCGGGAGAGTTAACGGCGGGGGGGATGCCCGTCTTTCGCTTCTCCCGAATAGCAACAGCAACGGAGCGAATGAATGCGAACCCTTCTGAGCAAATCTTCGACGTGGGGTGCTCAAAGGGCCAAGCGAGTGGGTTTCAGATCTCTGACACCGGCCATTAGCGCCGGACTTCTCACCGCCGGCCTCTTCACCCTTGGCTTTCCCGGAAACCAGGCCGAAGCCAAGACACCCGGCAAGTCCTACTGTTTCTATGGCAAATGCCATCGCGTGAAGACGATCGCCGAGACCGAAGCGTTGATCGGCAAGGACGAGGTACTTTCCGCCTCTCACTATGATTCCTGCAAGCGCGACCGCTACAACCCGTGCGGCCTGACGTCGTCGGGGGAAGTGTTCGATTCCGAATCTCCCAACAATGCCGCGAGCCCGATCTATCCGGACGGCACGACGCTTCTGGTCTGGGCACCGGCGACGCGCTCGTCGCTCGTGATTCGCGTGAACAACGCGGGTCCCTACTGGGGTGACCGCAAGCTCGACGTTTCGCGCAAGGCCGCCGAGGTCCTCGGATTTGCCGGGCAAGGCGTTGCCAAGCTGATGGTACGCGTGATCGATGCGCCCACCGCCGCAGAGGCGACCTACAAGCGGAACCGCAAGTACGATCCGGTGCCCGGCTACATCGGTCAGTTCGCGAGCCTCGACGAGGCGCAGAACGGGGCGGCAACCGCCTATATGATGGCTGGTCTCACGTCGCCGTTCCCGGCGGATGCGGTGCTCGGCGCCGGAAATCCGACCCAGGTGGCGGGTTCCAACGGTACGCAGAGCGGTATTGCGCCTGAGGCGCCCGTGGTGCTCGCCGCTGCTACGGCTCGTCCGGCCGAGTTGACGGCTACCGTCGCGTCTCCGGTCGCGGCCAAGCCGGTTCAGGTCGCAGCCGTGGTGCTCGCGAAGGACGAGACGCAGGATGCGCCGAAGCCTCAGCAGAGCGCTCCGGTCAAGGTTGCGGCGGCGGAAACGGTTCGCGCGCGCAGCCGTGCCGAACGGACGGCGCCTGCCAATTCACGCTCCTACCGGCAGGCCGCCCGCAAGACGCGGGACAAGGCTCATAGCGCACCGGTGGCCGTTGCGGCTGTCGCTGATCGCGAGCCCATGGGCAAGAAGCGTATTGTGACCCAGGACGGCACCAACGACATGTCGGTTTTCGCGCGCCAGACGCACGCGGGAATCGACCGGATCGCATCAGCGGAGCCGATGCGCCGGCGCGAATACTAAGCCTTGCGCGTCCGGTGAGTCGCGGTAACGACGGCTGATCGCCGCCCGTGATCCACTAGAGCGTGATTGCTTTTCTTCGAATCGCAATCGCGCTCTAGGTTCTTGATGAAACCGATGATTCACGCTTCGGACTGATAAGGTCCGAAGCGATCATGGTCTGGAATAGAAGAGGGCCTCTCCGGCATTTCCGGAGCGGCCCTTTTCTTTCGTGCTTTTCGTGATGTCTCGATCAGACAACCGCGCCGGTCGTCGCAGCGTGGGACGCCGCCGGCTTGCTGCGCTGCGGATGGTCGTAAAGCTCATAGTGGGTTTCGAGCGTGTCGAGGAACATGGCGACGAGATCGAGCAACGCGCCGAGGTTCATGCGGCCAGCGACCAGAAACTGCTCGGTTACGGTCAGGCTTGCGGCCTCCAGCGGGGCGGCCGCGTCCTCGGCGAGAAGCCCGCGCGAACGCAAGTAAGCCGTGATGCCGTCGCCGGTGTCGAAAGCAACTGCGGTTTCGTCGGTCAGCTCGTTGGCCGCCTCGGCGACAGGGGCGGTCCCGCTCGTGTAGAGGCGCGAGACGAGCTTGAACTCGCTCTCGGTCTTGACCAACTCCTGCGCGGTTTCGCGCGATTTCAGAATGCGGGCGAGAAGCACCATTTCGAGCGAACGGGCGGAGTCGACGGCTTCGCGCTCGTCGCGGCGCTGCTGCGTCAGCCCATCAGCCGAGCGCGCGTCTCCCGCGTTCCAGCTCAGCGTGGATTTCAGAAGGTCCTCGCCTGCGGCAAGGGCGGAATCGAGGTGATCGGCAAGGAGATAGACGAGGGCGGGGGCCGCGAGGCCGGCGGACGACATGCAGAAACTCCGTATCGCTTACGGCGGCCTTCGCTTCGTTGAAGCTTCGGTTTGCCGGTATCGTGTTGCGATGCCCAGGAAGAGCGGCTGCTTCAGCCGATCCAGAGACATCCGGTCAGGTTGGCCTTTCGGGCCCGTGTTCAACGCGATACTTGCGATACGCAACGCAGTCGTAGGCTGTGGTTCGATACAAGGACCACGGGTTGGCGCGTAGCACCCATTCCGTAGTTGAATTCACAGACTTGCTAGACCGCCTCCGATAATGCCGTGATTCGGGGGCGGTTACTCAAAGTGTTAAGATTTCCCTTAGATCAATCGTCGTGAGGCTGATCTCGATCAGGGTTTCGGCAGCAGCGAAAGGAGCGTCACCAAGGTGCGGTGCATGTCCGGCTCGCTGCTCGCGAGATACTGACCGAGGGTGGAGGTTTCCGCCGCGTGCCACCGGGCCTCGTGCGAGGAATGGCGCGCGATGGCGAGAAGACTTGCCAGCAGCGCGTCGTCCGAGAACTGGCGCTTGATGGCGAGACGTTGGCGGATGCGGGGGGAGAGACGGGTGAGTGTGTGGATGAGGATGGTCTCGTCCGACTGCTCGTGAGGGATTGGGGCGCGCTTCTTTCCTGCGTCTCTGCCGGACGTGATCCGTGCGAGCTTCGGAATGTAGCTGCTCACGCTCTCCCTCGTTCGTTTCTCGCCTTTGTGCTGCTGTGGCTTCTCCTTCGAAGTCTACACTAAGAACAATCGTGTGCGTTGCGTTTCAGCAAACCGGTTACCGAAGACGGCTCGACCGAGTGCTGCTCGGGTGACCTCGGGAGGGGCTTGGAACCGGCCGTCTCCCTTGGCGTCTTGCCCACGCCGTTGGTCATATTGCGGTTTTTCGAATGGATGTCTGTTGCACGCTTGCCCGATCCACATCTCCAGCGTGCTGCGGGGTGTGAATTATGTGGGGAAGCGCGGTGAGGCAGGAATAGGCGCGCCGTCGTTCCCTCGGCCACGGACAAAACGTCCGTCTGTTGGCGTGTGGTGGAACGGAGTCTTATTCGTGTCATCCTAGGCCTTGTGCCTAGGATCCATCGTTGTTTGACATTGAGGCTATGGCGTTCGAGTGCGGAGTTACTTTGTCTACATCGTTGCAAGTAAGCCGTATGGAACGCTCTACATCGGCGTCACCAATGATGTCGTGCGACGGGCGGTGGAGCACAGAGATGGGCTCGTTCCGGGCTTCACGAAGAAACATTCGGTGAAAACGCTTGTGCACTATGAGGTCTTCAGCGACATCGCCGTTGCGATCCAGCGGGAGAAGTCTCTCAAACGATGGCCACGGGATTGGAAGATCAATCTCATCGAACGGGAGAATCCGCGCTGGGAGGATCTTCTGCCTGGTTTGATGAACGAATGACTTGGAGCTGTGCGCTGCATGGTGACATGGATCCTAGGCACAAGGCCTAGGATGACAGTGCGCGGAGAGGGCGTGTTCGAACTCCAGCTTTTGCCGTGTGGTGCCGTCGTCTTTGCTACTTGGTTTTCATCCGTTGATGTACTTTTCTTGCGCCGACAGGCGTGATCTGGCCGAGTGTCAGCCCTGCCGGAGCCATTGGGCGAAGGGTGCGAGGGGGGCGCGCGGGGAGGGCGAAGCCCGCATGATCGCGATCTCGGCTTCATCGCGGCTCGCGTAGAAACCCACGGGATCGTATCCGATCTTGTCTCCGCTCACCGTTGCGAGGCGGGCGACGCACCACGTGCCGTTGGGTAGTTCCAGAAGCTCGAAGGGGTCTGCGTGCATCAAAAGCATTCCTCTCAGCTTTGTGTTGTCGACTTCGTTCCGCTCCCCGTGACGCGACGCCGTTTCTTGTTGTCGAACTCGCTGACGAAAAAGGGTGGGCAAACGAAAAAGGGCGGGACCTTTCGGACCCGCCCTGGAACTTCTTAGCTGCAACCGCTCGTCGAGCCGCAGGTGTCGCACTTCAGGCAGGTCCCGTTTCGGACCATCGTGAAGTTCTGACACTCGGAGCACGAGACACCCTCGTAGCCGCGCAGGCGCGCTTCGGCGACGCGATCGGTCGATCGGCTCTTGGTGGCCACCACCTGCGTTTCCGAAACCGTCGTGCGGCGGAACATGACCTCCGTCTCGGCCTTGAGGGCGGTTGCGCCCTCGCTGGCGTAGAGCGCGGTTGCTCCTTCCGAGACCGGATAGGCGGCCGTCAGGTCGCGCCGCAGCGACGACAGGCTGTGCGAAGGATCGCTGTCGGCGTGATGGCGGCCACCGGAAGCAAGCCGCAGGTTGCCGCGCATGAAGCCCTTCGACACCACCTTCGTTACGCTCTCCGGCAGATCGAGATCGAGCTGCTCATCGGTTTCCTCGTCGGACGAGCCGAGGCCCGTCTCGCCGACGATCTCGCGCGGATCGACGTGGGCGAGGTCGTTGCGGCCGAGATAGGAGACAGCAAGCTCGCGGAAGATATAGTCGAGGATCGAGGTCGCGTTCTTGATGGTCTCGTTGCCCTGCACGAGGCCCGCCGGTTCGAAGCGCGTGAAGGTGAATGCCTCCACGTATTCTTCCAGCGGCACGCCGTACTGAAGGCCGAGCGAGATGGCGATGGCGAAGTTGTTCATCAACGAGCGGAAAGCGGCGCCTTCCTTGTGCATGTCGATGAAGATCTCGCCGAGCGCGCCGTCGTCGTACTCGCCGGTGCGCAGGTACACCTTGTGGCCGCCAACGGAGGCCTTCTGGGTGTAACCTTTGCGGCGGCCCGGCATCTTGGCGCGCTCACGGATGTCGCTGCGCTCGGAGGCGATTTTCAGCTCGCGCTCGAGTTCGGAAACGCGGGTTGCGAGCTTCTCAGCCGCCGCCAGGATGCGCTGCACCTGCGGCTTGTCGGCCGTCATCTGCTCGGCGGCTTCGTCCTGGTCGTCGATGTCGTCACCCAGGACCTGCGCGTTCAGCGGCTGCGAGAGCTTGGAGCCGTCGCGGTAGAGCGCGTTCGCCTTGAGGGCCAGGCGCCACGAGAGCTTGTAGCTTTCCTTGCAGTCGTCGACCGTCGCCTCGTTCGGCATGTTGATGGTCTTGGAGATCGCACCCGAGATGAAGGGCTGCGCCGCCGCCATCATGTAGATGTGGCTGTCGACCGAGAGGTAACGCTTGCCCTTGCGGCCGCACGGAGAGGCGCAATCGAACACCGAAAGGTGCTCGGCCTTCATGTGGGGCGCGCCTTCGAGCGTCATGGCTCCGCAGACGTGCTCGTTGGCCGCTTCGATATCCTTCTTCGAGAAGCCGAGGTGAGCGAGCAGATCGAAGCCTGCTTCGTCGAGCTTCTCGGCCGGAACCTTCAATGTGCCGGTCAGGAAGTCGTCGCCGAGCGTCCAGCGGTTGAAGACGAACTTGATGTCGAATGCGGTGCCGAGGCCCGCTTCGATCTTCTGGATCGCTTCAGGCGTGAAGCCGCGTGCGGCGAGCGAGCCGTGGTTGACGGCCGGTGCCTGAGCGAGCGTGCCGTGACCGACGGCATAGGCCGTGATTTCGGCGATCTCGCTCTCGCGATAGCCGAGGGTGCGGAGCGCTTCCGGAACCGCGCGGTTGATGATCTTGAAGTAGCCGCCGCCGGCCAGCTTCTTGAACTTCACCAGGGCGAAGTCCGGCTCGATGCCCGTGGTATCGCAGTCCATGACGAGGCCGATCGTGCCGGTCGGCGCGATGACGGTCGACTGGGCGTTGCGATAGCCGTGACGCTGGCCGAGCTGAAGCGCCTGATCCCAGGCGTTCTGGGCGGCAGCGATCAGACGTTCGTCGGGGCAGTTTGCGGCATCGAGCGGAACCGGGTCGATCGAGAGCTTCTCATAGCCTTCGCTGTGGCCGTAGGCAGCGCGACGATGGTTGCGGATGACGCGCAGCATGTCGGCGCGGTTCGGCTCGTAGCCCGGGAACGGTCCGAGCTCGCCCGCCATCTCCGCCGAGGTGGCGTAGGAGACGCCGGTCATCAGAGCCGAGATGGCGCCGCACAGTGCGCGGCCCTTCGCCGAGTCGTAAGAGATGCCGGAGGCCATCAGCAAGCCGCCGATGTTGGCGAAGCCGAGGCCGAGGGTGCGGTAGCGATAGGAAAGCTCAGCGATCTGGCGCGATGGGAACTGAGCCATCAGCACCGAGATTTCGAGCACGATGGTCCAGAGACGGCAGGCGTGCTCGTAGGCGTCGGTGTCGAAGCTCTTGTCGGCCCGGCGGAACGTCAGCAGGTTGAGCGACGCGAGGTTGCAGGCCGTGTCGTCGAGGAACATGTATTCCGAGCACGGGTTCGACGCGCGGATCGGTCCCGACTGCGGGCAGGTGTGCCAGTCGTTGATGGTGGTGTGGAACTGGATGCCGGGATCGGCGGACGCCCAGGCGGCGTGGCCGATCTGTTCCCAGAGATCGCGGGCGCTGATGGTCTTGACCGTCTTGCCGTTGAGGCGCGAGGTCAGGTTCCAGGTGCCGTCGTTCTCGACGGCGCGCAGGAAGTCGTCGGTGACGCGCACCGAGTTGTTCGAATTCTGGCCAGAGACGGTGAGGTAGGCCTCGCTGTCCCAGTCAGTGTTATAAGTGTCGAACTCGATCTCCTTGTAGCCCTGGCGCGCGAACTGGATGATGCGCAGCACGTAGTTCATCGGCACGTCGTCGCGACGGGCTTCCTTGATTGCGCGCTTCAGAGCCGGGTTCTTTGCGGCATCGAAGCAAGCGTCGCCGTCGGCGTCGCAGTTGACGCAAGCCTTCATGACGGCCTTCAGGCGCTTCTGGCAGATGCGCGAGCCGGTAACGAGGGCCGCGACCTTCTGCTCTTCACGCACCTTCCAGCCGATGTATTCCTCGATATCCGGATGATCGACGTCGACGACGACCATCTTGGCTGCGCGGCGCGTGGTGCCGCCCGACTTGATGGCGCCGGCTGCGCGATCGCCGATCTTGAGGAAGCTCATGAGGCCGGACGAGCGTCCGCCGCCGGAGAGCTTCTCGTTGACGCCACGCAGGCTCGAGAAGTTGGAGCCGGTGCCGGAGCCATACTTGAACAGGCGCGCTTCACGGACCCAGAGGTCCATGATGCCGTTCTCGTTGACGAGATCGTCGTTGACCGACTGGATGAAGCAGGCGTGCGGCTGGGGATGCTCGTAGGAGGACGCCGAAACCGTCAGCTCGCCGGTCTGGTAGTCGACATAGAAGTGGCCCTGGCCGGGGCCGTCGATGCCATAAGCCCAGTGCAGCCCGGTGTTGAACCACTGCGGGGAGTTGGGCGCGCCCATCTGCTTTGCGAGCATGTAGCGGTGCTCGTCGTAGAATGCGCGGGCGTCGTCCTCGGTCGTGAAGTAGCCGCCCTTCCAGCCCCAGTAGGTCCAGGTGCCGGCGAGGCGATCGAAAACCTGGCGGGCATCGCTTTCACCGCCGAAACGCTCTTTCTCGGGAAGTGCGGAGAGGGCCCGCTCGTCGGCGACGGAGCGCCACAGCCACGAGGGAACCTGGGTTTCCTCGGCCTTCTTCAGGCGGCGCGGCACGCCGGCCTTGCGGAAATACTTTTGAGCGAGAATGTCGGCTGCAACCTGGCTCCAGTCCTCCGGAACCTCGAAGCCTTCGAGCCGGAACACGACGGAGCCGTCGGGGTTCTTGATCTCAGAAGTTGCGCGGCGGAATTCGATCGTCTCGTACGGAGACTTGCCAGCAGTCGTGAAGCGCCGCGTAATCTTCATCTTTTCCTCGTGCAGTTTCGATGTTCGGACGTGCGGCGCAACGAGGTACAGAATGGCGACGCGATTTGTTGCAGTCTGGACACACCTCGTCTGTGGACCGCCAAGGTTTTTGACGTTCCCGGACAGCTCTCGGTGCTGTCGTAGACGCAGGCGCTACTATGTTTGGTGAGCACTTCTGAAGCTCGCCACCAGCTTCCTCAGACTTCCCCCCTCAGGCAGGGCGGCGATGGGTCAAAGCTAGCGTGATTCGACTCGGGGCGAAATAGTGGCGCCCTAGATTTTGTGGGTCGCAGAAGCAACCAACGCTAGATCTAGTGGTGTTGGTAAGTTGGGGGTTTCGCCCAGTGAAACGCCCGTGAAACCGGGCTTGGAGGCGAATGCCTCAAAAATGGGCGTGTGCAAAAGCCCAGTTTCCAGGCATCGCCGAACGCTGATCAAACGATAATCCGATTCCGTGATGGTCGGGTATCGTCGGTCATGTTGTAAATCTGCCGCAAAAGCTGCGTCGGCAACTTGATGGGCGGCCGGCAACAGGAAGCCGGCAGGATGGGGTTGGTGAGACGAAATTGCGGGCGAATGTGCACTGGCGCTCCGGCTGTCGAAGCGTTAATCCGAAGATGAAGCGGTGCGGAGGCGATTTGGTATGGGGATTTTCAGCGAGATCTTCAGCTGGTGGGGCGGAAATACCTGGGGCACGCGATTGACGATTGCCCGGCAAGGCCGGTTCGTCGGCAGCGACTCGTTCGGCAACCGCTACTATGAGCAGCTTAAGGGCGTAGGTCCCGAAGGGCCGCTCGGCCGTTTGCGGCGCTGGGTGACCTATACCAAGCTCGCCGATCCCTCGAAGGTGCCGCCCGAGTGGCACGGCTGGTTGCACTACACTGTCGATGTGCCGCCGACCGAGGAGCGGTATGTCGCGAAGCCGTGGCAAAAGCCGCACGTGCCCAACATGACTGGGACGCCGCAGGCCTATCGGCCGGCGGGATCGATATTGGCGGCCGGGCAGCGGCCCAAGGCGACCGGCGACTACAAACCCTGGCGACCGGAATAGCTGAGGCGCGCCGCGTCGAGCGGCGATAGGCGGCCTTTTCGGCGCCATCGTTGCCGCGCAGAAGGGGTGTCGTTAGGCCGGTCGTGCTTTCCGACACGCTCGCCGGTGTGTGTCCGCTCCAGAGCGGCTCCAAGTTCAAGACCAACGTTGCAGGATTTTCGCGTGTCCATGAGCGGGTTTCGGCCAGACCAGAGCGTGAGCAAGAGCCGGGTCTTCCGTGCGTCGCTGACGGCGATCGCGTTGACGGGGGCTGGGCTGGCAGGCGGCCTGGTGCTTGGGCCGGCGAACGGTCTTGCCGACACCAAGCTCGACAACCGCGTCGCAGTGTTTTCGGCGCTCGACAAGGTGACGGCGACGATCAAGACCCTCGAAGTGCCGATCGGCGAAACGGTTGAATTCGGCGCGCTCAAGGTGACGCCGCGCGTCTGCTATTCGCGTCCGCCGACCGAGCAGCCGAAAACGACCTCGTTCGTGGAGGTCGACGAGGTTCAGCTCGACGGCAATCAGAAGCGAATCTTCACCGGGTGGATGTTCGCGCAAAGCCCCGGGCTCAATGCGGTCGAGCATCCGGTGTTCGACGTTTGGTTGACGGATTGCCAGAAGCCGCGCAACGCCGTCGCGCAGCAGGCGCCCCCTACGGCGGGTGATCCTGATGCCGCCGCGGCGGCCGAAGGCGGATGGTCCACGGAGCCTTCCTACGAGGGCGAAGAGCCTGCCGAGCAGCAGCGCCGCCGCGTAAGGCGCTGACGACATCCGAAGCCTGATCCTGTTGCCTCTCGAAAGGTCGTGGCCTGAAAAGGTCCACGACTAGACTTTCGTCGCTTTCGTCGAAACCAACGGTCCAGGTTTCAAGCTGATAAGATCTGCAGCGATAGCCGTGTGAACTGCGCGTTTGATAATCATCGTGTGTCGATGATGACTCACACGTCGTGTGAAGTGCGCCTGCCGCGCGCCCGAGCGTTGGTTTGGGCTATCGCGAATCTCCATCCTTCGTCATCATTTGTGCAAATGAATTCGCATCGAGCGTGAGGCGATCGGCCTGTTGTTCCTGATGGAACGGCGGTTCGGCGGGCGAGGTATTAGCCTTTCTCGAAACGGCTCGCTCGTATTGGCACTCGGTTTGGCCGTGCTTCAGAGCGGACGTGGTTCGTTCCGGATGCGCGCTGGTCATTGGAGCACCCCATGACGGATACTCGCTCGATCGCTTTCGACGCGACTTTCATGATCCTCTATATCGGCTTTGCCGCGGCGATGGCGGTGCTTTCGCTGGTGCTGCTCGCACTGTTTGCGCTCGATATCGAGTTTGCACCCCACCAAGCCTGGGCCGCCCTGTTCAATCTTGCCGGATGGGCGGTGCTGCCGTTCGCGCCGCGCCTCTACCGTCGCCTGCTGGGGCAACCGTTCTCCTGGCGCGCCAATCGTGCCCTCGGCGGCGACTTCTGAAGGGTTCTTTCTGCTCAGCTGCAGCCTCTGAGCATTCCCGGTCCTGGCGTGGTTTAGGCGGTGGGTGGCTTTGTGGTCGCCGCCAATTCGTCCACGTGAGGGTTCGGACACATCGTCCGTATGCATCCGGTCGAATGGCTCCGAGAGGTCGGATGTTTCGGAGCAGGTTTCTATCCCGCAGCGAGACATGCCGCTAAGCAGTTCTTTACTCTGACGCTTAACTCCGAAAGCTGGGCGCGCGCCGGAAAAGGGCTCGTTCAGCAATTCATGGAAAGGGTAGCTCTTCCGAGGGAGGGGCCGCCCGTGACCACTGCATTTCAGCAGCAAAAGCCGATCGATGCCTTGGCTCGCGCCGAGGCGGATCTGGATCGGTTTTGGTCCAAGCTTCGGTTCGATCCGGCTCTCGAGCAGCGCTACGAGGCCTATTCATCGGAACGGCGAAATCGGACGCTTCGGTTTTGGCTCGTGTTCGGGCTGTTGCTCCGGCTGCTCGGTCTCTCGACCGAACTCGCTATCGGCGGGGACATGACGGCCTACGGTCTCGCATTCCGGGTCGGTCTGCTCGTGCCGGTCGTTCTCGTCTCGCTTTGGTTTCTCTCGCCGCGGTATTCTCCGGCGACCCAAGGCGTCGCGGCGACCGCGGCGCCTTTGCTTTGCGTGGTCGGGATTTGTTTTCTCGGTTCGGTCGCTCCCGCTCAGGATGCGGTTCGTTACTTCTTTCTTGCCGGCGTAAACCTCGTCGCGATCAACCTCGTGATGCCGCTGCGGTTCCAGCACGCTGTCGGCTACACGGTGGTTGCGGTCGCTACCTATCTGTTCATGGCTTTCTCCGGCTACGCGGGTGTCGATCCTTCGCAAGTTGTCGACATCGTGTTCGTCTATTCGGCTGCGTCCGTGGCCAGCTTGATCGTTTCCTATCGCAACGGCATCGTCGATCGCCGCGCGTTTCTCGCGAGTGAGAAAATCAACGCCCAGGCGGCCGCCCTCGCTCATGCCAACGAGGAGCTGCAGCGGCTGCTCGAACTCGATGCGCTGACCGGGGTCTACAATCGCCGCTATCTCGATCAATCGTTGAAAATGCGTGGCGAGGCCGCGACCTCCGATGGTGTGCGCCTCGGCGTAATCATGGTCGATGTCGATCAGTTCAAGATCTACAACGACAGGCTCGGACATCGGGCGGGCGACAACTGCTTGCGTGATGTCGCTCGCGCAATCGTCGCGAACGTGCGTGCGGGCACCGATGTCGTGACCCGATATGGCGGTGAAGAATTCGCAGTGCTCGTTCCCGGGCTTTCGCTCGACGACACCCAAGCGCTGGGCGAGAGAATCCGGGCGGCCATCGAGGCGATGGAAATCCCGCATCCGCACGCGGGTCATGCCATCGTCACGGTCAGTGTCGGCGTTGCGTCGGGGATGCCCGAGACCGCAGAGATGATGGATGGTCTTCTCAACGAGGCCGACGTTGCGCTCTATCGCTCGAAACGTCTGGGCCGCAACCGCGTCATGCGTGCCGATGCGCCGGAGAGCGCAAATGCGGAACGGGATGCGTTGCCGGACGCGGCCAAAACCGCGGCCTGACGCAAACGCGTGCAGGCGGCGGCAATCTCTTCCGGTCAGCCGAGCAACTTGGCGACGCGCGGGGCGAAGTAGGTGAAGACGCCGGATGCGCCAGCGCGCTTGAAGGCCATCAAGCTTTCGAGGATGGCCTTTTCCTCGTCGAGGTAGCCTTTCTCGGCGGCGGCCATGATCATCGCGTACTCTCCAGAGACCTGGTAGGCGAAGGTTGGCACCTTAAAGGTCTCTGAAACGCGCCGGACGATGTCGAGATAGGGCATTCCGGGCTTCACCATCACGAGGTCGGCGCCTTCGGAGAGATCGAGTGCAACCTCCCGGATGGCCTCCTCACTGTTCGCTGCATCCATCTGATAGGTGCGTTTGTCACCTTTGAGCAGCCCGCCGGATCCGACGGCATCGCGGAAGGGGCCGTAGAACGCGCTCGCGTATTTGGCGGCATACGACATGATCAGCGTGTTGGTGCGGCCGTCCTGTTCGAGCGCGCGGCGGATGGCGCCGACGCGCCCGTCCATCATGTCGGAGGGCGCGAGCACGTCGGCGCCGGCTTCCGCCTGCACCAGGGATTGGCGCACCAGCATGGCGACGGTTTCGTCGTTGACGATTTCGCCCTCGACCAAGAGGCCGTCATGGCCGTGGCTGGTGTAAGGATCGAGCGCGACGTCGAGGATGATGCCGATATCGACGCCGGCCTTCTTCACGGCGCGGGTGGCGCGGCAGACGAGATTGTCGGGGTTCACCGCTTCGCGCGCGTCGTCGGTGCGCAGTTTTTTGTCGGTGTTCGGGAAGAGGGCGATGGCAGGAATGCCGAGCTTCTCGGCTTCGCGCGCGGCTTCGACGATGAGGTCGACCGAGAGGCGCTCGACGCCCGGCATCGAGGTGACGGCCTCGCGGGTGTTGTTGCCTTCGATGACGAACAGGGGCCAGACGAGATCGGCCGGCGTCAGCGTGTTTTCGGCAACGAGGCGGCGCGACCACGAGGTGGCGCGCGTGCGGCGCATCCGAACATTCGGGAAGCCACCGGTTACCGATATTGCTGTGTCTCCGGAGGGGGAGGTGTCGGCGAGCTTGGGCGAGATATTCGGCGCGGTCACAGGGCAAGCCTCGGGTATTCGTTCAGCCGGCGGAGGCCGGTTTTTCAAGCAGTTTGCGGGACAATCCCGCCTCCAGCCGTCGCGCGCAAGACCTATGAGGGGCAGCGGGCAGTCTACAACAGCCAGGTGGTAAACAAAGCCGCATAAATGCGTCGGTGCCGGCCGGTGAGAGCGGGCCTAGTCGCAGATCTTGCGGACCTTCCGCTCGGCCATATCGACGTGGAAATGGTTGCGGTGGGCCTCATTGGCCTCGGGACCGAGGGTGGTTCCGAAGATCTGGCAGGCCGCGGCGTGGGCCTCGTGCAGGAACCGGCTGGTCGGCGTTTTGGGCGCTGGTGCGACGGCGGGCTGATCCGCGGTCGGCGGCGGCAGCGCCGCGACTGTTTCGGGGTCGTCCGTCTTGCCCTTCTTATCTTTCTTGGCAGCTTGCTTCTTGCCGACGTCCTTCTTGCCGTCGTCGCCCTTGAGCTCGACCTTGCTCGGGACGTCTTTGTCTTTCGGACCGCCGAGGCGGGTCGGTGCCAAGCCAAAGCCGTCCTTCTGCATGTAGGCGGGTAACGCGAGATCGTTCTGCTCTTTCGGTAATCCTTCGGCGAGCGTGCGTCTCGGCAATTTGTCGACGGTGGCCGGTGTGTTGGCGGCGGCAGCGGCCGCTTGGGCGCGTTCGGCATTGGCCTTTTCAGCGGCAACCTTCACGGCTTCCGCTTTCGCTGCTGCGGCTTTGGCGGCAGCGATCTGCTTGACAACATCGCGCTTGGTCTCGCCCCAGCCGGTCAGCACGACGGCTTGCGCGCCCTTGCGCGTGGTGAAGCCGCGGATATCGAGCGCGTTGGCCTTGCCGTGCTCGGAGAGCTTGTTGCCGACGCGGCCGTAAGCCATGCGGCAGGAATAGTCGCTCATCGATTCCATCTGGATGACTTCCGAACCCAGATGGCGGCGGGCAAGGGGTTGGACGTCCTGTTTCACCCACTTGGTGAGCGCGACGACGAGATCGCAGGTCACGACGGGCGGCGGCGAGAGCGAGACTTCCGGGTTCTTGCCGATGGAGATCAAACGAACAGGCGCCAGGGTTCCGCAATCTCCCTTGCGAAACGGAGCTTCCGGAACGGTGACTGCGTCCACACCCTTCAGGAGCTGCGTGCAGCGGGCGCGCGCCAGCTCGACGTCGACTGCCGGCCATTCGTTGGCGATCGCGGGCTTTTTGGGATCGGCCGGCTTGCCGTCTGCGGCTTTAGCGGCTGGATCATCCTTGCCGTCCGGTAGTTTCGTTTCGGCGTTGCCCTTGGCTGCGTCCTTCCCTGATGCCGCCGTGCCGGAAGAAGCTGCGGGCTCGGCAGACTTGTCGGTGTTCTTGGCGGACTTTTCGGGAGCGGCTGCGTTTTTTTCGCCTGCGCCGGTGGCACCGGCCTGGGCGGGGCTTTTCGCGTCTGCGTCCGGCTTCGATTTTTTGGTGCTCTTGGATTTGCCGTCGGAGGCGAGAGCTTTCTTGGCGGCGGCGGTCGCTTTTTCGGTGGCCGTTTTCGCATCGATGACGACCGTCTCGAAGGCGTTCGTCACGGTCTCGGAAATCGAGCGGTCTGCGGCGCGGACGTCGGCTGCCTCCAGCAGCGACAGCGACGCGACAGTCGCGACGCCGAGGCCGGCCATTCCGAAAATCGCAACGGCGGATTGAAACCGCTTCATGGGCGCGTCCTTACGGCTCTCGGATTGCCTGCCGGGCAGCAAACACCCGCGGGCCATTCAGGAAACTTGCCAGACTTCGCGTCGTACAGCGGCGTCCCGCTGCGAATCAGACGTTCAGTTTCCTCTCAACAGGATGGCCTGTATAGCCAAGAATTGTGGCTCAACAAGGCGCCTATCCCCGCTTATCACATTGGCAGAGCAGGGACGATTTGCTAGAGCGCGATGGCTTTTTTGAAAACGTGATTTCGCTCTAGGCTTTGTATGAGGCCGATGATTCACGCTTCAGGCCGGAAGGGTCTGAAGCGATCATGGTCTAGAGCGCGATCGCATTTGTGCGTGCGATGCGATACGGGCGTTGGAATGACCGAGACTTCAGACGAAACGTTGAAGGCCGAGATTCGTGGATCGCTCGCACAGCTTACGCTTGCGCGGCAGAAAGCGCTCAACGCGTTGACCGAGCATATGCGGTCGAGAATTTCCGAGGAGCTATGGGCCTTTGCCCGAGATCCGCAGGTGTATGCGGTGGTCCTTCAATCGGAGAGCCCGCGCGCCTTCTCGGTCGGGTCGGATGTTCGTGAGGTGATCGGGCTCGCACGCGCCGATCTCGCGGCGGGCCGCAAGGCGTTCGCCGACGAATACGCGCTCAATTGGCAGTGCGAATGTTTCTCCAAGCCGACTGTGCCGCTGATCAACGGCATGGTTATGGGGGGCGGCGTCGGCATCACCCAGTTCGGAACACACCGTGTCGCGGGCGAAAACTACTCGTTCTCGATGCCGGAAACGCTGATCGGGCTGTTTCCGGATGTGGGCGTGTGCCACGTGCTCGCGCGGCTTCCGGATCAGGTGGGGATGTACCTCGGGCTGACCGGGCGAAGCATCGGTCGGGCCGAAGCCTATGCGCTGGGGCTCGTCACCCATTGCATCGACTCCCAGCACTTCGAAGCGATCAAGGCGGATCTCGCGGACACGTGGCCGGTCGATACGATTTTGGACGACCGCAACCAGGACTGCGGCGCGGGCGAGCTTCAGGCCTATCGTACCCTGATCGCGCGCTGCTTTTCGGCTGAGCGGGTGGAGGAGATCATCGCGCGGCTCGATGCCGAAGCCGGTCCGCAGAAGGAATGGGCAAGCGCTGCCGCCGCGGATCTCCGGCGCCGGTCGCCGCTCGCGCTCAAGATCACGCACCGGCATATACGCGAGGCGCGGTCACGCGATCTTCGGGAGACGCTCGTGGTCGACTACCGGATCGCGGCGCGCATTCTCGAAGCGAATGGCGATTTCTACGAGGGCGTGCGGGCGGCGCTGGTCGACAAGGATGGCGCGCCTCGCTGGGCGCCTTCGCGTCTCGAAGACGTGACGGAGGCGATGGTGGATGTGTATTTCGCGCCGCTGGGGGAGGGGGGCGATCTGGTGTTGCCGACGCGCGAAGACATGCAGAAGGCGCGGGCCTGAGATTGGGCCGTTGCGTGCGTGAACGGAACGCAATTTTACCCGGTATTTACCCCGATAATTGAGCTAATTTTTATCGGTCTCGCTTAGCCTGTGATCAGAACCGGAAAACGGTCGCGTCAAACAGGTTAGTCAGTGAGGCAGGGTATGAGTACCGCTATGAATGCGGCGCGCAAAAGCGCGCCCGAAACGCAGGATCCCAATCTACGCTCCGAGTATGTCCAAAGCCTTCACATGATCGAGCGCCTGCATCGGCTGCTGCTCGATGTGATCAAGGACGAGTTCGACCGCACCGGCAGTTCGGATCTCAACGCCGTGCAGGCGCTGCTCCTCTACAACATGGGCGACAACGAGCTGACAGCCGGCGAACTCAAGAGCCGCGGCTACTACATGGGCTCGAACGTGTCGTACAATCTCAAGAAGCTCGTCGAGATGGGCTACATCGACTACGAGCGCAGCGAGAGCGACAAGCGCAGCGTGCGCGTTTCGCTTTCCGCTAAGGGCCGCCAGGCGTCCGAGGTCGTGCATCGCCTCTATCAGCGTCAGCTCGGCTCGGTCGAGACCGTCGCGCAGGTTTCCGGCGACGAGCTCAAGGGACTCAACAAGGCGCTTGGCCGCCTCGAGCGGTTCTGGACCGACCAGATCCGGTTCCGCCTCTAGGGGCCGATACGGACGTCTCCGGGTGGGGTAGCGGAGGCGACGGCGAAGAAACTGTGCAAAGGGGCGTGCCGGGGGCGCGCCCCTTTGCCGTTTTGGGCCCAATTCGTGGCTAGCCGGCACCACCGGGGCGACGGCTTGCGGAGCGGGTCTTTTGGGCGAATGCGGATTATGCGATTGTCCGCGCAAATCCGCGTTTTCCTCGTTTCGAGAATTGGGGACGGCTGTTTGTGGTTTTCCCTCTCGTCGGTGCGGGGCGCGCGAGACAAGCGTGCTTGCGTGCGGCGCAATCAAAAAGCTGGCGGGCAAAAGCTCGCGGGGGGACTTCATGACCACACCGTTCAAACTCGGCACGTGCCACCTGGCGATCGGGGCTCTGGCGCTTTTGATGGTCGGTGGATTTGCTTCCTCTCGCGACGCGCGCGCGAACGACAATTGGCTGACGTTCGGCCCGGTCGGCGGGTCCGGCGGGGGCGCAAGCGACCCGGCGTCGGAACGCGAGCAGCTCAAGGAACTCGAGCGTAACCCGCCGCCTGGCTTTCCGACGCTAGCCTCCGCCAACATCGAGGCCACGCAGGCGGCGATCGCGCGCTACACGGAAATCGTTGCGGCGGGCGGCTGGAAAAGCGTTCCCGACGCCGTCGTGAAACCCGGCGAGCAGCATTTCGCGATCGTCGAATTGCGAGACCGGCTCATCGCATCGGGTGAACTCGACGCGGGTTCTGCTGGCGGGGATACACTCGACGACGGGCTCGTTGCCGCCCTCAAGGCCTATCAGTCGACCAACGGCCTGACGCCGAACGGGCGTCTCGACAAGCCGACGATCGCGGCCCTCAACGTGACCGCCGAGGACCGGCTGAAGCAGCTCAAGACCAATCTCAAGCGGCTCGGCGAGCTGGCGCCGATCGTGAAGGCGCAGCGCAAGTACGTGATGGTGAACATCCCGGCCGCCCAGGTCGAGGCGGTGGCGCTCAACAAGGTGATCTCGCGCCATACGGGCGTTGTCGGGAAGGTGGACCGGCCTACGCCGCTCCTGCGTTCGACGATCACGGAGCTGAATTTCAATCCGACCTGGCGCTTGCCGCCGACGGTGATCCAAAAAGACCTCATTCCTCAGGGTCGCGAGATGCAGGCCAAGGGCGAGAACGTTCTGATCAAGACCGGCATCGAGGCCTACAGCAACGGCAAGAAAGTCGATCCGGAGACGATCGATTGGAGTTCCTCGGCGCCCAAGTCCTATTCGTACCGGCAGCCGCCGGGGAAGGACAATCCGCTCGGCTTCGTCAAGATCAACTTCGCTTCGGGCGAGTCCGTCTACATGCACGACAGCCCGTCGGAAGGGCTTTTTGGCCGGAACTTCCGGGCGGCGAGCTCGGGCTGCATCCGCGTGTTCAATATCGAGCGTCTGGCGTATTGGCTCGTTGCCCAAAACGACGGCTGGGAGCAGGACCGGGTCGCCGACATGAAAAAGACCGGCGAACGCAAGGACGTCCGGCTTGCGACCCCGGTGGCGCTGCATTTCGTTTATATTACCGCCTGGGCCACTCAGGACGGCACCATCCAGTTCCGCCGCGATCTCTATAATCGTGACGGCGTGGCGGAGATCGCGACCTCCTATTGAGGCGCGGACCTGCCGCCGGATAGCCATAACTTTGACTGCGCCAGCCCCTAAGCGTTGACCTGGGTCAATGCGCTTCGTCTTGCTGTGCTGCAACATTGAAGAACGTCGGCTGGCGGACTTGTTTCGCTTGAAGGAGACGGGAGCGGGGGTGTTAGTCCGTTGTTTCCGAATCTGCCCAATAAGCTCGTACGGGCGCGACATTTGCGCTGTTGCACTGTTACATTCTGCAAGGGATGCTGCGAAAAAAGGCAGACTGCCGCGTTTGATCTTGCTTCCAGCCTAAAAAACTGGTTTCACAGCTCTCTAGAAGCGTTCTAAGTGCGCGGCGGACTGAAGAAATACAAGGTTCGGGGACACGTCGATGGTTGACTACGCGAAGCACTTCAAGGCGTCGCTCGATGCGATCCGCAGAGAGGGCCGTTATCGGGTCTTCGCCGACGTGAAGCGCCGCCGCGGCGCGTTCCCAGATGCCGAGCACATGACCGAGCACGGCGCAAAGCCGATCGTCGTCTGGTGCTCGAACGATTATCTCGGCATGGGCCAGCATCCCAAAGTGGTCGCCGCCATGCACGAGGCGATCGATACCGTCGGCGCAGGCTCCGGCGGCACGCGCAACATCTCCGGCACCACGCATTATCATGTCGAGCTCGAGCAGGAGCTTGCGGATCTGCACGGCAAGGAGCAGGCGCTCCTCTTTACGTCGGCCTATGTCGCCAACGACGCGACGCTTTCTACGCTCGCCAAGCTGCTGCCGGGCTGCATCATCTTTTCTGACGAGAAGAACCACGCCTCGATGATCGAGGGCATCCGCCATGGCAATTGCGAGAAGCGGATCTTCCGTCACAACGACGTTTCCGATCTCGAAGCGAAGCTGAAGCAGGCGCCCGAAGGCGCGCCGAAAATCATTGCGTTCGAGAGCGTCTACTCGATGGACGGCCACATCGCACCGATCTCGGCGATCTGCGATCTTGCCGAGAAGTATGGTGCGCTGACCTATCTCGACGAGGTGCACGCGGTCGGCATGTACGGTCCGCGCGGCGGCGGCATTGCCGAGCGTGACGGCGTGATGCATCGCGTCGATATCATCAATGGCACGCTGGCCAAGGGCTTCGGCGTCATGGGTGGCTACATCGCTGGCACGCGCGACCTGTGCGACGCGATCCGTTCGTTCGCGCCCGGTTTCATTTTTACGACTTCGCTCGCCCCGGCCATCGCGGCTGGTGCGGTTGCAAGCATCCGTCACCTCAAGACCAGCTCGCTCGAGCGTGCGCGTCACCAGGAGCGTGCGCGCGCCCTCAAGTCGCGGCTGATGGCGGCCGGCCTGCCGGTGTTCCAGAACCAGAGCCACATCGTGCCGGTTCTGATCGGCGATCCGGTCCACTGCAAAGAGGTCACCGACCGGCTGCTCGACAAGCACGGCATCTACGTGCAGCCGATCAACTATCCAACTGTCCCGCGCGGGACCGAGCGCATCCGACTCACGCCGGGTCCGCACCACACCGACGCCCAGATGGACGAGTTGACCGAGGCGCTTCGTGCGCTGTGGGCGGCTTGCCCGGCGGCAGTCGGACGGACCGGCAAGCTCGCCGCCGAGTAACATTTCCTTTCTGCACCGCGTGGGCTCCGGGCCGGCTTTGCCCGAGGCGGGCGCTCGCTCGTTTATGCTGCGCCGCACAGAAGACTGGGTGCGACGGCGACTGACTTGTTGCTTTCGCTAGGCGCGTGTTAAGGGGCTTTCGCGCGCGTTGGCTGTGGCACGATTAGACTTTCGTCGATATAAGGGACACGCCTTAGGGCGGATCCGATTTCGCCAATAATTTCAGTGTTATTGCCCCCGCCCCATTCAGAATCTCAGCCGACACACGAGGAAACGTCATGTCGAATACAGCCCGCTTCTTCAAATCTCCGCTTGCCGAGACCGATCCGGAGGTCGCGTCGGCGATCGACAAGGAGCTCGGGCGTCAGCAGTACGAAATCGAGCTCATCGCATCGGAAAACATCGTCTCGCGGGCGGTTCTCGATGCAGCCGGCAGTGTGCTGACCAATAAGTATGCCGAGGGTTATCCGGGCAAGCGCTATTACGGCGGCTGCCAGTATGTCGACATCGTCGAAGACCTCGCGATCGAGCGCGCCAAGAAGATCTTCGGCTGCGGTTTCGCCAACGTGCAGCCCAACTCGGGCTCGCAGGCCAACCAGGGCGTGTTCAACGCGCTCGCCAAGCCCGGCGACACGATCCTCGGTCTCAACCTCGCCCACGGCGGCCATCTCACGCACGGCGCGACGGTCAACCAGTCGGGCAAGTGGTTCCGCGCGGTGCACTATCAGGTCGAGCCCGACACGCACCGCATCGATATGAACAAGGTGCGCGAGATCGCCAAGGCCGAGAACCCGCGCATCATCATCGCCGGTGGTTCCGCCTATCCGCGTCAGTTTGATTTCGCTGCGTTCCGCGCGATCGCGGACGAGGTCGGCGCACACCTGATGGTCGATATGGCCCACTTCGCCGGTCTCGTGGCCGCGGGTGAGCATCCCTCGCCGTTCCCGCACGCGCATGTCGTAACCACCACGACGCACAAGACGCTGCGCGGTCCGCGCGGCGGCATGATCCTCACCAACGACGAGGACATCGCGAAGAAGGTCAACTCGGCGATCTTCCCGGGCATCCAGGGCGGTCCGCTGATGCATGTCATCGCTGGCAAGGCGGTGGCGTTCGGCGAGATCCTGACGCCGGAATTCAAGACCTACGCCAAGCAGGTCATCGTCAACGCGAAGGCCATGGGCGAAGTGCTGGTCAACGCCGGCTTCGCGCTGGTTTCGGGCGGCACCGACACGCACCTCATCCTCGTCGACCTGCGCCCGAAGAAGCTCACCGGCAACATCTCCGAGAAGTCGATGGGCCGTGCGCATATCACCTGCAACAAGAACGGCGTTCCGTTCGATCCTGAGAAGCCGATGGTTACGTCGGGCATCCGTCTCGGCGCACCGGCCGGCACGACGCGCGGTTTCGGCGAAGCCGAGTTCCGCGACATCGGCCGCATGATCGCCGAAGTGCTGGAAGGCCTCGCCAAGAACGGCGAAGCAGGCAACGGCGCGGTTGAGGCCAAGATCAAGGAAGAAGCGACTGCGCTCTGCAAGCGTTTCCCGATCTACTCGTGATCTGAGGCGAATGGCCCTGGCGGTAGCCGCCGAACAGGGCCGTTCGACCCCATTCTTTTGAGGACCACGTTCTTCTTGGGGACTGGGTGCCGCGTGACGGACGATCGTTTCTGACACGAGGCGGGTCCTGGTTTAAGAAAAGGGCGCCGGAGCGCATTGCTCCGGCGCTTTTCATTTCGGGAGACCGCATCGATGCGTTGTCCGTACTGCTCCTGCGAGGAAACGCAGGTGAAGGACAGCCGGCCTACGGAAGAGAACGCCGCGATCCGGCGGCGGCGCGTATGCCCCGATTGCGGCGGACGTTTCACGACGTTCGAGCGCGTGCAGCTGCGCGAGTTGATCGTCGTCAAGCGCTCGGGGCGCAAGGTGCCGTTCGATCGCGACAAGCTGCAAAAGTCGGTCGAGGTGGCGCTGCGGAAGCGTCCGATCGAGATGGAGCGGGTCGACCGCATGGTATCGGGCATCGTGCGCCAGCTCGAAAGCGCGGGCGAGACGGAGATCGCATCGTCCACGATCGGCGCCTATGTGATGGAAGGACTGCGCGCGCTCGATCCCGTTGCCTATGTGCGGTTTGCTTCCGTCTATCGCGATTTTCGTGAAGCCGCCGATTTCCAGGAAGTGCTCGGCGAGATTGCGCGTGACGATGGCGGCGAAGAGGTTCAGCGGATTTCGAAGAAGCTATAGTCACGCGGCGGGCTGCAGGCTGGCGTCGAGAGTAGGTGGTCGTGAGTTTTTCGCCATTCGATCAGCACATGATGGGCATTGCGCTGATGCTCGCGCGGCGAGGGCTTGGCACGACCGCGCCAAACCCGTCTGTGGGTGCGGTGATTGCCGATGAAGCGACCGGAGAACTGATCGCACGCGGCGTGACGCAAGCCGGCGGCCGGCCACACGCTGAAACGGAAGCGCTGAAGCGCGCGGGTGATCGCGCGCGCGGAGCGACCCTTTACGTCACGCTCGAACCTTGCGCTCATCACGGTAAGACACCTCCCTGTGCGGATGCCGTCGTTGCGGCCGGGATCGGGCGCGTCGTGATCGGCGTCGACGATCCGGACCCGCGCGTGAAGGGCGATGGGATCGCGCGTCTTCGGGCGGCCGGCATTACGGTCGAGACCGGGCTTCTCGGCGTGGAGGCGCGCTGGGCTACGCTTGGCCATATCCTGCGCGTGACCGAACGCCGGCCGTTCGTGCAGCTCAAGATGGCGGTGGATGCCGCGGGAGCGGTGCCGCGCGGAAAGGCCGGTACGCCGCTGTTCGTGACCGGGCCCGAGGCGCGGGCGCAGGGGCATCTGCTGCGGGCGCAAAGCGACGCCATCGTGGTCAGCAGCGGCACGGTGCGGGACGACGATCCGGATCTCACCTGCCGGTTGCCGGGGCTCGTGGCGCGCTCGCCGGTGCGGGTCGTGATTTCGCGGTCGCTCGCGCTTTCTGCCAAAAGCAAGCTCGTGCAGACGGCGCGGACGGTTCCGGTCTGGGTATTCACTGGGGCTGAGGCCGAGGCTGGACAAGTTCGAGAGTTGGAATCCCAGGGCGTGAAGGTTTTTCGCGTGCCTCAGAGCGTGGATGGTGTCTCGCTCAGCGCGGTGTTGACGGTGCTGGCCGCCGAGGGCGTGACGCGGGTTCTGGTCGAAGGAGGGGCTTCCCTTTGGCGTGCCTTTGCGGCAGAGGGTCTCGTAGACGAGGTGGCTCTGTTCCAGGCCAGTGCTTTGCCGACAGGCGCGGCGGGCGAAGGCGCATCTGCGGCAACCCTTGCCGCGGGTCTTGCTCCGGGGCTAGATCTCGCGCTCGCCTCGCGTCGGCGGGTTGGAGCCGATACCTTGTCGCTGCTCCGGGTCCGGGCGAGAAATTCATAGGCGGGAGCGCTAGCGTGTTTACAGGCATCATCACGGACGTCGGCGAGCTGATCGGCCGCGAGGACGGGCGGTTCGCGATCCGGTCGCGCTATGCGGCGGACGGCATAGCGCACGGCGCCTCGATTGCGTGTGACGGCTGCTGCCTGTCGGTCGTGACGGTGCGCGCCGATGGGGCCGGTTCCGCGTTCACGGTGGATGTTTCTAACGAGACGCTTTCGAAGACCACGCTCGGTGCATGGCAAGTCGGCAAGCGGATCAATCTCGAGCGGGCGTTGAAGGCGGGTGACGAGCTTGGCGGGCACATCGTGTCCGGGCATGTGGACGGCGTCGGGCGGATCGTCGATCTCAAACCCGATGGAGAGAGCCTGCGGGTGCTGCTCGAGCTGCCGCATCATCTGGCGCCCTATGCCGCACCCAAGGGCTCGATCGCGCTCGATGGCACGTCTCTCACCGTTAACGAGGTGGCTGGTCACCGTTTCGGGGTCAATCTTATCCCGGTGACCTTGACCGAGACGACCTGGGGGCGCAAAAAGCCCGGCGACGAGGTCAACGTGGAAATCGACCTCTTTGCGCGCTACGTGGCGCGGATCATGGAGTTTCGGACGTGACCACCGGTCTCGGAAAAGTCGTACATTCGGATATCGCCGGCTTCCTGTCGTCGACAGCCGAGATCGTCGATGACATGCTCAATGGGCGCATGGTCATTCTTGTCGATGCGGAGCATCGCGAGAACGAGGGCGATCTCGTGATCCCGGCGCAGATGGCAACGCCGGATGCCGTCAACTTCATGGCCAAGCATGGCCGTGGACTGATCTGCCTCACGCTTCTGCAATCGCGCGCGCAGGAGCTGGGACTCGAGTTCATGGTGCGGACCAAGGCCGCCCGCGAGCGGACTGCGTTCACGCAATCGATTGAAGCGCGCGAAGGCGTTTCGACGGGAATTTCGGCGCACGACCGCGCTCGCACCATCGCCACCGCCATTGATCCCACCAAAGGGGCGAGCGACATCGTTTCTCCGGGGCATGTGTTCCCGCTCGTCGCGCGAGAGGGCGGCGTGCTTATCCGTGCCGGCCATACGGAAGCCTCCGTCGATCTCGCGCGTCTCGCCGGGCTCTATCCGGCTGCCGTCATCTGCGAGATCATGAACGAAGATGGCACCATGGCGCGGATGCCGGATCTCATTCCATTCGCGCAACGCCATAACCTCAAGATCGGCACCATCGAGGATCTGATCGCCTATCGCCTCAAGCACGACCGGCTGGTGAAGCAGGTGGCGGAGACGAAGGTCGATAGCGCGATCGCAGGCTCGTTTGATCTGCGCGTGTTCACGACGACGGTGGAGCCGGTGGAGCATCTGGCGCTCATCAAGGGCGATATTTCGAACCGCAGCGGACCGGTGCTGGTGCGCGTGCACGCGGTCAACGTGCTGGGCGATCTGCTCGGAATCGGTGGCGAAGCGAGCGACAGCGCGGTGGTCGCCAAGGCCATGCGCGCGATCGAGCGCGAAGGGCGTGGCGTCATCGTCCTGATCCGCGACCTCGGCCCGAAAAGCGTTTCCGAATGGGTCGGCCGGCGTTCGAAAGCCGAAGCCGGTGAAAAAGCCGCGCGCGGCCGCAGGCAGGTGGAAATCGGTGTCGGATCGCAGATCCTGCGGGAGCTTGGAGTGAGCGATATGGTGCTGCTGACGAACGCGCCCGCCGACGTCTACGTCGGACTCGAAGCCTATGGGCTGCGCATCGTCGGCACACGGGCAATCGAGTAGTCGAGATGGTCAGCCAGGAAAATCGCACCCGCGTCGATATGGAGCTCTACGCTGGAGGATCAGCGCGTGTGCTTCTCATCGAGTCCCCCTATTATCAGGAAATCACGGGCGAGCTCATCACTGGTGCACGGGCCGTGCTCGATGCGGCGGGCGTCGGCTACGATCGCGTAGCGGTGCCGGGTGCGCTCGAAATTCCACAAGCGCTGAAGCAGGCCGTTGCCGCTGGGCTTTTCACCGGCGGAAGCAAGGCTGCCTACGCCGGCGCCATTATTCTCGGCTGCGTTGTCCGGGGCGAGACGTCCCACTACGACATCGTGTGCAACAACACCAATCACTGGGTCATGGAAACAGCTATCCTTCACAACATTCCCGTCGGTAACGCTGTTCTCACCGTGGATACGGAAGCGCAGGCTTTGGCGCGCGCACGCGGTGGAGCTGACGGCAAAGGCGGCGACGCCGCGCGCGCCTGTCTGAGGCTCATGCATCTCGCGCAGGCGTTTGGGCGGCACACCTCATGAGCGTGCCCAAGAAAAAGAAATCCAATGGCGATGCTCCCAAGCCGCGCACAGTTTCGCGCATGGCGGCCGTGCAGGCGCTCTACCAGATGGACCTGGCTGGCACCGACGCGGGCGACGTGATCGAGCAGTTCATGGCGGCGCGGGTTAAATCCGGTGACGGGGCCGAGGAAGAGGATGCGAAGCCAGACCCGCTGACGAGCCTCGAAGGAGCGGACACAACTTTCTTTGCCGATGTGGTCAAGGGCGTCGTGCGTCGGCAGCGGGAGATCGATCCGCTGGTTGATCAGCAGCTTCGTACCGGCTGGCGGCTGGTGCGCGTCGATTCCATCCTGCGCGCGATCATGCGTGCGGGTGTTTTCGAGCTGATGGAGCGCAGCGACGTTCCTGCGCGCGTCACCATCAACGAGTACATCAACATCGCGAAGGCGTTTTTCGAAGCCGACGAGCCCAAGGTCGTCAACGGCGTGCTCGACAGGATCGCACACAAGATCCGCGCGAAGGAGTTCGAGGCGCCTCCGGGCGAAGGAGATTAGCGCGTGGCCGGCATACGGACGGAGGGGGAGGACGAGCTGATCGAGACCACCTTCGCGCCGCTTGCAGCCGGATTTCAGGGCGCGCTGGGGCTGAAGGACGATTGCGCGCTGCTCTCGCCGCAGCCCGGCGAAGATCTCGTACTGACGACCGATGCGGTTGCCGCGGGCGTGCATTTCTTTCCGGACGACGCGCCGGCCGACATCGCTTGGAAAGCGCTTGCGGTCAACGTCTCGGATCTCGCGGCAAAGGGTGCGCGGCCGATCGCCTATCTCATGTCTCTCGCTTTTCCCGAGCGGCCGGAACGCGGTTGGCTTGACGCGTTTGCAGCAGGCTTGGCCGAGGCGCAGGAGGCATTCGGCGTTGGGTTGGCCGGTGGCGACACCGATCGGCGGCCGGGGCCGTTCTCGGCGACGATAACGGCCATCGGCAGCGTTCCGACCGGGCAAATGGTGCGCCGGACGACGGCGCGTCCCGGAGACGTGCTTTTCGTTTCCGGCACGCTCGGCGATAGCGCGCTGGGGCTGTTGTTGCGGCAGGATCGCGAGCTTGCCAGCGCGTTGGGTCTCGGCGAAGCGGAGGCACGTCATCTGATCGGGCGTTATCTGCGGCCGGAGCCGCGATTGGCGCTTGCGCCTGCCCTTAGAGGCTTCGCGTCGGCGGCCATGGATATCTCGGACGGGCTGCTCAAGGATTGTGGGCGTCTGGCCCGCACTGCGGGCGTCTCGGCAACACTCGATTCGACGCGCTTGCCTCTTTCGGGAGCCGCGCAGCAGGCGCTTCTCCAGCGTCCGGCGCTCCTCGAACGTGTGCTGACCGGGGGGGACGACTACGAGGTGCTGGCTGCGGTTCCACCGGATCGCGTGACGGCGTTCCGGGCTGCTGCCGCGGCCGGCGGCGTTGCCGTCTCAGAGATCGGCCATGTTGCAACCGGAAGCGGTATTGCCGTCACCGGACAAGACGGTCGTGCGCTCGAATTCGGTGCGGCCGGGTGGGATCATTTCCCGCATTGACGGCGCCTGGGTTTGGCTTACCGGTGCTGCGTCGAGACCTGTTGAATTTTCAGGGAATTGTTGGTGTGCCGGTTGATTGTGGGTCTTTGTTTGGCCATATCGATTGCGTCTAAGACTTTTTGACGTGCGCGGCTTTCGCCAGAACCCCCGTTTTCGGACATTTTAGGGATTGGATTTCCGGTGACTCCTCTCATGCTGTTACGCCAGCGCCGCGATGTTCGCAGCCTCGGCTTGGTGTTCTTTGCGCTTGCCGCGATCTGGTCCGGCTCGTCGGCTGCCGCGCAGGACGGCGCGTGGTGGGAGGGGATCACCTCATTCGGCTCACCCGACTATTCGGGCAAGCGCTCGCAAGCCGAGCGCACGCCGCCGCGCCAGGATGCGCTCAACGATCTCCGGCCTAACGAAGTGCCGTGGCGCAGCGACGAGATGCTTGTCGCCATGGAAAAGGCCATCGACCTTTATCAAGGCATCGTCAGCAAGGGTGGCTGGCCCGCGATTCCCGGCAACCGCATGATGCGTCCCGGCGATGACGACGAGCGCGTGGGTGCGCTCCGGCGCCGCTTGATGGCAACGGGCGAGTTGGCTCGCTCTTCGAGCTACAACGACTATTCGTTCGATTCCGAGGTTGAGCAGGCAGTCGTGCGCTTCCAGGAGCGTAACGGCCTGCGTGCGAACGGCCGCGTCGATCAGCCGACGCTTGCTGCGCTCAACATTACCGCCGAAGAGCGGCTGTCGCAGCTCAAGCTCAATCATGGTCGCATTCTCGAACTCGTGCAGACGCCGCCCGAGGAGCGCTATGTGCTGGTCAACGTGCCGGCCTTCCAGCTCGAAGCAGTCGAACGGTATCAAACGGTTCTTCGCCATCGCGTGATCGTCGGGCGCAACGGGCGCGAGACGCCGACGCTGAAGGCGACGATCCGCAACTTGAACTTCTTCCCCTACTGGCGCGTGCCGGACAGCGTGGCGCAGCTCGACGTGTTTCCGCGGCTCGTCAAGGAACCCGACTACCTGTCGAAGGAGCACATCCGCGTCATCTCGGGCGATTTCAACGGGCCGGAGCTCGATCCGACTTCGATCGACTGGTCGCAGGCGGATGCCAAGCGGATCAAGCTGAAGCAGGATCCGGGGCCGCAGAATGCGCTTGGGCTTGTGCGCATCGACATGGCGAATGAGCACGGCGTCTATATGCACGATACGCCGATGAAGCCGTTGTTCCAGCAGCGTGCGCGCGCTTTCAGCGCGGGATGTGTGCGCGTGCAGGACGTGTTCGAGCTGGTCGAGTGGCTGGCCCGCTTCGAGCCCGGTTGGGAGCAGCCGGGGCGCGCGCAGGCGGTGCTCGATCAGGGCATGGCACTCGACGTTCCGCTGTCGCGTCCGATCCCGGTTTATTTCGCCTACATCACGGCCTGGGCCGAGCCCGATGGGCGCATCGAGTTCCGCCCGGACATCTATCGCCGCGATGGCGCGGTCGCGATGGCAGACGTGTTCGACCCAGATGCGCCGCCGCCGCCGTCGCAAGGGCTTGCGCCCTAGGGAGTTCCGGCGAGTTTCGGAGCCGATTTAGCATGACCACGCGGAGAGGCTTGCCTTGGCTGCGCGGTGGTGGGATTTTCCCGCCCGTCATGATTGCTACTCTCACCCATACTCTGGCGCAGATGCGCGATACCGTTCGCCGCCGGTGGCCAGCTCTGCTGGCGCTTGCGCTGGCCACGGGATGGATCTCGTTTGCCATCATGCTGTCGGACGAGCAGGGGCGTTTTGCGCTGCCGCGCGCCTATTCGGTGAAAATGACTTGTGAGGACGATCCCGAGGCAGCGCTGTGGCATGGCGGTTGCGATCGGGTTGCAGCCGACATCGCCAAGACGGGACGGCCGGGCTTTTTCGATCTCTACGCGGCGTTCGTCGATGCGCATCACGTTGCGAGCCCGCGGGAGGCGGCGGCCGCCCGTGTCGCGGGCGAGCCTGCCGATCCGGCGTTCGACGTGCGCGCGCTTCTGGCCGGCCAGCGCTACGGCCTTGCGCTCGTGTCGCACGAATTCGAAGGCGCACAGAGCCGCCTTCAAGTGGAAGCCGTGATGGATGAGATCGACAAGCGCGATCGGGCGCTGTTGACGATCGGACGCGCGGGGCTCGGTTACGACGCGTTGATCGCGGGGGCGCTTGCCAATCTCGCGCATCCCGGCGCAATGATCGAAGGCGCGTCTCAGTATGTTGCCATTCTGATGGGCACGGCCAAGCGCAGCGATCTCGCGACCGGCACGCCTGTGAAGCGGTAAAGGCGGCCTCTGTCGCGTCTAGGCCTTGATGCGGTAGCCTGTCCTGAAGATCCACCAAATTACGACGAGGCAGAGCGTCAGGAATGACAGCGTCATCGCCAGGCTGACGCCGACGTTGACGTCGGAGATCTCGTAGAAGCTCCAGCGGAAGCCGCTGATCAGATAGACGATCGGGTTGAACAGCGTCACCGTGTGCCAGGGTTCGGGCAGCATGTTGATCGAGTAGAACGTGCCGCCGAGGAACGTCAGCGGGGTCAGGATCAGCATCGGCACGACCTGCAGCTTCTCAAAGCCGTCGGCCCAGATGCCAATGATGAACCCGAACAGGCTGAAGGTGATGGCTGTCAACAGTAGGAATGCGATCATCCAGACAGGATGGGCGATACGGAGCGGCACGAACAGGCTCGCGGTTGCCAGGATGATGAGCCCCAGGATTACGGATTTGGTCGCGGCCGCGCCGACGTAGCCGAGCGCGATCTCGAACGGAGAGATCGGGGCCGAGAGCAGTTCGTAGATGGTCCCGGTGAAGCGGGGAAAATAGATACCGAAAGCCGCATTCGACGTGCTCTCGGTCAGTAGCATCAGCATTACGAGACCGGGCACGATGAACGCGCCATAAGGTACGCCGTCGATCTGGGAGATGCGCGAGCCGATGGCGGCGCCGAACACGATGAAATAGAGCGATGTCGACAGCACAGGAGACACGATGCTCTGCAGCAGCGTGCGGCCCCAACGGTGCATCTCGAATGCGTAGATCGCGCGAACCGCTGTCAGGTTCATTGGGATTGCCTCACAAGATCCACGAAGATGTCCTCGAGCGAGCTTTGGTGCGTCGCCAGGTCCTTGAACCCGATGCCGGCTTCGCGCATGTCGTTCAGGAGCGCGGTGATGCCGGTGCGGTCTGCCTGGGTGTCGTAGGTGAAGGTCAGTGAGCCGCCGCCGGGCGCCAGCTCGAGGGCATAGGATGCGAGCGCTGCGGGAATGGCAGAAATCGGCTTCTGGAGGTCGAGCACGAGCTGCTTCTTGCCGAGCTTGCGCATCAGCTCGACCTTGTCCTGCACTAGGATCAACTCGCCGTTGGTGATGACGCCGACGCGGTCGGCCATCTCTTCGGCCTCCTCGATATAGTGGGTCGTGAGGATAACGGTGACGCCGGAGTTTCTCAGCCCGCGCACGATTTCCCACATGTCCTTCCTGAGCTCGACGTCGACGCCGGCGGTCGGTTCGTCCAGGAACAAAATGCGCGGCTCGTGGGCAAGCGCCTTGGCGATGAGAACGCGGCGCTTCATGCCGCCCGACAGCGTCATGATGCGGCTGTCGCGCTTTTCCCATAGCGAAAGATCGCGCAGCACCTTCTCGACGTAGGCGGGATTGGAAGGTTTTCCAAACAGGCCGCGGCTGAAGCTTACCGTTGCCCACACCGTCTCGAACATGTCGGTCGAGAGTTCCTGCGGCACGAGGCCGATCATTGCGCGCACGGTGCGGAAGTCACGGGCGATGTCGCGGCCGTCGACGGTGATGGCGCCACTGGTCGGGTTGACGATGCCGCAGATGATGCTGATCAGCGTCGTCTTGCCGGCGCCGTTGGGGCCGAGGAGGGCGAAGATTTCGCGTTCCTGGATGTCGAGATTGACGGTCTTCAAGGCGACGTGGCCCGACGCGTAGGTCTTGCTCACGTCCTTGATCGATATGATCGCATTCATGCGCACCGCCGGGCAGAGACAACGAGGGCTACTATCGCGGAGGACCACATAGGCATATTGCGGGCTTGCCGCAAGGCACGCTGGACGAACGGCGCAAATCCGCGTTCTGCGGCCCCGCTATTGCTGGGGCCGGCCGAGCGGCAACGGCCTGATCCAGCATCCCACCATGCCGGCGCTCCTGAGGCTGCTGCAGACTGCCTTCGCATCATCGCGCGATTGAGGCGGTATGAGCGACAGGCGGTACCAGTTCTGGCGATCCTGCCCTTGGACACGGTCGACGCGCGCTTTGGCGGTGCCCAGAATGTCGGGGTAGCTGCCTTTCAGCGAGCGGAAATCCTGATGCAACTCTTCCGTGGTCTGGCGGGTGGCGAGTACCACCAGATAGGGCTGTTCCATGAGCGGGTCGGTCACGGGGCCGAGCGCAGAGGAGACGGGTGCCGCTTCCGCGCTCATGCCGCCGCCGGAGGGAGCGAGACTGCCGGTTTCGGGAGCGGCATCATCGAGCCTGCCGTCAAGCTTTTGTCCGGGCTCGTGGGTTGCATGTTTTGTGTCGCCGCCTCCGATGAAGCTCAACGCCGAGACGGCCAACCCGGCGATCACGGTCATCACTGCGAATGCGGCCGTCACCTTGCGATCGGTCAGGAGTGCGCGGATCTCGGAGAGCGCGGGCAGTTTGGGTCCGTTGCCTGCTCGCCGCTTCTTTTTCAGCGGAGGTTCGGGCCGCCGCCCGAATCCAGACGCTGGGGGAAGCAGTTGCTGCCCAGCGGGGTGTGGCGAACCTTGGCGCTGAGGCGCGCCCGGTTGTGGCGGATAGGGTCCCGGCATGTTGGCCGGACCGGTGAGCGCGAGGGGGGCTCTCCCCCCTCCCCCTGGAGGCGGCAACGGGTAGCTCTGGGGATAGCTCTGAGCGTAGCGCTGGGCATCGCGTTCGATCTCGCGCGATGTTGCCAGCAGGGCCGAATGCGCGCGCGCAACGTCCGATCTGGTTTCGTCGGGGCCGATGGCCTGCGCCAAGCGCGCCTCCAGGACCTCCAGCATATCGAGCGCGCGGCGATGGCTGCCGAGGATATGTGTGAGAACGGCGATGTCGAGCGGTCCATGGGCGGGGAGCGACGCCATCAATTGCTCGATTTCGCGCTGGACATCCGAGATGACCCGGGCGCCGGACCCGATATCGGCCGCGACATGGGGCGGCGTATTACGGCTGCGCTCCAAGAGCCTCAGCAGCCGACGCGCGACGTTGATCGAGATCTCATGGATCTGCTGGCGCTCAAGCGCGGAGTCGCGATCGAAGGCAGCCATGATTGAGACTTAGTCCCACCTCGGGTGAAGAATTTCAGTTTCCGGACAGCAAACAGCTTCGCAGCCGGGCCGTCCATGTGACGCGACGCTATCTTTACGCGGTATCAGGCTTTTTTTCGGAAGTGCCCCGACGTTTTATCAGCCGGAATGACATTCGGGAAACATGCCCCGCAAGACCTCGAGAGAGCAACCGGGCGAGCCTTCAATGCACTGATAATTAATGTGAGGCACGGCGCGATCGCTTGCGATCGAGATCTGGCTTCTGATTTTCTTGGTGAAACAGCGGGCGATTGAGACGTCTTCGGCCAGCTCGATGGAGGCCAGCACGCTCGACTGAGGGCAGTTGGCGTTGGCGATCATGTAGGTGGACGAGGAGGATTGGCTCACGGTCAGGCAGTCCGGCTCGTCCGCATTTGGCTGTGGAGATTGGGCTTCCGCGACCGAGGACATGCCCAAAAAAAGGGCGATGCCACAGGCCAGCCGACCAATACCGGCTGGGCGGCCCGCAAAATGGGGGTGGAACAAGTGACTATACACTTTGAACTCCGGCGGCCAGGATTTCGCCTGGCCGAGATTGCACGTGGCGCGCCCGCACGGGGACCGGCGGCGCTTTCCGCTCGCCGTTTCTCACATCGGCTCGGTTTCCGTCGCCTACGGCACGGAAATGGCTGATGTGAGGCTGGGATAAGGGGAGTGCGCCCCGGACTAACGGGTTTCGCCTGCGGCGCGATTGTAGATGTCGTCGGTGCGGATGATGTCGTCCTCGCCCAGATAGGTTCCGATCTGCACCTCGATGAGCTCCAGCGGCACTTTGCCGGGGTTTTCCAGGCGGTGCCACTGGGTGGCGACGATGTAGACGCTCTCGTTCTCGCGTACGAGCTTCTCCTGGCCGTCGACGGTCACGCGGGCAGTGCCCTGAACCACGATCCAGTGCTCGGATCTGTGGTGGTGCATCTGCATGGAGAGGATGCCGCCCGGTTTGACGTGCAGCAGCTTGACCTGGAATCGGGGGCCGATGTTGAGGGTTTCGAAGAAGCCCCACGGCCGGTAGTTCCGCAGGTTCTGCTCGTGCTCCGTGCGGCCGGCGGCTTTTAGCCGCTTAACGAAGCGGGAGACGTCCTGCGAGCGGGATCGATCCGCGACCAGGACCGTGTCGGGGGTCTCGACGATGACGAGATCCTTCACGCCGATGGTCGAGATGAGGGCGTTCTCGCTGCGGATGTAGCAGTCGGCCGTGTCTTCGAGCAGGGCATCGCCCTGGACGAAGTTTCCGTCGGCATCGCGCGGGGCTGCATCCCAGAGCGAGGCCCAGGAGCCGAGATCGCTCCATCCAATCGAGATCGGCAGGACGGCGGCCTTGTCGGTTTTTTCCAGGATCGCGTAATCGATCGAGAGGCTCGGCGATTTGGCGAAGGCCTCGGCGTCGAGGCGGAGGAAGCCGAGGTCCTCGGCGGCGAGATCAAGCGCGCGGCGCGCGGCGACCAGCATGGCCTCGTCATGGCGGGTCAGCTCGTTGATCAGGGTATCGGCGCGGAATACGAAAATTCCGCTATTCCACAGGTAGCGGCCGTCCTCGAGATAGGCGGCCGCGGTTTCTGCATCCGGCTTCTCGAAGAACTTGTCGACCTCGAAGGCCGTGCCCGCGCCGTCCGGGAGGCTGCCGCCCTTGCGGATGTAGCCATAGCCGGTGTGCGCCTCCGTCGGCGCAATTCCGAACAGGACGATGCGGCCCTGGCTTGCCACGTCGGCTGCACGCCGGATGGCTTCCGAAAAGCCAGCCGGGTCGTCGATTACGTGATCGGACGGCATGACGGCCAGGATGGCCGCGGGATTGCGCCTGGCGGCAAGAAGGGCCGCGACCGCAATGGCCGGGCCGGTATTGCGGGCTTCGGGCTCGAGCACGATGGCCTCGAGTTCGACACCTGCGGTGCCGGCCTGATCGCGCACCAGGAAGCGGTGGGCGTTGTTGCTGACAACAATCGGAGCGGCGAAGCCGTCCTGGGGCTTCAAGCGCGTGAGGGTGGCGGCAAGCAGGCTTGCCGGCTGCCCATTCAATCCGCTGATGAACTGTTTCGGGTACATGGCCCGCGACAGGGGCCAGAGCCGAGTTCCCGAGCCGCCCGACAGGATGACCGGGACAATATCGTGCATGGGCGATCCCCCCTCTGGGTGTGCGAAAAGCGCCGTCGTCCAAAATTGGACTTACAAGGGATTGGGTCGCTCAAACAATATAGAATTTGTCAGGGTTACTACAGGTTGAATGCCAGGCAATCTTATTTTCTGCCAAGGCATTCGCAGGTCGAAGCCTCGTTTCGGGGTTAATCCTCGTCGTAGAGATCCGGCACATAGAGCTCGTCCGGGACCGGGCTGCGGGAATAGTCCGGGTTATGGACGCGCTCGGGCAGGACGATGTCGGTGCGGTCGACCTCCTGGTATGGGATCTGGCTCAGCAGGTGGTTGATGCAGTTGAGGCGCGCGCGCTTCTTGTCGTCGGCCTCGACGACCCACCAACGGGCTTCCGGGATGTGGGTTCGCTCGAGCATCGCCTCCTTGGCTTTCGTGTAGGCCTCCCAGCGTCGGCGAGATTCGAGGTCCATCGGTGACAGCTTCCACTGCTTCAGCGGGTCGTGGATTCGCATTCCGAAGCGGAAGTTCTGCTCGTCGTCTGTTATCGAGAACCAGTACTTCACAAGTACGATGCCGGAGCGGACCAACATGCGCTCGAACTCGGGAACGGATCGGAAGAACTCCTCCACGTCGGCTTCGCTGCAAAAGCCCATCACCCGCTCGACGCCGGCGCGATTGTACCAGCTGCGGTCGAACAGGACGATCTCGCCCGCCGCTGGAAGATGGCTGACATAGCGCTGGAAATACCATTGCGTGCGCTCGCGCTCGTTGGGCGCGGGAAGCGCGGCGACGCGGCAGACGCGGGGATTGAGCCGCTGGGTGATGCGCTTGATGACGCCGCCTTTTCCGGCTGCGTCGCGACCTTCAAAAATGACGACGACCTTGAGCTTTTCCTTGACGACCCAGTCCTGCAGCTTGACCAGTTCGCGCTGCAGGCGGAACAACTCCTTGAAATAGGTGCGCCGCTTGATGCTGTCGGCTTCGGTGCCGTTGTCCGCGATGGTTTGAGGGCCAGACAGGCGCTCGTCGTCAAGTTCCAGCTCGAGTTCCTCGTCGATGCTGTCGAGCAGCTCGGCCTTCATTCTCTCGGAAAGTTCGTCTTGCTGGGTCATGGGGGCGCCTATGGAGCTGTGCCGGCTCGCCTGTGACAAGCGCGCTCGGATTGGAATTGGTTCCGCCTATTTCGGGGAGCCGTGTGACGGGTGAATGACAATCGTGCGGGCTTCAGCGGCTAGCCGGCGCAGCGGAGCCGGAAATCGGATCGAGCTCCCTCTTTTCCTTGCGGATGAAGAACAGGTTGCGCGCATAGATCAGCACGCCGAACTGGCCGAGGATAATGACCGGATCCAGGCGGTGAAGTCCGTAGGCGAATACCATCAGGCCGCCCAGCAGGCTCAGGTACCAGAAGGTTTCCGGCATCGTGGAGCGGCGGGATTTCTCGGTGACGAACCATTGTATGAGCCAGCGGGCGGAAAACATCACCTGGCCGATGAGGCCGACTGTGAGCCACATCAGCTCCGCCGGCGAGAGCGCATTCCACCACGCAATCAGTTTTGCAACCACAGGCGTTCCTCGTTCGGTGTGTGAGCGGTGAGATGTTCGGGAGCCTCGCGGCGGACCGAGGCGGCGGTGTTCGGAAGCGCCGTACGCTTGATCAGCCATCGCACGCCGATCAGGTCGTAGATGCCGATCAGGGCGCGGCCGAAGTTGGTGTACTTCGAGACCCCGGCGCGGCGCGGGCGGTCGTTGACGGGGTGGTAGACAGCGCCGTGCCCATAGGCCTGGAACAGCGCGGGCAAATAGCGGTGCATACCTGAGAAATACGGGAGATCGACGAACACGTCGCGACGGAACACCTTGATGCCACAACCGGTATCGGGGCAGTCGTCGCGGAGGATCGCGTCGCGTAGCCAGTTTGCGAACTTCGAGGCGATGCGCTTCGAGGATTCGGCGCGCCGGGCTGTGCGCACGCCGCCCGCCAAGGCTACATCCGATGAGGTCAGGCGGTGAAGAAGCGCGACGAGCGCGGGGATGTCGCGCGGATCGTTCTGCCCGTCGCCATCCATGGTGGCGATCAGCGGCGCGAATGCGGCGCGCACGCCCGTTCTGACGGCGGCGCTTTGCCCGGCGCGGCGGGCATGGCGGATATAGCGGAGCTTTGGGATCGTTCCGAGCAGCGCCTGGATTTCGGCGGGCGTCGCGTCGTCGCTGCCATCATCGATGACGATGATCTCACGCAACGCGTGAGCCGGTATGCAGGCGATGGTTTCGCGGATCAAGCCGCCGATGTTTCCCGCTTCGTTCAAGGCCGGAATGACGACGGCGATAGCGTCGTCGGGAAGTGTGCCTTCGCTCGCGCGCGTGCGGTTCTCGTGGTCGTCGATCGGGTTCTCCGTCATCCGCGGCCTCGCGCAAGGTTGCCGGCTCGCATGAGCGGCAGGAACGCCGTGGCGATTGCGCTTCGGATGCGCCCGGGATCGCGCCAAAGGCCGATGCAGGCGATGTGAAGCAGACCGACCGTAATGGCCATGAAGACGCCGGCAAAAAGCACGTCACTCAGAAAATGAGCGCCCTGGATGATGCGTACGACGCCTGCCAAAGTTCCTGCAGCCACGCCGCTGATCAGCAATGCGAACCGGTATTGGGGGATCAACAACGCGAGTGCGAAGAAGGCCGCGTAGATCGACGAGGCTTCACCGCTGATGAACGAGCAGTTGCGTGGACATTCGCGAGACGGGACGAGTGGAGGTGTGAAGGCCTTGCTGCCGCCGAACTCAACGATGTCGCGCGGCCGCGCGCGGCCCATATTGTCCTTGAAAACGAGATTGGCGATGACGCCGGGTCCCATGACGAGCACGGCGATCATGAACAGGCAGCGCGCTTGATCGAGCCCGAACCAACGGCGTTTCTCGATCAGCACGCGGGCGGTGGCGATGAGTGTCGCGAATGCGACGACGGCGAAGATGGCCATAAAGACCTCACGCGCGGTGGTGATGGCCTCCGTTGCGCACCAGGGGCGTCCGGCTGATGGTCCCGGGCACATTTCCCAGAACGCCGTCGAGAGCGCGAGATCGATGTCCGGATTGAAGACGAGAATGACAGCGAGCGGGATCGTCAGGGCAGCCGCACCGATCAGAAACTCGCGCCGGAACTTGGTTTCCTCGGGGGCGTAGGGGTTTGAAGCCAACATGGCTCACCTTTCCTGGAAGCGATCGAGCGTTGCGAGGTAAAGCGTGCGGGTGCTGTGCCGCCCGGCGGAGACTTCGCGCCGGGAGGACGGAGAAGCTGAGCCGAAGCTTTTCACCACCGCAGAGGCAGGACGAAGGGAGACGAGTAGGACCGGCTGCTGTGCCGAAGCCGTGAACGGCTTTGCGATCTCGAAATGATTGCGGGGCACCGGGCCTTCGCGCCAGGACAGCACCGGCAGCTCGATGTCGCGACCGTAGTAGGCGAGGGCGGCCGCGATATCGCGATCTTCTGTCAGCACGGTTTTAATGGGGCGGCCTGCAGCAGCGGCTTTCGCCAGTTCCTCTTTCACGGCTGCTGCAAGCTCGCGATTGCCGAGGGTGCGCGCGAAGGGATCGCCGACGCGTGGGAGTGCGAGGTGTCCGGCCTGCCAGGTCGCGAGGGCGAGCAGTACCGCGACCGTGGCGTGGATCGCGAAGGAGGCTCGCATCCAGATCCAGGCGCGGTCGCGGATCATGACGGCCGTCACCAGCACGACGGCAGAAACATAAGCTGGGGCGGCCCAATTGGCGTGCGCGCGCGAGGCAAAGGCCTGTGCGGTGACGGCTGCAATGATCGGGACCGAGAAGGCGAGCAGAAGCTTGTCGGTTGCGGAAGCGGTCTGGATACGTTTGGAGAGGCGCCAGACGATCGCGATTAAGGCGCCGAACAGGACGGGACCGAAAACGCCGAACTGGGCGAGGACGAACTCGGCGGCTTTGTCGGGGTGGAACGGTACACCGCGCCAGTTTGCGTTCTCGGCGGTGTGCGAGAACGTCACGAAGCCGTTTTCGACATTCCAGAGAAGGTTCGGGACAATCAGGGCGATCCCGCCAACCAGCGCGAGCCAGAGGTGGGGCTGCAGCAGGCGCGTCCGGCTTTCCGGTACGATGACGAAATAGATCGCTGCGCAGGCGAGAAAGTAGGCCATCGCATATTTGGCGTTGAGGCCAAGGCCGAGGGCGAGTGCAAGGATGAGTGTGCCGGTCCAGCTCGGCGCCTGCATAAGGCCGGCAAAGGCGAACAGCGCCAGCGCCCAGGCGGCGAGCAGTGGCACGTCTGTCGAGATGATGCCGCTCGACAACGAGACCGCAGGCAGTAATGCGTATCCGAGGCCCGCCCAAAAGCCGACCTCGGCGGAATAGAGCCGCTGGCCAATGAGGTAAACCAAGATCGCGGTCGCGCCGTGGAGTGCGACGGATGGAAGCCGGATGCAGGCTTCGCTGTCGCCGCATAGGCTCGTGGCGCCGTGGATGATCCAGGCAACGAGCGGCGGCTTCGAAAAATAGCCGAGGGCAGGCTCCAGGGACCACGCCCAGTATTGGGCTTCGTCCATGTAGAGATCTGTGCCGTTGAATGCGAGGGCCACGAGGCGGAAGGCCGTCACGAGCGCAAGCAGCGTGAGAAACGTCAGGAAGTTTCCGGAGCCGACAACCTGCCCGATCCGCTCGCGTCCTGCGCTTTGCGTCTCGGCTGAAGCCCGGTTCGCGTATCCTTGCTGCAGATCCATGCCTCGCGCCCCCCGGCGCACGCCCGTCGCGGCCCGGAGACGCCGCACATCCCTATTTGGCTAGCAGCGGTTTGCGACGGGGCGGTCACGGTTTGGCGACGGCGCGGTGACAAGACGATGGGGAAGGCCTGCGTGCCCGGTGGGCTACGAATTTGCGAACTTCGGCAGGGATATGGCGTTCAGCATAGGGGGATGAAGCTGTGGACACGGGGCGTTTTTGAAGGTGGGATGACACTATGCGTATCGTTTGCGTGTCGAGACCCGTCGTACACGCTTAATCTCGATGCTCTCAATTTCAGATCTCAGGTGGAGGTGCGATCCATGGTCCTTCAGGCGCTCTCTCTTTCGGTGTTTTTCATCGGCCATAGCCTCGTCAGCCCGGCCGTGCCGGAGATGCTTGCGATCTCCGCGAGGGCGGCCAAGATCGAAAGCCGCGTCGATTTTCAAATCATCAACGGGGCGCCGCTCAAGGTTAACTGGACCGACGCTGCGAATGCGCAAGGAATGAATGGACGCGTAGCGCTTGCGTCCGGAGCCTATGGCGCCGTCGTCATCACCGAGGCGATCGCGCTTCGAGATCACATCGAATACAACGACACGAACGGCTATGCGCTGCGCTGGTACGAGCTTGCAGTGTCGGCCAATCCGAAGGCGCAGGTGTATCTCTACGAGACGTGGCACGATCGCAATGGCGGCGATGCGCACTGGCGCAAGCGTCTCGACGAGGACCTACCGCTTTGGGAAGGGATTGTCGACGGCGTCAACGGAGCGCGCAAACCGGGCACGCCGGATATGCTGATCGTCCCGGCCGGTCAGGCGCTCGCGAAGCTCTATGATGAAATCGCGGCGGGGCGCGTTCCCGATCTCGGCGCGATGGGCGAGCTCTTTGCCGACGACATTCATCTCACCGATGTCGGCAAGTATTTCGTGACGATGGTTCATTTCGCGACTCTCTACAAGAAAAGTCCCGAAGGACTTCCGCGGCGGCTGGGGCCTTACAAGAATGCTCCGTCCGAAGCGTTGGCGGCGAAGATGCAGCAGGTGGCCTGGGAGGTCGTGCGGAGCTATCCGCGATCGGGCGTCGGAGGCTCGTAGGGCCGCCGTTCAAAGGCAACGCCGCGTTGATGCCACCCGCGCGCAAAATTGCGCTCGAGGATATCGTGTCGAGGCGGCCTTCTCCGAGTCGGCGCGTCAGTGTCCGCCAAGAACCAGAGTTTTGACCGGCAGCATCAACGCCTGGGCACGCAGGATTATGGCGTGCACGACGCCGACGGCATCGACCATGTGAAGGTAGAGCCACGTCAAGGCGCCTACGTCTCCCTTCTCCAGCCTGTCGTGATTGCTGGTGTAGGCATTGGCAATGCAGCTGCTGCCCGGCGTTACGCCGTCTAATCCATCCTGATAAAGGGGCTCCAGGAAAACCAGCAGCGTCCCAGGCTTCGCCACCTGTTGAACTTCGATCAGCTGCTCCCCGGCTCGGATCTGTCCCGCTGCGATGTAATCCTGCACGCCCGTCACGACCATCGGGATGATGGTCAGCGGTTTGGAGATGCAGGTTGCCTCCGCGGCCATTCCGATCTTCATCACTTGCGCTTCGATTTGCCCGAAGCCGGCCTGGAGCTGCGTTCGCCCGGCCTCCGAAGGGATGAGAATGCCGGCAGGTCGCATGAGTGGATTGACGATATCACCCACCTTGAGAATGAACTGCTCCACCCGGCCGGACACGCCGGCATAGACGGTTGTCTTCTCGAGAGCGACCTGTGCTTGAACGAGGGCTGCTTCGGCACTGTCTCTTTGCGCAGGAAGAAGCGTTGAAATTCGCGTCTCCGCTTCTTGTCGCGCGGCTTCCGCAGCTACAACCGCGCCTTTGCGCCCATCGACGGCGTTCTGCAGCCGTTCGATCTCGCGGACCGTTACGACATCGGCATTGCGCTGCCTCAGCTCGCTCTTCGTATCCAACTCATCAACCGCTTGCTGATAGGCGCCTTTCGCTTGCTGGATCTGGCCTTCGGCCGCAGCGAGGTCGGCCTGCGTCATCACCTTTTGCGCGTCGATTTCTGCGATACGGCGTTGTGCGACTTCGAGATCCGCCTGTTGCTTGGTGCTGTCCAGCTTGAAGATCGGTGCACCCTTTTTAACTTCATCGCGCCACTGGACGAAGATCTCGCTCACCCGCCCGTTCGTTTCCGGGAGGATTGGAATGGTGCGGAAGAATGGCGTGGCGCTCGTTGTCGAGGGATGGTGGTAAAATATGACGGTGATCAGAAGCAGCGCGAGCATGAGGCAGGTCGTAATTCCCCATCTCAACTCGAACCAGACGGAGTACTGCGTGATCTCGTATCCGATCCGCTTGCCTTGCACGTAGCGCCGATAAAGATAGTCGGGCAGGATCGTAAACAGCGAGCAGAGCGCGATTTCCAGCATGTCCTAGACTCCCGGCTCGGGCTGCGCATCCGCGGGTTTTTGGGGTGCTGCCGCAGGCGCAGTATCGTCCTCCGCGGGAGGCGCTACGCCGGACAAGCGCTCGAGCGAAGCGGCCATGCGTTTCAGCGGAGTTTGGAAATCCGGAATATCGATCAGCGCCAGCAGCAGGGCCGCGACCCAGAACGCGTGGATGTGGGTGAAGAGAGACAGCAAGCCGAGAACGGCCACGACCTCGAACTGCAGCTTCTTATGACTGAAGCGCTCGGGCAGCGAATGCAGACGGAAGAATATGACGCCGAGCCCGAGCACGACGGCGATGACAACGAGCGTCGTGATCGTGAATAGTATGTCGGTTTGACCGGGCGCCGTCAGGAACCAGGGCAAATGGGAAGATGCGAGAGGATGCTGTGCTGGTGTCATCACGACCCCCAACTGTGTATAGTTGGTTCGCGGATGGTAGGGCGACTACGGCAATTTAGCAACGTTCTGCAAAGTTCCGGTATCGGCCGGGAGCGTCGGGACGCGAGCAGTTATGTTGCCGGAAGACATGCCCGCCGACACCCCGGCGATGATTGCGGGACCTTTACGAGTGAAACCGCATGTGCGGGATGTCTTTGAAAACTACGGTACTTCCAATGAATGGGTAACCAATCACTGCGAATTGGCGCGGTGAGGGACAGTCCTGGACTAGTTTGCGCGGGTGTCCGACGCATTCTCTCGCATGCTGGACGCTCGGCTGAGGTCCGCGCCACTCAAGTCGATGCAGGACCTCAGCTCGACTATCCGTCGCTCCGTGTCAGATCCCGGCCGCCAGCCAACCCTGTTCGGCGCCTTCGCTCGACCAGCTCGCTGGCGGTTTTGGGATTGACAGCCTGCAGTGTTGGCGCAGTGCAAACATTCGAACGCGTGAGCCAGCAGTTGTTCGTGAGCGTGACTACACAGGAGAGGTAGCCTCATTCCAGCGGAGAGCGGGTGATGCAAACTCCAATTTGTCTTTCAACACTTGGTCGTGAAGCTCTGAAGTTCATATCTGACGTGGACGGGCTCACCACGTCCGACGAGGTGCTCGACAACCTGCATCTGGTGGCCAACGAAACGTGCCAGATCAATGTGCTCGGGGCTCTCATGCTGCCGTTGCACCAGGGCGACTGGGACAGTCTTGAAAAAGGAAAGACTGTCTTCCTGCACAAGAGCGTGCCTCGTGGATGGTGGGAAGAGCACATGGAACTCAGCCGCGCTCACCCAGGATTTGGGATGTCGTTTGCGCTGCTGTCACTCGCGCCATTCACAATGTCGGAATTGATGCGCGCACTTGAGCCCTTGGCGGCTGATCGCTGGCCATTCGAGGTGGCATTGAAGCACGGGATGCGGGACCGATTAAACTGTCCCGTGGGGGGCCGATGGCTCATTTCCTATTGGTCCCACAGCGTCATCTCCATTCGCCTGAACGAGAGGGCCAGAGCAATCCTGTTCATGGCCGCTACCTTTGCAGCTATCCGCCTACAGAAGCTTCTCGCCCCCCAAGTCGTTCGAATTGGAAAGGGCGCATTGCTTACACCGCGCGAACTTGCCGTGCTGCGATTGCTTTCACTTGGAAATCAGGTCGGTGAAATTGCAAGGCGTCTCGGTCTCGGTGAAGAGACCATTCGCAGCCACGTCAAGAAGGCTCAAGCCAAGCTTGGTGTCCGAACGCAAGCGCACGCTGTTGCCCAAGCTTTGCGGCGGCGCCTGATACCTTAAGTCTCCCCCAAACCGGGGATGGTATTTTATCAGATCACCATCATCTTCGTGGCGGGCAACCCATGCGCATCCCGGTCTCGCGCGCTGCGCATTGGGCATATGCACCGCCTTACTTCCGGGGGAGCCTTCCGGGAAACGCAAGTAGCCCGGCTCACCGAGGCGAGCACCGCGTCCATGGCACGATGTATTTCGATGTCACGGCGTGGTGCTCGCCTCGAGATTTTATTTCGCGAGCTGATTCCGCGCCGCGCAGTTGCGATAAAGGCAAGAAATCCGGAGAGTTGAGTGTATAAAAATCTCAAAAGCATGACCACTTTGGGTATGCCGGGCGTATTCAGTACCGAGCCCAGTGGAGACCCGTTCGATATCACGGTCGCAGATTCATTCTGTATCGTTTCAGCTTCTACGCCGCTTCAGCTTGCGTATGCCGTCAACAAGCTCGCAACCGACCAACAGTGGCAGCTGCATGGGTCGCCGGCTCACGACGGAGACCGCTATCATCAGTGGATGACGCGCCCTCGATCAAACGCGCAATAGGGGCATTTATCTGTGCGTGGATGAGCGGCTTTTATTCAAAAACTGACCACTGTCGTCGCTCCCGCTATCGTTGCGCCATCCTGGTGCCGGTGGAAGCTACATGATCTCGGCAACTGCGATCTCGCCGTCTGCAATATAGTGGTTGACCCGTTCCAGGCGGTCTCCGGGCTTGAACAAGACGGCGTGCCGGATGGCACCACATCGCGTGAGTTCGGCGATTATGAAGTCGCGCTCGGCGTTGGTGTCCGCGTCGGTCGCGTGCGTGATCTGGAATGTCAGTCGCGTCAGCGAGAAGCCCGTATCCCGCGTTCCGGCGCCCACCCAAAGCGCAACTTCCGAATGGTCGGGACGGTCTGTGTTGAGCCAGAAGTCGAGTGTGTTTGCGTTTGCCTGCGCGTTTGCGACGTCCTGTGCCCAGAAGCGGATATGATGGCGCTTGCGTGGACTGTTGCCGATGGCTTTCTGAAAGCCGATGTCTTGCCCGCGCCCAAACAGGTAGAGGGTGCTGAACGGCGCCGTTGGATAGGGTCTGTTCAGCACGAAGGCCTTAGCCATAAGCCACGATGTTTTGATGTTCAGGGGATCCGCCTCGACCCAACCGGATGCGGCGAAGGCTGCGCGGAGTTGGTCTAGCGTGCCAACGAGCGCGAGATTGACGGGATCGCCGAAAAGCCCATCTCCCGTGACAGTGAAGCGCGGGACATGCTTGCGTTGGAGCAGCTTGAGGCCCATGCGAACTGCGCGCGGCAGGATCACATAGGCCCCGATGCCGTAAGTGATGGCGAGCGCGAAAAGAGTAGGGACCTTTTTGTCGGTGAACTCGAAGACATAAACGATGAGCCATATGCTGACTATGCCCAGGCTCAGCACGGCCAAGCGCTGCAAAATTCTCACGATGGCTCTCATGCCGATCTCCCCCGCACGCAATCTGCGTGGGGCGTCACGTTAGCGTGCGCTGGCACAAAATGCACTGGGTCGCCTCAACAGCTCGTAGCCTGTTATGCCGCGCTTTTACGGAAGGGACTCTAGCTCTGCTGCCCCTCGAGCAGTGAAAGAGATACGGCAAAAATATCGCCGTTGAACTGCGTTGTGATGGGCAGGCCGCTCTTCCGGAACACGGATAGCATCGCTTGGTTTTGGGGTAAGACCTGTGCCTCAAACCGTGAAATTCCCCGTTCCCTCGCGATAAGTGCGAGATGTTTGAGCAGCAGAGGGGCGACGCCGAGTCCGCGGTAGCCCTCGCTTGTCACGAAAGCGATCTCGGCGCTGCCTCGCGGGCTCGCTGCTTCGTCGGACGCGTAGCGCCCGCCTCCAATCAATTTGGGATTACTGTCGTTCCCCGTCGTCGCCACAAGCGCCACGACGCGATCGAAGTCGACTTCGGTGATCTGGCGCAGCTCGTCGTCGGCCAACGTTTTCTTGTAGGTGAAGAAGCGCCGATAAACCGACTCGGCATCGAGCCCTTCAAACGCAGAAAGAACTGCGCGCCAATCATCCGGGCGTATGGCGCGAACGATCACGGGCGTGCCGTCATTCAATGTCGTGGCTGCCAGATAGGTTCGCGCATCGATCACGACACCGCCTCAAGCGTCGGCCCGGCCGGAAAGACGAAATTCAACGATTCACTATATCATCAGATGGCGTATCGGTTCGATTTTTTGCTACATTGCGATCTTGTACGACCCAAGGATCGAAGCGATGTCGCGGGAGGCCACCAAATGCCTCTTACAGAGACCAAGCTGGACGGTGCCGTCGGCACCATCATTCTCGACAATCCTGAAAGGCGAAACGCGCTTTCGGCCGAACTTGTCGCGAACGTCGTCGGCGCGCTTCAGCGCTTTGCGGATGAGCACGCCCGCGTTGTCGTTCTTCGCGCCCAACCCGGTACAACGGTATGGTCAGCCGGCCACGACGTAAACGAACTTCCTGAAGGCCGGCGCGACCCGCTTGGCTGGGACGATCCGCTCCGTGCGCTCGTTCGAGCCGTAGAGGAGTTTCCGGCGCCCGTGATAGCGTTGATCGAAGGAGGTGTGTGGGGCGGCGCGTGCGAACTTGCGTTCGCGTGCGACCTTATCGTTGCCGCGCCGAGCGCAACCTTCGCGGTGACTCCAGCGAAGCTCGGGGTTCCCTACAACGTTACCGGGCTGCTGACCTTCCTCAACGCATGTCCGTTGCGCGTCGTGAAGGAGATGGTGTTCACGGCGAAGCCGATTTCCGCCAAGCGCGCCGAACGCCTCGGCATTGTCAACCGTGTGGTGCCCGCCGAGGAACTGGAAGCTTTTACGCACGGTCTCGCCTGGGACATCTGTCAGAACGCGCCGCTCTCGATCTCAGTCATGAAGGAGCAATTGCGGATGCTGGCGGGTGCTCATCCCATGAGCCCCCGCCGGTTCGAGCGGGTACAGGGACTTAGACGCATCGTCTACGACAGCGAAGACTATGCCGAAGGCATTCGGGCGTTTCGCGAGAAGCGGGTCCCGAAGTTCTCCGGTCATTGACGTGGGAAGGGAAAATCACCGCCTTGGGCGACCAAGGAAGGAGGCGAGAAATGGAACACCGCAGAAGCGCGCGTAGCCGCGCAAGTGAGAGGGCGCCGGAAGCAACCGACGCGTCTACCCTGAATGAGGAGGGCAAACTCAAGCGCAAAGCCTTTGAAAAGGAGCTTAAGCGCCTGCACGGCGAGCTTGTGAAGCTTCAGGAGTGGGTTCGGCACGAAGGGAAGAAGATCTGCATTGTATTCGAGGGGCGTGATGGTGCCGGCAAGGGCGGCACGATCAAGGCCATCACAGCGCGGGTCAGTCCTCGGGTGTTCCGTGTGGTGGCATTGCCCGCGCCTACCGAGCGCGAGAAGTCACAAATGTACATCCAGCGGTATCTGCCCCATCTGCCCGCGGGCGGTGAGATCGTTATCTTCGATCGCAGCTGGTACAATCGCGCCGGTGTCGAACGCGTCATGGGGTTCTGCACCGACGAGCAAGCCAAGCGCTTTCTCAACATCGTTCCGGACGTTGAAAAAGCGATTACCGAGTCCGGTGTGATCCTGCTCAAGTATTGGCTCGAAGTTAGCCCGGACGAGCAAACCAAACGTCTCGCAGACCGCATCGATGACAACAGGAAGATCTGGAAACTGTCGAATATGGATTTGAAGTCCTACACGCGTTGGGACGAGTACTCGAAGGCGCGCGACGACATGTTCCAGGCGACGGACACCGCGTGGGCTCCGTGGTATGTCGCCCGGTCCGATGACAAAAGGCGTGCTCGCCTGAATATCATCGATCATCTCCTGAGCAAGGTTCCTTACAAGAGCGTTCCACGGGAAAAGGTGAAGCTTCCGAAGCGGCGGGTAACGGCGGGCGCGGGCGACCTCGTCCATTCCGTCAAACGGGTTCCCGAAGTCCATTGACGGGCCTAATCGCCGCAACGGGAAAAGGCGCTAAAGAGCCATTTCAGGCACCCGCTGAGGGATGATCAGCTCTGCCTCAGTCGCTTCCGAGATCTGTTCGATGGATATTCCGGGCGCGCGCTCACTCAGCGTTGCGCGGCCTTCCGAAAATGCGATGACAGCGAGTTCCGTGACGACGAGATCCACGGGGCGCACAGACGTCAGTGGCAATGAGCACTGCTTGACGATTTTTGATTGCCCCTTGGCCGCGTGCTGCATGGCGACCACAACGCGTTTCGCGCCGGTCGCGAGGTCCATTGCGCCACCCATGCCCGGGACCATCTTGCCTGGGATCATCCAGTTGGCGAGCAAGCCTCGCTGGTCGACCTGCAAACCACCGAGCACGGTCATGTCGACATGCCCGCCGCGGATGAGGCCGAACGAGATGGCGCTATCGAATGTGCATGCCCCGGGCAGTGCAGTAACCGGCCGGCCGCCTGCATCGGTCAGGGTTGGATGCGCCATGCCTGCCTCCGGTATGGGACCGGTGCCGATCAAACCGTTCTCCGACTGAAAGAAAACGTGGATGTTGGTGGGCACATAGTTGGCGACGAGGGTCGGAATGCCGATGCCGAGGTTGACGAGCATTCCAGTCCGCAGCTCGCGGGCAATGCGTCTTGCGATGAGCTTCTGTGCGTCCATGGCGGTCACTCGTTCGCGACGAGGTAGTCGATCAATGTAGCGGGCGTTACAACGTGGTCGGGTGCGATCAGTCCCACGGGAACGATGTGCTCGGCGCCAGCGATCACGGTCGCAGCTGCCATCGCAACCAGCGGGTTGAAGTTTCTTGCGGTCAGCGCGTACGAAAGATTGCCCATATAGTCGGCGAGGAACGCGTGAACTAAGGCGAAGTCTCCCTTGAGAGGGGTTTCGAGCAGGAAGTCCTGTCCGTCTACGTCTATTTTCCGCTTGCCCTGCTCGACGACCGTTCCGACCCCGGTTGGCGTGAGCACGCCGCCGAGGCCAAAGCCGCCGGCACGTATGCGCTCGATGAGAGTGCCCTGTGGAACCAACTCCACGATGAGCGCACCAGCATGCATCTGCTGCTGCGTTTCGGGGTTGAGGCCGATGTGGCTCACGATTGCGGTGCGCACGAGCTTGGCACTGATCAGCTTTGCGACGCCGGTGCCGGGCTTGGCCGTGTCGTTGGCGATGAGGGTGAGATCGTGTTTTCCTTGACGCACGATTTCGTCGACGATCCGTTCCGGCGTGCCGATGCCCATGAAGCCTCCCACCATCAGGCTGGCACCGTTCGGTATCATTGCAACTGCTTCCGCAACGGGTATGGGTTTCATCTGCGGGGCCCAGCGGCTACTGGCCAACTGTCGGAGGGGGCTCGGCGGCTGCCTAGTCGATGATGTGGTAGCCGCCATCGATGTAGAGGGTCTCTCCGGTGATCAGTTTGGCACCGTTCATGGCGAGCACGGCCACAGCAACTCCGACATCGTCGATGGATACCAAGCTTCGGCTCGGCGCTTTTGCTTGGGCCTTTTGCAGCAGCTTGTCGAACTCGCTGATTCCTGAAGCAGCTCTTGTCTTGAGCGGGCCGGGAGAAATCGCGTGTACCCGGATGTTCTGAGGGCCTAGCTCCGCTGCGAGGTAACGGGTTGCGGATTCCAAAGCCGCCTTAACGGGTCCCATTATATTGTAGTTTTCGACCACCATCTGCGAACCATAGTAGGTCATCGTGAAGAGGGTCCCGCCGCTTTTCATGAGCGGCTCCGCCAGCTTTGCCATGCGGATGAAGGACCAGCAGGAAAGATCCATCGCGAGCAGGAAACCGTCTCGGGAGCAATCGACGACGCGACCGTGAAGATCGTCTTTGGGGGCGAAGGCAATGGAATGCAGCACGATATCCAGCTTGCCCCACTTCTCCTTTACAGCATCGAAAACGGCTTCCAGCTCTCCTGGCTTCTGGAGATCGAGCGGCAAGACCATCGAGGCATGAACCTCTTTCGCCAATGGCTCGACGAAGCGCCTGGATTTATCGTTGAGATAAGTGACTGCGACATCGGCGCCGAAGGCATGAAATGCCTTGGCGCAGCCCCACGCGATCGACTGATCGTTTGCGATGCCGGTTACGAGCGCCTTTTTGCCTTTCAGAAGCGCCAACGTCGAGAGATCGATCATGCTCGTTTCTCCTCCAGGGCGGACGCCGCACGTTCGCGCAGCACACGCAACGTATGGGTCGCGATCATAAACTCCTCGTCGGTCGGGATGACAAAGCACGGGACGCGAGCGCCCTTGCGGGAAATGCACGGTGCGTTCTTCTTGTTGGCTTGCGTCGAGATATCGAGGCCGAGCCATGAGAGGCGCCGAATTACCGCCTCGCGAATGAGGGGCGCGTTTTCACCGACACCCGCCGTGAAGACAAAGCCGTCTATGCCGCCCATCGCGGCAGCCAGCATTCCCGTGAACAACGCGATGCGATAGGTGAAGTAATCCAGAGCCATCGCGGCTCTGGGATCTGAGCTTGTGAGCAACACTCTCACGTCGTTGCTGATGCCGGAGAGCCCCTTGAGACCGCAATCCTTGTAAAGAAACGTCTCGATGGCTTCCGCACTCATTCCTTTTTCTTTCAACAGATAGAGCACGATGCCTGGATCGAGCTGGCCCGGGCGCGTTCCCATCGGCAGGCCGTCCATCGCCGTAAAGCCCATTGTGCTTTCGACGCTGTGTCCGTTGGAAATGGCGCACATGGAGGCGCCGCTGCCGAGATGCGCGACGACGATACGGCCGCTTGAGATGTCAGACGCTACGGCGGCCAGCCGCTGAGCGATGTATTCGTACGAGAGCCCGTGGAAACCGTACCTTCGGACGCCTTCGGCATAAAAAGTTTGCGGGATTGCATAGCGATCGGCGACCTCCGGATGGCCCCGGTGAAATGCGGTGTCGAAGCAGGCCACTTGGAGAAGATGTGGACGCCGCTGCAACACGGCGCGTATCGGAGCGAGATTGTTGGGTTGATGCAGTGGGGCAAGCGCTACGAACTTTTCGAGTTCTGCGAGAACGTGCGATGTGACGGCAACGGGCGAAGCATACCGCGGGCCGCCATGCACGACGCGGTGTCCGACAGCAGCGGGCAGCTCGCCACCGATCTGCGGACGCAAAAATGCGATGACCTTGTCAAGGGCGGCTGGCAGATCCGTGACATCGGCCGGTGGCCAGGTCTCATCGACGAGGATCTCGCGCTGCGACGTTACCGCGACCAGCCGGGGGCGCGTGCCGATGCCCTCGATCTGGCCTCTGAACCGACGTACCAGGCGGTCGTCGGAGGTGACTGCAAAGAGCTGGAACTTGATGCTCGAGCTACCCGCGTTAATGACAAGAATTGCCTCGGTCATGGCTCATGCCCGTATCGGTTCCCGCGTTCTGCGGCTATGGGCGAGAAGCATGGCGACGGCGCAGGATGCCATGCGCGTGCGCACGTTGTCGGCGCGCGATGTGAGGATTACCGGTACGCGGGCACCTAGAACGATCCCCGCCGCGTCTGCGCCCGACAGAAACGTCAGATTTTTGGCCAACATGTTTCCGGCTTCGAGGTCGGGCACCACGAGAATCTGCGCCTGTCCGGCGACCGGAGACTTGATGCCCTTGATGCGCGCTGCCTCGATGCTGATCGCATTGTCGAAGGCGAGAGGTCCATCCAGGAGCCCTCCCGTGATTTGGCCGCGATCGGCCATTTTACAAAGCGCAGCCGCGTCGATGGTAGAAGGAATGCTGGGCGTGACTGTTTCCACGGCGGACAGGATGGCAACTTTCGGCGTACCGAGGCCGAGCGCGGTGTAGAGGTCTATGGCATTCTGGATGATATCGCGCTTCGACATCAGGTCCGGTGCGATATTCACGGCGGCGTCGGTTATGAAGAGCGTTTGCGGATGCGTGGGAACGTCCATGACAAAAACGTGGCTGATGCGGCGCCCGGTGCGGAGGCCGGTATCTCGCCTCGTAACGGCGGCTAGCAGCTCATCTGAGTGCAGGCTGCCTTTCATCAGCAGCTCGGCGCGACCCGTGCGAACGAGATCGACTGCCATTTCTGCGGCCGCAACACTGTGAGGCGCGTCAACGATCTCGATGCCGCCGAGGTCGATACCGCAGTCTTGCGCCAACTCGATGATGCGTTGCCGAGGTCCGACGAGGATCGGGGCGATCATGTTCTGCCGCCCCGCATCCACGGCCCCCCGGAGCGAGGTTTCATCGCACGGATGGGCGACGGCGGCGGGAAGGGGAGGCAGCCCAGCCGTCGCCGCAATGAGGCGTTCGTATTTTTCATGGCGGTGGAGCTGAGAGACAGTGGCCTTTCTCGTCATGGCGCTCGTCCTCCTGAACTCGTCAGCGCGCCAAGGTGCACATGTTTACCACTTCAGGAACAGAGCGACGTCGCCGGGCATTCCGCCGGGGAAGCTGATGATCTCGGCGTGAAGCTTGTACCCGAGCGGCCGCAGCTCCTTGTCGAAGAATTCGAATGCCCTCTTGGCGAATCCTTCCAAGGTTTGCGGCCACTCGGGATCTGCGATGTTGATCCGCCGCCCCCCGTCGCTGCAATAACTGGAGGGAAAAGTGATCACTTGGATCTGGTGCTTCCCCTGCTTTGCGGCGACGCTCACCGCGTTATTGATGCGATCGAACACTTCTGGATGAATGTCGCGCTCCATGAACGCATCTCGAAGTTCAAGTTGCTTTTGTTCTTTCTTCTTCTTGAGCTTGCGCTCCTCATCCATCTTCATTGCCTCGGCATCCGAGGACATTTCATTCAGATCTATCGGACGTAGAAGTGTAGACATCGGTCGCACTCCTTTCGCTTGGGCCACGTGGGCCGTCATCTAGTGATGTTTGCTTCGCCTTGCCGATTGTAAGTTTGCGCGCGCTACGGAAGGCGGCGGCTGACGTGTATGCTCGCTATCGTGTGCCCCCTCGCGATCCGCTGCTGCGTCTTCGAAAATGTGTTCGACCTCAGCCATTCGTGCCTTCGCCTCATCGCTGCGCAAGCCCACGACTTCGATCAGGCGTCGCAACGTGCCCAGCATTTTTCGGGCGAGATCGGGATCTTTGGCGAGCATCCCAGGTATGGCTTCGATGGCGCGGCGCTGATCGAGAAGCAGGAGCAGAAATTGTTCGCGGAGGAGGCTTTTAAAATCAGCCAATGCGTAGCCGCGCCCTGCCTCCCGTCGCAGCGCGCGAAGGAAATTGAATCCGCGCTCGTCTACAACACCGTCCGGACTGCGAATGTAGATCAGGCAACGTAAGGCTGCCTCTCGCGGGCCGCCTTCGGCGATGCGGCGCTTGATCTCTGAAATACGCTGCTGCACCAGCGCGGTGTGCGCGGCGGTCATGATGGGCGGGCGGCGGCGGGTCTCGTTGGCTTTTAGGCCTGCGAGGGCCTGTATCAGTGGCGACCCATAAACCGTGTCGAATGTTGCCTCGAGCATGACGTCGCGCGTTACGCGATAAGCATCGAGCGATTTCTCCACATAGTCAGCGAACCATCCTTGTGCTTCCCAGAATATGTTGGAGTTGGAGATCGGCTGGCGCGCCTCTCGCACGGACTTAGCGGTCCACTCCAATGTTTTCATGAGCGGGTTTGCAGCGGAGTACATGTCATATTGGAGGCGCAGAGGATGGATTCTCCGGATGGCCTGAGCCATTCCATCGGTTGCAAAGGAGCGGATCCAAGGTTCGACAAAGGTCCGGTATAGTCCGACGTTGATGTCCGATATGCGTGCGACTGTCGCAAATTTTCTATCGTCGTCATCGTCGTTTCCGCCAAGCGCGCGGATATCGTCCAGCGTTCGCGCTTCGAAGCGTACGAGGTAGTCGCCACCTATCAGAGTATCGGAAGGCTCCTCGGAACTCCGCCGTGTCATCACGGCCTCGTACAGGCCGGGCGGTAGAACATCGATGAGGTCGATGTTCGTCGCGAACTCCTCGTGCTCCTTTTTTGCCACCGAACCGGAGACGAAAATTCCGAGATGACCGATAGACTCGTGAACGGCGTAGACGATCGTTTGGCCGTAGGCGCGGATATCATCGACGGATCCATAGAGATCGAGGATCCAATCGAGAGCCTGCGGCGGCGGTGTGATGTTGTCGGCTTTTGAGCAGAACACGAGGATCGGCGACGTGATATTCTTGAGATCAATCTGTGTTCCGTCGCTCGTCATCAAGCGTCCGTTTGCGAGCTTGTTTCCGATGAACAACTCATCGGCGATGTATTGCATCTCCTCGGCGTTGAGGAGCACGTGGCCGCCCCACCATTGCTCGAATTCAAGATAGCGGGGACCTTCTTTGTCTACGTTTTCGTAAAGGTTGTACTGCTTCGCCCAGAGCGTGTTGGCGGGGTTTAGGTTCTCGAAGTTCGAGACGAGCCAGGCACCATCAAAGGTTCCTTTGCCGAGGTCGCCGGCAAACGCGGTCAGCCAACTGCCTCCCAGCAGGCCGCCGGTGTAGCGCATTGGGTTTGCGCCTCGTACGCCGGACCAGTATGACAGCGGTGATCCCGCAACGATGATCGGGCCGAAAAGCTCGGGCCGGAGGGCGGCGAGCAGCATGACCGCCCAGCCCGCCTGGCAATTTCCAATGACGGCGGGCTTTCCTTCAGCATCGGGATGCAGTGCGATCACGCGTTCGAGAAACGCGGCTTCAGCGTGCGCGACATCCTCAATCGTCTGACCTGGCATCGGCGTAGGCAAAAAGCCGATGAAGTAACAGGGATGCCCCGTTTTGAAGGCGACCCCAATCTCGCTCTCGGGCTTGAAGCCTCCGATTCCAGGACCGTGACCAGCGCGAGGATCTACGACGACGAACGGCCGCTTTTTTTCATCAAGGGCGATGCCCTTTGGCGGCTTGATGCGGACGAGCACGTAATTGACCGGCCGTTTCAGCTCGCGGCCATCCATTATGAGCTCGCACTCGAACTTCAGGACATGAGGCGCAATTTTTGCGGCATGGGCTTCGTAGCGCGCCGTTCGTTCTCGCATCACGTCCAGGGTTAGAATACTGCGCTGCCAGGCATCGATCCAATATTCGATCGCGTCCTGTCCGAGCCAGAATGGCGCGGGCACCTGCGGTGACGTTGCGGGATTTGAATCGGCTTGCGTACTCATGTGCAGCCTCTGTGGTTCGAGAGCCGGGCGGTCTCCCGGCCCGCACCCAAAAGAAAACGCCGGCACCTAATTCGCGATGCCGTGTTTCTCCATTTTCCGATCGCGCTCAAAGGGGCGCGATGAGAATTCACAAGTCAGCGTGTCTTTGTTCTCGGTGAGGCACGATAAAGCCGATCCGCGCCGCGCCTCGTAGCGGCACAGCACTTCAGGAAATCGAACGGGCACGTCCTGGAACAGCTGCCGAGCATACTGCGCAGGCCTTCAATTAGCGTCGTGCACGGCGATCGCACACGGCGCGGAAGAGGTTTCACTTGGTGCACTGGCTGCCGCGCATAGCGGCAAGCCTCCAACAAGACCAGCACCAACGTTACGTATGGTTCGAGCTTCCGTCGGGAAACTCTCAACCGTCATCCCGCGCGCAAAGAGCCTATGGGAGTGAGCGCGCCTGGAGCCTACAACTACTTCTAATCCAGAGTTGATGCGCACAACATCGAAAGTCGGAAGATTGATAATTATGAAATGTTCAATATCAGTGGAGAGATGATAGCATTTTTTCGCACGTGCTCTTAGCCGATGCAAGGAGTATCGGCTGAGCGGGATCAGAGTTGGTTGTCCCAACTCCGCCTCGTGTAGCTGCGGCTATGTGAAAGAAGCAGCAACAGACAGGCGGCCCCCGATCCGTTCTCGCGCTGACGACAACGGGGGCGCCGAAAGACGCGGCGGCGTTAACTGGCTTTCGCCAGCGCAACTGCGTCGGGGCCGGCGGGATATCTGAGCCGAGCCGATGAATCGTTTGCCGCGTGCCAAATAACTTCCGCCACATCGTGCTCCGTCGTGACAGCGGATGGGTGGCCGAATGCAGCAAGGACCGTCTGTGCGTAAGGCGCATAGGTTTCGGGGATCGCCGTCTCGATCGGCATCTGTACGTTCTGGGTGAAGCGGGTCGACGGCCCATAACCCGGCTCGACCAACTTGACGCGGATGCCGAAGGCGTCGAGTTCGTGCGCTAGCGATCCGGTGAAACCTTCGATGGCCGCTTTGCTGGCCGTATAGGCCGCGACGAGTGGCATTGGCGCAAGCGTGACGCTGGACGTCACATTGATAATCATCCCGGATTGCCGGGTACGGAACTGCGGGAGCACCGCTTGCGTCATCGCCATCATGCCGAACGTGTTGGTCTCGAAGAGGTTGCGCACGACCGACATAGGCGTCGCCTCGAACGCCCCAAACATGCCGATGCCGGCATTGTTGACGAGCACGTCAATCGGACCAGAGGCTTCGAGGGCCGTGGAGATGCTTTCGGGATTTGTGACGTCGAGGGCCAGAACCCGCAGTCGTTCGCTTGCCGGTAGGATATCTTCGCGCGGTGTCCGCATCGTCGCGATCACATTCCAGCCCTGAGCGTGAAAGTGGCGCGCCGTTTCCAGCCCATAGCCTGAAGAGCATCCGGTGATCAGTACGGTCTTCATCGTCATTCCTCCATTTTGAACGAGGCGGACGATAGGCGGTCCCTTTCGGACGATCTGCAATTGATGGTCCGGATTTCGTTTGCTAGCGTCCGGAGATGGTCGATCCCCTTTCGCAAGTCATCGCGCTGCTGCGGCCGCGCACCGTCGTCTCCAAAGTCATCAGCGGTGCCGGCCGGTGGGCGGTGCGCTATTCCGACTTCGGGCAACCGAGCTTCTGCACGGTGCTGGAGGGGAGTTGCCGTCTTACCGTCAATGGACAGGCGCCGCTGACGCTCGAAGCAGGAGATTTTCTGCTGCTGCCACAGACGCCCGGCTTCACGATGTCGGGTTTTGAGCCCGCAACTGCGAAGCTCATCGATCCCGCGGTGTCGCCTGCCTCGACGCACGAGGTGCGCCATGGCACGCCCGATGGCGATCCTGACGTACGACTGCTCGGCGGATGCTTCGTCTTCGACAAGAGTGACGCCGATCTTTTGGTATCTCTGCTGCCGACACTCGTCCACGTGCGCGGGGTGGAAAGTCTTTCCGTGCTCGTGCGCCTCGTTCGTGATGAAGCAATTGCCATGCGACCAGGTCGCGATCTCGTCCTGGCGCGTCTTGTCGAGGTCATGCTGATCGAAGCGGTGCGGACGATCCAGGGCGATACGGCGCCAGCCGGACTTCTGCGCGGGCTTGGCGATGCCCGTCTGGCGATTGCGTTACGGGAGATCCATGCCGATCCCGCGCGCGCCTGGACTGTCGAGGTGCTTGCCAAGAAAGCGGCGCTCTCGCGCTCGGTCTTTTTCGATCGCTTTTCTAGTGCCGTTGGCTTGCCTCCGATGGAGTATCTCCTCGGTTGGCGCATGGCGCTTGCCAAGGATCTTCTGCGCCAACAGGATATCAGTCTCGCCGAAGTTGCAGAGCGCGTCGGCTATAGCTCTGCGAGCACCTTCAGCACAGCATTCAGCCGATTTGTCGGGAAGCCTCCGAGCCGTTTTGCCCGGGAATTTACCGCGGACGTTGCGAGCAGCAGTGTCTCGTGAGTGGGAATGTCGATAGCCGATCGACCGCCTTACCGCGTCGATCTTTAACAGAATCCCAATTGGGCAAATGCTTCGGCGGCCAGCTCCCTGAAGAGCCGGCCGCCGACCTTGCGGGCCCTCAGCCGGGGAGCTGGAAGTAGTAGTGCCCGAAGAGCGTGACGGCGGCACCGCCAGCGAGCGCCAAGTAGGGGAGAATTCCTGCACGCCGCTGGCCGAGGTCCTGGCTCTTGAGGTCGAGATCGATCAGCATGTGGTCAGGAAAGCGCCCTTTGTCTTGCACGTAGTGCCGGAACAGGAACACTGGGATGATGAGCAAGCCGAACAGAAGCCCGTACCATAGCGCGTTCGGGTTCCCCCACACCTTGGCTCCGACGCCCATCAGGAACAGATTGAAGAAGCCAAGTCCTGCGTTGACGGCGACGAGCCAGTTCGGCGCCCGATAGGGACGCGGGATATGCGGACTGTCGATGCGGTGAATCCACGTCGACTGCAGATTGAGGAAGATGAAGATCATATAGCCGACGTTCGATATCGACAGGATTAGGTAATAGGCGGTTGCGTCGGAGGCTGCGAACGTGAGCAGGCCGAGGTTGAAGATCAGGTCGGTCCACATCGCGCGCGTCGGAGCACCGTGCTCGTTGGTGTGAGCAAGATACTTCGGAAGCCATCCGTCGACGCCGCCCTGGTAGAGCGTGCGCGATGAACCGGCCATTGCCATCTGGATCGCCAGAATGAGCGCGAGGATCATCATCATTTCAAGGAGGTGCGTAATGAACTGCGAGCCGCCTCCGACCATGTGCCCCATCGCGGCCGCAACGCCGGTTCCGTCCACGATACCCGGCTGGGTCATGCCATCGAGGCCAAGGTAGCCCTGGAAACTTGCAGCAACGAGCGTGTACAGGACGACGCATAGAATGCCGGCTGCGATGATGGCCTTCTTGGTATCCGAGGCCGGGTTTCGGAACTCGCGCGTGTAGCAGACGGCGGTCTCGAAGGCGTAAGTCGACCAACCGGCAATAAAGAGCGCGCCAAGAAAGAACGTCCAGCCGCCGTTGTTCCACTCTCCGTTGGGGGGCACGAGGGGCGTGTAGTTTTCGTAGTTCACGCCGCCGTTGAAATACGGTGCGATGCCGACGATCAGCATCGGAATGACGACGAAGAGCCCGATGACCGTTTGCACGCGAGCGGTGCCGAGAATGCCCCGATGCTGAATCGCGAAGGTGATCAGCATCAGAGCCGCGCCGATGAAAAACGTCGGCCCGATCTCGATCTTTGCGAGCCCGAAGAACGAAAAGCTGGCAAGAACCATCGTGCGCAGCGCTGGCGTCGCCCCCTCCGTGACGGCGGCGATCGCAATCTTGGCTGCCTCCTCCGCAGATTTTCCGTCGATGGCGGCGGCGTTGGCGACGTTCTTCAGCCACGCCAAGACTTCCGGCGACTCGGCCGTGAAAATAGGGATAGGTGCAATCGCGTTGAGGATGTAGCCGGCCGCAATGGTGCAGCCAAGCGATAGAACCGGCGTCCAGGCGTACCAGTTGCACCACACCGAGAGCGGCGCAATGATTTTGCTGTACCGGAGCCAAGCCGCCGATCCGTAGACGGCAGCACCACCCGACTTGTTTTTAAAGAGACCCGCAATTTCGGCGTAGCTGTAGGCTTGGAATAGGCCGATCACCACCGAGATCGTCCAAACGAGGAAGGCGAGTTTGCCGGCGGTTGCGCCCATGCCGCCGATCGATATGAGAACCAGTGCGGGCACGCCGCTCGCGATCCAGAACGCTCCCTTCCAATCGATTGTTCTATGTAGCCCCCCGAACTCGTCGCCGGGATAGGCCTGTCCCCCGGATTTACCGGGCGCATCGGCACCCGTAACAACCGCGTTTTGCATGAATATCGCTCCCTAGGCTCCTCTTTAAGAGGAGGTGCTTTTTGCGCCTTAGGAGAGGCATACTGCCGCATAGTTGCAAATGATGCAATTATTTTGCATAACCATGGTGCAAGTTTTTTGCCTCGTCGGCAAACCATGTGATGGATGCCCGAGTTGCAAAATCGCCGGTTAGGGGGGCAAAGTGGGACCTTGAGATTCCCTTCATCCTCCGATCGATGAGAAAACCCATGGTCAAAGCTAGAGTGCGGCGCGCGCCGCCGCACCGCCCTCGTCAATCCGCTGCTCAGGCTGGGAAGACACAGCGAACACCCGACACGGCCAACGTACCTTTGGAAAAGCGCATTGGTGAGGTTCTGAAGCAGCTTCGGCTGGAAGCCAATCTTACGCTCGCCGATCTGAGTACAGGCTCTCGCATATCAAGCGCAATGCTGAGCCGGATCGAGAACGGCATGGCAACGGCGAGCCTGGATGCTCTCGAACGTCTCTGCCTCGCGCTGGGCATCGGCCTGTCGGATCTGTTCAAAAGGACAGACGGAAAGAAGGGCACGGCACAGCTCGTCAAGCGGAGCGAGCAGATGGAGGTGGTGCGGGTCGGAACAAAGTACGGTTACACCTATAAGCTGCTGTCCTACGACAAGGGACCGAAGAAGCTCTTTGATCCGTTCTTTATCGAGATGGACAAGAAGAGCCAATCCTACCCACGGTTTGCTCATCCGGGCACCGAGTTCATTTACATGCTGCAGGGGCGCGTGGAGTATCGCTTCGGCGATCTCACCTATCTGCTCGAGCCGGGTGATGCCTTCACCTTCTCGGGCGATGTCGTGCATGGCCCAGAGCGGCTTCTCGATGAGCACGCCCGCTTTTTGTCGATCATCATGTACAGCGAATAAGCGCCTTCTCTTGCGGAAAAAAGGCCGGGAGCTTTCGCCCCCGGCAGGTGGGGGGAGACGTCTGCACTTAGACGCCGCCAGGAATCCAGTTCGTTCCGGCGAGTGGAATTCTCGCCATCGCGGCCGCATCGAGGGTAAGCGCAGCCAGATCTTCCGGCTCCAGGTTGTGAAGATGGTTTTTTCCGCAAGCACGCGCCAGGGTTTGCGCCTCTAGCGTCATCACCTTGAGATAGTTTGCGAGACGGCGCCCGGCGATGACCGGATCGAGACGCTGAGACAACTCGGGCGTCTGAGTGGTGATGCCTGCCGGGTCGCGGCCCTCGTGCCAATCGTCGTATGCGCCGGCCGTCGAGCCGATCTTGGCGTACTCCTTTTCCCACTTGGGATCGTTGTCACCCAATGCGATCAGCGCTGCGGTGCCGATCGCGACGGCATCCGCCCCGAGCGCAAGAGCCTTGGCGACATCGGCGCCGTTCCGAATGCCGCCGGAGACCACGAGCTGCACCTTGCGGTGCATTCCCAAATCCTGAAGCGCCTGCACCGCCGGGCGAATAGCAGAGAGAAGCGGAATGCCGACGTGCTCGATGAACACCTCCTGCGTGGCCGCCGTGCCGCCCTGCATACCGTCAAGCACAACCACGTCGGCGCCCGATTTGACCGCGAGCGCGACATCGAAATAGGGCCGGCTGGCACCGACTTTTAGATAAATCGGCTTTTCCCAATCGGTGATCTCGCGCAGCTCGTTGATCTTGATTTCGAGATCGTCGGCACCTGTCCAATCGGGATGCCGACACGCAGAGCGTTGGTCGATCCCTTTGGGCAGCTGGCGCATCTCGGCTACGCGGTCCGATATCTTCTGACCGAGCAGCATACCGCCGCCGCCCGGCTTGGCGCCCTGGCCGATGACGATTTCGATCGCATCTGCCCGCCGCAGATCGTCCGGGTTCATTCCGTATCGCGAAGGCAGATACTGGTAGACGAGCGTTTCGGATTGCCCGCGCTCCTCCGGCGTCATGCCGCCGTCACCGGTCGTGGTGGACGTACCGGCGAGCGAAGCGCCGCGGCCAAGCGCTTCCTTCGCGTTGGCCGAGAGCGAGCCGAAGCTCATGCCCGCGATGGTGACGGGGATCTTCAGTTTGATCGGCTTCTTGGCGAAACGCGTGCCGAGCGTTACGTCCGTGCCGCACTTCTCGCGATATCCTTCGAGCGGATAGCGCGACATCGAAGCTCCGAGCAGCACGAGGTCGTCGAAATTCGGCAGGCGGCGCTTCGAGCCGCCGCCGCGGATGTCGTAGATTCCCGTGAGCGAGGCGCGCCGGATCTCGGAGAGGGTATAGTCGTCGAAGGTTGCCGACTTCCGCGGAGTGGTGGGCACCCAGTTTCGTTCGTGGCTGGTCATCAGTAGGCTCCGGCGTTGTCGATGTTGAAGGTGTAGAGCTTGCGGGCCGACCCGTAGCGGCGGAACTCGGCGACATCGACCTTGTGATCTTCGCCGGATGCCGCCAGAAGCTCGATGAGTTCGGCTTTGTGCTCATCGCGCATCGGCTTCTCGATGCAGTCGGCCCCGAGCCCGGCTACCGGGCCCCGCACGAACAGACGTGCCTCGTAGATCGAATCTCCAAGCGCCTCGCCCGCTTCGCCGAACACCACGAGACGCCCGTTCTGGCCCATGAAAGCCGACAAATGCCCGACATCGCCTTTGACGATGATATCGATGCCCTTCATCGAGATGCCGCAGCGCGCTGAGGCATTTCCGTCGACGATCAGCAGCCCGCCGCGGCCGGTTGCGCCCGCGCTCTGGCTCGCGTCCCCTTTGACGTGGATGCGTCCCGACATCATGTTCTCGCCGACGCCTTGTCCGGCGCTTCCGTCGACGACGATGTTGGCGCGCTTGTTCATGCCGCCGCAGAAATAACCGACGCTGCCTTGCACGTTGATCGCGACGGGTGCGTCCACGCCCGCGGCAATCGAGTGCTCGCCGTTGGGATTGAGAACGCTCCACAGCGTGTCGTTGGTATCATCCTTGAGGGTGTGGAGTGCGGCGTTCAGCTCCCGGACCGATGACTTGGTGAGATCGAAAGTCGACATCAGGCGTGCTCCCAGAAATAGACGGTGGCGGGCTTTGGCTCCCAGACTTTGGCCTTGGCAATTTCGGGGAGGCAGGTGAGGGTCTTGTATTCGGAGGCGAACGCGACGTAGCGGTCGGTCTCGGCCATGACTGCGGGCTTACAGGCGATGGGATCGCGCAGGACGCCAAAGCCGCGCTCGGTTCCGACAACGAAGGTGAAGAAGCCATCGAGGTCGTCGAGGCTGGATTTCAGTGCTTCGCCGAGCGTCTGGCCGTCGCGCATCTGTTTGGTGAGATAGGCGGCTGCGACTTCAGAATCGTTTTCGGTTCGGATCTTGATCCCTTCACGGCGGAGCTCACGGCGCAAAGAGGCATGGTTCGAAAGCGAGCCGTTGTGGACGAGGCACTGATCGGGGCCGGTCGAGAACGGATGGGCGCCGTTGGTGGTGACGGCGGATTCGGTTGCCATGCGCGTATGTGAAATGCCATGTGTGCCGGATATGCTGGCAATCCCAAAGGACTTGGCGACGTCGTCCGGATAGCCGACCTCCTTGTAGATCTCGAGGCTGTTCCCGCCGCTCATGACCGTGACTTCGGGATGGTTCTCCGCAAGCCACTGCTCGGCCCGTTCGACGTCATCGTGCGCCAGCGTGACAATCGCGTGCGAGTAGCGCACAGCGCTCGTGGCGTCGTGCCCCAATGCGGCAGCAAGCTTCTCGCCGACTGCACCGATATCGAAGCCGGCAGACGGGCCGGAGATGGTGAGCTTGGCCCGGCTTCCGGCGCCGCGGCTATAAATGGCGAAGCCCGCCGAATCCGGACCGCGGCTGCAAAGTGTCGACGTCATCTGCGCAAGCAGGGATCCAAGTTCCGGTTCGAGCTTGGTATCTTTGATGAACAGACCGGCAATTCCACACATGTTGATCTCTCCTCGTATTCGGCCGGTGACTAGAAAAAGTTGAGATACCGCTTCACTTCCCAGTCAGAGACGTGGCGGTGATAGTCGATCCACTCCTCGCGCTTGAGACTCACGAACTCGTCGATGAAGTCGGTGCCGAGGGCGCTGCGCATCAGCTCTGACCGAGAGAGCGCCTCGATCGCTTCATGAAGCGACTGAGGAAGCGTCTCTATGTTTCGCCTCGAGACTTCTTCCGGGGTCAGTGCGTAAAAGTTGATGTTGTGCGGCTCGCCGGGATCGAGTTTTCGATCGATGCCGTCGAGACCCGCAGCGATGATGGCTGCCTGCGCGAGATACGGGTTCATCCCCGAATCTCCGGTACGGATCTCGATGCGTCCGTATGGAATGCGCACCATGGCGGTGCGGTTGTTGTCGCCATAGGCGACGAACACCGGCGCCCAGGTCGTGCCCGACGCCGTACGGCCGACCACAAGCCGCTTATAGGAATTGACGCTCGGGGCGAGCAGCGCGGTGATGGGAGCCGCGTGCTTAAGAACGCCCGCCACGAAATGATAGGCGAGCTGCGACAGCCCCATCCCGCGCTTGTCGGAAGGATCGTGGAAGAGATTGCGCCCCGATGCATCAGCAATGGAGTAATGGATATGCATACCGTTGCCGGTGGTCGAGCTCTTGGGCTTGGGCATGAACGAGCAGATTGCGCCAAGCTCGTGAGCGATCTCTGCCGCCGCCATCTTGAACAGGATGATCTGGTCGGCCGATGTCAGCGCATCGGCGTACTTGAAGTTGATCTCGTACTGGCCGTTCCCGTCCTCGTGATCGATCTGATAGACGTCGATCCCGAGCGCCTGCAGGCTCTCGGTGACGCGTTCGAGAAATACCCGGACGCGTGAAAGGCCCCGATAGTCGTATGCGGGCTTCTGTAGGACGTCCGTGGAATCGAAGGGAACGACGGAGCCATCGGCCGTGCGCTCGAGCAGGCTGAACTCGGGCTCGATACCGGTATTCAAGATCCAGCCGCGCTCGGCGAGGCGAGCAACCTGGGCCTTCAAGATGTTTCGTGTGTCGATGGGATGCGGCCGCCCGGAAACGGCACCCGTTCCCATCATGCGCGCATATCCCGGCGCCCAAGGAATGAGGCTCAGGGTGGAGAGATCGCCAACCAGAATGTATTCTGCCTCATGCGGGGCAAGCCGCATACCGAACACGCCGCCGCCCGCGAAGCCCACGCCATCGGTGACGATGTCGTCGAGATGGTCGACCGGAACGGACTTGCTCTTGGCCACGCCGTAGATGTCGACGAACTGCGCGAGGACGTAGCGAACGTGATGCTGCGCGAGGAACTGCTTGGCAGTTTGAACGTCGAGATTTTGCGGCGCAACCAACTGTCCGGGCGAGTTGCGCCAATCCCAATGCGCGATCGTCATGGTGATCCTTCCTGCTCGTTTCTTCCCGTGTTCCGAGAGCTTTTTATGCGGCCGCAGTTTTCGGTGGCCCGCTCCGTTGGATTTCTCGTAACCCATACTTGCATAAGATGCAATATATTTGTATGTAGAGAAATATCACTTTCAGGAGATGCGCGTGAATTCCGACGCAAAGTTTGAGATCGATAAGAGCGGAGATCCGGAATGCTCCGGGCCGAGCGCAGCTCAGCTCGCACGTGGCCGCTTACCTGCGTCGACGGGTCTGATCTATCGGCCCTACTGGTGGGAGGCGGCGCCGCGTCCTCGCGTTTCTTCACCGCTGCCGAAGCAAACAGACGTTGTCGTCATCGGTTCGGGATTTACCGGCCTCTCGGCGGCGCTAACTCTTCTTCGTAACGGACGCGACGTGGTTGTGCTGGATCGCGGCGATCCTGGATTCGGCGCAAGCACGCGTAACGGTGGACAGATCGGCAGCGGAAATCAGAAATTTCGCGTCAAACGACTGATCGAATTGCGCGGGCACGCGAAAGCCGAAGCGATGCTGCGTGAAGGCGTGCGGATGCTCGATCACATCGAGCATCTCATCGAGACCGAGAAAATCGATTGCCACTTCACGCGCTGCGGACGCTTTCGGGCTGCGGTGCAGCCGGAGCATTACGAGGCCATGGCTCGGGACATGGAAGATCTACGCCAGATCGCCGGCGTCGAGAGCCACATGGTGCCCAGGAGCGAACAGCATAGCGAGATCGGAACCGACGTGTTTCACGGCGGCTCGGTGTTGCCGCAGGATGCGTCGCTGCATCCTGGTCTCTACCACTCAGGTCTCATGCGGCGAATCCAGGAAGCTGGTGGGCACATCGTCGGAAACGCTGCCGCAGAGAGCATCGCTTCAAACGGTTCCGGACGGTTCTCGATAACGACGCCGCGCGGCACGATTTCGGCAAGAGACGTGATTGTCGCCACGAATGGTTACACCGATGGTCTTGTCCCGGAGCTTGGCCGACGCATCGTGCCCATCGGTTCGGGACTGATCGCGACCGGACAAATCCCAGCTACGACGTTCGCTCGCCTCATGCCCAAGAACAGGGTCTACGGAAACACCAACCGCGTATTCTATTATTTCCGCACAGCACCCGGAGAGCGTCGCGTAATCTGGGGCGGCCGGGTCGGCCGGTTAGCCAACAACACATCGCCGCTGGCGTTTCGGCATCTGGCGCGCGACATGCTGCACGTTTTTCCGGATCTAGCCGACGTGCCGATCACGCACGCCTGGGATGGGATGATCGGATACACTTACGACGAGGTTCCACATCTCGGCCGCACGGCCGCCGGGCTCTACTATGCGCTCGGCTATTGCGGGACCGGCGTCTCGCGAGCGACCTACTTCGGCAGCAAAATTGCTCTGCAGCTTCTCGACCGCAGGGAAGGGCGAACGTCGTTCGACGATCTCGTCTTTCCGAGCTTTCCCGTTCATCCCATCGCAAAACGCGCCGTGCCGGTCGTGGAGACCTGGTACCGCTTCCGCGATGCGACGAAACTTTAAATCCAACAACAAACCTTCAGGGAGACCGCCAGCATGGCGAAAGCATCCAAGACTGTCCGTACGAACATTTCCTCGGGCGGCGCCTACGAAGCCGTCTTCGGTTATTCGCGGGCTGTGCGCGCCGGGGAAGATGTCCATGTGTCTGGAACCTGCGCTCCGGCCTCGCACGAGAAAAGCGACGCCTTCACACAGGCTCGCGCGGCACTCGACGTGATCGAAAAAGCTCTCGGCGAGGCAGGAGCTGGCTTCGAGCATGTCGTGCGCACGGTGGTTTATCTGCGCGACATCAACGATGCCGAGGACGTTGCCCGTGCGCACCTCGAACGTTTCGACACGGTCCGCCCCGCGAGCACACTGGTCCAGGTCACATCCATGTTGCGGCCCTGGCAAAAGGTTGAGATCGAAGCCTACGCCAAGTTAGGTTCGCCTTCATAATCTCGGCCGCTCACGCCGGCATGTCGAGCTTGTCGTTTCGGCGCTTGCCACACAGCTCCGGGTGCTTGAAGCAGATCTTGCCTTGGGGCGCGCGTCGTCAGCGAGACATTCGGTTGGGTGACGCTGGCGCGTTCGCGCGTGAACGCGGTCTCAATGTCCAAAGCCCCCGGCGCGAGGGAGCAGCGCCGGGGACTTGTGTCACGGTCGGGGGGAACGACCGTGGCGCGTCCCGGCACGGGGGGAGCCGGGGCGCATCACCGCCTCGTGGAGGCGGCAATCGACGATCAATGAATGTCGCGCTTTGCTGTGAGCGCCTCGCTTACGAGCGGGAGCAGAAGACGATCGGCGAGCACACGCTGCTTGCCGGACAACACCAGATAGAGTGCGTCGGCACTTTCGAGCACAGTGCGGCAGGTTTCCGCGCGTGCGAGGGTTTTCCTAAACTCGTTGCCGATGGTGGTTGGCAACGATGGATATGAGCCTGAATGGCCGCCAGCGCTTGTGGCGCCGGATGAGAACTTCCTGGCTGCCTTCAAAGTCGCTTCAAATCGCAGCCAGATCGAAGATTGTTTACCTGCGATGCTCAGAGCCTCGCGGAGGTGTTGCAGGCGTTCGACGTATGCGGTCGATGCATCCATGATGGCCTCCCATGGTGGCCTTCGGTGTTTTTTTTGTCGTCCGTGGGCCAACGAACCCCATTTTCCACAGTTGGCAGATACCACCTTGAGCAGGATCAAAGTCGGTCAGACGGTCGCAGCCCTTCGCGCTGTCCGCAACGCAGCCAAAGGCGCCGATCGAAGCAAGTCAGGGATTGGTGTCGGATGAGATCCCGGCCAACGGTTTACGAAGCCGTCGAGCACTCGGGTTTTCGATGTAACGCGTTGTCGTTGCCAAAATTGTTGCAACGAATTCAAGGAAATCGCGTAAGTCATTGGCTCCGTGGGTAGGATTCGAACCTACGACCGTCCGATTAACAGTCGGATGCTCTACCACTGAGCTACCACGGAATGCCGGTAAACGTCTTTGAGAGCCGGGCTCATAGCAGATGGTTGCTGCCAGGGCCAGAGGCAAAGCGAAAAATCTCACCAAATCCAGACTGTTTTCGTCCGGCCGTTCGGCGGGCAATGTTCGCAAGACGCTGTTCCCTAGCTGGCGAAGCGCCGGCTGGCAAGAGGATCATTGACCGCGTCGCAAAGAGGCCAGGAAAATAAGCTTCCGGGAGATGCATCGGCCTACGATTCTGACGCCCGGGCGGGCCCGGACGACATTCTAGTGCGATACCGCGGCGCCTACGCCTATCCCGGTCTCCGAGCGCACGAACTGCGCGTCGAAGGCACGCCGCTCCGCCTCGGCCGATGCGCTCCGGTCGAGTTTGGAAACGACATAGATTCCGAGGAACGCGAGCGTCATCGAAAAGAGGGCCGGGCTGTCGTAGGGGAACAGGGGTTCGGCGAAGCCGAAGGTCTTCACCCATACGGCCGGGCTCAGCACCACCATGCCGATTGCGGATGCCAAACCGAGAAAGCCGCCGACGACGGCTCCGCGCGTTGTGGTGCCGCGCCAGAAGATGCTCATCAGCAGGACCGGGAAATTGCAGCTCGCAGCCACGGCGAAGGCCAGGCCGACCATGAAGGCGACGTTCTGCTTCTCGAAGATGTAGCCCAGCAGGATCGCGATGATGCCGATCACGACGGCGCTGATTTTCGACAGACGCACCTCGGTTGCCTCCGACGTGCGTCCTCTTGCGAAGACGTTGGCGTAGAGATCGTGGCTCACAGCCGAGGCGCCGGCCAGCGTCAGCCCCGCAACGACAGCAAGGATCGTCGCAAAGGCGACAGCCGAGATGAAGCCAAGGAACAGCGAGCCGCCGACGGCGTTGGCGAGGTGCACGGCGGCCATGTTGGTGCCGCCGATGAGGCCGTTGATCTTGTCGTAGGTGCCGCCTTCGCCCACCTTGAAATAGGACGGGTCGTTCATCAACAGCGTGATGGCGCCGAAGCCGATGATGAAGGTCAGGATGTAGAAGTAGCCGATGAAGCCGGTGGCGTAGAACACCGATTTGCGGGCAGCCTTGGCGTCGCGCACGGTGAAGAAGCGCATCAGGATGTGCGGCAAGCCGGCGGTGCCGAACATCAGCGCGAGGCCGAGCGAGACGGCGGATACCGGGTCGGTCACGAGCTTGCCCGGTGCGAGGATCGAGAGGCCGCCGGGGTGGGTTTCTGTTGCGCTTTTGAACATCGCTTCAGGCGAGAAGCTGAAGTGCACGAGCACCATCACCGCCATGAAGGTCGCGCCGCCGAGCAAGAGGCAGGCTTTGATGATCTGCACCCACGTCGTGGCGACCATGCCGCCGGTTGCGACGTAGGTCACCATCAACACGCCGACGACGATCTCGGCGTAGAAGTAGGGCAGGCCGAACAGGAGCTCGATCAGCTTTCCGGCTCCCACCATCTGCGCGATCAGATAAAGCGCGACGACAGCGAGCGTGCCGACTGCCGACAGCGTTCGGATTGGCGTCGACTGCAGTCGGAAGGCGGCGACGTCGGCGAACGTGAAGCGGCCGAGATTCCGTAAACGCTCGGCAATCAGAAACAGCACGATCGGCCAGCCGACCAGCCAGCCGACAGAGTAGATCAGCCCGTCGAAACCCGACGAGAAGACGAGCGCGGAAATTCCGAGGAAGGACGCCGCGGACATGAAGTCTCCGGCGATGGCGAGACCGTTCTGGAACCCTGTGATGCCGCCGCCTGCCGCGTAGAAATCTGCAGCGGTGCGCGTACGGCTTGCGGCCCACTTCGTGATGAGAAGCGTGCTCGCGACGAAGATCAGAAACATTACGATGGCTTCGACGTTCACGAGGCCCTCTCGACGATTTTTTGGGTTTGGACGTCGAAGTCGGCGTTGGCGCGGCGCACGTAAATGCCGGTAAGCACGAACGCGGTCAGAATGACCCCGATGCCGATGGGAATGCCGACCGTCAGCGTTCCGTTCGCGAGGGGCGCTGCAAGCAGACTTGGTGCGAACGCGACCGTCAGAATGAAACTGAAGTAGATCACGACCATGGTTGCCGAGAGGCCCCAGGCGAATCGTGAGCGTCTTTGCACGAGGGCGTGAAATTCGGGATCGCGCGCGATGCGCTCGATCCGCGCGGCGTCGTCGGATGACATCCTGATGTTCCCCCCGGTCGGTCTTTCGCCCCGGCTCTTGATTTTATCTGCTTCTGGCGCCGGCGCTCGCTCCCGCAGAACCATAAACGATCCCGGGACGAGCGGAAGGTGTTCCTTCGGCCAGAGGATCGGCCGGCTCTGCGGGCGCCGTTTTTTCAGGCCATCGTGTGGTAGCCGTTGTCGGCGTAGACGACGGAGCCTGACAGAGGCGCGGCCGCGCCGCTCACGAGGAACGCGGCAACGCGGCCAATTTCATCTATTCCGACCAGGCGCCCGGCGGGTGTGCGCTGGCGCACCTCATCCAGCAGTTCGTCGAAGCGGTCGATGCCGGAAGCGGCGCGGGTTTTGACCGGGCCTGTCGAGATGGCGTGGGCGCGAATGCGCTGGCCGGCGAGATCGGCGGCAACGTAGCGGACGCTGGCTTCGAGGGCCGCTTTCACCGGTCCCATCAGGTTGTAGTTTTCGACAACCCTGTCGGCTCCGTAGAAGCTGACGGTCAGAAGGCAGCCGCCGTCCTTCATCAGCGGAGCCGCGAGCTTGGCCATGCGGATAAACGAGTGGCACGACACGTCCATCGCGAGCGCGAAGCCTTCAGCCGAGCAATTGACGAGGCTCGTATGCAGATCCTCGCGGGGGGCAAAGGCGATCGAATGCAGGAGGAAGTCGAGCTTTCCCCAGTCCTTGTCGATCCGTTCGAACACGGCTTCCAACTGACCGGGGATGCGCACGTCGCAGGGGACGACGATCGAGGCGGCCACGTTTTCTGCGACGGGGGCGACGAAGGGCGCGGCCTTCTCGTTGAGATAGGTGACGGCGAGATCGGCGCCGGCTTCGGCAAATGCCGCGGCACAGCCGGCCGCAATGCTGTGCTCATTGGCGATGCCGACAACGAGGCCGCGTTTTCCGGCAAGATCGACGATAGCTGACAAGACGTGGTCCTCATGCGCAAAGGGAGACCGAGATCGGCTGTGCGCCGAGCATCGATCAAGATCGGCGCAGCTTGTCAGGTTCTTGGTTCGGAAGCATGAAAGCGGTGCGCGACATCGCGTCCGCGCTTGGGTGTTTGCGCTTACACGTAGCCTTTGTCGCTGAGCTTCCTGCGCAGCTCTTTGCTCAGCATGTAGGCAATGACTGCCTTCACTATCTGGGATCGTTTCCACATGGGGCGTATCCTGACAGATAAAAAGGGCGGTTGTCTGACAGATTGATGAATGGAGGCGTTCGCGGCGGCGCCTGGTGGTTGCGCGCCTGGTGCTCCGTCCCGCGGATTGAGGAGCGAGGGGAAGCTTGCGTCTCAAGGGAAAACTGGAGGCCACGCCCGGAATTGAACCGGGGTACGCGGATTTGCAGTCCGCTGCGTCACCACTCCGCCACGTGGCCTCTGGATCTTTCGCCCTGCCCGGGGATCAACCCGGTTGCGGGGCTCGGGCCGGATATCGAACGGCCGAGCGGCGCCTTTACGGCGCGCCGCACGCATCTATCATAGAGACGAAGCTTAACACAAGCACATGGATATGGATTGGGTGCGCGGCGAGGGTCAAGGAGCGGGGACGTGAGCGGCCGGGTCCGGGACACGGCCGCCAGGTTGCTGGGGCGCCTCGAAGAATTGGCACGGCGCGCCAAGCGTGACGGCCTTGCGCTCTATCTTGCCGCTCGCCATCCTCGGGTCTCGTGGACGGTCAAGGCGTTTGCCGTTCTGGTGGCTGCCTACGTGCTGTCGCCGATCGATCTCATTCCGGATTTCATTCCGGTCATCGGATTTCTGGACGAACTCATTCTGCTGCCGTTGGTCGTTTGGGTGCTCGTGCGTGCCGTCGATCCAGAGATCATGGCGGAACTGCGTGCCGAGGCGGCCGTGCTGGCGGAGCGGCCCCGCAGCCGGCTTGGTGCTGTGTTGATCGTTGTGATCTGGGGTGTGGTCGCGGGCCTCGTCGTCTGGGCGTTCTGGCCGACTGCGCCACCGGTCAATTCCTGACTTCAGCGCTCGGTCTCAGTGGCAAGCGAATTGTTCTTATTTGCGACGGCCTGCGGTCGCGCGGGCTGTGGCCGCGCCGCGCGAGTTTGAGTATGGTCGTTCGCATCGCGCCGATCCGTCCGAGCTGGACGTTTGGCAGGAAGTGCTCGGGAGGACGCAGTGGATATCGCCATTCAGCGCAAAAACATGGTCGAATCGCAGGTTCGGCCGAGCGACGTGACTGACCGGCGCATCATCCGGGCCATGCTCGAGCTGCCGCGCGAGACGTTCGTTTCCGAGCGCGCGCGCGATCTTGCCTACATGGATGGTTCGGTGCCGGTGGGTACAACCGGATCCGGACGCTCGCTGCTTTCGGCGCGGGTGTTCGCGAAGCTGGTGCAGGCGGCCCAGATCGATCCGGATGCGGCGGTCCTCGATGTGGGTGCCGCGACCGGGTATTCCTCAGCCGTTCTGGCGCAGCTCGCGGGCAGCGTGGTCGCGCTCGAATGCGACGGTGCGCTCGCGGCGATTGCCAAAGCCAAGCTCGCATCGGAAGGCCAGAAGGTTCAGGTGGTCGAGGGCAATCTCGCTGATGGCTGGTCGGCGGAAGGCCCGTATGACTCGATCGTCGTCGAGGGTGCAGTCCAGGACGTGCCGTCGCAGTTGCTCGATCAGCTCAAGGATGGCGGTCGGCTGGTGGCGATCGTTGGAGACGGAAAGATCGGCCGCGCAACGGTCTGGCGGCGTGATGGGAGCACCTTCGGGCAGCTCGCAATATTCGACGCCACCGCCGATCTGCTGCCGGGTTTCCAAAAGGCGCACGAATTCGCCTTCTGAAAATAGTCGCCGACAACCCTTGCATCTGGCTGACCGTTGCTTATCCACCGGAACGGCGGCGGGCCGAAGGTCTGTTGTCTGATGGCGAGTCTTATCATGTAATATCAGCGTATTAACTGACATTCTCTCATGTTACTTACCGGTAACTCCGGTGGTCGATGATTTCTGGTGTGTGGGAATGCGGCTACGCTTTTGCGAGCTTGTAGGGGGAGACCCCTCTGCCGCCCTTCTTCGAATCAAACCACTGCTCTAAGACGTTAAGAGTTGGCACTGGGGGTGAATTCGCGACCTTCATCTGGAAGCCTCTGTTTTCAGAGGCTTGGAAGGAAGCGAGCAGGGCTTGGAGTTTACTTTGGTCGCGCTCAAACGGAATTTGCAGCTTTCCGTTCTTGCTGCCCTCGCGGCAGCGGGTGGAGCTGTCGTGGGCTTGCCGACTGAGGTTCGCTCCGAGACGCTCAATCAGGCACTGGCCTCGGCCTATCAATACAATCCACAGCTCGATGCAGAGCGTGCGCGCTTGCGCGCAACCGACGAAGAAGTGACGCGGGCGCGGTCCGGCTTCCGGCCGGTGATCACGGGAAACGCCGACGTCAACTATCAGAACACCAAGACACGTTCGGTAACCGGTACGACGGAGAGCGAACTCAAGCCGAAGGGCTATTCGGTCGACGCCGTCCAGCCGATCTTTAACGGCTTCAGCACCATCAACGCAGTCAACGAGCAAGAGGCGAACGTGCGCGCCGGCCGTGAGACGCTGCGCTCGGTCGAGCAAGCCGTTCTGCTCGACGCCGTCACGGCCTTCATGGATGTCGTGCGCGATCAGGCGATCCTGAAGCTGCGCGAAAACAACGTGAATGTGCTCTCGCGCGAACTCAAGGCAACTCAAGATCGTTTCGCCGTCGGCGAGGTGACGCGCACGGACGTGGCGCAGGCGCAGGCGCGCCGCGCTGGTTCCGTGTCGGCACTCGATCTCGCCAAGGCGAACCTCAAGACCAGCCGCGCCACTTATGAGCGCATCGTCGGGCATGCGCCGGACAATCTGGTCGAGCCGAGCGGATATGAGCGGCTGGTTCCGAAATCTCTGGCGGAGGCGACCCAGATCGGCACGTCCGAAAGCCCGAACGTTGTCAATGCGCTCTATCTCGAGCAGGCTGCGCGTTTCGGCGTGGATCGCATTCGCGGCGAATTGCTGCCGTCGGTTCAACTCGAGGCTTCGTATACCGATCGTTTCGACACGGCGGAAGGGATCAACCAGACGGAAGCTGCCGTTGTTACCGGCCGGTTGACGGTGCCGATTTATGAGGGCGGCGAGGTTTATGCGCGCGTTCGGCAGCAGAAGCACATTCATGTGAGCCGCCTGCAGGAGATCGAACAAGCGCGTAGCGAGACTGAAGCGAACGTCGTCGGTGCGTGGTCGCAGCTGCTCGCCTTCCGGGCGCAGATCCAATCCGATCAGTCACAGGTCAGCGCTAATACGACGGCACTCACCGGCGTGCGCGAAGAAGAGCGGGTCGGACAGCGCACGCTTTTGGACGTGCTCAACGCGGAGTTGGAGCTGCTGACCTCGCAGGTCACGCTCGAGACCACGCGTCGTAACGTTGTCGTCGCCAACTACGCGGTGCTGGCGGCGGTTGGACGGCTCGATGCCGTCAATCTCGGCTTCACGTCGATCGCCTACGATGCTGAAGCACATTATCAGGAAGTGCGCCGTAAACCTTGGGGTACTTCGATAACCCATTCCGACGGCCGCACCGAAGAGCTGCCAGCTTCCGATCCCGTAAAATAAAATCCTTGAGCAGGGCGCAGTCGGCGGGTTAGCTGAAGCTAATCGCTGTCGATTTGTGTTGTGCTGTGGCTTTGCCACATCGTTGCCCATTATCGCGCTTAGCTTGGAGCGCGGTGGGAGTCCCACACACAACTTTTGTATTAGCGGGAATGCTGCGTCTGCCAGGGCGCGGGTGGCCCTTGGCGCACGTCAGCTCTACGAACGCCTCGTCGTGTGCGCACGCGGGGTCAGGCACTGCAATTGGGGAATTGCGGTGGCCTCAGTCGGGGACGGCGTCCATGCGGGTCGGATGTCGCAGTGCTTGTCGTGGTGTGCGTAGGGAGTGGCGTAATGAACATGACAGAGAAAAACGGCCAGCCGAGCATGGAGGAGATCCTCGCATCGATCCGCAGGATCATTGCTGAGGAACCCGCCGGGCATGGCTCCCATGGGGAGCTTCGCGGGACGCCGATCATGCTGAGAGGCGATAGTGCGCTCGACGACGCCGGCGATTTCGATCTGCCTGCGATTTTTAGATCTTCGCCGCCGGCATCGAGTGAGAAGCAGACGCCACTACTTGGCCGGCTTACGGATGCGATCCGGGGCGCGACATCCACACAGCCCGAAACTCGCCCATTGTTCAACGGTGACGACGATTTCTCCCGGGCTGCGCCGGTCGAGGGTGGTGCGCTTTCGTCCGAATCTTCCGCTCCCAATGCAGGTTTGAGCTCTCTCAAGAGTGTGCGGCCTAGCGAACCTGCTCCAAGCGACCCTCTTGCTGCGAGCGCGCCTGCCGCGCCCGCGTCCCCGCCGTCCGGGTCTTCCCCGGCTTCTGCTTCGAGCGCACTGGAAGGCGGCGATGCTCCCAGGCGGGTGATGAGCGCATTCAAGGATACGCATTTTCTCCGCATGGCAGCGCCTACCGGCGCTCTTCCGTCGCCTGCTCCTGCTGCCGCGCCCGAACCCGCTCCCATCGTCCAGCGCACACCCGAACCGCCGGCTGGTTCTCCTGTCGATTTCCGCGCCATTGTTCCGGGCCAGTTCGAGCGGTCTTCCCTGGTCCCGCCGGCTCCGATCAGCCCCTCTCAGTTTGTCGTGACGGAAGTGCCCGAGGAGCCGTTCGTCGTAGTGGTTCCGCCGGTCGCCGCCGCGCCTTCGGTTGCGGCGATGCCGCCGCCGCCGCTTCCGACGCCGGGCGCGCCGGCACCGGATGCGGTCGTGTCCGCGCCTGCTCAGCCCGAGGGCACGATCGAAGATGCCACGGCGGATCTTTTGCGGCCGATGCTACGCCAGTGGCTCGCGGACAACATGCCCCGCATGGTCGAAAAGGCCCTCCACATCGAAATCGCGGAGAGCGTCAAGGCGCCGAAGAAGCCCTGAGACACGACTTAATGCCGTCTTAACACCGTTTTTGCCTCGAAAACGTCGTATGCGCGGTTGAGCATATACGGTGAGAAGAGTGCGGATAGGGTGGTCGAGACGCATTGAAGCCATGTCGATGCCGGGGTACGTCTTCCCAAGAGGCGAAAAATGTTGCGCTATTCCGTTTTGCAGCCGGTTCATGGCAACCGAGTTGGACGGAGCGCATCGGGCGGTAGGTAGGGCATGAACAGACCGGACAAAGCCGGTGAGCAGAGCATGGAAGAGATTCTGGCTTCGATCCGCCAGATCATCGCGGACGAGCCGTCGTCCGATCGTTCTGACGCCGTTATCGAGGCCAATCCTCTCGTGCCGAAGTCGTCCGGTGCCGCTGGTGCGACGCCTTTGGATGCGCGGGCGCCCCCGTTACTCGATCGCCTGAATGGCGTGCTCCGGAACGGTTCGCTTCCGCCAACGAATCCACTCGGCTCCAAGCGCCCGTTGTCGTTCGATCAGGATCTCGCGGACATGTTCGACGAAGGTGACGCGGAGGGCGCTGCTCTCGCGGCGCCGAAGCCTGCCGAAATCCGGGTTCCGCCAGAGGTGTCGTTTTCGACTGCATCGAAATCGCCCGCGTCTTTGGAAACGAGCGATAAGCCAGCGTTGAATGGGGCTGCGTTGCTGCCGCCCCAGCTTTCGGCTTCGCCGCCAACCTCCGCGTCATCCTCCTCGTTCGTTCCGCCGCTGCCGTTCGGCGGCTCCGACAGTGAGGCTCCGAAGGATGTCGCGCCGCCTCCGCCGCGCAATTTCGGGTTTCCGCCGCTGCGGAAGCAGGGTTTTTATCCGCCGCAGAACGCGATGCCAGTTCTGCCGCCGCTGCCGCCTGTGGAGTCTTCGGGAGCAGCTGCGGCTTCGCCGCCCGAGAGCGCGGAAGAAAAGCTGAAGAGGCTTTCCGGGCTCGGCGCCGTGGTGCCGGGTGAAATCTCGTCCGGGTCTGCCCAGGCGGGCGCTTCGACACCGACACTGTTTGGCGCTCCGGTTCCTTCTGCGTCCGAAGCAAAGTCCGGGACGGAGGTTCGTTCGGCCTCGTCTTCGTTCGATCGCGAAATCCCCTTGCGTGACGACGCCGATTTTTCGGCGGGGCTGCCTGCTCTCGAAACGCCTGCGCCGTTCCGGAGTACCGTGGCCGAACCGACGTTCGAGCCGTTTGCGCGTGCTCCCGATAACGGAAGCGGACGCGATACACCTCGGGCGGATGCACAGATCGTCGAGGCCTCAACCGACGTTGAGGCCGAGTTCGTCGAGCCGGTCTCTTTCGCACCTGCTCCCGTGGTTGATAGTGTGTCGATCGATATCGCTCCTGCCGCGCCCATCAATCCGGCACCTGCATCGAAGCCCGCCGCGGCCGCGCGGCCGTTCTCCGATCGTTTTTCCGCGCTTGGCAACATCGCGCCTCCTGCTCCGGCCGCGCCGGTGGTAGAGCCCGCACCGCGGTTCGCGGCTGCGGCTCCGGAAGCTGCCGCAGCGCAGGCGCTCGATGCGCTTGCTCAGGGGCTTGCGGCCTCGGCTGCCGCGTCGGCTTTATCAGGGGTCATCCCGCCGTCTGCGCAGGCCGCCATTCCTTTGACGCCTATTGTGGAGCCAGCCGGCTCCGCCGGGGTGCCTCCCGTCAACGCGCTGACGCCGGCGGCTGCAGGCGGCGCGGCGCCGGTTGCTCGCACGCTCGAGGATGCCGTCGCCGACATGTTGCGTCCGATGCTGCAGCAGTGGGTTGCCGACAATATGCCGCGCATCATCGAAAAAGCGCTGCGCAACGAGGTGAGCAATCCGGTCCGTCCTGGCTCCAAGCCGTCCGGGTCTTGATTTTGCACGCGTTTCCCTGAACGATCCGGCGCGTTTTGCGCATTCGCCCTCGCGGGCGTGTGCGGTTCGCTCGCTGCCGATTGACAGGCGGCAAGCGGGTTCGTAGGACGCCACAACTCCGTTTCTCGTGCCGGTGCCGGGAAAGCGCCCGGCTTTTCCGTCCGCACACTCATTTTATCCGCAAAGGCTCGCGCGACCCATGCTCGACAAGACCTATCAGCCCGCCGAGATCGAGCCGCGGATCAACGAAGAGTGGAACAAGGCCGACGCATTCAAGTGTGGCCGCCCCGAGCGTGCCGACGCCGAACCCTATTCGATCGTGATCCCGCCGCCGAACGTGACCGGCTCGCTGCATATGGGGCACGCGCTCAACAACACGCTGCAGGACGTGCTGGTGCGCTTCGAGCGTATGCGCGGGCGCGACGTGCTGTGGCAGCCGGGCACGGATCACGCGGGCATCGCGACGCAGATGGTGGTCGAGCGCCAGTTGATGGAGCGGCAGCAGCCGAACCGCCGCGAACTCGGGCGCGAGGAATTCGTGCGCCGGGTGTGGGCGTGGAAGGAAGAGAGCGGGTCGACCATCGTCAATCAGCTCCGCCGGCTCGGTGCTTCGTGCGACTGGTCGCGCGAGCGCTTCACGATGGACGAAGGGCTTTCGCGCGCGGTCGTGAAGGTCTTTGTGGAGCTGCACCGAAAGGGGCTCATCTACAAGGATAAGCGGCTCGTCAACTGGGATCCGAAGTTCCAGACCGCGATCTCGGATCTCGAGGTCGTGCAGGTCGAGAAGAAGGGTTCGTTCACATGGGTGGACGGTGATCCCGAGAAGCCGTTCGATGCGGAGGCGCTGGCGAAGGTCCTGAAGAAGGACCCGTCCGGGCACATGTACCATTTCCGCTATCCGCTGGCGGACGGCAAAACCTACGAGCATCCGATCGCATTCGACGATGAGGGCAAGCCCTCGGCGTTCGAGACGCGCTCCTACATCATCGTCGCGACGACGCGTCCCGAGACGATGCTGGGCGATACGGGCGTTGCCGTGCATCCCGAAGACGCGCGCTATGCAGCGCTTGTGGCGGCTCGCGCGAAAGTGCTGCTGCCGCTGGTTGGCCGCGAAATTCCGATTGTTGCCGACGAGTACTCGGATCCCGAGAAGGGAACCGGCGCGGTGAAGATTACGCCGGCGCACGACTTCAACGACTTCGAGGTAGGCAAGCGGCACGATCTCGCGAAGATCAACGTGCTCGATGCGTTCGGCAAGATCGTTGCAGACGCGGATGTGCCGGAGGCTTATCGCGGGCTCGACCGGTTCGAAGCGCGCAAGCGCATCGTTGCGGACATCGCGGCGCTGGGGCTGCTCGCCAAGATCGAGCCGACGACGCACACGGTTCCGCATGGCGATCGCTCGAACGACGTCATCGAGCCGTGGCTGACGGACCAGTGGTACGTCAACGCGGAGGAGCTTGCGAAGCCCGCCATTGCCGCGATCGAGAGCGGGAAGACGCAGTTCGTGCCGAAGAACTGGGAAAAAACCTACTTCGAGTGGATGCGCAACATTCAGCCGTGGTGCATTTCGCGCCAGCTCTGGTGGGGGCATCAGATCCCGGCGTGGTACGGGCCGGACGGGCATGTGTTCGTCGGACCGGACGAAGCAGACGCCAAGGCGCAGGCCGCAAAGCATTACGGCAAGGAAGAGCCGCTGACGCGCGACGAAGACGTGCTCGACACGTGGTTCTCGTCGGCGCTGTGGCCGTTCTCGACGCTCGGCTGGCCCGACGATACGACCGAGCTGAAACGTTACTATCCGACCAGCGTGCTCGTCACCGGCTTCGACATCATCTTCTTCTGGGTCGCCCGCATGATGATGATGGGCGAGCACTTCATGCAGGAGGTGCCGTTCCGCGACATCTACATCCATGCCCTCGTTCGCGACGAGAAGGGGCAAAAGATGTCGAAGTCGAAGGGCAACGTCATCGATCCCTTGCAGATCATCGACAAGTACGGTGCGGATGCGCTGCGCTTCACGCTTGCGGCCATGGCCGCGCAGGGGCGCGACATCAAGCTCGCGCCGCAGCGCGTCGAGGGCTACCGCAACTTCGCGACCAAGCTCTGGAATGCAGCGCGCTTCGGCGAGATGAACGAATGCGTGCGCCAGTTCGATTTCGACCCGCATTCCGTCAAGCACACCCTGAACCGGTGGATCGTCGGCGAGACGGAGCGCGCGGCAAATGCCGTGACAGCCGGGCTCGAAGGCTACAAGTTCAACGAAGCGGCCGGAGCCATCTATGAGTTCGTGTGGGGCGTCTACTGCGACTGGTATCTGGAGCTGATCAAGCCGATTCTGGCAGGTGACGACGAGGCCGCGATCCTGGAAACGCGCGCTTGCACCGCGTGGGTGCTCGATCAGTGCCTCAAGCTTTTGCATCCGTTCATGCCGTTCATCACTGAAGAGCTATGGGCGCACATGGTCGAGCATGGACATGCGCGCAGGTCGCTCCTGTGCCTGTCCGAGTGGCCGCGCCTGTCGGGGCTTTCGAGCACGGAAGCCGACCAAGAGATCGGCTGGGTGGTGGAGCTGGTTTCCGAGGTTCGCTCGGTGCGCACGGAGATGAACATCCCGGCTGGTGCGAAAATCCCGCTGGTCATCACGGGGGCGAGCGAGGCCACGGCTGCGCGCGCGCGCCGGCATGATGAAACGATCCGGCGGTTGGCACGGCTCGAGAGCATCACGTTCGCGCAGGCGGCACCCAAGGGCGCGGCGCTGATCGTGATCGGGGAAGCGACCGTCGCGCTGCCGCTCGAAGGCGTCATCGACATGGGAGCGGAGCGCAAGCGCCTTCAGAAAGAGATCGAGAAGGCCGAGGGCGATCGCAGCAAGGCGGCGACGTGGCTCGCGAACGAGGCCAATGTCGCGAAGTCGCCGGAGCATGTGGTGGAGCTCAACCGCGAGCGTGTCGTCGAAGCCAGCGACCGCATCACGCGGCTCGCGGCGGCGCTGAAGCGCATCGAGGGGTAGTACACCCTCTCCCCGTGTGAGCGGGGAGAGGGTTCGGATGCATTACTTCCGCGTCTCGGGCTCGGAGATACGGAACGAGGCACGCAGCCACTTCATCATAGCGGGCTCTCTCGCGTCCGGGCTCGTGGCCGCCCGCGCGCGGTAATACTCGAGGTCGCTGCCGCGCAAGGCTGCCGCCTCGCCGCGCAATTCCGTTGAGGATGTCGCGGCCGAGTAGGATGCCTTGTGAATGTAGGAATTCAGTCCAGCCCGACGCGACTTGCCCAACTCGAGCACGGATCCTGCGCCAGCGTAGACGTAACGATCGCCGAAGGCTTCGCGAAGCCCGGCGAACGTCGGCTCACCCGTGCAATGGCCCGGGGCGACGTTCTCGATCTTCCACTTGTCGCGCAGCGAAGCCGACACCGAGGCGATGGTTTCGTCGGGTGCGTTCACGAGATGGAAGCCGCCGAACACATAATGGATCTTCGGATTGATAGCGCTCGCCGCCTCGACGATCTTCTCGATACCGGGATGCGAGCAGCCGACGAGCAGCACGATGCCTTCGGGCGTGTTGATGGCCAGCGAAACTTCCTTGAGCTCCAGTGTGCCCTTCTGGTCTGAGACGAGCGCGATCAGCCAGATGCCGGGCGCGATTTCGGTTGTTTTGTCGATAACCTCGATGTTGGCACCGTTCCAGGCCGTTCCGAACTCCAGGGTCTCCGGCGGCTTGCCGTCGTAGTAGCGTTGCTCGGGCGGGAGTTGCTCGTTCTTGCGGTAGAAGCTCGACGGCAGTGATGAACCATAGACGCCGAAGCCCTCCTTGGGTCCATAGATCTTGACCTTGGGATTGATCTTCAGGACCTCGGCGAGGCCCGCGAGATGATCGGCATGACGGTGCGACTGGACGACGAAATCCAGTGTCGCGAAGTCGACGCCCTTGGCTTTGGCGTTGGCGAGGAACACGTCCGCGTTGTTTCCGGTGTCGAACAGGATGCGCTTGCCTCCTACTTCAACGAGTGCGGAGAAGCCCCAATCCTTGCGAACGCTCGCGTCTTTGCCGAACGCGTCATAGAGAATGGTGACGCGGGCGGGCGGGGTTTCAGCTTGCGACGCAGTTGGCGCCAGAGGTACGGCGAGAAGTGCGGCTAGAGAAGCGGTGCGCACGAATTTGGAGATGGACATTCGGAAGGGCTCCACGAAGCGGTCGCCAGTCTCGCGGATCGGAGTTCGGCGGAGACGCTTTCCACAGACTGGTCCGTTCCGGGTAGCATCGCGGAGAAAGAGCGCTAACGAAGGATTCCTGGATAGTTTTGCAGTGGAGCCATCCGTGACCGGAAAGATTGCTCAGGCGGGATCGGCGGCGCGGGGAAGAGCGGCCTCATCGAGCGTGCGGAGGTGCAACTCCGTAAGCTTCCATTCGACGCCGCGAAGCTTCAGAAGGCCGATGTAGTGGCGCGTCGGATCGTTGCGATCGGCCATCTCGATCTCGAACTCCGTGGGAGAGTGGAACTCCGCCCGCTTTATACGGGACCAGAAGCTTGCGACGCGCTCATGCCAAGGGCGGGCCGCGTCCGCTGCGGCGGCTCCCGAAACGTTTTCGCGATAGAACTGGCGCATACCGAACAACTGCGGCAGGCCTTCGGGCGTGACGTAGCTTTCGACGATGTTGTCGACGGCGCGGCGGCTGAAGCCATTCTTGATCCGCTGCCAGAAGCCGGGCTTGGAAGCGTCTGGGCCCGCGGTGGCCGCGGCTGAGGGGCCGATCGCATATTCTGTGAGGGAGGCGCGCAGGGTGGCGCGTACGGTCGGCCATTCGAGCTTGACCGCCAGATACTCCGAATTTCCGGTGCGGATGGCTTCCCGGATGCTCCAGGCCGCGAAGAAAGGGGAGGCGATGTAGGCCGCAGCCAGAAGAACGAGCGCCAGAGCGGCGAGCAGGAGCTTCTTCATCCGATGTCCTCGCGCGGGCTTTTCCCGATGCGACGGGTGCCTGCGGCGTTCACCATATAGTCCTATGATTTGGGCAGCGTTCGGGCCGTTCTCTGGCGTTCTCGGGGATTAGGGTGGGGGCGCGCCGGTCCGACGTCCGGCGTTCAAGGTGATGATAACATGCGGATTTTTATAAGTTTCCAGGACGTCCGGCGAGCTTCTCACGCGACGGATGAATAGCCGCTGAACGGCCGTAGTCGGGTCAATCAACCGCCGGTTTCGACGGCTATACCTCTCCCTCACTGGAGGATGGTCAGCGTTAACTGTGGTCGCTTTGCAACGTCGTTCGGATGGTCCCGAAACAGGAGCTCTCAGACGGGGGTTGTTGCACGAGGGCCACGAAATCCGGGCCTACATGCCTCGTTTGGGCCACAAATAAGAGCGACGAATTCTTGGAGAGAACGGAAGCAGCGGGGGCTTCAGGTTCGGAACCAGCGGGAACGTCCAATTGCCGGACGGTTCTCCGCGCATTTTTTCCGAAGCGGCCTATTGGCAGACCATTGTTTCCGGCTCGTGACTGGCGGTGTCGTACGCACAAAGTTCGACAGTCCGTTGGTGATGAAAGCGCGATTGGAAGTGAGTGGATGGACGCGAGGACGTTCGACAAGTCGAAGTTGCCCAGCCGGCATGTCACGGAAGGTGCGTCGCGTGCGCCTCACCGTTCCTACTACTATGCCATGGGTCTGACCGAAGAAGAGATCCATCGTCCGTTCGTTGGCGTCGTGTCCTGCTGGAACGAAGCTGCCCCTTGCAACATCGCGCTGCAGCGCCAGGCCCAGTCCGCCAAGGCGGGCGTGAAGGAGAGCGGCGGCACGCCGCGTGAATTCTGCACCATTTCCGTGACCGACGGCATCGCCATGGGACACCAGGGCATGAAGTCGTCGCTGGTCTCGCGCGAGGTGATCGCCGACAGCATCGAGCTGACGATGCGCGGCCACAGCTACGACGCGATCGTCGGCATCGCAGGCTGCGACAAGAGCCTGCCCGGCACCATGATGGCCATGTTGCGCCTCAACGTGCCCTCCGTTTTCATGTACGGCGGTTCCATTCTGCCGGGCAAATTCAAGGGACACGACGTCACGATCCAGGACGTGTTCGAGGGCGTCGGTATGCACTCGGCCGGCCGCATGAGCGATGACGACCTGCATCAATTGGAATGCGTCGCTTGCCCGAGCGCGGGCGCGTGCGGCGGCCAGTTCACCGCCAACACGATGGCGTGCGTTTCCGAGGCCATCGGCCTTGCGCTGCCGGGATCGGCGGGCGCTCCCGCGCCGTTCGAGAGCCGCGACGAATACGCGGTCGAGAGCGGTAAAGCGGTGATGAAGCTGATCGCGCTCGGCATCCGTCCGCGCGACATCTGCACGCGCAAGGCGTTCGAGAACGCCGCGACGGTGGTGGCTGCGACCGGGGGATCGACCAACGGCGCGCTGCATCTGCCGGCGATGGCCAACGAATGCGGCATCGATTTCGATCTGTTCGATGTCGCCGAGATCTTCAAGCGCACGCCTTACATCGCTGACCTCAAGCCCGGCGGTAAGTACGTGGCCAAGGACGTGTTCGATATCGGCGGCGTGCCGCAGATCCTGAAGTCGCTCCACGAGGGCGGCTTCCTGCACGGCGATTGCTTGACTGTAACCGGCAAGACGATGGCCGAGAATCTCTCGACCGTGACGTTCAACACCGAGCAGAAAATCATCTATCCGGTCTCCAACCCGATCAGCCCGACGGGCGGCGTCGTGGGCCTCAAGGGCACGCTTGCACCCGAGGGGGCGATCGTGAAGGTCGCCGGTCTCAAGATGCTGCAGTTCCGCGGTCCGGCACGCTGCTTCGATTGCGAAGAGGACGCGTTCCGCGCGGTCGAAGCACGCGATTACAAGGACGGCGAGGTTCTGGTGATCCGTTACGAGGGTCCCAAGGGCGGCCCCGGTATGCGCGAGATGCTGTCGACGACGGCCGCGCTTTACGGACAGGGCTCCGGGGACAAGGTCGCGCTCATCACCGACGGGCGCTTCTCGGGTGCGACGCGCGGCCTTTGCATCGGTCATGTCGGACCGGAAGCGGCGCTTGGCGGGCCGATCGGTCTCATCAAGGACGGCGACATCATCGTTATCGACACGGAAACCGGCCAGCTCGACGTCGAGGTCGAGCCGGCCGAGTTCGAGCGTCGGCGTAAAGCGTGGAAGGCCCCCGCCAATCCCTATCAGAGCGGGGCACTTAGAAAATTTGCGAACCAGGTCGGGTCGGCTCGTTACGGGGCTGTCACCCACGAAGGCGGGAAAGCGGAAATTGTTTGCTATGCGGACATCTAGGCTCGTTCTCGGTTTTGTAATGATGCTGCTGGCGCCGGCAATCGCGCTCGCACAGGCGGCGACGTTCAGCTCGCCGCGCGAAGCGCTTCGGCAAGGCGTCAGTGCCTATCAGGGCGGTTATTACGAACTCGCCATGCCGGCACTCGATTACGCGGCGAAGAATGGTGAATTCATCGCGAGCTACTATCTCGCGAAGATCTACCAGGACAGCACCGGGGCTTACACCGACCACGCAAAGGCATATGCGCTGTTCGAAAAGATCGCGGACGAGCATCTCGATGCGGACCCGGATGATCCCCGGGCGCAATATGTCGGCAAAGCCTTGACGGCTCTCGCTGGCTACGTGCTGCGCGGTTTGCCGGAGATCGGCCTCGCACCGGATGCGGAGCGCGCCGTGTTCTATCTCAAGAACGCCTCCACCACCTTCAACGACGAAGACGCCCAGTTCGAACTCGCAAAGCTGCAGCTCAAGGGCGAAGGCGTCGAGACCAACGTGGCGCTCGGCCGACATTGGCTGTCGGTTCTGAGCCAGAACGGACATGCGGGCGCACAGGCTTTCTTCGCCGACCTGCTCTGGCGCGGCAAGCACGTGGAGCCAGATCCGGCGCGTGCGCTGGCGCTGATTGCGGTTGCTGTCGACAACGCTCCGCCGCAGGACGCGATGTGGATCGAGGACATCTACCAGAACATCTTCTGCGGGGCTGCCGAGGGAACTCGGCGTCAGGCCACCGGCATCGTCGCCCAGTGGGGTAACCGCTACGGCCGCAAGCCGACCGAGCAGCGGGATCGCAGCGGTCTTGCGCAGCTCACCGTCGGGCCGGTGCGCACGTGCAAGAATGGCGAGGTCGTCGATGTGATTGCGCCGAAGGCTGAACTAGCCTCTCCGCAGGCTCCAGCCGTGCGGACCTTCAACTATGGCACCGCGTCGGGAGACTTGCCCAAGATGCGTGATGTCAACGCGCCGGCGGTCGCGCCGACCGAGCAGCCGCTCGGCTACACGCGGTAAGGCGCGCGGGACTTTTAAGGTTTAGCTTCAGGCGAACGTTGCCCAGACCGGGGCGTGATCCGACGGCTTTTCCCATCCGCGGGTGAAGCGGTCGACGCCAGCGGCCGACAGCCGATCGGTCGCTTGCGGCGACAAGAGCTGGAAGTCGATGCGGATGCCGTCGTCTTTCTGCCAGGCGCCGGCCTGATAATCCCAGAACGTATAGACGCCCGGCTCCGGATGGCAGGCGCGCACGGCGTCCTGGTAGCCGAGGTTCTCGATCTTGCGAAACGCGGAGCGGGTTTCGGGCTGGAACAGCGCGTCGTTGACCCAGGCCGCAGGGCGCTTGGCGTCGGCGGGTTCGGGGATCACGTTGAAATCGCCGGCCAGCACCACCGGCATCTCGCTTGCCAGTAGCGCACGGGCATGGGCTTCGAGGCGCGCCATCCAGGCGAGTTTGTAAGGAAACTTCTCGGTGCCGAGCGGATTGCCGTTCGGTAGATAGATCGATGCGACGCGCACCGAGAGATCGCCATCGGTCACCGTCGCCTCGATGAAGCGTGACTGGACATCCGCGTCGTCGCCCGGCAGGCCGCGAGAAATGTCTTCGAGCGGAAACAGGGACAAGAGCGCGACGCCGTTGAAGCCCTTCTGGCCGTGGGTCGCGACCTGATATCCGAGGTCGGTGAAAGCTTCGACCGGGAAGCCTTCGTCGACAGATTTGATTTCCTGCAGGCACAGCACGTCGGGCTTGGCTTCGCGGACGTAGGCCAGCGCGCCTTCGATACGGGCCTTGATGCCGTTGATGTTCCAGGTGGTGATTTTCATGGGCTCTGGGACGAGGCAGCGGAGAGGAGGGCAGCAGGCAGGCGAAACTCAGAGTGCGAAGCTGGTGCCGCAGCCGCACGAGGCCGTTGCATTTGGATTCTGGATTTTGAACGAGGCGCCCATTAGATCGTCAACGAAGTCGATCTCGGAGCCCGAAAGATATTCGATCGAGACGGGATCGATCAGCACCTTAGCGGCACTCTTCTCGATGATCACGTCGTCGCTTGCGACGGAATCGACGAGATCGAACTTGTATTGGAAGCCGGAGCAGCCGCCGCCTTCAACGGAGATGCGCAGCATGGTTCCCGCGGGCTCTTCGGCCACGATCTCCTCGATGCGGTGCGCGGCGCGGTCGGTCAGCGTCACGCGGGTCTCTAGTGCCAAGTTCTCTGTCATGCTCTCGCCGTCCTTGGAGGCGGATAACGGGGCGCTCTAGCCGGTCTCCGGCGCATAAATCTTGGAGAAAGATAGTAGCCGGCTGATGTAAGTCAAATGGCTTGCCTCGGCCTGTTACTGTTGTAAACGGAGCCGCGAGGGTTCTGGATCGCCATGGGAACGTTGAAAACAGCCGCTTCCGAGCGCCAAACCGCATTCGGGGCCGAACTTGCCCCGGGGGCGCGAGCGCCGGCTCCCTATGCGGCGAGCGCCGTTCCGTCGCGGGGGCGGCGATTCGCGGAGGCCGACTGTCCGACCCGCAGCCCGTTCCAGCGGGACCGCGACCGCATCCTGCATTCGACCGCCTTCCGGAGACTGATCCACAAGACGCAGGTGTTCGTCTATCACGAGGGTGACCACTACCGGACCCGGCTTACGCATAGCCTGGAGGTGGCGCAGATCGCGCGCACGATGTCGCGGCAACTTCGGCTTGATGAGGATCTCGCGGAGGCTTTGGCGCTCGCGCACGACCTCGGGCATCCGCCATTCGGACATGCGGGTGAACGTGCGCTCGACCGGCTGATGACCGACTTCGGCGGGTTCGATCACAATGCGCAGAGCCTCCGCGTCGTGATGGCGCTGGAGCGGAAATATCTCGCGTTCGACGGGCTCAATCTGACGTGGGAGGCGCTGGAAGGGCTCGCCAAGCACAACGGTCCTATCGTGGGCGAAGAGCATGAGCCCGTGCGCAAGGTGACCGCCAAGCTCGAAGAATGGCAGAGCCTCGATCCTGCGCGCTGGGCTTCGGGTGAAGCGCAGGCGGCGGCGCTGGCCGACGACATTGCCTATGTCAGCCACGACATCGACGACGGGTTGCGGGCGGGGCTGCTTACGCTCGATGATCTCTCCGGTGCGCCGCTCGCCGGCGATATCGTCGCGAGCTTGCCTTCGGTGGCGCGTCCGGGTGATCGCGGGCGGCTCACCTACGAAGTGACGCGTCGGATGATCACGCGGCTCATTCAGGATGTGGTGCAGGAAAGCCGGGAGCGGCTTGCGGGGCTCGATCCACATTCGCCGGACGACGTGCGTGGCGCCGGGCAAGCGACGGTGTCGTTCTCGGCCCGGATGACGGCCGACATCCGCGATCTCAAGGCGTTTCTCATGCAACGGGTCTATCGCAGCCAGCGGGTCATGCATGTGATGGACGAGGCGCAGGCGATCGTGGCAGCGCTGTTCGGGCGCTATCTATCCGATCCCGGCGCGCTTCCGGAGGCATGGCGGGCGGCCCAGGAGGGCCTGTCCGAGCGGGCTCGGGCACGGGTGATCGCGGATTTCGTGGCCGGTATGACCGATCGCTACGCCATCGACCAGCACCGCCGTCTGTTTGACGCGACGCCGGAATTACGATAGCCGGGCCAGTAATTTCCGCGCATGAGGCGAGGCAGAGGCGCACCCCCTTGGGGTGGTAGCGGGCAAGATCGCCGTTTCCGAGGACGCAGGTTCATGAACGTGTTCGCAGAAGTCGAGGCCAAGGTTCTCGACGCACTGGCCGGGCTGCAGAAGCAAAACGTGCTTCCCGAAGGGCTCGATTTCGGCAACGTTGCCGTCGAGCACCCGCGCGATCCGTCGCACGGGGATCTGGCTTGCAATGCGGCGATGGTGCTGGCGAAGGCGGCCAAGCTCAAACCGCGCGATATTGCGGATGCGCTCGCGGCCGCGCTCAAGGCGGATCCCGATATTCTTTCGGTCGAGGTGGCCGGTCCGGGGTTCCTCAATCTGAGGATGAAGCCCGCGTTCTGGCATCGGGTCATTGCCGTGATTACCGCCGCGGGCTCGCAGTATGGCGCCTCTTCCATCGGCGCCGGAGAGCGCACCAACGTCGAGTACGTGTCGGCCAATCCGACCGGGCCGATGCACGTCGGCCATTGCCGCGGCGCGGTGTTCGGAGATGCGCTCGCCAATCTGCTGCAGTTCGCGGGCTATGACGTCACGCGCGAGTATTACATCAACGACGCGGGTGGGCAGGTGGATGTGCTCGCGCGCTCGGTGTTCCTGCGCTATCGCGAGGCGCTGGGCGAGGATATCGGCGAGATTCCGGCGGGCCTCTATCCGGGCGACTACCTGAAGCCGGTCGGCGAAGCGCTGGCGAAAGCAAAGGGCAACGCACTTATCGGCCAGCCCGAGAGTGCGTGGCTTGCAGACGTGCGCACGTTCGCGATCGATCAGATCATGCCGATGATCAAGGATGATCTCGCCGCGCTCAACATCAAGCACGACGTGTTCTTTTCGGAGGCCTCCCTTACAAAGGGCGGGACCGACAAGGTTCAGGCAGCGGTCGCGGACTTGCGCAACAGGGGTCTCATCTACGAGGGCCGTCTCGAGAAGCCCAAGGGCCACGACGACGAGGACTGGGAAGATCGCGAGCAGACGCTCTTCAAATCGACCGAGTTCGGTGACGAAGCCGATCGCGCGCTGATGAAGTCGGACGGCAGCTACACCTATTTTGCCGGCGACGTCGCCTATCACTACGACAAGCTCGGCCGCGGCTATCGCCATCTCATCAACGTGTTCGGTGCCGACCACATCGGCTACATCCCGCGCATGTTGGCGACGGTGGCGGCCTTCACCGGCGGCTCGGTGGAGCGCGACGCCAAGGGCAAGCTCAAGCACTGGCATACGACGGGCGGCAACGCCGATCTCGACATCAAGGTCGTCAACCTGGTCAAGCTGTTCAAGAACGGCGAGCCTTTCAAGATGAGCAAGCGCGCGGGCACCTTCGTGACGCTGCGCGATGTCGTGGACGAGGTGGGCCGCGATCCGGTGCGTTTCATGATGCTCTACCGGAAAGAGCTCGAGCAGCTCGACTTCGACTTCGCCAAGGTGACGGAGCAGTCGAAGGACAATCCGGTGTTCTACGTGCAGTACGCGCACGCGCGTGCCGCCTCTGTGCTGCGGAACGCCCGCGAGACATTTTCCGGGCTCGAGATCGCCGAGGGCGGCAAGGTGGTTGCCGACCTTTCCTTGCTGACGGACGCGGGTGAACTCGATTTGGTTAAGAAGGCCTCGTTCTATCCCAGCCTGATCGAAGGCGCGGCGCGAGCCCATGAGCCTCACCGGCTGGCCTTCTATCTCTATGATTTGGCTTCCGCTTTTCACGGCCATTGGACGCGAGGCAATGATTTGCCACAATTGCGCGTTATCCAGGCCGATAATCGCGCGTTAACAGCGGCTCGGTGCGCGCTCATTGCAGCACTGCAGCACGTGTTATCCTCAGGTCTGACGGTGCTCGGTGTCGGAGCGCCGGAGGCGATGCGCTAGAGTCCTGATTCGGACGCTCTATCCGGCAAAGGGGCTTAGAGGTGTGGGCTTACTGGTTTACCTCGAACCGATGATCGGTTCGGGACGCCAAGCAAGGTTCACGAGGGCCGGTTTGCAGCGGGGTAGAGATCGGAATTGCGTTGGCGGGACTATTCCGCCGCCGCTAAAGTTCCGCCGAAAGGACGTTAACCCAGGACGAGCGCGGGGCGCCGCTTGGGATGTGCGACGAGGGGTCCCGACAGATGACACGGTATAGCAATCCTCTGCCGCATCAGGTGCCGCCAAACCAGGTGCCGCATTCGCAGGGTCGTCCGGCGGGTGCCGGGCAGCAGCAGGGTTACGCCTATCCGCCCCAATCCGAGCCCGAGGGCTGGCCTCAGCCGGGTGCGCCGCGTACCGGCGGTCGTCCGGCGGGTTCCGGTTATGCCGACCAAGGCTACGGAGCCGAGCCTACCGCCCACCACGATCCTTATGCAGCGCTGCGGCCCGACGGCTACGGCTACCAGCAGCCCGCGCAGCAGCCGGTCGCCGATCCTTATGGGCTTGCCGGGTACACCGCTCCCCAGCCGGCGGCCGCCCAGCCGACTTTCGGCCAGCGGCAAACACCGCCGCAACCGCAGCCGGCTTTCGAGCAGTTTGGCGGCGCCGGTGATCCGTATGGCGCGAACGGTGCCTACGGGTACGGTGCTCAACCTGCTGCTCCGGCTCCTGCAGCTTACGGCACCAAATCCGCTGCTCCCGCTCCGCAGGCGCCATCGTTTGGTTCTTACGGCGCGCAGCCTTCGCTGCAGCCGCAGAATTCGCAGTATGCGGGCGGCTACGCTTCTCCGGCGCCGGGTAACGGCTACGCGGCGCAAAACCCGCACGCCGATCAATGGAATGGGCAAGGCCTCGGCGGTGCGCAAGGCTTGGCGCTGGATCCACGCGATTACGATGCCCACGGCTATACAAACCCCGGCCTCGCCAATGGCAGCCTCGGCAATGGCGCGATGGGCGGGCAAGGCCAGTGGGGCGGCGACCTGTATGGCGATCCGCAGATGGATCCCGCGCTCGCGCATCAGGGCTACGCGAACGGGCAGCAGCAGCACGCGTCGTTCGATCAGAGCTATGCCGAAGACGATCAATATGAAGAGGAGCCGCCGCGCTCGAGCTGGAAGAAGGTTGCGGTGCTCGTCGCGTCGACGGTGATCGTCGGCGGCGCGCTGACGTTTGCCTACAGCAGCATCATGGGATCGGGCACGAACGGTCCGACGCCGCTGGTAAAGGGTGCGGCTGGACCCTCGAAGGTGAAGCCCTCCGAGCCCGGCGGCAAGCAGTTTGCCCATGCCGACAGCAAGATCATGGGACGCCTCGGCGAGGGAGAAACGTCTGCCGAAGCCGACACGGGCAATGGCGTGCGCAAGGTTCCGGTCGTCGTCGTCGGACGTGACGGCTCGATCCAGCCGCCGGCTGCCGCGGCACCCGAAGAACAGACGCGGGCCGTCGTCACGGTTCCCGGTTTGACGGTCATCGACGGGCTGGGCGGCGGCGGACCTTCGCCCAACCGGCCGGCCGGGCCGAGCGCGCAGCAGCAGCAACAGGCTTCCGCGCCGCCGGTCCAGATGGCGGCTGCCTCCAATGCCGAGCGGCCGATCGTCGTCGCGCCGCCTGAAAAGCAACAGCCGAAGAAGCCCACCAATCTCATCGCGAGCGCGGACTCTTCGCCGCCGGCCGCCGTGCAGACGAAAGCGACCGTCACGCCGCCGAAAAAAGAACGCGTGGCCGCTGCCGATCCGGTGGTGACGGGACCGCGTCCGACGGGCGCGGGCTACGTGGCGGTGCTGGCCTCGGTGCCGGCTTCGGGTAGCAGCCGCATCGATGCGCTGAAGCAGTTCGCCGACATGCAGCAGAAATACGGAACCATCCTGCAGAACAAGACGCCGGATGTTCAGGAAGCGAACCTCGGCGAGAAGGGCACGTATCATCGCCTGCTCGTGGGGCCGCCCGGCTCGCGCGATGCTGCAAGCTCGGTGTGCACGCAGCTCAAGGCCGAGGGCTACAGCGGGTGCTGGGTTACGGCTTACTGAGGGCGAGTTCAAGCACGGCACAATGACAAACGCTTTCATCATCGGCGTTTTGGGCGAGACGCTTTCGCCTGACGAGGGCCGTTTTCTCAGATCTGCGCGTCCGGCCGGGCTCATTCTCTTTGCGCGCAATTGCATCGGTCATGACCAGATCCGCCGCCTCGTCGGGGACGTGCGGAGTGCCGTCGGCAGCGACGAGTTCCTGGTGCTGATCGATCAGGAGGGCGGGCGCGTGCAGCGGCTTCGTCCGCCTCTCGGCCGCGCGCTGCCTGCAGCCGATCAATACGCGCAGCTCTATGCCGGTGATCCGGCCGGTGCAAAGGAGGCGGCCTTTCTCGCGGCGAGACTGCTTTCCGACGATCTCAAAAGCCTCGGCATCAACACGGATTGCGCGCCTGTGCTCGATGTTCCGGTGGCGGGCGCCCATGACGTCATCGGCGATCGCGCCTATGGCCGTGAGCCGGTGCAGGTGGCGGCTCTGGCGCGCGCCGTCGCCGAAGGGTTTATGGCGGGCGGTGTGCTGCCGGTCATCAAGCACATCCCAGGGCATGGCCGGGCGACCAAGGACAGCCATCACGAATTGCCGGTGGTGACGGAGCCACATGCGCTGCTGTCGGACACCGATTTCGCGCCGTTCAAGGCCCTGTCCGACATGCCGGCCGCGATGACGGCGCATGTGGTGTTCACTGCCATCGACGCCGCCAATCCGGCGAGTACGTCGCGGCGGGTGACGCAGGACATCATCCGCGGCGAGATCGGCTTCGACGGCCTCTTGATGAGCGATGATCTCAGCATGAAGGCGCTTTCGGGCAGCTTTGCCGAGCGCACGAAGGGCGTTCTTGCGGCGGGATCCGATCTCGCGCTCCATTGCAACGGCGTGCTGGCCGAAATGGAGCAGATCGCGGCCGAAGTGCCTGTGCTTTCGGGGGATGCCCTGAGGCGATTCCGCGCAGCCGTTGCCGTTTGCGGCCGGAACGAGCCCTATGATTCGGCCCGGGCAGAGGCGCAATTGGCCTTCGTGCTTGGAACCGGCAGACGGCACCCTGAATCAGTGTAATCTGGCGTTAAGATTCCAGATAAGCACCGTTAGGCCTGTGCGAAGCTGGCGTGTTTGATGGCCAGTGCGCTTTTCAAACCTTCCGGGCAGGGACGATGACCGACGACGCAGCGCAGATGGGTGGAGGCGAGCCGGGCTGGGAAGCTCCGGAAGGCGATCTTGCACCTTCGGCTTCGGAAGCGCTCATCGTGGATGTGGCGGGCTTCGAGGGGCCGCTCGATTTGCTGTTGGCGCTGGCGCGCACGCACAAGGTCGATATTGCCAAGATTTCGATCCTTGCGCTCGTCGATCAGTATCTCGCCTACATCTCGGAAGCGCAGCGGTTGAAGATCGAGATCGCAGCCGACTATCTGGTGATGGCGGCGTGGCTGACGTTTCTCAAGTCGCGGCTCATTCTGCCGCGCGAGGAAAAGCACGCCGACGAGCTGTCTGCCGAGGAGATGGCGCAGAAGCTTTCGTTCCGACTCATGCGCCTCGAGGCCATGCGCCGCGCCATGGGCGAGTTGATGACGCGGAAGCGCCTCGACCAGGATGTTTTCCAGCGCGGTATGCCGGAGCAGGCGGTGACGACCACCGAAGTGCGCTGGACGGCCGAGATATACGATCTTCTCAAAGCGTACGGCGAACTGCGCCGGCGCACGATCAAGGTCACGCATGTCGTCAAGGCGCGGCGCGTGTGGTCGATCAAGCAGGCCCGTACCAAGCTCGAAGTCCTCGTCGGTCATGCCGTCGGCGACTGGGTGGAGCTGGAGACCTGCCTCAAGTCCTATCTCGCGACTGCCGAAGAAGACAAAACGGTTGTCGCAAGCTCGTTCGGTGCGACGCTCGAAATGGCACGCGAAGGCGTGATCGAGCTGCGTCAGGACGAGCCGTTCGCGCCGATCTACATGCGCAAATGCGAGGCCGGTGCGGAATGGCAGCGGCTTGAAGTCATACAGGGCGGATCGCAGGCACCGGGTGCGTGAGGTGATGCGTAACAGCCAGACGAGCGGCATGGTCCGAGCGTTCGATTGAAACAGGGATGGCGATATGGTTCCGCCGAAGCTGAGACTGGTGAGCCGGGACGGGGTCGAAAGCGATCTCGAACGGGACGACGAGCCCGACGCCCAGGAGGCTGTCGAGTTGGCGCGCGCCTTGTCCGAGGTCGAGGCGGTCGAGGCCGGAACGGCCCTTTCGCCGGAACAGCGGCTCGAAGATCTGCGCATCGTCGAGGCGTTGCTGTTCGCCTCCTCGACGCCGCTCGATGAAGACTGGCTTCGGAAGCATTTGCGTCACGGCAGCGATATCGCGAGCGTTCTTGCGGATCTCAAGGCTGCCTATGCCGTGCGCGGTGTGAACCTCGTTCGCGTTGCGGGTAAATGGGTGTTCCGCACGGCGGAGGATCTTGGCTATCTGCTCGAGCGCCAGTCGGTCGAGGAGCGGCGCCTGTCGCGGGCTGCGCTCGAGACGCTGGCGATCATCGCCTACCATCAGCCGGTGACGCGCGCAGAGATCGAGGAGATCCGCGGCGTGACCACGTCGGCGGGTACGCTCGACATCCTGATGGAAGCGGGCTGGATCCGTCCGCGCGGACGGCGCCGTGCGCCGGGTAAACCGCTGACCTACGGCACAACCGATAGCTTCCTTGCGCATTTCGGGCTCGACGGCGTCAAGGATCTGCCTGGGCTTGCCGATCTCAAGGCGCAGGGCTTGCTCGATGGGCACTTGCCGCCGGGCTTTACCGTGCCCGATCCGGCGATGGTCGCGGCGCTGATGCCGGACGAATTGCCGCTGGAAGATGGAGCGGACGAGGAGCCGTCCGCCGAGGATGCCGACGCGGAAGAGGGCCTCGACGAGGCCGACGAGGATCGGGGCAGCGATGCTGCCTCCGATCATGACTTGCCCCAGGACGGCGGCGAAGGTAAGCCGAACTGAGAAAGTCAACTTATGCACGCCCCTTAGAGCGCGAAGCGATCATGGTCTAGCCGCGTTCGGGCCATGAGGCCGGATACGCACTGGGCAAGGGCCTCTGCACGTTCAAGGTCGTAGGTCGCGTGGTCAATTGGCCTTTCAGCAATCCCTTCAGCTCTGCCGTCGCCGATGACAGGCCAGGGGGCGGCCAGGCCGGGCGTGCGCCCGATGCCGCCGCGCGCGTGGTGTTCGAGGCGATCGAAAAAAGCTACGGCGAGCAGAAGGCGGTCGACGGGCTTTCGCTCGACATCGTGCCGGGCGAGGTGGTCTGCCTGCTCGGGCCCTCGGGATGCGGAAAGACGACGCTGCTCCGCCTTGCGGCCGGCATCGAACGGCCGACCGGCGGGCGCATTCTGATCAACGACTTCGAGGTTGCAGGGCCAGGGCGGTTCGTGCAGCCGGAGGATCGCGGCGTGGGCCTGATGTTCCAGGATTTCGCGCTGTTTCCGCATCTCACCATTCTCGAGAATGTCGCGTTCGGCCTCAAAGCGCTTTCGCGCGAGGAGGCGCGGCAGTCGGCGCTTCGCATCCTGGCGCGCGTTGGGCTCGAACGCTACGCGGAACAGTATCCGCACATTCTTTCGGGTGGACAGCAGCAGCGCGTGGCGCTGGCGCGGGCAATCGTGCCGCGTCCGGCGGTGATGCTGATGGATGAGCCGTTTTCCGGTCTCGACGTGCAGTTGCGCGACGCCATGCAGGAAGAGACGCTGGCGTTGCTGCGCGAAGCGCGGGCGACGACGATGATCGTCACCCATCATCCGGAAGAGGCGATGCGTCTCGGTGATCGCATCGCGGTAATGCGGGCGGGTAAACTCGTGCAGACGGGCCGGGCGCAGGAGCTTTATCTGCGGCCCGCGGCGCTGTTCGTGGCGCGCCTCTTCTCGGAAATAAACGAGGTTGCCTACCGGGTCTCCGGGGGGCGCATTGCGACGCCGATCGGATCGCTGGCGGCGCCGGGCGCTGCAGAGGGTGAGACGGTTACGCTTTGCCTGCGCGAGCGCGGGATTGGCCTGGCCGCGGCCGGGCCGGGCGATGGCGCTCTCGTGGGACGGGTCAAGACGGCCAAGTTTCTGGGCGATGCCGTGCGCTGCGAAGTTTCGGTCGAGGGGTTCGAAGCTCCGCTCAATATTCGGACCAGCGCCGGCGCAGGGTTCGAAGAAGGAAGCGAGGTCAAGGTTCTGATCGACCCTACCCAAGCTCTCGTTTTTCCTTCGAGCGATGATAAAGTCTATTGAAACTCAATATATTAATTCATATCTCGCGACTGTGCCCTGCTTGCGGGGGGGTGGTGTTTCTGCAATAGTGCGCCACCTTTTAGCGGGCGGCTTGGAAGGCTGCTCGGACGTAGCGCGCTGGAAAATCAAACGATCTTCGGTGCCTGCGTTTGGAAACCGTTGATGAGACTTGGGGTGCTGTGCGCTGATCTAGCCGATCTCGCGCGACCTTGGTCGAGAGGAGGCGTTTCATGGGGTTGAGTGCGACCCATCTGCTGTTGCTTCTGGTCGTGGTGGTCCTGCTGTTTGGCCGGAACAAGATCTCCGATCTGATGGGCGACGTCGCAAAGGGCATCAAGAGCTTCAAGAAGGGGCTCTCCGAGGACGAGCCGACTGCCGCCGTCGATCCTAAGGTCATCGACAATTCCGCAGCGGCTCAAGCTGCCGAGCGCGACAGGTCGAAAGCGGGCTGATGCCTGGCACGAAGCGCTCGCCTGCCATTCGGCGCGGCGCGCTTCGTGAGCCCACGCGCGTTTTGGCCCCTTTATTAAACTGATCAGTTCGTCTTGGGCTGATAAATCCGGGCGGCCGGTGGGCCGTAGCCGGGACTTTCGAGTTAATCTGGACTTTCAGATGTTCGATGTCAGTTGGAGCGAGCTTCTGATCCTTGGCCTGGTCACGTTGATCTTCGTGGGGCCAAAGGAACTGCCGCGCTTTCTCGGCACGCTCGGCCGTTACGCCGGCGTCGTTCGCCGCCAAGCCAACGAGTTTCGCGCCGTATTCGATCAGGCGATGCGCGAAGCGGAAATGGACCAGCTCAAGAAGGAAGTTCAGGCGGTTAGCGACGGGGTGAAGTCGTCGCTCAACGATGCGGCCCGCTCCGTGAACGAGATCAAGGCGGCGACGAAAGTCGAGCCCAACGCTCTGCCGCAGCCCGCGCCTCCAAAAGCCGAGGGCGACGCAGCGGCAACGCCGGCTTTGACCGGCACGGGAGAAAGCGCAGGCCCGGCGTCCTCCTCTTCGGGCGAGGGTGCGACCAGCGCAGAAACCGAAGCGGCTCGGCCAGCGGATGCGCCGCCCGATAGCACGTCGAGGCCGGTCTGATGCAAGAGAGCTTGCCGCGTCCGGGGCAGGACGAGATCGACTCATCGAAGGCTCCGCTGCTCGACCATCTGATCGAGCTACGTCAGCGGCTGATCTATGCGGCCGTCGCGTTCTTCGCGATGTTCATTCTCTGCTTCACGATTGCGCGCCACATCTACGATGTGCTGGTGTGGCCTTACGTGTGGGCCTCCGGCAGCGATCACGTCCGTCTCATCGCGACGCACTTCCTCGAGCAGATTTTCACGCATTTGAAGCTCGCGATGTTCGGAGCGGCGTTCCTGTCGTTTCCGGTGATCGCGACGCAGATCTACAAGTTTGTCGCACCAGGCCTTTATAAAAACGAGCGGCACGCGTTCCTGCCGTACCTTATCGCGACGCCGTTCTTCTTCGTGCTCGGCGCGGCGGTCGTCTACTTCCTGGCCATGCCGATCCTGATCAAGTTCTCGATGGGGCTCGCCCATTCGGCGAGTGCTGCCGGTCCCGCCACCATCGAGCTGATGCCCAAGGTCTCCGAGTATCTCTCGCTGATCATGACGTTGATCTTCGGGTTCGGGCTGATGTTCCAGCTTCCGGTGGTGCTGACGCTGCTCGCGCGGGCCGGCATCGTGACCTCGGCGACGCTACGCAGCGGACGGCGCTTCGCCATCGTCGGGATTTTTGCGGTGGCCGCGATTTTAACGCCGCCGGACGCCCTCAGCATGGTCATCATGGCGCTGCCGACGGTGCTGCTCTACGAGCTTTCGATTTTGGCGGTTGCATGGGTCGAGAGGCAGCAGGCGGCGAAGGAAGCCGCGCGAGATGCCGCCGGGACTTAACCGCCCGGTCGTCTGGACCTGGACCGCGCCGCGCCCTATAGGACTGTCAGCTATAAACTGACCCACGCCGAGGCACCCCCGTGTTCGACATCAAATGGATCCGAGACAACGCTACTGCATTCGATGCCGGCTTGAAGAGCCGGGGCCTCGAGCCGCTGGCCGACAAGCTGATCGCGCTCGACGAGGCGCGGCGGCAGCATCTCACCAAGCTCCAGGATGCCCAGAGCCGGCGCAATTCCGCCTCGAAGGAGATCGGCAAGGCGAAGGGCGCGAAAGACGATGCGCTGGCCGCCAAGCTGATGGCGGAAGTCGCGGAACTCAAAGAGGTCATCCAGCAGGGTGAAGAGGAAGAGCGCACGCTGACCCGCGCGGTCGACGAGGCGCTGGCCGTGATCCCGAACCTGCCGCGCGAAGACGTGCCGGTGGGTTCAGACGAGAAGGGCAACGTGGAAGTGCGCCGTGTCGGCGAACCACGCGTTCTCGATTTCAAGCCGAAACAGCATTTCGAACTCGGCGAGGCGCTGGGCCTCATGGATTTCGAGACCGCGGGCAAGGTTTCTGGTGCGCGGTTCGTGTTCCTGAAAGGCGCGCTGGCGCGTCTCGACCGCGCCATTGGATCGTTCATGCTGGATCTGCACACTGGCACGTTCGGATACACCGAAACGAACCCGCCGCTGCTCGTGCGTGACGATGCGGCATACGGCACCGGCAACTTGCCGAAGTTCGCCGAAGATCTGTTTCAGACGACGAACGGTTACTGGCTCATTCCCACAGCAGAAGTTTCGCTGACCAACGTCGTGCGCGATCGGATCCTTGATGAAGCCGAGCTACCGATGCGCATGACGGCCTGGACGCCATGCTTCCGCTCGGAAGCCGGGGCGGCCGGGCGCGATACCCGCGGCATGATCCGTCAGCATCAGTTCTCGAAGGTGGAGCTGGTGTCGATCACGACGCCGGAGGAGAGCCTCGCCGAGCACGAGCGCATGACCAACTGCGCGGAAGAGGTGCTGAAGCGGCTCGAGCTGCCCTATCGCACGATGCTGCTCTGCACCGGTGACATGGGCTTTGCCTCGCGCAAAACCTACGACATCGAGGTGTGGCTGCCGGGGCAGGACGCCTACCGCGAGATCTCGTCGTGCTCTGTATGCGGCGACTTCCAGGCGCGGCGCATGGGCGCGCGCTACCGCGCGGCTGGCGGCAAGGATGTGCGGTTCGTGCATACCCTCAATGGCTCGGGGCTCGCGGTCGGGCGCACGCTGGTGGCGGTTCTGGAAAACTATCAACAGGCGGACGGGTCCGTCATAATCCCGGAGGCCTTGCGGCCGTACATGGGCGGCTTGGCGAAGCTCGAGAAATAATCTCTATCCTCGCAAGGGCGAGGAAGGAGACTGGAGAAGCGATGCGGATTCTGATCACCAACGACGACGGAGCGGGCGCGCACGGTCTTTCGGTGCTGCATCAGATCGCGAAGGCGATCTCCGACGACGTTTGGATCGTGGCGCCGGAAACCAACCAGAGCGGGGCTTCCCACGCGCTGACGCTGCAGGTGCCGCTGCGCTATCGCGAGATCGGCGAGCGTGCCTTTGCCGTACGTGGCACGCCGGCCGACTGCGTGATCATGGGCGTCAAGCACGTGCTCAAGGACAAGGCGCCGGATCTGGTGCTGTCGGGGGTCAATCACGGCGCGAACCTCGCCGAGGACGTCACCTACTCCGGTACCATCGCGGGCGCCATGGAGGGGACGCTGCTCGGCATCCGCTCGATTGCCATGAGCCTCACGATCGGGTTCGATCCCGAAGGCAAGCAGCATTGGAAATCGCCGGTCGAGCATGGGCCGCGCCTCGTCAAGCAGTTGCTTGCCGCGGAATGGCCGGCGATGACGCTGATGAACATCAACTATCCCGACCTCGCCCCCGGCGACGTGCGGGGCGTCGTCGCCACCCGGCAAGGGCGACGCGATCAGGGCGGGCTCCATATCCAGGAGCGCAGCGACACCTGGGGCGATCCCTATTTCTGGGTCGGGTTCGAGCGCCGCCGGGCCGATCCTCCGGCCGGGACGGATCTGCGCGCCATCGCTGACGGCTTCATTTCGGTGACGCCGCTGCACCTCAACCTGACGCACGAAGGCGCGCGCGAGGCGCTGGGCGACGTGCTCTCGCTCGATAGCGCCAGCCCGCTCAAGGACGTCGGCTAAAACGCTCGAATTTGACGACGTTTGTCAAGTACAACTCGACCAAACGTCGCCAAGTCGCCGAGATTTCTCCGTCATCGCAGCACATTCCCAGCGTAAGTGAGGACTGTGCGGGGCCCGATTTGAGGCATGTAGCCGGGCTGCCAATTTTCGAACCCTGCCAAGCGCGCGACCCATTTTTCATGGGTATTGAGCGCGCTCTCTGTCGTCGAACGGACCGGGGAGACACACGTCGGATGGATAGGATCCGATGTGACCATGGTCCGGCTCGAGCGCAATCGTACCCCGCCGTTAAGGTTCTCTTAACTGGTTAAGGGTTACCTGGAGAGTGGGTATTCAGGGTGTGTGGCATGTTAAGTTCATTGCGTAAATGTCATCAATCCTCCGGCGTGCAGGGATTGAAGGTCGGACTGATCTTCTCGGCTGCCGCCGTATTGGCAGGATGCAGCGCGGATATTGCCCGCTTCGATCTCGGCAATCCCGAAGGCGCTCGCGCACAATCCAACTACGGTTCGACGCCCGGGCGTCAGGCGTCCAACGAGTTCGGCTCGGCTGGTTATGATCGGCCGGCTTATCAGGGCAGCAGCGTGCAGCGCTCTGAGCTGCCGCGGCCGCAGGAGCCGCTGACGACCAGCGCGATCCGATCGCAAGACACCTACCAGCCGCAGAACAGCTACAATTCCTCGTCCTCCGGCGGCTACGGCCAGCAGCGGCAGGGCGGTTACGGCCAGGGCGGCGCGGCTTCGGGCTCCGGCTATTCGGGCGGCGCTTCCAACTCCGGTTCTTCGGGCTATTCGGGATCGGCCGGCTATGACGCTCCTGGGGCATACCGCCCGAGCAACGTGCCGTCCCACACCGTTGCACCGATCGCCTCGCGCGATGCGGGTGCGAGCGCGGGTGGCGAAAGCATCGAGGTTCGTCCCGGCGACACCCTCTATTCGCTGTCGCGCAGGCACAACGTTTCGGTCAATGAGATGATGGCGGCCAACGGGCTGTCGTCGCCGAACCTCAAGCCGGGCCAGCAGCTGCATCTGCCGTCCGGCGTGCGCGCGTCGCGTGCGTCCGAGACCGCGCGTCCACCGCGTGAAGCCTACGATACGGCCGCAGCGCCCGCTCCGGCACAGACCGCCGCGGCAGATGCGCCGTCGGATTGGACCGGCAGCTACACGGTACGCTCGGGCGACTCGCTCTACGCGATCGCGCGGCAGAACAACGTGAAGCTCGCCGAGCTCGAACGTTACAACGGCATTTCGGATTCACGGAAAGTGAAGCCGGGCACCGTGCTGAAGCTGCCTGCAAATGGTTCTGCTCCGGAAGCGGTGGCAGAGGCTGCGCCTGCTGCGTCTCAGCCGTCCTACGACCAAGCGCCGAGCCGCGACAGCGCCCCCCGCGATACGGGCAATCGCGATGTCGCAAGTGAAACGCCGGCGCCTGCTCCGGGCGCCGTTCGCCTCGGCGAGGTGACGAACGGACCTGCACAATCATCGGCGCAGCAGCCGACGCTGCTCAACGGCTCGAACTCCGGCGCTTCCCAGCCTCCCGTGCACGTGGAGCGGGTTGCGCGGGCGGAGACGCCGGGTGCAGCGAGCGACGCGGTTTCGCCGTCGAGCAGCCAGAATGCCGGATCGGTTGCGGGCTCGCGTCTGCGCTGGCCGGTTGCGGGCAAGATCATTGCTGGTTTCGGTCCGCGTCCCGACGGCACGCATAACGACGGCGTCAACTTCGCCGCGCCGATGGGCACCGACATTCATGCCGCTGAAAACGGCGTGGTGGCCTATTCGGGCGATGAGCTCAAAGGCTACGGCAACCTCGTGCTGATCCGCCATGACAACGGCTGGGTGACGGCTTACGCCCATGCCGACGAGATCCTGGTCAAGCGCGGTGACCGCATCAAGCGCGGGCAGGTGATCGCTAAGGCCGGCCGCACCGGACAGGTTGACCAGCCGCAGGTTCACTTCGAGCTGCGGCAGGGCCAGAAGCCGGTCGATCCGACGCCGTTCATGGAACGGCTGTAAAGAGCGGCAGCGGGCAACGGCAAGGGGCAGGAATCCAGTTTTGGTGCTGCCCGCTGCTTTCGACTAGAGCGCCAGCGTCTTGCCGAGGCGTCCCGCCAGATCCTGCGTGAACTGCCAGGCGACGCGGCCGGATCGGCCGCCACGGGTCGCGCTCCACTCCAATGCTTCGCGAACAAGTTCATCGCGCTTGATCGGCAGGCCGAAATGTTCGGCATAGCCGGACACCATCGCGAGGTAATCATCCTGGCTGCAGTTGTGAAAGCCCAGCCATAAGCCGAAGCGATCCGAGAGCGAGACCTTCTCCTCAACGGCCTCCGACGGGTTGATTGCCGTTGAGCGCTCGTTGTCGACCATATCGCGCGGCATGAGGTGGCGCCTGTTCGAAGTGGCATAGAACAGGACGTTGGCGGGGCGGCCTTCGATGCCGCCTTCAAGCACGGCCTTCAAAGATTTGTAGCTCGAATCGTCGCGGTCGAACGACAGGTCGTCACAGAACACGATGAAGCGATGGGACGACGTGCGCATGGCGGCGAGGCAGGCCGGGAGCGTCGCGATATCCTCGCGATGGATCTCGACGAGCTTGAGGTCTGTCTCTGCCTCACTTTTTTTCTTGCTCTTCCGGCCGGCCAGGGTGGCCTGCACGTCGGCGTGGACCGCCTTTACGAGGCTGGATTTCCCCATGCCGCGCGCGCCCCAGAGCAACGCGTTGTTGGCGGGGAGGCCTTCGGCGAAGCGCCGGGTGTTTTCGAGGAGCTGGCGGGCCGAGCCATCGATGCCCTTCAGGAGCGTGCTCGGAACCCTGTTCACCGCTGTGACCGGCTGAAACGAGAGGGTCGCGGCCTGCCAGACGAACGCTTGGGCCTCGTTGAAGCGAGGGGGGGCAGGCGGGGGCGGCGTGAACCGTTCCAGGGCTGCCGCAATGCGATCGAGGCGGCTGGCCAAGTCGGAGTGATCGGTCATGTTCGGCTTTGCCTTGATTTTTTGGTGTTTTCCGTTGGTCCGATTGCGGGAAACGCGGACCAGGCTGCGTCTCGCGCTCTCTATAGACCGAGGAAGCAGGGCGGGCCAGACCGGCCTACTTAGGGGGCTCGGTCAGGGAGCTGCGAGGGTTGCAAAGCGGGCCCTGGGCACTATAGTCGCGCGCGATCTCAGGCGGACAGGCTTGCGGAGGCGATCCTCCACAAGGTTGGCCGTATTTCGCTTATAGAGTTAAGAGGCTCAGTTACGGTCTCGGTGCGGGCGCACTCCTCCAATCTGCCTCAGGCAGGATCGCTCGCCCTCTGACGCTCAGGCTCTCGACACCAGCAGATAGACGATCCGGCAAGGACCACTCCCACATGTTCATTTCACCGGCCTACGCGCAATCGGCAAGCCCGATGTCAGACCCCCTCAGCGGTCTCCTCATCCCCATGCTGCTGATGGTCCTCATCTTCTATTTTCTGGTGATCCGGCCGCAGAGCCAGCGCCAGAAGCAGCATCGCGAGATGATCGAGCGCGTACGCCGCGGCGATACGGTCGTCACGTCGGGCGGGTTCATCGGCAAGGTTTCGCGCGTGCCGGACAACTCCGATGAGATCGACGTCGATCTCAGCGATACGCTCAAGGTCCGTGTGCTCAAGAGCACGCTTCTCGACGTGCGCTCGAAGAGCGAGCCGGTCAAGGATCAGACGGTCACGAAATAACAATGGCGCGAGACTGCGAACGCCGTCTCAGGCGGTGGCTCGCTTTCGACGCGATAAGGCTCAAGGGGAGAGGTTCGCTCCGTTATGCTGCACTTCGAGCGCTGGAAGATCTTTGCGATCGTGGCGACATGCCTCGTCGGCATCCTGTTCGCCTTGCCGAACTTCTTCTCCAAGGAGACGGTCGCATCCTGGCCTAATTTCATGCCGAAGCGGCAGATGCCGCTGGGCCTCGACCTGCAGGGTGGCGCGCATCTTCTGCTCGCCCTCGATCAGAACGAGATCCGCAAGGATTGGCTTTCCAACCTCCGCGAAGACGCGCGTAAGACGCTGCGCGACGCCAAGATCGGCTTCTCGGCGATCGGTGTGAGCGGAGATGCCGTTCAGGTTCGCCTCGTCAAGCCTGAGGACACCGATGCGGCCCTCAAGGAGCTCAAGAAGCTCTCGCAGCCGATCGGCAACGCTATTCTCGGCACCACCAGCAACGACACCGAACTCGAGAAGGGCAGCGAGCCCGGCCTTATCCTGATCAAGCCGACGTCGATCGGGATGCAGGAGCGCGTTTCCAATGCTGCTTCCGCTTCGATCGAAACGGTCAATCGGCGCGTCAACGCGCTCGGTACGTCGGAATCGACTGTGGTGCGGCAGGGGCGTGATCGCATCCTGGTTCAGTACCCCGGCCTTACCGACACCAAGCAGCTCAAGGATTTGATCGGCAAGACGGCGAAGCTCTCGTTCCACGCCGTGCATCCGACCATCTCGGCCGAGGAAGCCAAGACCACGCGTCCGCCGGTCGGCTATCGCATCTATGAATCGACCGAGCGCGAGCCGGGATACGATCAGAACTACGTGCTGCAGGAAGCGCCTGTGGTGCAGGGCGACGACCTCGTCGACTCGCAGCCGGGCTTCGACCAGCAGACCAACGCGCCGATCATCAGCTTCCGCTTCAACCAGTCGGGCGCGCGCAAGTTCGGCAACTTCTCGAAGGATCACGTCGGAGAGCCGTTCGCCATCGTTCTCGACGACAAAGTGATCTCGGCGCCGGTGATCCGCGAAGCGATCCTCGGCGGCTCGGGTCAGATCTCGGGCAACTTCACCGTCGAGAGCGCGAACAACCTCGCCATTCAGCTGCGCTCGGGCGCGCTGCCGGCGAAGCTCACGATCGTGGAAGAGCGTACGGTCGGCCCGTCGCTTGGCGCCGACAGCATCGAGGCCGGCAAGCTTGCGGGTATCGTCGGTCTCGTTGCGACTGCGGTTCTCACGGTTCTCGCTTACGGCACGTTCGGCGTTTATGCGGTGATCGGCCTCTTGGTTCACGGCATTCTGGTTCTAGCGCTGATGTCGATGATCGGCACCACGCTGACACTGCCGGGCATCGCGGGCTTCGTGCTCACCATCGCCATGGCCGTCGACGCAAACGTGCTGATCTACGAGCGTATGCGCGAAGAGCTTCGGGCCGGGCGTACGCCGATTGCGGCTATCGAATCCGGCTTCCAGCGCGCTTTTGTGACTATCATCGACAGCCAGCTCACGACGCTCGCCGCCGCCATCATCATGTTCTGGCTGGGCTCGGGTCCGATCCGCGGCTTCGCCGTCACGTTGACGCTCGGCATTCTGACGTCGGTGTTTGCGGCTGTGACCATCACGCGTCTGCTCGTGGCCATGTGGCTCAAAAACGCGAAGGCCAAGGGCCGCTCGCTCGTCGTTCCGATCTAAAAAGGGTCCGCCCCCATGTTCATCGTCCCTGATTTCAAGGGTAACGACTTCTTCCCCCACGGAACGCGCTTGCCGTTCATGGCCTACAAGGGAATCTGCGTCGGGCTTTCCATCCTTGCGATGGTGCTTTCGCTCGGCGTCATCCTGGTCAAGGGCTTCAACTACGGCGTCGACTTCAAGGGCGGCTCGCTGATCGAGGTGCGCGCGAAATCCGGTACGGCCGATATCGGCGCGATGCGCGACAAGCTCGGCGCGCTGGGGCTCGGCGAAGTGCAGATTCAGAGCTTCGGCACCGAAGCTGACGCTTTGATCCGTATCGAGCAGCAGCCCGGCGAGGAAGAAGCCCAGCAGGCGGCCGCCAACAAGGTTCTCGACTCGTTGGGCTCGGACTTCGAGCAGCGGCGTATCGAGGTCGTGGGACCTGCTGTTTCGAGCGAGCTTCGGACGACCGGCCTGATCGCCGTGCTTGCGTCGATCGTCGCGATCGTCGTTTACGTGTGGTTCCGCTTCGAGTGGCAATTCTCGGTTGGCGTCGTGCTTGGCCTCTTCCACGACGTGCTGGTGACGGCCGGGATTTTCTCTCTCTTCCAGCTCGCGTTTGATCTCTCGATCGTGGCGGCGCTGCTCACCATTCTCGGCTACTCGGTGAACGACTCCGTCGTCGTCGCCGACCGCATCCGAGAGAACTTGCGCAAATACAAGAAAATGCCGCTGACGGAGCTGCTCAATCTGTCGATCAACGAGACGCTCTCGCGTACGATCCTGACCGGCGTGACGACGATCGCGGTGCTGTTCGCGCTGTTCTTCCTCGGCGGCGAGGTGATGCAGAACTTCACGTTCGCGATGCTGTTCGGCGTGATCATCGGCACCTATTCGTCGATCTTCATCTCGGCGCCGGTGATCGACTATCTCGGCATCAAGCGCGACTGGAGCGACGACGTGAAGAAGCCCGCCGCGGGCGCAGCCGCACGGACGTAAGCAGGCCGGAGGCGCTTCTCTGATGGGCGCGCCACAGCATCTGCCTCAGCAGGTTCCGATCGAAGCCTACGGAAACGGCGGCTTCCGCTTCGGTGGCATGAGCCATCGCGGCTCGCTGTTGTGCTTGCCGTCGGGCATCTGGGGGTGGCCGGTCGCTTCTATCGAGACCTTGGACCGGACGGCGCTGAATCCAGTGCTCGGCCTTGGCGGCCAAGTGACGTTCCTGCTTCTCGGGACCGGGCGTTCGGTGGTGCGTCCGTCGCGCGATGTCGCAGACGCGTTCAAGGAGGCAGGCCTTTGGCTCGAGGTGATGGACACCGGGGCGGCCGCGCGGACCTATAACGTTCTGCTTGCCGAGGGCCGGGCGATTGCGGCAGCGTTGATCGCCGTCGAATAGGAAACCGAGCCATGAGCGAGCAAGATCCGCTCGCATCGCATTTGCCGCAAGGATCGTCCGTCCGGGACGCAGCGCGCACCTACGATCGGGATCGCTATCTTTCCGCCTTGCTGGCACCGACTGGCGCTCAAGACGATCTCGTCACGCTGGCGGCCTTCATCGGCGAGATCGGGCGCATCCCGCTGCTGACCCAGGATGCCGCGATCGGCGAGATCCGTCTGCAATGGTGGCGCGATGCGCTGGCGGCGGGTGGGTCGGACCAGGTGACCGGACATCCCATCGCTGATGCCTTGCTCGACGTCGCTCGCCGGCATGGGCTTCGGCGCGATCTGCTTCTCGCCCCGCTCGAAGGTTTTTCGCGTGAGCTTTATGAGGACGGCGTCCGCGATGAGCGGGAGCTGGACGAATATGCATATGAAACCGACGGTGCGGCAATTCGGCTCGCTCTTGCCATCCTCGGCGGTCCGGATTTGCGTGAGGCGGAGCGATCCGCTGACGAGGGCGCCCGTGCCTTGGCTTTGACACGGCTTGCCCTCACCCTGCCACAGCATGTTGCACAAGGTCGCTTGCCGCTTCCGCAAGACTGGGTGGCGCGGGCCGGTGATCCGCGCGGTTTGCCCCAATCCGAGGCGCGTGACGCGGTTTTTGGGCTTACGCAGATCCTGGCGGGCGAAGCGGTCTCGGCGCTCGGGCGCTACCGGAGCGGGCAGGCTCGCGTGGCGAAAAACCTCGTCACGGCGTTCCTGCCGATGTGTCTGATCGAGCCCTATCTCAAGGCTGTCGGCAGGCCGGGACGGGATGCTTTGCTGGAAGTCGCGGATATTTCGCCGCTTTCGCGTGTCACGAGACTGTGGTTCGCTCATTGGCGTGGAAAGATTTGATGCCGGGCTCTTCGATCGGAGCCGGATTGCGGCGGGAGATCATCGGGAACGTTGACCGGCATGGTTCGAAAACTTGCTTCGCCCATCCTGACAAGCCTCGTGCTTGCGTATTCGCTCGCGGTGGGAGCGGCGGTCGCTCAACAGGTTGAAGACCTGCCGCCGGTGGTGGCGCCCCCTGCGGACCGCGAAGCGCCGCCCGACGGGTTTCGTCAATACGCGACCGAGCCTGCCGATCCGAACGCGCCGGCCGTCGCGCCGGATGGACAGAGTTCGCCGGGCAGTACCAATCCGAGCGAGGGCATTACGAACGATCCGACACTTTCACCCAGCCCGCCGGTGCGCGGGCCTTCGATCGGTGATGCGATCGATCCGCTGCTGGCTCCGCCACCTGGCACCACACCCGTTCCGTTCGCGCCAAACGCACCCGGCATTGAAGATCTCAATGCATTCGCTTCCGTCGAGATCGAGTGGCGCGTCGAGAACCCGTTCCGCTTCTTCGCCGATGCCAAGGATACCGACGTCCATCGCGCCACTTACCTCGCGCTTTCGCCGGAGCAGCGCGAGAGCGCGCCGGTGCTTGCGGCCGAACATGCGCTAAGCCGGCGCTACGAAGCGGGATGGGCCGAATCCGTGGTCCGTAAGACGTGCTGGGCGGGGCCGCGGAATCGGCACGTCTGTCCAGACAAGGGCGACTATATCAACCCGGATCGTCACCGCGTGGTCGTTTCGCTTAAGGGTGTTCCGGAGCCCTCAGTCGAATGCCGTTGGTTCTCGAACGCGCTTGGCGGTGGTGACGGCGGCGAAAGCGTCAACACCGTGCCATGCAGCGAACCGGTCGTGCTGACAGCGCCATATCCCACCGGGCTTTCGGTGCGCGTGGAAGTGGGCGGGATTACCGTCGCATCCACCGAGGTCAAGGTGCGCGATATCTTCGTGGTTGGCATTGGAGACAGCTTCGGATCCGGCGAAGGCAATCCCGACGTGCCCGTGCGCTTCTCGCCGGAACGCACGATCGAATACGGCAAGGGCGACGGCACTGCGGATCTCTCGGGATATCCTGCTCGTGTCGGCTCCTGGAAGCAGGTGGGCGATGACGCCTTCGTCGAGGGGAATGCGCGCTGGCTCGACCAGGCCTGCCATCGTTCGCTCTACTCGTATCAGCTTCGCGCGGCGCTCGAGCTTGCGGTGGAGGATCCGCACCGGGCCGTAACCTACACCGGCTTCGCCTGCTCGGGCGCGGAAGTCACGTGGGGTCTGTTCCTGCGCTACAAGGGCAACGAATGGGTGCCGCGCCCGCCCGATCTTTCGCAGATTTCCGCGGTGGCGGACGCGCAATGCGGCAAGCGCGAGGCGCGGCTGCAGGATATGCCCGAGGCCTATCACATCAACGGTACGATCTCGGAGCTGCAGGGCGGGCTCGTGCTCAGCAAGTGCCCTGCGGATGAATCGCGCAAGATCGATCTCTTGATGATGTCAGTCGGCGGCAACGATATCGGTTTCGCGCGTCTGGTCGCTAACGCGGTGTTGTCCGATACGTCGCTGGTGCGCAGTCTCGGGGGCTGGTTCGGACAGGTGCACGGCAACCAGGAAAGCGAGTCGCTGCTCGAACGTCTCGATGCCCGCTACAAGGCCATGAACCGGGCGCTGCACGGGATCCTTCACATTCCCTGGGACGAGAGCGATCGCATCATCCTCACGGCCTATCCGCCGTTCGCGCTGCTCGACGATCAAGGGGCAATGTGTCCGGACGGGTCGGCCGGCATGGAGGTGTTCAACGAGTTCTCGATCACGCAGAAAGCTGCGCTGTCGAGTTCATGGCTTGCCGACAAGCTCGACCAGATCATGAACAAGAGCGCCGAGCTGCACGGCTGGACGTTCGTCTCCGGGCATCGCAAAACGTTCGTCGGGCGGGGCCTTTGTGCCGGACATACCAACGGGCGAGGCTCGATCGCTGACGATCTGCGTCTGCCGCGGCGGCATGGTGGCATTTGGGTTCCCTACAACCCTGCGCATTATGAGCCCTATGCGGCGCGCCAGCGCTGGTTCCGCACCCCCAACGACGCCTTCCTGACCGGCAATTTCCACGTCGCCGGTTCGGTGATGCAGAAGGTGCTCAAGCTGCAGAGCTTCTCGTGGTTCCAGGTGCTGCTGGCTTCGACCTATTCGGGCGCGTTCCATCCTACGGCGGAAGGGCACGCAGCGATTGCGGATTCCGTGGTGGAGCGTGCGCGCGCGGTGCTCAAGCGGCATGGCCAGCAGTCGGCGGCCGCGGAGAAGGTGGAGCCTTAGGTTTTATCGGTATCCATGCCGGATCGTGTCCGGGATGGGCTTCGTCGGAAATAAGGTTCGGTCGCGTACTATTCGGCGGCTTCGCTGCCGAACTGAAGCTCGGAGAGGCGCGCGTACAGGCCGCTGCGCTGGACCAGCTCGCGATGCGTGCCGCTCTCGACGATATGGCCTTTGTCGAGCACCAGGATGCGGTCGGCGTTCTGCACCGTCGAAAGCCGGTGGGCGACGACGATCGTGGTACGACCCTTGGTCAGGGTTTCGAGCGCGCGCTGCACGGCCAGCTCGTTCTCGGTGTCGAGCGCGCTGGTTGCTTCGTCCAGCAGCAGCACCGGGGCATTCTTTAGGATGGCGCGGGCGATGGCGATGCGCTGGCGCTGGCCGCCGGAAAGCGAAACGCCGCGTTCGCCGATGCGGGTTTCGTAGCCTTGCGGCAGCGCGCGGATGAAACCGTCGGCCTGGGCGGCGACGGCCGCACGCACGATGTCCATCTCGCTGGCGTTCGGCGTACCGTAACGAATGTTCTCGTTGATGGTATCTGCGAAAAGCGCGACCTCCTGCGGCACGAGCGCGGTGGTGCCGCGTAGCTCGTCGAGATCGACGGTGGCGATGTCGGTTCCGTCGATCAGGATCTGGCCGCTCACCGGATCGTAGAAGCGCAGGATCAAATTGAGCACGGTCGATTTGCCGGCACCGGACGGGCCGACCAGTGCCACGCGCTCGCCGGGCGCGACGCGGAACGAAATCCCGTCGAGCGCCGACACGCCGGGGCGTCCGGAATAGCCGAAGCGCACGTTGCGAAATTCGATGTCGCCTTTGACTGGCTTTGCCAGCGGGACCGGCCGCTCGGGAGATTTGATCTCGGGCTCGATGGTGAGAAACTCGGTGATGCGTTCGGCAGCGCCTGCCGCCTGCGTGGTCTCACCCCATACCTCGGACAGCTCTCCGAGGGCGCCCGCTGCGAGCAGCGCGTAGATTACGAACTGGCTCAGGCGGCCGCCGGAGATCTCGCCGCTGATCACGGACGCCGCGCCGTACCAGAGCACGCCGACGATACTCGAGACCACGAGCAGGATGACGAGCCCGGTCAAGCCTGCGCGCGCCAGCATCCGTTCGCGGGCGGCGGTAAAGGATTTCTCGACGGCGGACGCGTAGCGGTTGGCGACGGCGCCTTCGTGTCCGAACGCCTGCATGGTGCGGACGGCTGCGAGGTTTTCAGCGGCGTAGGCGGAGGCTTCCGCAAGCGTATCCTGCGCGCGCCGCGATAGGCGACGGACCATGCGGCCGTAGCCGATCAACGGCAACACGATGACGGGAATGGCGACGAGAACGAGAAGCGAGAGGCTGGGGCTCGTGACGAGCATCAGTGTGAGCGCGCCAACCAACATGATGAGGTTGCGCAAGGCCTGCGAGATGGCCGACCCGGCGACGGTTTTCACCTGCGTGGTGTCGGCGGTGAGGCGGCTCATGACCTCGCCCGAATGGGTCTGTTCGTAGAAATTGGGACCGAGCCGGGAAAGGTGGGCAAAGACATCCGCGCGCAAATCCGCAACGACACGCTCGCCGATCCAATTGACGAAATAGAAGCGGGATGCGCTTGCGACGGCAAGCACGATGCCGATCACGATCATCATCATGAAATACTGATTGATCATGCCGGAGTCGCCGGCGCCGAAGCCGTGGTCGATCATGCGGCGCACGGCCATGGGAACCGCAAGCATCGCGGCGGCCGAAAGCACAAGGGCGATGCCGGCGCCGGCAAGATAAGCGGGATGACGGAGCAGATAGGGCTTCAGCGCGAGCAGAGGACGCAACGACTTGCGGCCGGCGTTCGTGGACTCGTCGGAGGAGGGCTGCTCGGCCTTCAGCCGGGTCGGATGCTCGGAATGTTCGCTCGGGCTCAAATCTCGGTCTTTCGCATTGGACGTTTCCCCGGCCTCGCACCCTGGTTTTTGCTTGATGGTGCTTGTTGCCGGACGCCGTTTTTGACATTTCCGGTCGCACGTTTGGGTGTCTTTTTATCTATGCCGGACCATGCGTGACATACTGCCCCGCCGTCAACGTCATCCGGCAGCCTGAAACGGAATGCCGCGTTCCGGCGCGGTTCGGCACTCTTTAATCAAGCCGGAGCGGCACCTCCTTGTTTTCGCGCAAGGTAAGTCCCTTAAGTAGCGAGATTTTTCGGTGCTTGTGCGGGTCGGGCATCTCGATTATAGAAGCGCATCCAGAAATTCGGGGTCGTGCCGTGTCGGCCATTCCGCCGCGTTCAGGGTGCTTCCGCGTCGCGAAACGCGGTTCGCTTGTCTCCGGCCCCATTTGCAACGAGCAACGGTTATGAAAAAAGACGCCGATCTGCATCCCGATTATCATCAAATCACGGTCAAGATGACCGATGGGACGCAATTCGTTACCTATTCGACCTACGGCAAGGAAGGTGACGAGCTTCATCTTGACATCGATCCCAGCTCGCATCCGGCCTGGACGGGCGGCGATCAGCGCCTGATGGACCGCGGCGGCCGTCTGTCGCGCTTCAAGAAGAAGTTCGAAGGCTTCATCAAGGAATAGTTCGCTTTCACAGCGATCTGAAAAGGCCCGGTCAGCGACCGGGCTTTTTTGTTGGGCTCGTTCTTGTCGGGCCTTCGCACAGACGAACTGCGTGGCCTTATGAGAAAAAGCCCGACCTTGCGGCCGGGCTTTTTCATATCTCGATCCATCAGACGATGGGGCTAGCGCGCGGCGGCGCGGCGAGCCGAGAATGCGCTTTCGAGCGCGCTGATCTGAGTTGCAACAGGATTGATGGGGGCAACGTCGCCGGCCACTTCCGATTGCGGAACCATGGCACGATCGAGCTGCACGATGCGATCGTGGAGCATGAAGCTCGCGTCGATCAGGTCGCGCAGGCCTTGCGGAAGCTCGGCGAAACCTTTGGTGTGAGCAGGACGACCGAGCGTCTGCAGCTTTACGCGTGCGCGCTTGGTCTCGGCTTCCTGGGTGGTGATCTCGCCTTCCTTCAAGGCCCGGCGGATCAGCAGCCACGACGCCAATTCGAGGAGACGCGTGGTGAGACGCATGCTCTCGGTGGCATAGAGAACCGTGATCTGATTGGGGAGGCCCTTCGACTCACGGCGGCCTTCGCCGTCGAGATACGCGGCCGATCGCTCGACCAGAGCCATGCCTTCAGAGAAGACTTTGTCGAATTGTTCGGACGCCTGGAAACGCTCTCCGAAGGAGACCGTTTCGCCCATGTTCACGAACAAGCTTTCTACGCTGGAACCGTTGTTCATCATACGCTTCGATACAAACGCCTACACTCTGGTCACCATACCATCGTTAGATCCTAAGAGACCAGGGTTAACAAAGTTGGCCAAGAAGGAGACAACACGATGGCATGACCCATGTCTGGATCCTTGCAATTGCCGCGCCGAAAAAAAATGAGCCGCCTCGCGGCGGCTCAGAAGTCAACAGGGAGGCGTCAAACAGGGTGGCTAGGCACCACCCGGGATCCATGTAACTGGATGACGAAGAGAATAAGCCTGGATGTCCTAACGAACGCTTAACGATTGTCGATTTCGAGTCGTTTTGCCGTTCACGTTTGCGGAGTGTCCCACAGTAAAGCCTTCGCCTCAGATTGAGACATGGGGATCCGAAGCCCGGGATGATCGGGTTGGGATCCGGTGTCCGGGCGAGAGATCAGGCGGCGTTGGCGATGCGGGACGCCAGCACCTTGTCGATGCGCCGCCCGTCGAGATCGACAACTTCAAAGCGCCAGCCGTTGGCGTCGATGATCTCGCCGGTTTTGGGAATGTGCTGGAGTTCGGCCAGAACCAATCCTGCGACCGTGGCGTAGCTGCGCTTTTCCGGCAGCGGGAAGCCGAGTTCGGCTGCCATCTCATCGACGGGCATCGAGCCCGAAAGCAGCCAGGAGCCGTCCTCGCGCTGGGTGGAGTTGGGCTCGTCCGAATCCGATTTAAATACGCCGACGATGGCCTCGAGGACGTCGGCTGGTGTTACCAGGCCTTCGAAGTGGCCGTATTCGTCATGGATGAGCGCGATCGGTACATCCGCTTCGCGCAGTGCTGCGAGCGCGTCGAGCGCGTCCATCGTTTCCGGAATGATCGGGACCTTGCGGAGATGGCCGCGGATGTCGAGGGGCTTGCCTTGCAGAATGGTCGCGAGCAGTTCGCGCGTCCGCACGATGCCCAGCAACTGATCGACTGAGCCGTCGCCGACCGGGATCAGCGAATGAGGCGTTTCGATCAATTGGGTGCGGATTTCGTCTTCGGGCACGGAAATGTCGATCCAATCGACATCCGTGCGAGGTGTCATCAGCCCGACGACCGTGCGATCGCTCAAGCGCATGACGCCCGAGATCATCTCGCGCTCGTGCGTTTCGAGAACGCCGGCCGCTTCGGCTTCGGCGATCAGAATCGAGATCTCCTCGTCGGACACCTGGTTCTCGCTCGCGCCCTGCTGGCCGAAGAGGCGGAAAACGAGACGGGTCGATGTGTCGAGCAGCCAAACGGCCGGGCGCGCCACGCTCGAGAACGCGGCCATCGCCGGAGCGACGATGCAGGCGATGCGTTCGGAATTGCGAAGTGCGATGTTCTTCGGAACCAGCTCGCCCATGATCACCGACAAATAGGTGATGACGGCAATGACGGTGCCGTAGCCAAGCGGCGTGGCGGCGCGCTCGGGAACGCCAGCGTCGCGCAGCGCAGCGAATGCGTATTCGCCGAAGGTTTCGCCCGAGTACACGCCGTTAATGGTGCCGACCAGCGTGATGCCGATCTGGACAGCGGACAGGAAGCGGCCTGGATCGGCAGACAATGCGAGTGCGCTTTCCGCTCCGGCATGTCCGGCGGCGGCCATGGCTTTCAGCCGTGGTTGGCGGGATGAGACGACTGCGAGTTCGGAGAGCGCAAAAAGCCCGTTGATGAGGATCAGGGCCAAGACGATGAAAATTTCGGTCACTTTGCTTGCGGCCGACTGACTAGTCGAAGCCACTCCATGCTGCGAAGGGAGCGGATGCTATAGACCGGCCGCCCGTCGGTCAATGTCGGGGAAAATCCGGTGTTCTGCGCCGATGTTCTGCAAATATTCGTCAGTCGCCGGGTTTCTTGAACAGGGCGGCAGCAGCGCTTTCGTGGGAGCGTTTGCGGGAGAGCTCAGCTTTCACGCGCTCGATTTCGGCGGCGAAGTCCGTGATGCGTTGCTCGAGTTCGGCAACAGACAAGGTTTCGAGATTGTCGCCGAGGCTTGCGGATTTCACGGCTTTTGGCCGTTCGTCATCCCAGTTCATTGCACGCTCCTCACCGTTGTTTCGTTGTTCGAGGCGGTTTGTCGCTGGCCTAGCGTGTCATTTTCGCAGGTCTCACTCAAGCGCGCGTGCTTGTAACCTCGTGCACGGTTTGGCAGGTATGTCGCCTGCTACTCATCACGTCGAGATCGTTGTCAGGAGCCCCGCATGAGCACCTATCCCGAGATCATGACTGCCGTTGCCATTCAAGGCAAAGGCGGGCCGGAGGTGCTCGTCGCGGAGCAACGGCCAGTCCCGGCGCCGGGTGCGGGGCAAGTGCTGATCAAGGTCGCGGCGGCGGGGGTCAATCGCCCCGACGTGCTGCAGCGAAAGGGACTTTATCCGGCGCCGAAAGGGCATTCGGAGCTGCCGGGACTCGAGGTGTCGGGCACGGTCGCGGCGGTCGGAAGCGGAGCGTCGCGGTTCAAGGTCGGCGAGCGTGTGATGGCCCTGCTCAACGGCGGCGGTTACGCCGAGTTCGCGCTCGCCGAAGAACCTGCGACGCTGCCGGTTCCGGAAGGCATTTCGATGATCGAAGCGGCGGCCCTCCCGGAGACATTCTTCACCGTATGGCACAATGTGTTCGAGCGCGGTGCGTTGAAAGCCGGCGAATGGCTGCTCGTGCAAGGCGGTTCCAGCGGCATCGGCGTGACCGCGATCCAGCTCGGCGCGGCATTCGGCGCGAAAGTCCTCACGACAGCGGGGTCGGCGCAGAAATGCGCGGCGTGCGTGGCGCTCGGTGCAACCCGTGCGATCGACTACACGACGGAAGATTTCGTCGAGGTCGTCAAAGCCGAGACGCAAGGGCGCGGCGTGGATGTCATTCTCGACATGGTGGGCGGTGACTACGTGGATCGCAACATCCGCTCGCTTGCCGACGACGGCCGGCTCGTCAACATCGGCTATCAGTCGGGGTCGAAGGTGACGGTCGACATGATGCGCGTGATGCTGAAGCGGCTGACGCTGACGGGATCGACGCTGCGCATCCGGCCGACGGAGATCAAGGGGGCGATCGCGCACGGTGTCGAAACGCAGGTGCTGCCTCTGGTCTCGTCGGGCAAGGTCAAGATCGTCGTCGACAGCACGTTCCCCCTGCTCAAGGCCGGAGACGCGCACGCGCGCATGGAAACGAGCCAGCACATCGGCAAGATCGTGCTGACGGTCGCGTAGAGACTACCAAACGAGCGACGGCATCGCGGCGATCGGGCGAACGGCAGGATCGGGGAACAGCTCGGCGAGAGTTTCGCCGGTGAGCCCGCCGGGCGCGTGAACGCCGCTCGCAACGAAAACGCTATCGATCCCGGCGCCAGCGGCGCCTTCAATATCGGTTCGGATGCCGTCACCGATCGCGAGGATTCTTTCGCGCGGCACCTGCTTGCCCTTGATCTTCTCGATCAGTGCGAGGGCCATGTCGTAGACAGGGAGATAGGGCTTGCCGGCGTAGGCCACGCTGCCGCCGAGCTTCTCGTAAGCCGACGCGAGCGCGCCCGCGCAATAGATGATCTTGGACCCGCGCTCCACCGTAAGATCCGGATTGGCGCAGACCATCGGCAGGTTGCGCGCCGCGAAGTCCGCCAGCAGCTCGGCATAGTCGTCAGGCGTTTCGATTTCGTCGTCGAACAATCCGGTGCAGGACACGGCTTCGGCGTCGCCCGCGTCGGACAGCGTGATGCCGAGGCCGTCATACAGCGAAAGATCGCGTTCGGGGCCGAGTGCGAAGACGGGTTTGCCGGCATAGGCGCCGACAAGAGCGCGGGCGGCATCGCCCGAGGTCAGGATGGCGTCCCAGGCGAAGCGAGGCACGCCGATGCGATCGAGCTGCGCGGCAACGCTTTCGGCCGGGCGTGGGGCGTTCGACAGCAGCAGCACCGTGCCACCGGACAGGCGAAAGCGGGTGCAGGCGTCGCTGGCGGCCGCGAACGGCTCGACGCCGTTGTGCATGACGCCCCAGATGTCGGTCAGCCAGGCTTCGCGGCCGGTTGTTAGGTCCGTGATGGACGACAGGATCGGGATTGGGCGGGCGCCGGAGGATGCGGGTGTTTCCATTCCGCATGGGTAACCTCTGGCCCGGCAATGGGCAAGCGGCGTGCGAACCGAGGCTCGCACGCCGCTATTTCATGACAGGATGACAACGCCAGGGACTGGCGTGGAACGAGGTAGGTTGCGTCAGGCCGCTGCGGTGGCGGTGCGACGGCCGACCACGTCTGCCCGGACCGGGCGCGCACCACCGAACAACTGGCCCTGGCCGAGCAGAACGCCGAAACCGAACACGCGGGCGAGCTTCTCGTCGTCGTCGATGCGCTCCACCACCAGCGTGAGGCCGTGCATGGCGAGGTGGCGGCAGACGTCGCTCGACGGGATGCGTCCGCTCGGAGCGGGCAGGCCTTCGAGGAACACCGCAGCATCCAGCTTTACGAACGCGAAGCCCTGCTCGGCGAGCGCCTCGAAATCCATGTCGAGGTCGGTGATGGCAGAAAGGGCGAAGCGGAAGCCCAGCGAGCGCATGTCGGCGAGGGAGTCCCATTCCGGCGTCGAGAAGCCGCGCACGTCGCTTTGGCTGAACGACAGAACGAGCTGGCTTGCGAGGGTCGCGCGCTGGTGCAGTGTTTCGGCGAGCTCGCCGAGGAAGTGCTCGTCGGCAACGGACTCGCCACTGAACGCCGAGAACACCGAGCCGCCCTTGCCGCGCTCTTCCAAGCGGCGCGCAACGGCTGCCGTACGTGAGATGCGAACGCCGTCGAACAGCGGTAGCAGGCCGGTGCCACGAAGATCTGGGCCGCCGGGCGTGAGGTCGAGCGGATTGCCATCGGCATCGCGCAGGCGGACGCTGACCTCGTAATGACGCGTCTGCTGGTCTTCGAGACCGAGGATCGGTTCGAGTGCGACGTCGATGCGTCCGGCCGAGATGGCGTCGGCCATCAGGCGTGCGCGGGCGTCGGCGGCGGAGCTGGCCCGCTGCGGAGCAGCGCCCCGCACGAACGGCGGCAAAGGCGGCGGTTGAGGCGCTGCGTTACGCGGCGCGGCGGCGGGCACGGGCGGCGGTGTCGCGCGGTGGTCGCCGACTGCGGAGCGCATGGTGCCGGCCGTCATGCGCAGGGCTTCGATCGACTGCTCGATTGCAGCGTTCGAAGTGTCTTGAGCGGCGTTGCGCTGCGGCAGCGACGGTGGGCCGGACTGGCTGGCTTGTTGCGCTGCGCGGGCTTCAAGCTGCTCGGCTGCGTTCACTTCCTCAAGGAGACGCTTGATCGCGTCCTGGATCACTTCGACGTCGGCCTGGCGGGGCGAGGTTGCCTGCGGCGGGCGTGCGGCGGGCTGCGACTGAGGCGCGGCATTGGCGGTACGTGCCGGGGGCTGGCCGGGGAGAGCAGGCTCGGATGTCGGCGCGGCGACACGGCCGGTCACGAAGGGCGGCAGGCCCGGTGCGTTCTGGGCGGCGGCCGGCGGCATCGACGGCTGGCCCTTGGGCAGCGTCAGCGGCGGCGGAGGAGGCAGATGGGCAGCGTCCTGGGGCCGCGGCGGCATGGGGCGCTGGGGAGGCAGGGCGCCGTGGGGAACAGCTGAACCCTGGGCCGCATAGGCCTGGGGCGGAGCCGGCGGAAGCGGTGCTGCTGCCGGGCCTGGGGCGGCGGGACGGGCGCCGCGTGTCAGCGGCGGGGGGCCGTTGGATGCGGCGCCGAGCGTCGGGGCGATCCGGCTGTCATCCTTCAGACGGCGGATCTCCTGGTCGCGGCGATCGAGCATTTTAACAGGCCCGAAATCGAAGCGGTGGCCGCGCCAGACAAAGGCATGGACGGTGAGCAGCAGCAGATAGGCCGCCAGCGATGCGGTTGCCGCGACAGGCCCGGGCAGCCCGGCATGATGGTACAAGGCGACCGCGCTGGCCCCCGCCACAAGGCCCATCGCCACCACCACAACAGTCTGTGAGGCTGTTTGATTTCCCGTCATGATCTGCTCTTCCCCCAATACTTTGCAGATATGGCACCGAACGACTCCGGTGCGAATCGTTGGAAGACAGTCGGTCTGTTCCCCAACAATGGCAATCTGAGGGGAGGCGGGTATCACCAGCATTTCGTGAGGCGGGTTACCGACTTAGGCCGAGGCGTGGCGCGGATGCATCGGCGGGCGGGGATGCGTGCCACATGTTTGCGCAGGGGAGAGCCGCAATCGCGCCATGAGGCAGCCTAGACGCCACCCGAATCGAGCTGCCGTTTAGATGTCGTTAGGCGAATCGGAATGGTATGGTCCTGTCCGGGCCGCCTCACTTGTCCGGCGTACGAAGGAGACCTGCCCGCATGTTGATGAGCGTAATTTCGCGCCCGTATGAGTTTGTCGCCATGCCCGAGCTTTCGGGTTCCCGCGTTCTCATCACCGGGCTCACGTCTACTTCAGGTTTTGATCTTGCACGCGGGTTCGCCGACCACGGCGCCCGCCTCGTTATTCAGTCACCGGAAGATACGCCGGAGATGACCGAACTCTCCGCGGTGCTCGCGGAAAATTCTGCCGACATCCGTCTCTTCAATGATCCGCTCCAGGGCGATGACGACGCCCAACGCCTGGTACAGGCTGCAGTCAAGGATTTCGGCGGTCTCGATTCCGTCGTCAATCTGGTGACGGTCGATCCGTGCGCGGTGGCACGGCTTGAAACCGTCGCGGACGTCGAGCGGCTGGTGGCGGACGTGCTTCGCCTGCCGCTGCTGTTGACGGAGATTGCGGCTAACCGCATGCGCCTGGTCTGGATCGAGGGCTCCATTCTCAATGTCGTCCGCGTGGCGGGCAACGGAGACGGGCGCTCGATGATGTTCGCCGATGTGCTGCGCGCGACGCTTGCGGATCTCACGCGCTCGCTGGCCCGGGATTGGGCGGCGCATGGCGTGCGCATCAATGCGGTGGCGCCGCCGTCGTCGATCGCAGTCATGGGGCGACATGGAGACGCGTCGGATGCGGATCTCGCGGCGGTTGCGCTCGAGATGGCAAGCCGCAAGGGCCGCAGCATTTCGGGCCATGTGCTCGATGCGGAAGGAGCAGCCCGCCGCTGGTGCTGAGCCTACGGCGACGCTCCGGCGAACGCATTTTGATTTGAATCGTTACTCGGCCGGTGTTGCGATCGCGCTGCCTGCGGGTGCTTTCTCGCGGTGTGACGAGCCGATGTAGGTCAGCACCGTCGGCACCACGAACAGGGTCAGGATCGTTCCCAAGCTCATACCGCCGACGATGACCCAGCCAATCTGCTGGCGGCTTTCGGCGCCGGCTCCTTCGGCAAGCGCAAGCGGAACCGCGCCGAGCACCATCGCGCCCGTCGTCATCAGGATCGGACGCAGGCGCAGGCTCGCGGCTTCGACGATGGCTTCGGTACGGCGGCGGCCTTCCGTTTCCAGCTGATTGGCGAACTCGACGATCAGAATGCCGTGCTTGGTGATGAGGCCCACGAGCGTGATCAGGCCGATCTGCGAATAAACGTTGAGCGAGCCGCCCGCAAAGTGCAGGGCGCCCAGGGCGCCGCACATAGAGAGCGGCACCGTGATCAGGATGATCAGCGGATCGCGGAAGCTTTCGAACTGGGCCGCGAGCACCAGATAGATGAAGGCGAGCGCCAGCACGAACACGACGGCCAGGCTCTGGCTCGATGCGCGATAGTCGCGGCTCTGGCCGTTGACGTCGGTTTGCACCGTTTGCGGCAGCGTTTCGTCGACGACGCGCTCGATGTGGGCGAGCACCTCGCCGAGGGCATAGCCGGGCGCGATATTCGCCGACAGCGTTACGGCTCGAAGCTGGTTGAAACGCTTGAGCTCCTTTGGCGCCACGCTCTCGACAACGCGGACGATGTTCGAAAGCTGGACCATGTCGCCGGCGGGCGAACGCAGGAAAATGGTGTCGAGGGTCGAGGGCGTCGCGCGGTCGCTTTCCTTGAGCTGGACTAAAACGTCATACTGCTCGCCATTCATTTCGAAGCGGGTGACCTGGCGGCCTCCGAGCAGGGTTTCGAGGGTGCGTCCCACCACATTCACATCGAGGCGGAGGTCGGAAACCTTGGCGCGGTCGATTTCGAGACGGAATTCGGGCGTGTTGAGCTTGAGATCGGTTTCGAGGCTTTCGAGACCGCGATAGCCTTCGAGCGCCTCCATCACCTTGTTGGAGAGCTGCTCCAGCTCCTCATAAGTGCCGGACGACTGGATCACGAATTCGACGGGCTTCGAGGAACCGCGCTGTCCGAACGCGTTCGGGTTCGGCGCAAAGGCCAGGACGCCCGCAATTTTGCGCACCTTCGGCGTGATTTCGCGCGAAATATCCTGCTGGGTGCGTTTGCGCTCGTCCCAGTCTTTGAGCGGGGCGAAGATCAGGAAGCCCGATACCTCCGGGTTTCCGTTGATAACGAGACGCGATTGAATTTCCGGCACGTCGGCAAGTATGGCATCGGCTTCGGCGCTGTAGCGGCTTGTGTAGGCGAGGGTTGCGCCTTCGGGGCCGGTGCCGCGCACGCGGATGATGCCGCGGTCCTCGACGGGAGCCAGCTCGGATTTGAGGCTGGTGAAGAAGTAAGCGCTGAACCCGGCGGTCGCGACGGCGAGAAGCAATACGACAGGGCGATGGGCGAGCGCGACGCCCAGCAGGCGGCGGTAGCCGTTTTCCAGGCCGGTCAGGAAACGCTCGATCAGCAGGAAGACGCGGCCGGGGTTGGGATCATGGCGCAAGAGGCGCGAACACATCATTGGCGTCAGGGTGAGGGCGACGAAGCCCGAGATGATGACGGAGCCAGCGAGGGTCAGCGCAAACTCGAGAAAGAGACGTCCGGTTTTTCCGGGCGCAAACGCGATCGGCGCGTAAACGGCGGCGAGCGTCAACGTCATGGCGATGACTGCGAAGCCGATCTCGCGTGTTCCCTTGATGGCGGCTTCGACCGGCTTCATGCCGCCTTCGATGTGCCGGTAGATGTTCTCCAGTACGACGATGGCGTCGTCGACGACGAGGCCGATGGCGAGCACCATGGCGAGCAGCGTCAGCGTGTTCACGCTGAAGCCGAAGGCGAACATAAGCGTGAAGGTGGCGATCAGCGAGATCGGGATGGTGACGATCGGAATGAAGGACGCGCGGAACGATCTCAGGAAGAAGACGATGACGAGCACGACCAGCAGGATCGCTTCGCCGATCGTGTGGTAGACGGCCTGGATCGATTTCTCGATGAAGATGGCATCGTCGTTGGCGATGTAGGCCTGGAGCCCGTTCGGCATCGCCTGGTTGATCTTGGGCAACAACGCGCGGGTTTCGCGTGAGACGTCGAGCGGATTGGAGACAGCCTGCTTGATTACGCCGATGGCGATCGCGGTTTTGCCTTCGAAACGGCTTTCGCGGCGTTCGTCTGCGGCGCCCAGCTCGATGCGCGCCACCTCGCCGAGTTTGACCTGGTGGTTTCCGGTGACCTTGATGACGATATTCTTGAACTCGTCGACTGTAACGAGGCCGGTGCGCGAGAGTACGCTGAATTCGCGGTTGGCGCTTTCGATGCGGCCGGACGGCAGCTCCACGTTCTGGGCGCGCAATGCGTTTTCGATGTCCTGCACCGTGAGAGCGAAGGCAGCCAGGCGCTCGCGGTCGATCCAGATCCGCATGGCATAGCGGCGCTCGCCGTAGATGGAGACGTCAGCAACGCCGTTGAGATTCTTCAACTGGTCGACGATGAAGCGGTCGATGTAGTCGGTGATCTCGAGCGGGCTCAGAACCGGGCTCGTGAACACGAGTAGCATGATCGGCTGCGCGTCGGCTTCCACCTTGGCGATGACGGGCTCGTCGACTTCGTCAGGCAGGCGCCCGCGGACCCGGGACACGCGATCGCGGATGTCGCTCGCGGCGACGTCCTGGTCGATGTCGGGACGGAAGCGGACACTGATCCGGCTCTGCTCGGAGCGGCTCGATGAATCAATCACGTCGATGCCAGAGATGCCCGCGATCGAACCTTCGAGGATCTGCGTGATCTGGGTCTCGATGATGCGCGCGGAGGCGCCTGGGTAGCGTGTCGTTACCGAGACGACCGGCTCATCGACGTTGGGATATTCGCGAACGCTAAGGCGCGAATAGGAAACAACACCTAATAGAATCAGGACGAGGCTCAGAACGGTGGCGAAGACCGGGCGGCGGATGCACAGCTCGAACAGGCTCATCAGGTGCCCCGCGCGCTGGGCTGTCCGGCAGTCACGATTTCGACTGCGATGCCGTCCTTGAGCTTCTGTTGGCCGGCAGTCACGACGATCGCATCGGCGGCGATACCTTCGAGCACCTCCACCGAGCCGTCGTGACGGTTGCCCAGCTTTACCTTGGTTTCGTGGGCCTGGCCGTTCTCGACGCGGTAGACGATCTTTTCCTCGCCGCGCGGAACGACGGCGCTTTCGGGGATGACGACGACGTTGCGGGTTACCTGGCCTTTGACGCGGATGCGCGCGAACAGGCCGGGACGCAGGACGAGATCGGGGTTTGCGAGGCGGGCGCGAATGTTAAGCGCGCGGCCGTTGATGTCGAGATGCGGATCGATTGCATAGATGGTGCCGTTGAAGGTCCGGCCGGGGAGCGCATCGACGGTGATCTCGACGGATTGCTCGTTTTTTACCTGGGCGAGGAACAGCTCGGGGAGTTTGAAATCGATTTTCAGCGTGTCGATCTTTTCGAGGTTCACGATCGGGGCGCCGGCGGCGATGTAAGCGCCGGGTGATACCTTGCGAATGCCGGCGACCCCATTGAACGGCGCGCGAATGGCGTGTTTGTCGAGGCGGACCTTGGAAAGCTCGAGGGCGGCCCGGGTTGTCTCGGCGTTGGTCGAGGCTTCATCGCGCGCGCGCTCGGTGACGTTGCCGGACTTGGCGAGCGAATTGGCGCGTCCGAGATTGCCTTGGGCAAGATTGAAACGGGCCTGGGCGTCATCAACCTCGGCACGGGCGAGCGCGTCGTCGAGGCGGACCAGCACGGCACCGGCGCTGACTGGGGCACCTTCCGTGAGCAGAATCTCGGTGATGCGGCCCGTGATCTCGGAGCTGATCTGGACCGATTCATCGGACTGCAAGGTACCGATGGCGCGGATGTCTTCCGTAGAGGTCGTGGAAATTGCCGTCGCGGTTTCCACCGCCACGCTCTGGGAACGTTCGCCCTTCGCTGCAGGCTGCTTGGCTGGGGAAGGAGCTTTCGGTGCAGCGAGAAGGGCTTCGGGATCGAGGCCGACGCGCTGGGGCAGCCCCCAAAGCTTGCCGTCGGTTGCGTAGAATGCGGCGCCCGCCGAGAGCACCAGCAGACCAAAAGCAATCCAGACTTTGACCATGTTGGGCACCAAGACCTCAGCGTGACGCATGAATTCGGCGTTTCGATCGCGAGCCTGCCGGCCTGAATTTCGGGCGTTCCGGCTCGCGGGTCAGGGAAGCACGCCTATTTCGTTCGACCGGCGTGTTCGCGGCTTCCTGACATCCCTAACGCGACGAGGCTCTGAAAGCCGTCGAAAATTCTCGCAGCACCGGGATGCCGGGCTTGCCCAGTTTATTGCCGAAATGTGGCAGGAGCTACAGCGCATGAGTCCCAATGACTAAGGGGAGAGCGCTCGTTTTTCGGGGCCGCGGGACGAGGCCCGTCAGGTCGCCGTGGCCGTGCGGGCCTGACGATGGCGGCGGCCGCGCTGGACGGAGACGGGGGTTGAGGTCCGGCGCCTTAGGGGCTGGGCGGCCACACGTTTATCTTCGGCGGGTGGGACCTCGCTGAGGCGGACCTTGGCGGCAGGTGCCAGCAGGGTGGTCGCAGGATCCTCCCCCGACGGCGTTTTCGGGGGTGGGACGGGGCCGTAAAACGGCACCAAGGTCCGGGAAGGAGCTTTGGCGAGTATGGGCTGCAACTCGGCGTCCAGGGTCGCGAGCGGCACCACGTTGGCCTTGGCGCGGAGGTGGACGACCTTGAAACCCTTGGCCTTGAGGCCAGCCAGGATAGCCGGGAGGGCCTTGGCGGTCGGCTTCTTCAGATCGTGGAACAGGAGAATGCCGCCGTTTTGCTGGACTGCCAGCTTGACCGTGCGGTCGGCAATGCGTTGGGGGCTGCCGATGAAGCTGTCGTTGGAGATCACATCGACAGTGAAGCTGGCGATATTGCGCGACTGGAGATAGGCGAGCAACTCGTCGCTATCGTTCAGGCCAGGAAACCGGAAGAACGGCGCGATGCCAGTCGAGGCCGCCAAGGCCACTGCCGCGAAACCGCGCTCGATCTGATCCTTGGCCTTGTCGAGCGACAGGCGCTTCAGGTTATTCGGATGCGACCAGGTGTGGGTGCCGACTGTATGGCCGCGGGCAAGCACTTCCTTGGTCATCGCGGGATAGGACAAGGCCATCTCGCCCACCGAGAAAAACGTGGCCTTGGTACAGAAGGCGTCGAGCGTATCGAGGATCGGTTCCGTAACCCACGGCACGGGGCCGTCGTCGAAGGTCAGCACGACCTCATCCGGCGCGAGAAAGCTGTCTTCCTTTTCGCGCTTGGTGGCGGTGCCGAAGATCGGGCCAGACGAGGTGTCGATCTCGACCACGCGCGAAACGCCGAGCGCCTTCTCGGGATCCTTGCACTCTGTGGCGAGAGATGGGGACGCGCACGCGCAGAAGGCGCCAACGGCAACCCAGAAATCTCTGATCCTCAGGCGCATGGAAAGGCTCCTGTCGTCCGGCGATAACGGCGCGAACTGTCGGTGATTTCCAGCCCCGCAACAAGCATCCGGCCGAGCGGAGGTGGATTTTAAGGTGCCGGCGCGGCTTTTGGGACTCGCGTGAGACGCAGATCTGCGGCGCGTGCTTCCCCCAGCCTGCAGCGTTTTACTGGCTGCCGAACGGGTTCAACTGCCAGGGATCATTGCTCGGGTTGGCCCAATCGTATGGCTTGGCAGGGCGGGTGGCCGTCTTGGGGGCTGCCGATTTGGCAGGCGGTGCGGCCTTGGCGGCAGGTTTGGTTTGGTCAGCCGCCGCGGGTTCTTCGCCCGAAACGGGCCACGTTACCGATCGCTTTGCGATCGGCGAATTGGCGGCTGCGGCAGACTTCGCCCGCAGGGCCTTTTCGGCGATCGCGTCATATTCCGGAAGCGTGGTTGCGCCGTGCTTCGGAACCATGTGCACGACCTTGTAGCCGCGGGTCTTCAGCTCAGCGAGAAGGCTCGCGAGCGCACCGGCCGTCGAGGGCTGAATGTCGTGGAACAGGATGATGCCCTTTTTCTCACGATCGAGCTGGCTCATCACGTTACGCAGAACCACGCCGGGGCTCTTGGTGCGGAAATCCGCGGAATCGACATGAATGCCGAAGATGCCCATGCCGCGGCTCTGAATGTAGGCGAGCGAGCTTTTGCTGTGGCCGAGATAGGGAAAGCGGAAGAACGGTGCGATCGGTGTTCCCAACGCGCCCGCGACGGCCGATGCTCCAAGCTCGACCTCGCGCTTCATGGCGTCGGCGCCGAGCGCGCTCAGCTTCTTGTGGGACCAGGTATGAATGCCGATGGTGTGGCCACGCCGGGCAGTCTCCTGCAGGGTGGCGGGATCGGATATGGCCATCCGTCCGACGGAAAAGAACGTCGCGCGCACGCACTGCTCGTCGAGCGCATCGAGGATCGGCAGCGTGTAGCGGCGCATGGGGCCGTCGTCGAAGGTCAGGACGACTTCGCCGGGCTGGAGAAACTTGACCTCGTCCTTGCTGTACTGGTCGCCGAAGCGCGGGCCGCTCGTGGTGTCGATTTCGACGACACGGGAGACGCCCAAAAGATCGGTACGGTTGACACAATCGGGCGAGAACAGGCTTCCCGGGGTCACGGTAGCGTTGAGTTCGGTCTGGGCACCGGGATTTACCGGCGGCGTCTGCTCGCCGTGGGCCCGGGTGGCGGGTGCTTTGGTGGCGGGTGGCGTGTAAGCATCCGGCGTTTCCGCGCGCACGCCATCGAAATGCCCCGCAGCCATAATTGCCGACAGCGCAATACCGAAGGCCAGTCCTGTGCACCGACTGGCGCCCATCATCCCTCTCCTTTTCGCTGGCCCATGTCCCAAGGCCGCGACGCGTTTAGCGTATTGAAGCACGGTTCGTAAAAGACTTTGTATCTAAATTGCAACCTTGCTCGGCCACAGCATTTTTTTGGCTGTTCGGAGTGTCGCTGGTGTGACGGCTATGCTACGCCGATGGCCTCTGCACAGGGGCGCCGGGCGCAATTTTGGCCCGGTGTGCGCCAGAGATGATCGGCGCCGCCGTCTTATGTAACAGAATCCACGAATTTTCGGAGTTTCGATGTCGGGCTTGGATGAGCAGGCAACTCCTGAGGCCGATGCTATCAGTGTGGCCGATCTCGTGCGCGATGTCGCCCTTGCGTTGCACGACGGTGACAATGCGCGGGCTGCGCAACTTGTCGTCGATCTGCATCCGCGCGATCTCGCAGACGTCATCGAGCTTCTCTCACCGGAACACCGCATCGCGCTGATCCAGGCGCTGGGCCCGGCGTTCGACTACGAAGTTCTTTCGGAGATCGACGAGACGGTTCGCGATCAGCTGTCGGAGGCGCTGCCGAACGAACTGCTCGCGAAGGCCGTCACCGAACTCGATACCGACGACGCCGCCTACGTTATCGAGAACCTGGAGCAGGCCGACCGCGACGAAATTCTCGCCCATCTTTCTAAGGGTGATCGCCTCGCGCTCGAGCGGCAGCTCGAGTATCCGGAGGAGAGCGCCGGTCGCCTGATGCAGAGCGACTTCGTGGCGGTGGCTCCCTACTGGACGATCGAGCAGGTGATCGAGCACGCCCGCGAGACCGACGATCTGCCTGATACGTTTGCCGAAATATACGTCGTCGATCCGGCCTTCCGCGTGCTCGGTACCGTCGATCTTTCGCGTCTCCTGCGCACCAAGCGCGAGGTGCTGGTCTCAGACATCATGGAAACGGACCTGCATGTCGTGCTGGCGACGGCGGATCAGGAGGAAGTTGCACGCCAGTTCGAGCGGTATGGCCTGATGTCGGCGCCGGTTGTCGATCAGAACAACAAGCTTGTCGGCGTGATTACGGTCGACGACGTGGTGGAGGTTCTGCAAGACGAGGCCGACGAGGACATGAGGGCGCTCGGCGGCGTCGGCGACGAAAGTATCGCCGACAGCGTCATTCAGACGGCGAAGAGCCGTGTGCCATGGCTCATCGTCAATCTCGGGACGGCGGTGCTGGCGTCGTTCGTGATCAAGGCCTTCGATGCCACCATCGAGCAGATGGTGGCGCTCGCGGTGCTGATGCCGGTCGTGGCGTCGATGGGCGGCAACGCCGGGACGCAGACCATGACGGTGACGGTGCGTGCTCTCGCGACCAACAAGCTCGGTGCGGCCAACGCGAGCCGCATCATCTCGCGTGAAACCCTCGTCGGGCTGCTCAACGGCCTGGTTCTTTCGGTGCTGATGGCGACCATCGTTTTCCTATGGTTCGGGTCGAGCAAGCTCGGCGCCGTGATCGGGATGGCGATGGTGGTCAATCTGCTGGCCGCGGCGCTGGCCGGTATCCTCATTCCGCTGGCGCTCGACCGGCTGAAGCTCGACCCGGCCCCGGCGTCGGGCGTGTTCGTGACAATGATCACCGACTGTGTCGGCTTCTTCGCGTTTCTCGGACTGGCGTCCGTGATCCTGCTCTGAGCCTGCCCGCTGCTTCATATGACGATCTGATGACGCTATGCCCGCAGTTTGCAGCTTGCGGGCGCGTGGGAAGGCGTGGTTATCAGAGGACAGCGAGGTCTCGAGAAGAAGCGGAAATACGCCGATGGCCACCATCCAAGACAAGCGCGTCACCCATCTGCGTCAAATCCTGCTGTGGCCGGTCTATTTGCTTCCTCTCGATGAGGGTGCGCAGCTCCAGGATCACTGGGAGCATCTCGCGAAGCCGGGGCCGGACAATCCCTGGTTCGAGCTCGATGACGAGTTCGGGGATCCGGCCGAGTTTCAAGCTCGCCACTACAACGAGTTCGTAACTTTTCTTCCGCCGGTTCAGAGGTTTCTCTACGGGCAAGGCCTCGGCCGCTCGGTCAGCAAGGTCTACGGCGAAAGCCCGATCCGAGTGATGCGGCGCGCCGATATCGCGAAAGCGCGGGTGACGCTCGATCGTGGCGACGAGCCGATCACGCTCACCGTTGCGCATGTCGATCTCTACTTCTTCTTCGACATCGATATCGCGCTGCTTGCGCTCGAGGTCTACGTCGACGACATCGCGTTCGAGACGGCGCAGAACCTGATGTTCCGGTTCGGGCGCGCCTATCCGGCCTATTGGGAGGCGGAGAGCGGGCGGGGCGGTCACTGCCCGTGGAAGGTCGAGTGGCTTTCGCTCGACGACAAGGTGCTGGCGACCTCGGACTACGAATGCCGCGAGAAGTTTCTGTCTTTCGTTTGCCGTCACCGTGCGCCGACAACGGCTGCGCATTGGGAATTCCTGATGTCGCCCCTTGTGCTGCACCACGCCGACAAGAAAGGCCTCGTGCGCTACCGCCAGCTCGAATACTACCGCATGCCCTACATGGCGTATCTGGCACTCGATCGGGCGGAGACGATCTCGCGCTCGGATTCGATCCGGCTCGCGCTCGGGAACGAGGCCGGCGACGGCACGTCCTTGCCCTATTCGGAAGCCTACCTCGCCGATTTCGAAACGCGCTTCTGTTACGACCGGAATTTCAGCTCAGGCGGCACGCAGAAAGCCGCCAGCGTGCGTTTTCACGCTTCCGGAGATACGCTGGTGGTGACGGGAGACGCTTCGGACAGCTTCTATTTGAGCCAGGACGGTGGCGTGCTGTGCCGCTTTCGCCATCAGCATTTTCTGATGTTCCTCATCGCGCACTTCCAGAAGGCTGCGCTGCACATGTTCTCGGACCGCATGGTGGCGGCGGTCAGCCGGCTCGAGATCCCCAATCCGAAGGCCAACAGAATTTTCCGGCGCGATATCCGTAATACGCACGAGAACTTTCTGAGGTTCGCGCATCGCTACTGGTTCCAGAACATCTCGCACCAGGCGCAGGTGCATGAGCTGTTCGACATGACGCGCCGCCACCTGCAGCTCGACGAGCTCTATCGGGAGATCCGCGAGGAGTTGCAGGACATGGGAAGCTTCCTCGACGTCGAGGCGATGCGAAAGCAGAACGAAACCGTGGTCCGCCTCACGGTCGTGACGACGTTTGGTCTCGTCGGCACCGTCACCACCGGGTTCATCGGCATGAACCTGTTCGACTGGACGCAGGAGCCGGTATGGTGGCGCCTCGCGGCGTTTTTCGCGGTGTTCGTACCGACGGCGCTGCTGACGCTCTACACCGTCGTCAAATCGCGACGTCTTTCGGATTTCCTGGATTCGCTTTCCGACGAGAGCGTGAGCTGGGGACGGCGCTGGCGGGCGTTGATGCGCGTTTGGTTCGGCAAGTCCGGTCCCGGCTAGAGTACGTTCCGATCCTTAGGGGACTGCTTCGTCGGAAAATGCTCTAGTCGCCACTCGGTGAAATCCGGAATTCGAGGAGGTCGGGCCTGCCGCGCAAGTCATTCGACAGTGTCTCGATGGCGTGCTTGCGCGCAGTGCGGACCATCATGCGATATTCGAAGAAGCCGGCTTCACGATCCAACCGGTAGCTCATGTTCGCGATCGAGAAGCCTTGTTTCGCAATTAGGTCCCGAAGCTCGCTTTCGGCCAGGATCTTTTCTTCTTTGAAGCGCAGGACCAGTTGGCCGAAGGTGTGGTTGGGGATCCAGGCTTCGATGCGCCGGAAAACGGCGAGCGTGCCGAGTGTCGCGATGGTTGCCAGTGTTGCCGGATAGAAAAAGCCCACGCCGTAGAGAATGCCGATCGCAGATGTGATCCAGATCGACGCAGCGGTGGTGAGACCGCGCACGGTCAAGCCGTCCTTGAAGATGACGCCGGCTCCAAGGAAGCCGATACCGGTCATGATGCCCTGGGCAATGCGCGTCGGGTCGGTGCGAACCGTTTCCAAGGGCACCGCCTTGCCGAGCCAATCCCACTGATAATGGGTGACGACCATCAGCAATGCCGCGGCCAGGGATACGAGCGCGTGGGTGCGAAATCCGGCGGGACGGCCGTGGAAGCTGCGTTCCAGCCCGATCAGGCTTCCGGCGAACCAGGCGGCTCCGAGGTGCGAGGCGATGTCGACATAGTGCTGAGGCATCTGGCTCATGTGCCTGTTGCGCTCAACCGGGCTCTCGCGCCAATGCCGTGCGCTTCTGCGGGTGTCCGGCGCGCGGCCAGGATCGCGTCGGCGACCTCGACGAAGCCGCGCCCGCCTGGTCCGTTGGCGATCCAGGTTGGGGGCTTCCGGATCTCGGGCAGATGGTGGACGACGGTGCTGACGCCGACCGATTTCGGCAGGTGGGCGAACATCGAAGCATCGTTGGCCGAATCTCCGACTAATACGAGCTTGTCGCGGTCGAGATCGATGTCGTGGCCAGTGACTGCGGGCAGGAATTTTCGCGCAGCTTTGACCTTGTCGTAGCCGCCGAACCAGGCGAGCGCCCAGATCGAGTTCAGCGTCGCATCGGCGCCAGCCTCAAGCAATTGAGCAAGAATGGCGCGCGCTGTGGTGCTGTCGCGTGGGCGCTCGATGGCCAGGCTCGTCAGGCGGAACGGCTGGTCGTCGGAGAGGCGGAGCGACGGTTCGCTCGCGAGGATCGTGCGGGCGATGTCGGCGAGCTTTGCTTTGGTGGATTTGCGCTCGGCGTCGTCGAGCCAGTAGCGGCGTTCGATGGCGGATCCGGCAACGCCGGGCTTGCGGCTGAAGCAGAAACCGCCGTTCTCGCCGATCACGGCCGTGACCGGCCACATGCGGGCCATCTGATCGCACCATCCGGCGGGCGCGGCGGTGACGGGAATGACGCGCACCCCCGCGGCTTCAAGCCGCTCGAGGGCTTCGTAGGTCTCGGCCGAGAGCCGCCCGTCCAACGTCAGAGTGTCGTCCATGTCGGTCAGAACGACCTCGACATCGCGAAACTCATAGGGCGTTGCTTTGGCGAGCGGCCTCATCGGCGTTCCCTGGGGTTGAATGTGCGCTGCCGAAGCGAAGCCGGCGCGCAAGCAGGAGCCGAGGGTGTTCGGCTCCGTAAAAGTGCGAAGGTAGTGTGACGATCCGGCGAGGCAAACGATGAATAGGTGATAAGCTCATCGCTCAAGGTGCGAAGCGCCGCCCCTGAATCAGCTCGTCGGCGCGTCGAGCTTGCGGGTGAGGTTCTCGAACTCGCGCCGCAGCTCCTCGTTCTTGAAGATCTGCTCGAAGGTCGGGGCTTCGAGCTTCTGGATCGCCTCGAACGAGGTCGAGCTGTCGCGCATCAGGTTACGCAATTCGAGGCTCGCTTCGACGGTGTCGAAGGTGTTGTCGGCGATGCGGAGATCGTGCGTCGCGCGGGTGCGGGCGGCGGCGATCTGCTCGCGCTGCTGGGCGAGATAGCGACGGTAGCCTTTGGCGGCTTCCTCGGCGATTTTCTGGCTCTCGCGGTTGGCTTCGAGCGCGCGCTTCTGGTCGGGGCGGTTTTCGGCGCGCATCAGCTCCTGCGTTTTCCGCTTCGCCTCCGTGAGGTCTTTCAGGATGGCATCGAGCTTCGGCATGAACTGCGTGTCGATCTTCTTGATCGTCGAATCCTGTGCGTGCACGAGCAGCGCGAAAAGTGCCGCGTGCATCGCGAAATACTTGCGGGCCGCGCCGGGATTTTCGGCGGTTGCCGTCATCAGCTTGGCGAGTTGCCCGTCGATAATCTTGGCGGCGTGGAAAGTTGCGACGAGGCGCACGAGGTCACCTGACAGCACGCCATCGAGCAGCAGATCGAGCTGGTCGGGAGCGAGATCGACGCCGGATTTCGTCAACGCGTCCTTGATCTCGTTCTTTGCCGCGACGATCGAGGTTTGATTTTCGGCAATGCGAGTTTTGTGCTCGGTGATCTTGGTCGCGAGACTGTCCACCGTGTCGGTCAGAACGCCGGGAAGCAACGCGTCCTTCGGCGCGGTGAGCTGCTTCTCCTTGAGAGACACAATGCCCGCTTCGAGATCGCGGATGTTGCGCCGGTAGCCTTCGATTTTCTTCTGCACGTCGACGACGGGCGCATCGGTGACGATGCCGAGCGTCGCATCGAGCAGCTTGCGGACGCGATCCTCGCGGTCTTCACGGGTTTCGGTCCAGAGCGGCGTAACAAGGAACTCGTCTTTGCCGGGCAGCTTTTTGGCTTCGGCGCGCTGTTCGGCGACGTCGTTCAGGATGCCGTCGATGGCGTTCATCAGCAGGCGAGCCTGCTCGTAGCCCGCATCGCCTTCGCGCGGGTCGGCGGGTGCGGCTTGTGCCGTCGTGGTCGCGTCGCCACCGGGCGTTGGCGCGGTTTGTCCGGTACGCAGGAAATCGGCGATACCGTCCTTGATGCGTGCAGGCTCTGCAGCGGCGGGTGTTGCGAGATGCCCCACGGCCAGCAGCGAGACCGTCGCACCGACTAGCGCGCGGGTGCGAAGTTTCAGGCGTGCATCGGGGCGGGCAAATGTCGTCAATCGAGCCTCCTCAAGGGGCCGCTATGCAGCACCTGGATTCAGGCAAATCGATGATTTGGCGGGCGGGTTTCGGTCGCCGTGGCCGCTCAGGTGCCGGCGGCGGCCTGCGCGACGGCCGCCAGCAGGGAAGGCGTGATCTGGCGCGCATCGTTCAGCACGGCCATGTGGCTCATGGGGGGGGCGCCACGCAGAGCGGGCAGTTTTGCCTGTTCCAGCGCGGCTTCAGGGGGCTTCTGCTTCAAGGCGAGGCCGAGCCGCAACTCCTTGGCGCTGATGGCGATGACGGCGAACATTCCGCCGCCAGTGTGCAAGCCGACCCAGCCCTCGTGCGCGGTTACCGTCGCGTTGGGTACGCCCTTGCGGATCTCGGCAATCAGGTAAGCGGCGAGAGGGCGAAACGCCTTGGCGCGCGCAAGCAAGGCGTCGAGCGCGGAAGGATCAGATTGTCCGGCGCTGGGAGTTGCAACCTGTGCGGCCGCGGGCGGAGCGGGTGGAGGCGTCGGAACGAGCCGGAGAACCGGTGCAGACGGCTTCAGCGGGATAACGACCGCAGGCTGCGGCGTGGGCGCTGGCGGGGACGACGGAGGCGGGGTTGCCATTGCCGCCGCGGATTGTGGCTCCGGTACCGATGGAGGTGTCGCGGCAAGGCGCTGCCCGGCCGGATTGCGCGGACGAGCTTGAGCCCGCGGGCCTCCGGTGCCGGCGTAAATCGGCTTTCCCCCGTTGTTGTGAATGCGTTCGAGCCAGGAAGCCTTCGAGAACATGAAGTTCTGACGGCGAAGCCAGTCGATGATGTCGTTGCGCTGGGTGAGCCCTTGGGCCGTGATGGCAGCCATCCACTCTTCGAGCGTTCGCCCGGTGTCGGTCTTCAGCGCTTCGAGAAATTGGCGCTCCCTTTCGCCGTAGTCGATGCTCACGGGGTTTTTCTCGCTATGGCTTTCGTCATGCGTTTCAAATCCAGCGCCGGGTCGCGGCTTTGTAGCTGCGATAGGCGTCTCCGAAGCGTTCCTCCAGGTGGCGCTCCTCGGGCAGGATGGCGAGCCACGTGACCAAGAGCGCGAACGGGAACGCGAGGATCACCAGCCAGATATTCTGGGTCAATTCCGCCAAGCCGAGCAGGATGAGGATGTCGGCAACGTAGATCGGGTTACGGCGAAAGCGGAACGGACCGTCGGTGACGAGGACCTCGGTGGCTTTGTCGGGGAGGACAGTCGTGCCGTGGCGGCGAAGCGTGACGACAGCCCAGATCAGCAGCACAATACCGGCTACGCCGAGGCTGCGCCCCGCGATGCGGGCGGCGAAATCGTTTTCGCCTGGCCACGCCAGCGGAACCAGTGAGCCGAGCGCGATGGCGCTGGCGACCGTGGCTACAATCAGGATCGGCGGCCACGGGATCGTCGAGGGCGGAACAGCTTCGGTTGTGGGCGAGGGGTTCGTCATCGGCTTCTTTGCGGGTCTCTTCTCGTGTCGGTTCTCGGACTGTCCGTTCGGTGTTTTAGGGTTAATTGTCTCTCGCTTCCCTGGCAATTCCGCGAGAGGCGCGATAGGCCTCACTTTTATCGGTAATCGCTCTTACGAGGTGCTGTCACGAGGCCGCGCTTGATACCACTTGTGAGGTTTGCGGCGGCATCGTCACACACGTCTCAGATTATCAAGTCGCTGATTCCCGTGTCCCTTATTAGCCCGAAGCTCACTTCTCACTTCGCCCGGTTTTTGTGAAGCGAATGCCGGACAAGCGGGCTTCGGTTCAAATCCGGTTCATCAAGGCCGGTGTATTGGCGCCTAATCGCGTCACGCGCATCCAAGGAAGGAAACGTCCATGACCCTCAAAGCTCCTCTTGCTCTCGCCCTTGCCGGGCTGGTTTCGCTCAGCGGTTTTTCGGCCGAAGCGCAGGCGGCGCCGAAGTACGGCTGCTTCAAAGTCACGGTACCGAGCCTCAATATTCGCGCGCGTCCCTATAGCAGCGCGGATGTGATCGGCGTTGCGAAAAAGGGCGACATTCTCGAGAAGCGGAAGCTCTTCTGCACGCCGCGCGGTTTCTGGTGTGCCGTCCGCAAGGGCTCGCTCGAGGGGTATGCAGACAAATCGAACCTGGCGAAGCTTCCGTGCCCGTAAGCACGGCATTTCGTAGCGACGGGCGAGGCTGAGGCAAACGAGGCGCAATGCCATTTACGCTTTCGAAAATGCTGGCGCTTCTTGCTCAGCCCTCGTCGCTGGCCGTGCTCGCCGTCGTCGTGGGGCTTTGGCTTACGCGGCGGGGGAGGGAAAGCGTTCTCGGGCGCCGTCTCGCCTGGGGCGGTGTGCTCGCGTTGATCGTGGGTGGCCTCATTCCGGTCGGCAATCTCCTGGTCCTGCCGCTCGAACAGCGGTTCGCGTCGGTGCCGGCCCCTGGCCCCGACGATCGTGTCGATGGGATCATCCTGCTCGGCGGGTTCGAGGACGGATGGGTGTCGAGCGGACGAGGCGGGCTCGGCGTCAACGAGGCGGCCGAACGGATTACCGAAGGTTTGCGGCTTGCGCTTCGTCATCCCGAAGCCAAGGTCGTGTTCACCGGTGGAGTCGGCGGGTTGCTCGCACGGAACGTGGAAGCGTCCGAGCCCGTCGGGCGCTTCCTGATCGATGCGGGGATCGCCAAGGAGCGGCTGATCCTCGAGAACAAATCGCGCAATACCTACGAGAACGCGCTCTTCACGCGTGAACTGGTGGCGCCAAAGCCCGGCGAGCGCTGGTATCTCGTCACCAGTGCCTTTCACATGCCGCGGTCGGTGGGGCTGTTCCGTAAAGTCGGGTTCGACGTCATCGCCTATCCGGTCGACTATCGTACCCGCGGGCCGGAAGACCTGTTCCGCTTGTTCGAGCGCATTCCGCAAGGGCTGATGCGCCTCGATCTTGGCGCGAACGAATGGCTGGGGCTTTTCGCGTATCGCGTGCTCGGCCGGATCGATGAGCTGTTTCCGGCCCCCTGATCAGGACTTGTGGGCTTGGCGCGTGCGCGGCGGGTCTTTCGCGTCGGGCGCAAGCTCGACGTTAAGGTCGAAGTTCGGGCAATTCTTTTCTTCGAGCCGGCGGTTGTAAGCTTCCAACATGCCTCGGTCGCGGGCATAGCGGCCATCGGGATCCATGCCCTCCGTCGAGCCGCCAAATACAGGTTTGGTGGCAGACTGAACCCCGCGCGACAGAGCAGTCGTCTGGCTCCGGGTCTGGAAATCTCGAACCTGGACGATACGAACCGCCATGCGGCCGGTGAGCTTGCGGCAGTCGAGTTCGAGCTCGTTGGCCGAGAGCTGGTAGCCAGCGGCGGACGGAAGCCTGGAGACGGTTTCGGCGGCCACGACCGTATTCTGGGACGGTACTATTGAGCCCGTTGTCGAGGTCAACCCTTCGGTTTGCGATGCGCAGCCGCTCAGCAGCAGCCCCGCGAACACCGCGAGAGCAACCTGTTTGCCGCACACCTTGCCGCACGTCGTTTTCATGTTGGGCTGGAAGCCGTTCATGGGCCGATCGAAATACCGTGTGTAAAGTCCCCGTCGATTCGATCATTTTCGCTCTAAAAAAGCGGCGTGACAAAGGCTTTCGCTGCGTCCGGTTGACCCCGATCCTCCTGGCGGGCTAACCCTCTCGCTCCAGTCGGAGTTTGGGGTGGCCTAGGGGGCTCCCGGGAAGGGATCAGCATGAAGCGCGGTTCGAAATTCGGAGTTTGGGGTGTCCATGCGGCCCGGGGCTTGGTGGCGCTTGTCGGACTGGGCCTGATTGCGGGCGCAGCCGGCGCCGAGGACAGTCCAAAAAACCTCGAATGCTCGTTCACCGGGGGCACTTCGTGGAGCTACGATGCCGGCGTCTACAATTCGAAGGCTCCGAGCCCCCTATCGTTCAGCATCGAGGAGATCGACCTCGATCAGCAGAAGGCGACGCTCAAGACCGGGACGGATGCCAAGGGCGGCAAGCTCAGCGTCGTGCGCGCGATCAACGCGAACCATTTCTTGGAGGCGGTCAACGAGGGGTTCCTGAACCTCACGACCGTCTATGACAAGGACCCGCACCTCGGCAAATATCCGGCCGTGCATTCGCGCCATTTCGGTCTTCTGGGGCAGCCCGTGTTCGGTCAATACACGGGTTTCTGTACGGACAAATAATCGCTCGTCGCGCGCTCGGCGGCTGCTCTTTCCAGGAGAGCGAGGCATGGCACTCCATATCGTCAAGCTCTGTGTCGGTGCCTCGTCGATCGAGGATCTTTCCGCTTGGCAGAAGGAGCGCTTTCGCGAGCAGAAAGCGCGGGGCGAGAAACCCCGGATCTTCCATGCCACGCTGCAGACGCCGAAACGGCAGGCGGAGCTCATTGCGGGCGGCTCGCTCTACTGGGTGATCAAGGGCGTCATTCAGGTGCGCCAGGCGCTGATCGGTTTCGAAGACGGCGCGAAGGATGATGGGTCGCCGTGCTGCCATATCCTGCTCGATAAAAAGCTGGTGCCGGTGCGGCCGGTGCCGCGGCGGGCGTTCCAAGGTTGGCGCTATCTCACGGACGACGATGCGCCTGACGATCTGGCGCCGGGCAGTGGCGATCTCTCGGCGCTTCCCGCCGATATGCGGCGTGCGCTGCTCGATCTCGGTTTGATTTGAAGAGGGACGCATGGGACGGCCGCCGATTACACGCATCGTTCGGGAGCTGCCGAAGCTCGTTCCGTTCGTTGGCCCGGAGGCGCAGGAGCGGGCGCGTGGGCGGCCATTCGCGGCGCGTCTCGGTGCCAACGAAAGCCTGTTTGGCCCAAGCCCGGCGGCGGTTGCGGCAATGGCGGCTGCTGGCGCCGAGAACTGGAAATACTCGGATCCCGAGAACCACGATCTCCGCCACGCGATTGCGCGTCATCACGGCGTGGCGGCTGAGAACGTCGTGATCGGCGAGGGTATCGATGGCCTGCTGGGTCTCGCGATCAAGATTGCTTCCGAGCCCGGCTCCGTCGTCGTCACATCGGACGGTGCCTATCCGACCTTCAATTTCCACGTGGCGGCCCAGGGTGCACGCTTGATCAAGGTTCCGTATCGTGACGACCGGGAAGACCTCGACGCGCTGCTCAGCGCTGTGCAGCAACACGAAGCCGGTGTGCTCTACGTGTCCAATCCGGACAATCCCATGGGATCGTGGTGGGACAAGGACGCGCTGGCGGCGCTGATCGAAGCGTTGCCGGACGGCGTGCTGCTGTTGCTCGACGAAGCCTATTGCGATACTGCGCCGCCGGACGCAATTCCGCCGATCGATGTCGCCAACCCCCAGGTTCTGCGGTTGCGTACGTTCTCAAAGGCGTACGGTCTTGCGGGCGCGCGGATCGGTTATGCGATCGGGGACGTGGAGCTGATCGCGCACTTCGAAAAGGTACGAAATCACTACGGGATCAACCGCGTGGGGCAGATCGGTGCGCTGGCGGCGCTGCTCGACCAGCCCTATCTCGCAGCCGCCGTCGGAAAGATTGTGCGCGCACGCGACATCATCTCCGACATCGCTTTGAGCCACGGGCTGGTGCCATTGCCATCGGGCGCGAACTTCGTCACGATCGATTGTGGCGCAGACGGAGAATTCGCCCGCGCGGTACTGGAAGAGTTGCTCACGCGCGATATTTTCGTTCGAAAGCCAGCGGTGGCGCCGCTCGACCGCTGCATTCGTGTTTCGTGTGGGCGGGACGAGGATCTTGCGCGTTTTGAGGACGCGCTGGGGGAGGCGTTAGGTGCGGCGCGGGAAAGATCAAAGATAAAATTGAACGAAACTTCGTCATAGGGACTCGGTTTCCCGCGCTATAATGCGACAAAAAAGCCGAGACGGCCGAAGTGCCGAATTCGGCAGGAGGGACGCGAATACAAGACGGTGCGCCACTTGATTGATGCGTTGTGGCACCCAAAATCATCGCTTGTCGTGCTTCCTCGCGTGGAAGCACCCTTGGAAGGGGAGACTGATGCAGAACTTTAAACGGAGCATATTGCTCTCTCTCGGGCTGGGAGCCCTCTGTCTCTCGGCTGCCGCTCCGGCTTTTGCGGATTCGCCCGGTCTTTCCGGTTCGTGGAAGGGCGGTGGTACCTGGACTTATTCTTCGGGCCAGAAAGAAAGTGCCCGCTGCCGGGCAACCTTCAAGCCGAGCGGCAAATCCGCCTATGAGATCAGCGGAACGTGCGCAACGCAGTCGGGCACGGTTTCGCAAACCGGTTTCGTGCGCGGATCGGGCGGCAGCTATCGCGGCACGTTCTACAATCCCGAGTTCGATACGTCCGGCAAGATTTCGATTTCAGTCAGCGGCGGCAGCCAGGTCGTCCGGCTGTCCAGCACGAAGGGAACAGGGGTCATCCGGCTGTCACGCTGAACGGCTTCGTAGATCGAGAATAGAAACGCGCCGGCGACGCTCGCTCGGCGCGTTTTGTTTGAGATCCGGGTGGCGGAGTTGTGCGCGCGATCAGGGCCAGCGCTTCAATGCATTGCGCGGGAAGGTCCATTCCGGCGTGACGAGTTCGTTCGCGATGGGCGTCGTGTACCAGGGCGTGCCATCCGCACTGTTGGGGTTTTTCAGGATGTGCATATCCTGCGCAGGCATGTAGCTCTGCAACAGCAGAAAGCGTTTTTCGCCGGTCGCTTTGTTCTCGACCATATCTGCAACGAGCACGGCGTGGCCCGGGAACCCTCCTTTGATGAAGACATCGCCGATGGCGATGTCGTTCGGTGTGACCGCCTTCAGCTCGCGGTCGAGGGAATAGGTGCCAGCGTAAGCGAATACGAGGTCCATGTATTTGCGAAGGCCGGCGTGGTCGCTGCGCTTGGTCGCCGAGAAGCGGCGGCGCTTGCCGTCGGTGTCGTTGAAGGCGATCTCCTTGTCGCGGTTCTGGCTGAACAGCCATTCGGCGCGTAAGCGCATGATGGCATCAGCGCATTGCTGGAGGTCACGCTTGCCGATGTCGATATCGACGACGGCAGCGTGTACGTCCTGCCGCCATTTGCGTGCGCCGGTATAGGTGAGAACGGGGGCACCCTCGGGCCGCATGGGAAGGCCGCGCAGCCAGGCGGCGAAGCTGCCCTCAGGCGCGGATACGCGTTCGAAGCCCGGCGGAGGTGCGACGCGCGCGGCCAGCGTCGCTGACGCAGCGGATACGGTTGCAGCCGGCAGCCAGCCATAGGGCGCACGGGCGTGGGCGTTCGGTGCGGCGGCAAGCGTCGCTAGAAAGAAGCCCAATGCCATGCGCCCGCAACGCCAGGCAAGGCGTGTTCGAGGGTGGAGTACCGGAGTTGGTGCCGGAAGGGAGCCGGGGATCAGTTTCATGCGGCTTTGGCTCGCACGCAATCGTGGCAAGGCCACGACGTGGGGCTTGCGGGCGGATTGTCGAGTTGGCTGCGCTTGGGGTAAATGTTCTGGCGGGGACGGCCGGGGGGCAACGAGCCCGCGAAGGAGCGATGCTGCAAAGACATGAGCCCGCCGGAGGAGGTGTCCGGGCGGGCTCACGCGATCGCGGTCGAGGACATCTGCAATGATCGCGGCAACGGCGTGTAAGTCCGGCTTCAAGTCGTCGGGAGCGTCTTTCGCCCACGTCGATGGCCGGATGGCCGTTCCGCCTTCGCGTCCTAGCCTGCTGATCTCCCTTTCGCGGACCTTCAGCTTCTGCGGCGTCTCCCAATCGGGGCCGTGCCGGCAGCCTCGGTGTTCGAGGCGCTTGCGTGCGCTAGGCTGGGCTTGCTCTGGGCGTTGCCAGCACTAGTCTCGCTGCCTTCGGCCCATGCGGTGTTCTGGCCCTGTGTGCGCAGCCGGGGTCCCTTTCGCTCCCAACGGCTCGCTCGATCCATCTGGCCGGCTGGGCTGGTCCCCGATCACTGGTCTTGCCAGTTGGGATTGGCCAACGCTCGCCGATCCAGGATCTGACGATCGAATGCACGGGCTCTCACCGCGATGCCGGGGCGCTCGCAGATGATCTGAAGTATCCACGTGTCATGTTCGAATTGTTTTGTTTAGGCCGTCCGATGACTGCTGGGCAGAAGCCGGGCAATCAGACTGCTTCGGACAGCTCATACTGATCCGGTGGCCACATTTTCTTAGACCTCCTTTCAGTTGATGTGAGAATTGTGCGCCTGCTCACTCGCGCTGTCAATTCACGAAGTATGTGCAAGCTGTGGACGTTCGTAGTTAAGGGATCGTTGAGATCGCGAGCGTAGATTGGATCATCCGATGTCCCGGCGTCTTTGGGCATCCTGCTGGCGCTTCGCCCGGCATTTATTTTCAAAGCCTGATCCCTGGCAACGGGCCGTTCTTTGCTCGGCCTTCGATCAGGCCCAAGCCTCACGAGGCTCGCATGAGATCGACGATCGGCTTCTTCTCGTTCCTGGCTTTCGGCGTTTTGGCAGCCGGTGTGCTGACAGTCATGGGCGCCGGCCCCGGCGTGGAATTTTCGTTCGACGATGCAGTCGCGAGTCTCGATCGCTCGGGGCTGCATGTGGGGTCGCTGCTGATCGGTCTCGTGCTCGGGTTCGTGCTCTCGGCGCTCGCACGGGTGTCGTGGGCGGAGTTGCCGCGCCGGTTCGTCTCCTGGCTCCTGCAGTACGAGCGCAGTTTCTATCGGCTGGCGCTGGTTGCGCTCTTCATCGGCATTGTTGCGTTTTACTAGCGAAGCGCAGCGCTTTGCGGATGTGCCCAACAAAAAGGCCCGGCAGAAATGCCGGGCCTTCTCTCTTCCCCCGTCGCGAATTGGGAGCCGTAGCTCTTCGGTCGGACCGATGAAGGTTTAGACCGAGTAGTACATGTCGAATTCGACCGGATGCGGCGTCATCTCGTAGCGCATGTTCTCGGCCATGCGCAGCTCGATGTAGGCGTCGATCATGTCGTCGTTCATGACGCCACCGGCCTTCAGGAAGGCGCGGTCCTTGTCGAGGGCGGCAAGGGCTTCACGCAAGCTGCCCGCAACGGTCGGGATCTTGGCGAGCTCTGCCGGCGGCAGGTCGTAGAGGTTCTTGTCCATCGGATCACCCGGATGGATCTTGTTCTGGATGCCGTCGAGGCCGGCCATCAGCATCGCTGTGAAAGCGAGATACGGATTGGCGCCCGGATCGGGGAAGCGGATCTCGATGCGCTTGGCCTTCGGGCTGGTCACGATCGGGATACGGCAGGATGCCGAGCGGTTGCGAGCCGAGTAGGCGAGGAGCACGGGGGCTTCGTAGCCCGGCACGAGGCGCTTGTACGAGTTCGTAAGCGGGTTCGCGAAGGCGTTGATGGCCTTGGCGTGCTTTAGGATGCCGCCGATGTAGTAGAGGCAGGTATCCGACAGGTCGGCGTACTTGTTACCGGCGAACATCGGCTCGCCGCCCTTCCAGATCGACTGGTGCACGTGCATGCCCGAGCCGTTGTCGCCGAAGATCGGCTTCGGCATGAAGGTCGCCGACTTGCCGTAGGCCTGCGAAACCTGGTGGACCACGTACTTATAGATCTGAAGGTGGTCGGCCATGGTGATCATGGGGCCGAACTTGATGCCGAGCTCGTGCTGAGCGGCGGCGACCTCGTGGTGGTGCTTTTCGACGGTGACGCCCATCTCGGTCAGGACCGAAAGCATCTCGGAGCGGATGTCCTGGCAGCTGTCGATCGGGGGAACCGGGAAGTAGCCGCCCTTGACGCGGGGGCGATGACCGAGGTTGCCCATTTCGTACTCGGTCGCGGTGTTCGTCGGCAGCTCCGAGCTGTCGACCTTGTAGCCGACGCTGTACATGTCGGTGGAGAACTTCACGTCGTCGAAGATGAAGAACTCGGCTTCCGGGCCGAAGAATACCTTATCGCCGATGCCGAGCGAGAGCATGTAAGCCTCGGCCTTCTTGGCGATGGAGCGCGGATCGCGCTCATAGGGCTGGCCGGTCAGTGGCTCGATGACGTCGCAGAAAATGGCAACCGTTGTCTGCGCGAAAAACGGATCGACGTGAGCCGACGCCGGGTCGGGCTTCAGGAACATGTCGGAGCTTTCGATGCCCTTCCAGCCGGCAATCGACGAGCCGTCGAACGCGTAGCCCTCGAACATGGCTTCGTCGACCGTGCTCACGTCGGCGGTGACGTGCTGCATCTTGCCCTTCGTGTCCGTGAAGCGAAGGTCGACGAACTTAACGTCCTTGTCCTTGATCAGCTTCAGGACATCATTGACCGTTTTCATAAACACTCCCCTTATTGGAATCTCTTGTTCACACAGCCAAAGACAGGCTGGCGCAGATTTTATATCGCTTCTGCGCCTGTCTCGCCCGTGCGGATCCGGATGGCTTCCTCTATCGTCGAGATAAAGATCTTGCCATCACCGATGCGGCCTGTCTTCGCCGCCTTTTGGATCGCCTCGACGGCCTTGTCGAGCATTTCGTCGCCCAAAACCACTTCGATTTTTACTTTGGGCAGGAAGTCGACAACATACTCGGCTCCCCGGTACAGTTCCGTGTGCCCTTTTTGACGGCCGAATCCCTTCGCCTCGATGACAGTGATGCCCTGCAGGCCGATCTCCTGGAGAGCTTCTTTCACTTCGTCGAGCTTGAAGGGCTTAATAATGGCCTCGATCTTCTTCATGCGCCCTTATCCTCCAGCAGTCCCGTTCGCTAACCAGTCGCGTCGGACCGGCCATCGGGTAGCACGGGATATGCCAATTCGTTTGCTTCTGATTAATTCCCTATCTTTCAGGCGCTTGGATCATTTGTGCCTTTCGGATGGGCAGTCCGGCCGCTCTTGATAGCCTAAAATTCATGCAGGTTGCGCATATATTGTGCGACCGTTTTGCTCGCCAGGCGCGCCGAGAGTTTCATCCGCTTGGGCAATGGCCAACGGCTCGGCACACCATTACGCTCGATATTCGGCATCTGCGCAGGGAGACGCAAGGCGTGGCAGGCGAGACGGTTTGGGCGGACGGTGGAGCGGAACTGTTGACCCCCGAGGAGATGGGGCGCGCGGACCGGCTGGCGATGGCAAGAGGGGTCGCGGGCCTGGCGCTCATGGAAGCGGCCGGGCGGGCGGTCGCGGATGCAGCGCGGCGCCTCGTTCCGCCGGGATCCCGGGTCGCGGTGCTGTGCGGCCCCGGCAACAATGGCGGCGACGGGTTCGTTGCGGCGCGGCTCCTGAAACGCGCGAGTTACGATGTGCGGCTGTTTCTGCTCGGGGAGAAGTCGGCGCTCAGGGGCGACGCGGCCGAAATGGCGCGGCGTTTCGACGGACCGGTGCGGGCGCTCGATCCATTCAAGCTCGAAAGCCTTCATCTCGTGATCGATGGTTTGTTTGGGGCTGGCCTCACCCGTCCGATTGACGGGGTCGCAGCGGAGACGATCGAAACCGTCAACACGCTGAAAATCCCGGTGATCGCTATCGACGTGCCGAGCGGCCTCGATGGGGGAACGGGAGAGGCGCACGGACCGGTCGTGCAGGCCACCGAAACGGTGACGTTCTTCCGCCGCAAGCCCGGGCACGTTCTCTATCCGGGCCGGGCGCTCTGCGGCACCGTGCGTGTCGCCGACATCGGCATTCCCTCCGACGTGCTCCCCGAGCTCGAGATCAAGCACTGGACCAACGGGTTCCTGCGCTGGCGGGAGACCTTTCCCTGGCCTTCGCACCAGGGCCACAAATATGGGCGCGGACATGCGCTGGTGGTTTCGGGACCGGCCTATGCAACGGGTGCGGCGCGGCTTGGAGCGCGTGGTGCGCTCCGCGCGGGCGCCGGGCTGGTCACGGTTGCCAGTCCGCTCGATGCCATCTCCGTCAACGCCATGCATCTGACCGCTATCATGCTGCGTCCGTTCGAGGGACCTGAAGGTTTGACGGAGCTGCTGGCCGACCGGCGGCGGAACGCGGTGCTGCTCGGCCCTGGCGGCGGCGTCGGGGAAGCCATGTGCCGGCTCGTAGAGGCTGCGCTTCGTTCGCCGGCCTCTGCGGTGCTTGACGCCGATGCGCTGACCTCGTTCGCCGGATCTCTGCCTCGACTGGTGACGGCGGTCCGCGGTCATTCCGGTTCGGTGGTGCTGACGCCGCACGACGGCGAGTTCGAACGGCTGTTCGGTGCCAAGGGTGGGTCCCGGCTGGTATGTGCGCAGCGCGGAGCTGCGGAAAGCGGCGCGGTGGTCCTGCTCAAGGGGCCGGATACGGTGATCGCGGAGCCGGGCGGACGGGCGATCATCAACACCAACGCTCCGCCCTGGCTTGCGACGGCAGGTTCAGGGGACGTATTGGGCGGCTTCATTACTGGGCTTCTGGCGCAGGGTATGCCGGCGTTCGAAGCCGCAGCGGCCGCGGTTTGGCTGCACGGCGCGGCGGCCTCCGATTTCGGCCCCGGGCTCATCGCCGAGGATCTGCCGGAGCGCTTGCCGGCGGTGCTGGCGAGGTTGGCTGCAGGAAGCGGACTGCAGGCGGGATAAACCCATGCTGGCTCGTTTCGTGTTGCGAGCTGCCTACCTCTCGCGGTCGGTGTCGCGCATCGCTCGATCGGCGGCGAGAAAGGCTTCGACCTCAGGCGTCGGCGCTGGGCTCTCGGCTGTGGCGCCGAGGGTTTCCATCAGTTGGGCGACGGGGACGTAACGTTTCGCTTTGCGATCGTAGAGCGCGCCTTTGAACAGGGCCCGAGCCGCAACCTGGCCTTCCCGGTCGCCCTGATCAAACACGAAAGTCTGTTCCATCAGAACGGCCTCTTCCAGCCATCCGACGACGCGTGTTTCCAGCCGGTAACGGTCGAAGGCGCGCAGCTCGCGGCGGAATCGCATGACGACGGCGTTGGCGACCGGCGTCCAGCCGTTTTGCCAGACCGCCCGGCCGAGCCCGCTGCGGATCAGGAGATCGATCCTCCCGAGATCCATGATTGTCAGATAGCGGCCGTTGTTCATGTGCAGGCTCAGATCGAGGTCGTTTGGGAGCACCGCAAAACGAGCCTCGATGTTTCGGCCGGGACGGCGAGTTTCGGGCGCCGAGGAGCGGTCAGAAGCAGCCAGATCAGGCGGAGCCACAGGTTCATGCGTGTGCCATCGGGAGGTTGCCGTCGGGCAACGGTCTATCGTTCGGGGGCCACAATCGGGCTTTATTGACCGAAGTGCCAGATTCGGAGGAAGGTCCGGGTCTGCCGCCAGTGTATCATGGCGGCCGTACGCAATAGCCTCGAGGTTTACGTGACGCGCTCGCTCATCGTTCGCGCCGTTCTTGCGCTCGCTTTCGTGGCGGCCGGCGGGCACATGTCTGCGCGCGCGGCGCCGGGAGAGCCTCAGCTCGCGGAAGAGGCGGCCGGTGCGCTGGTGCGCGGCGAGGTGCAGCAGGCGGTCTTCAACTATACCGAGGCGCTCAAGGATACGGCGTTGCCGAACGATCGGCGTGCGGCGATCCTGAACGATCGCGGCGTCGCCAATATCAAGCTGGGGCAGACGCGCCAGGCGTTCGAAGATTTCAATCTCGCGGCGCAGCTGTTTCCCGAATTCGCCGCCGTCTACAACAATCGCGGCAACCTGCTTTTGTCGCTCGGGCTCGCTAAGGAAGCGGTCAAGGATTTCGATCGCTCGATCGTTCTCGCGCCGGGTTATGCGGCGGCCTACAATAACCGGGCCGGCGCCTACGTACGCCTCGGCAAGATCGACGACGCCATCGTCGACTATACGAAAGCCGTGCAACTGCTGCCATCCAATCCGGCGCCGCTCAGCGGGCGCGGCCTTGCACACCTATCCCTCATGCGCCCGCACGCGGCGATCCGTGACTTTACGAGATCGGTGAAGGCGGATGCGCGCTTTGCGGCCGGCTATCGCAATCGGGCCGAAGCGAAGCTCGAGGTCGAGCACTACGATGAGGCGATCGAAGATCTTTCTCGCGCGATCGCGTTCGACGTCAATCAGGCTGACAGCTATGTGTTGCGCGGAAAGGCCTATCTCGCGATACGCAACACCGCATCGGCCATCAAGGATTTCACGAAGGCAATCGAACTCGATCCGAAGAGCGCGGTCGCCTATGCCGAGCGCGGGTTCGCGTATGCTCTCGCGGAAGCCCACGATGAATCGTTCAGCGACCTCAACCGGGCTATCGAGATCGATCCGAGGTCCGGGCTTGCATTTGCCTATCGTGCCTACGCCTACAAGCAGAGCGAGCAAATCGACGTGGCGCTGCGTGACATCGATGTGGCGCAGAAGCTCAATCCCAACATGCCGGAAGTGTTTTGGGTGAAGGCCGTAATCGAGGAAGCGCAAGGCCAGACCGAACAGGCCATCGCGGACAACAAGAAGGCGCTTTCTCTGCGGCCGGGTTATCGCGACGCCAACGAGGCGTTGCAGCGGCTCGGTAGCCTGCCTTCGAAAGCCGAGGAAACGATGCTCGGCGATGCGGGTATCGATACCTGGCGCGTGGTTTCGCGCGGACAGCGTTTCGTTGCCGTCAACGATCAGTATCCGCGCCTTGCCATTCCCTTGGAGATGATGGGAAGCGGCCAGCCGAAGCTGCTCGAATGGGAACTCAAGGAGCCGCCTTTCAAGGGGATCGGCCTGCTTCGCTTCTTCGGTGGCTCGGTGGCCGGCAAGTCGGGCGCGGAGGACATGGAGCTGATTGCCGTCGTCAATGTGGATGCGAGCGTCGTGGTTGCGATCGAGCCGCATCGGCAGGGCGACAAGCTTTCGACTTGGACGTGGGAGAACGGCAAGATCACGGTCGCGAGCGTGGACGGTGTGACCGATGAATTCATGGTGGGCGCGGCGCGTAACCAGATCGCGGGTGGTGGCGAAAGGCGCTACATGAGCGCGACGGAGCCGGGTGCCGCCTGGGCGCCGTGGGATACGCCGTTCGGCGGCGGTTTCGGCCAGTCCGCGCCGACCAAGAAGGTGACCGTCAAGAAGAAGCCGAAGACGATCTTCGATCTCTTGTTCAACTGAGCCCAAGCCTGCCCTGCCCTTTTACTCGCGCCGACTGATCCGGGACGTGCTTCCCCCCGTTCTTGAATCTATCTGCACTTTCGCGGCGTTCTGGATTTGTGCGTGACGGATAAGCCAATCATCGTCTGGTTTCGACGCGATTTCCGGCTCGCGGATCATGCGGCTTTATCGGCTGCGATCGAGGCGGGGGCGAGTGTCGTTCCGACTTACGTTCTGGATGACGCAGCCGCCGGGACATGGCGCGCGGGTGCGGCCTCGCGCTGGTGGCTGCATCACAGCCTTGCGTCGCTCAAGGGTTCTATCGAAGCGCTTGGTAGCAAGCTGGTGCTACGCCGCGGAGATACAGCGGAGGTGTTGGCGGCGCTCGCTCGCGAAACAGGTGCCGCGGCCGTCTACTGCTCACGCGGCTATGAACCTTTCGCGCAGCAGGTGGAGCGCGATGTGCGCGCCAAACTCGGCGCGCTGGATGTCGAGCTCAAGCGTTTCGCCGGGACGCTGCTGCACGAGCCTGATCACCTCAAGACGCAGGCGGGCGGTCCGTTCAAGGTCTACACGCCGTTCTGGCGGGCGCTTCGGTCCGGGATCAAAGTTTCGCGCGCGCTGCCCGCGCCTGATCGCATTCCGCTTCCGCGCAAAGAGCCCAAGAGCGAGCGTCTCGAGGCCTGGGAGCTGCTGCCGAAGAAGCCGGATTGGGCGGGTGGAATGCGCGAGGCGTGGATACCCGGTGAAGCCGGTGCGCAGGAACGTCTCTCAGCTTTTCTTTCGGATGGGCTCGTGGACTACGCGGATGAGCGCAATCGGCCGGATCGAGAAGGGACGTCGCGGCTTTCACCGCATCTGGCGTTCGGCGAGATCAGTTCGCGTCAATGCTGGTTGCAGGCCGGGCATTTCGCGTCGCGTCACCCTCGTGCTGACAATGGGCACGAGACCTTTCTCAAAGAACTCGTCTGGCGCGAATTTTCGGCGCACTTGCTGTTTCACTGGCCAAACTTGCCGGATGAACCGTTTCGTCCGGAGTTTGCGGATTTCCCGTGGCGCAAGAGCGCGCGCCATCTCAAGGCGTGGCAGCGCGGGTTGACCGGCTATCCGATCGTCGATGCCGGAATGCGGGAACTATGGACCACCGGCTGGATGCACAATCGCGTGCGGATGATTGTGGCGTCGTTCCTGATCAAAGATCTCATGCTGCCGTGGCAAGAGGGCGAGGCTTGGTTTTGGGATACGCTCGTCGATGCCGACCTCGCGAATAACGCCGCGAGCTGGCAGTGGGTGGCCGGATCGGGCGCCGATGCGGCGCCCTATTTCCGGATCTTCAATCCGGTGACGCAAGGCGAGAAGTTCGATCCCGAAGGAGACTATGTGCGTCGCTGGGTGCCCGAGCTTGCAAAGCTTCCGGCCAAGGCGATCCATGCCCCGTGGCTTGCCGCCGCCGACGTTCTCGCTGCCGCAGACATTCGGATCGGATCCACCTATCCGGTGCCGATCGTCGATCACGCGGAGGCGCGAGCGGCCGCGCTCGCCGCGTTCAAGGGGCTCAAGGATAAACCTTAGGGAAATGCGGGCCGATGCAACCCGTAAGCATCGTGCTAACTTGATATCGGGAATTTGAGCCCGCGAATTATTGCTCCGGGCAACGATATCCTAACCGAAATACGGTTTCCTTTGAGTTTGAGTGTCGCGTATGCGGCCGCCTCTTGTGTTTGTTCGGAGTAATAAGATGCGCCTTCTTGTCCTCGCGATCGCGCTTGCGGTCGCGTCGGCCGCTCTGCCCACCGCGGCGTCCGCCAACGTCTATGCCCGCATCAGCAAGAGTACGCAGACCATGCATGTCTATGTGCACGGTACGCTCTACTACAGCTGGCCTGTTTCGACGGGTCGTGGTCGCTATGCGACGCCCTCGGGCACATTTCGGGCAAAGCGCCTCGAGCGGCGCTGGTATTCGACCAAGTACAGCAACGCGCCCATGCACAATGCCGTGTTCTACAACGGCGGCTATGCCATCCATTCGACGGCTGAAGTGAGCAAGCTCGGACGCCCGGCCTCGCATGGCTGCATTCGCCTCGCGCCCGGTAACGCTGCGCAGTTTTTTACGCTCGTCAGCTCACATGGGCTCGGCCGGACAAAGATCACCATTGGCCAATAGGTGCCGCCTTCAGAGGAGCCTTGCGGGCCGATGAGAGTGCCGATGAGAGTTAAGGTTTTGCTTGGTGCGTTGGTGGCCCTGATGGTGGCCAGCGTGTCCGTGCGGGCTCAGTCCACCGCGGAAGCTGCGGGTGAACCCGCCACTGTCCCGACCGTCACCATTCTCAACAAGGGCGCTGCTCCAGCCGAGCCGGCGCCTCCCACATTGACGGTTTCACCGGCCGCGCCGCAGAAACCGTCCGAGCCTGCCGCACCTGCGCGTGTGTCGGAGCCTCCGTCCGTGCCAGCGGCTTCGGAGCCGCGCCCTGCGGCTGCCGCTGCGCAGGCGGCAACGCGAGATCAGGCCCGTTCGGTCGAACCGACGGCAGCCATCGCGCCTGCGCCCTCTTCCGTTTCTCCTGCTGCTCCGGAAACCGAGGCGGCCCAGGTCGAGGAGCCGGCTCCGCCGCCAGTGCCCACACTGGCCATCAACATCGATCTCACCCGGCAGGTGATGACCGTCTCGGAACACGGGGCGCTATTATACACGTGGAAGGTATCGTCCGCGCGCTACGGCTATCGCACGCCAACGGGGACCTTCCAGCCGACCTGGATGTCGAAGATGTGGTACTCGCGCCAGTACGACTACGCGCCGATGCCGCACGCGATCTTCTTTCACAAGGGCGTGGCAATCCACGCGACCTATGCCACCGGGATGCTCGGCATTCCGGCGTCGCACGGGTGCGTACGGCTGGCGCCGAAGAATGCGGCCGCGCTCTACAAACTCGTCAACGACCACGGCAAGGCACGCACCGAGATCGTCGTGCACGGCACGCCGGATCACTCGTCGGCTCGGGTGGCTTCAGAAGATTATTACACGGTGCCCATGCGGCGGGGGCAGTATCGCTATCTGCCGCCGAGCTATAATTCGCGCGGGGTTTATTCGTCTTATGGCGGGCCGCCGCCAGGCTACTATTACGTCAAGCCGCGCAAGCCCCGTTATTACGCGGCGCCGCGTCGCTACTATCAGCCGCGAGGCTTGTACAATAGCTATTCGTATGGCTATGGGTTCTGAACCCGGATCGCGAAACCCGGTTCAAAACCGCATCGGATCATTCGGTCCGGTGCGGTTTTGTTTTGTGGTGGCTCGATGCGGTTAGAACGGGTTCCAGGTGGGGCGCGAGGTGAAGCGCACGTAGCCGATACTGGCGCCGATGCGTAATCCGAGCCCCGAGCGAATTGGAGCCATCAGCACCGGTCCGCCTTTCAGCAGCGTCATGCCGACGCCGCCGACGAGATAGGCGGAGCCGTCGACGCCGGTGAAGCGGCGATAAAGGCTGTCGCTATCTTCGAGATTGTAGATGAGGAACAGCGTGCGCGACCCTTCGGCGCCGACGTCGTAGCCGATCGAAGGGCCGTGCCAATAGACTTTTTCCGTGCCGCCCGTCCGCAGATAGAGCGTGCCTTCGCCGTAGCGCAGGCCGGCCAGGAATGCGCCGCCGCCCTCCTTGCCGAGCACATAACCTGTCGGGCGTCCCGACTTCTTGAACGCGTGCTCGATGACACTTGCGAGCGAGGTCGAGATGGTACCGAAGAAGCCGCGCGTCGCCTCCTGGATTTCGTCGATCGAGTAGCCCGCGGCGCCGGCGGCGGGATTGTAGCTGTCGTCCACGCTGCCGTCGGCGGGGGGCAGAGCGTAGGGCTGGCCCGGCAAGTCTCCAGACGGAGGCGGATTGAAAGCGGGCGGCAGATCGTGTGCGGGAGGTGCCGTGCGGATCGGCGGCGGCGGAATGACCGCCTGGGCCGTGGTGGTGCTCCAGCTCGACGACCTCTCGGTCTCTGTCTTGTCGGGCGCGGGCTGGGGCGATTCCTGTGGCGGCTGAGGCGGAGGTGTCTGCTGTGCGGCGGGGGCCTCGGCTTTGCTGGAAGCTTCGGGTCTGCGGATCGGCGACAAAGCCTCGTTGGTACCCTCAGCCTGGCCGGCCTTCGCGACCGCTTCGGCTGAGGGCTGCTGAATTGCGGATGGCGTTGCGGGGGCCGGCGAAGGAGCCTTCGGTGCTTCGACGGCTGCGACGTTGGTTGAGGTTGCCGGTGCGGGCGAGCCGATCTCGCGATCGATACGGGCGATGAGATACGCGGATTTGGCGCGCATCACAGCCATCAGCTCGCTGGAGGCGGCTTTGAGATCGCTCAGGTTGGCGCAATCGGTATTGGCGGCCTCGGACGTTTCGGGGCTTCCGAGGGTATCGATCTTGCCCAGGAGGTCGCTTGCCTGCGCGTCGAACTCGTCGAGCTTCTGATCGTGGACCAGTGCGAGCCCTTTGCTCTCGTAGTCTGCGTCAGACCACTTTTTGTGTTCTTTGAGGGCTAGTAGCTTCTGCTTCAGCTTGGGTTGGGTCTCGGAGCTGAACGCGCGCAGCTCGGCGGCCGACTGATCGACGGCGTCGCCGAAACTGTCGGCCGTGCAAGTTTCCGCCGCAGATTTGTGGGCGGGCGCGACAAGTGCAAGCACCAGCGCGAGGCCCAGCACGGCCGGGCGCAGCAAGCTTCTTCTCATGGTCATTAGAACTCTCTGTCGCCAACTTGGGGCGTTTTTAGGGATTTTAGCGGCGAGAGTTGGGAGGCGTGACTACTTTTTCGTGGCGAAGCGTATCCACTTGTTTCCTGGTTAAGTTAACGGCAGCAGTGTTTTACCGCTATCAGGGGGCCGTCGGCAGGGTTTTGACGACGCTCGACAAAGGTCGCTCGGTGCCGGCCGCCGGCAGGCCCTTCACGTCCTTTTCGATAAGGGCGTCGTATTCGGCGAGGGTTTTAAGCTCGTCCTTGGCCTTCATGTGCACGATCTTGTAGCCGCCGTCTTTCAGGGCCGCGAGCAATGCCGGCATGGCCTTCGCCGTATGGGGCTGGATGTCGTGCATCAGAAGAATGCCCTTACCCTTCTTTTCGAGGCGCTTCATGATGTTCTTGACCAGCTCTTCGGCCGATTGGCGCTTGAAATCGAAGCTGTCGACGTCGGTCGAGAAGATGGCGATGTTGCGGCTCGCGAGATAGGCGAGGGTGGCGGAGGAATCGCGCAGATACGGGAAACGGAAGAACGGCGCGACCGGGCCGCCAACCGCGCGGCGCACGCCGCTGATGCCTTTCTCGATCTCGTCCTTAGCGTCCTGGTCGGACTTCTTCCTCATGTCCTGGTGAGACCAGGTGTGGGTGCCAACCGTGTGGCCGCGGTGGGCGACGTCGCGGATGATGTCCGGCAAGCCGATCGCCATCTTGCCGAGGCTGAAGAAAATCGCCTTCGTGCACTGCTCATCGAGCGCATCGAGAATGCCGCGGGTGGTTTTGACCTGGGGGCCGTCGTCGAAGGTCAGAACGACCTCCTTGTCCTGCAGGAAATCGTAAGCCTTGTAGTGGTCCATGCCGAAGCCAGGGCCGCCGGTGGTGTCGATCTCGACTGTGCGGGTGACGCCGAGCGCATTCGGATTGGCACATCCTTTTTTGGCCGTCGCGGGAAGAGCCGACGTTTCGGTCGCTGCCGCGGCGGGCGCTGCCTGGGGTGCCGTTTTCTGCCCTTCCCCGGCCATCGCGGTGGTCGCGAACAAAACAAGCAGTGTCGAAAGCGTGAAGCGCATCTCTCTTCCTCCCGGTTTTGGGAGTGTTTCTAGCAATAAATCGTGTCGTGGGGGAGGCCCTTGGCGCGGCAACGGCAGGAGTGTGGGGATAAGGGGAGGCAGCGGGCAGCAGGATAGAGGCAATGCGAACAGTCAGCCGCCAAGTCTTGCGCGTGGTTGCTTTTCTGCGAATCGCAATCCCGCTCTAGATTCTAGATGAGCCCAATGATTCACGCTTCGGACTGGTCGGGTTCGAAGCGATCAAGGGCTAAAGTGACTTGCTCGCGACTTTGGCTTCGAAGCGCTTGGTGTCGACGATGATTCGCGTGTGGCGTGCGGCGCCGATTTTCTCATAGGTATCGCGTGCTTCGATATCGAAGGTGAGCTTGCGCCCATCAACCGCCACGAGCGTCGCCTTGGCGGTGACCGACAATCCGGGCGGGGTGGCGGCGGTGTGGCTCACATCGAGGTGCACGCCAAGGGTCGCCTGGCCAGGGGCGAGATGGCGTTCGACGCAATCGACAGCGGCGGCCTCCATGAGCGCAATCATGCTCGGGCTCGCATAGACGCTAACGCTGCCGCTGCCCACGGCGGGCGCGGTCAACGCATCGGTGACGAGGGTTGTCGCCTGGCCTTCGATGCCGGGTGCGAGAGGAGTGTGGGGTGGGCGCGCAGGCGTGTCCATGGGAGGCTCGCTTTCGGTTTCGCCGAAGACTTTTCATGAAACGTGCAGCCTGTCACTGCCGGAACAGCGATGCGTGGGGAGGTCGTCTAGGTTTGGCTTCATCAGCTCACACAACCCGGCCTCGCTCATGGGCCGCAGATGGAGGCATCAATGACGTTTCTTCGCACCGCCGCAGTCGCTGCCGTCACCGCCGCCGTTGCACTTTCTCCGCTTGTCGCGGGCGGCGCCTACGCCAAGGGTGGCAAGGAATACTTCGCTGAGACCTATCAGTTTAATCGGCCGATGAACGGCTATCAGGGCTTTTCGGGCGCCTATCACTGTTCCTACGTCAAGACCCCGAAGACCGTTTGCCTCGCCGGCAAATGCAAGCGGGTTTGGGAACTTCTCCAGACTTGCCAGTAGACGCTCCCTTTCAACACTTCCTCCCCCGTATCCCCCGTCAGCACGTTTCTGACCCCGGCCCGCGCCGGGGTCTTTTTTTAGCTGTGCTGGTGGCCTGATGGGACAATTGCGCGCGGCGCAAACCGTTATTGCGTAACGCGAAGCTCCACACGCCGGTCGAGCTGATAAAGCGCTTCGCCCTTGTAGGCTGTGCGATTGACGCCCTCATACGGCTCAGTCTTGCCTTTGGGGGTCAGCTTCAATTCGCCGGCATATCCGCCCTGCCGCAGAATTTGCGAGACCGCGTCGAGGCGCTCGCGCGAGAGATCGAAATTGTATTGGTTGGTTCCGCGCTCGTCGGCGTGGCCGGTCAGCTCGACGGCGCCGAGACGCTTGAGGGTCAGATACTCAAGCAATAGATCGGCGGCGCGCTTGCCTTCCGAGGTCAGGGTCGCCTCGTTGTAAACGAACATGATCGGAACCGGGATCACGGTCGTTTTGCCGGTGCCGGTTGCGTTGCTTTCGGTGGCCGAGAGAGCGGACGCCGTGTTCGCCGTCGTCGCGTTCGAAGCAGAATTCGCGTCAGCCGTTGCGGGTGCTGCGGGCGGAGATGCCTCGGGTTGCGCCTGCTTGTCCTGTTCGTTCTTTTGAGCTTCTTCGCGGGCTTCGGAAACGATGGTCTCGAATTTCTTGAGCGCCTCGCCCGCAACTGCGGCCGCCGAGCGTGCGGCGGCGCCGGCTTGAGGGTCGACGGCGGCAACCTGGGCCGTCTTCGATGCCGGAGCTGGTTCGGCTGGCGGCGTGGTGTTTGCTTCGAAGGTCAGCTTGGGATCGGTGCTGGCAAACTTGTGCTCGGTGACGATGCTCCATTCGCCGTAGGAGTCAGCCTTCGCGGTGCCCGCCGGCTTTCCGTTCTCGAGGATGGTGACGTAGCTGTCCGGCGCGGCGCGGCCGGCGAACACGGATGATCCGTCCGGCGAGATGCGGGAGATGTCGAGCTCGACGCTGCCTGCCGCTGGTTTCGCCGCCTCGGGCGTGCCGGCGCCGAGTGCGGCCGCGGTTTCGTTGATGACAGCTTCGGGGGTGTCTTTGCGGGCCTGGTCGGTGGTTTGATCACGTTTATTTGAGTCCGAGGCCGGTGCCTCCTGGTGTGACCGTTCGGCGATCAGCCACGGCAATGGCACGCCGAAATGGGCCGCTGCGAAAATCGCCGCCACACCGGAAATGATCAGCAAAAGCAAACCTAGCGCCGCGCGCTGCAGCATTGCCACCTCAGCCTGGACCATGAAGTTCGAGAGGGTACGATGATCCAGGTTTGGGGACTTATCAAGGCTGCAAAGCGGGTTTCTCCGCAGGTGCGAAGTGAAATGAGGCGCGAAGGTAAAATCCGCTCAGGATTGTTCCTCCGCGCCCCGTTCAGGTTGCCACATTAGCCCTTGTTGTCGGGGGCCGGTGCGTCCTTCTCGTTGTCGGGGCCGCGCTCGTGCTTGCCGCCGTGATCGCGGTGGCGCTTCCAGTCCCCCTTGCCGCGGCGGGGGGCGAGCTTGGCTTTCTGCTCATCGGAGAGCGCGGCGTAGAACTTCTCTGCCGCTGGGCGATAGGTTTTCAACGCATCGAGAGACGCCTCAAGGCCGACCTGGGTCTGGGCGAGACGCTCGATCGGCGAGCGGTTCGGGCGCTCTCCTTCAGCGGAAGGCTCCGGCTTTTTCGGGCAGGCTTCGCTCAGCTTGGTGGCGGCGGTGCGCGTTGCTGTCTTGAATTCCTCGAACGCGCCTTTCTGATCGTCGGTCGGCTTCACGCGGTGCTCGAGGCGTACCAGCATGATGTCTGCGAACTCGGTTCCGTCACCACGGCAGATGCGTCCGTGCGGGCCGCCGAAGCCAAGACCGAGGATGCCCATGCCGCCTCCGTGCGAGGCGTGATGGCGTCCCTTGTGTCCGTCCCAATGGCCGCGCTGGGCGACGGCGCCGGCCGCAGCAAGGCCGACGGTGGCGGCGGCGACGCCGGCCAGAATGTACTTACCCTTACGTGTCATGTGCTCGTTCTCCTTGCTCGATCGACGCACGGCCCGAAGGCCGATCTCCGGCGGGGGTCCGGTAGCGCCGTCTTGCAGGAAAGAACGAGGGAGGCGCGCATTTCCGTCGCGCCTCCGTTCGTGCTGATCACAAAGTTATTGTTACATACAGTGACGAGCGCTGCGCTCGTCACTTTGACGAAATGCGGCGCCGAAGTGGCTTCGGCGCCGCATGATCGCGCGTGAAGCGCGAAAAGTCTGGACTTCATGCCGCTTCGAGCGCGGCGCTCCTTACTTGCAGGCGAGAAGATCGCGCGAGCCTGCCTCATCGGTTACGGTCAGCGTGTCGCCAGACACGGTGAGCGTGAAATCGTAGGGCTCGGCGTTGCCTTCGACGGTGCAATCCGACTTCACTTTCCATTCGCCGTCGGCGCCGTCCACCGATTTGAATTTGCAGTGCGTCTCATGTTGGTCGTAGCCGTCCTTCGAAAGTACGAGCGGGGCTTCCTGCCTCTCTTGTGCCACCTTGCATTGGCCAAGATCAGATGCCCAGGTGCCGACATAGGCGGGATCGGCCGCGTGCGCGGAAGCGGACGCAAGGAGGGCGGCAGCCAAGGTGGCCAAGCCGACCGAGCGTTTGATTATTGTCGTGCGCATGCGTTGGTCTCCCGATTTCAATGTTCGCCCGCGGGCGTATATGCCGCTTAGGCAAGCGTCTCGGACGCGATTGTGTCAAGAGGTAGGCCGAGTGGCGTGGGCCGATGCAGGATGCTATGTGGTCGCAAAACCCAGTGGAGCGGTAGGAATATTCGATGCTTAAACGGATCTTTCTTGTGATTGTCGCGGTCGTGCTTGCGTTCATCGGCTACGTCGCGCTTCAGCCTTCGACGTTTAGCATCGAGCGCTCCGCGATCGTCGTTGCGCCGGTCGAACGCGTTTTTGGGGAAGTGAATGACTTCCACAATTGGCAGCAGTGGTCGCCGTGGGCGAAGCTCGACCCCGATGCAAAGGCGACGTTCGAAGGGCCTGCTTCCGGCGAGGGCGCGATCTTCCGCTGGGCGGGCAACGAGAAGGTGGGCGAGGGGAGCATGACGGTTCTCGAAAGCCGCCCCAATGAGCACATCAAGATCCGGCTCGATTTCGTGAAGCCGTGGGCCGGTACCAACGCGACAGACTTTTCCTTCAAACCCGATGGTCCGCGCACGATCGTGACGTGGACGATGTCGGGCGAGCAGGGCTTTCTGCAGAAGGCGATCTGCGTCTTCATGAATCCCGACAAGACGGTCGGTGGGCAATTCGAAAAGGGTCTCGCCAACCTGAAGCAATTGGCCGAGGGCAAGAGCGGCTGATCGCGGTAGGCTTTCAGGTTTTCTTTTTGGTCTTCCTGGTTGCTGCTTTTACAGCCGGCTGCTTTTGGGGTGGCGGTGGCGCAACAGGCGCGCCTGTCGCGCCGTCGATCGCTTGCATGAAGGCCTGGGCCGCGGTTGGCGCGCGGATCTTTCCGCCGTGAATGAAATAAACAAAGACGTCGCGCGGGCGGCGCTCGTTGGTTTGAGCCGGCGCGGCGCAGTCATCTGCGACGCGTTCGGGTAAGCCGCCCTCGGCCCAGGTTTGCGCGGCGTCGACCCAGCTTGCGAGGTCTTTCTTTGGATAACAGGTTGGGTTGTCGTCTTCGCCTTTCTGGAGGCGTGCATAGATGAAGTCCCCGACGAGATCGGAGATTGCGGGATAGGTCGGATGATCGGCGTAGACGACCGGTATATTGAAGCTGCGGACGAGGGTGATGAAGGCTTCATCCTTGAACGACGGGTGGCGAACTTCGACTGTGTGACGTAGCTTCGTTCCGTCGAGCTTTTCGGGCAGCAATTCGAGAAAGGCGCCAAAGTCAGCGGCGTCGAATTTTTTGGTGGGTGCGAACTGCCAAAGGATGGGGCCGAGTTTTTCGGCCAGCATGGTGGGGCCGGAGTCGAGAAATCGCTTGATCGAGTCTCCGGCTTCGGCGAGCACGCGCCGGTTGGTCGCGAAGCGCGGTCCCTTGAGCGAGAACACGAAATTATCCGGAACGTCCTTGGCCCATTTGGCGAAGGTCGCGGGCGTCTGAGAGCGATAGAACGTGCCGTTGACCTCGATGGTGGACAGCGCGCGGCTCGCGAACTGCAGCTCCTTGGCGTGGGGAAGCTTTTCCGGATAGAACACGCCGCGCCAGGGCTCGAACGTCCAGCCTCCGATGCCGGCTCTGATGGTTCCGCGCTTGCTCATGTGCGACCTCCGTTGGCGTCGTTATACGACGTCCAGACTTCGTCTTGGAAATGCTATCGGAGGCTGTTCAGTTCATGTGGACGCGACAACCTGCCGGTTGTCCGCAACCGCGGGTGGCGCCATCTGATGTGATAAGGTGCTTCGGCCAGGCGGCTGATTGGTGCGGATGAGCTTATGCAAACGGCCGATGAAACCTTTGCGCTGAGCGAGAGACTGGTTCCGCCCACGGAGCGCGGGCAGCGCGCTTTCTGGATTGCGCTGTGTGTTGCCTTTCTCTGCCATGCGGCCTTGTTCCTGGAGCTTGCGCGCAACGTTTCGCAAAGATCGCTCGGCGATCGCTCGGGCGTCGACAATGCGATCTCGGTTGAACTCGTCACCTCGGCCGATCTCAAGAGCCTCGAATCCGTAGCCTCGCCCCCGCCGGGTGCACCGGCGCCTCCGCCCGCAGCGGCGCCGAAACCTGTGGAGCCTGCCCCCGAGCCGCCGAAGCCTGAAGCCTCGCAGCAGGAAGCTCCGCCCGAGCCCGCACCCAAAGCCGCAGAGCCACCTCCGCCCGCTCCTTCCGAACCCAAGCCGCAAGAGCCGCCAGCCGAAGCGAAATCGGCTCTGCCGGATTTCGAAAGCACGTTACCGGATCTCGCGACGGTGCCTCAGCCCACCGAGCCTCTGGAAAAAGCCGAGCCGCAGAAGAAGGCCGAGCCTGCACCGCCAGAGAAAGCACCGGAACCCGCCAAGTCCGCTGAGGCGGAAGTGAAGTCTGCGCCGCCGCCGCCGGCTAAGAAGAAGCCGCAGCAGGAGGCGCGTCTGCAGCCTACGCCGCGCGATCTCATGAGCGCGCCGCCCGGACGCTCCGCGGCCGCGACGCGCCCGCCGGGGATTACGCGCTCGGGCGAAAACGACGAGTTCGGGCGGGCCGTTCTTCGGGCCCTCCGGCAGACGATGCCACCGCCCCAGGGACAGTTGGGGCGGGTGACAGTGCGTCTTCTTCTGACCGAAAACGGCGACCTGGCACAGGTTCAGGTGCTCGAGCCGTCGGGGATCGGCGGGCTCGACCAGAGCGTGGTGTTTGCAACGCGACAGACCTATTTTCCGCTGCCGCCCTACAAGTCGACGGCTGTCGACCGGACGTTCGTCATCACTTACGTGTACCGCTGAGCGCTGCCACGTGGCGTGGACCTTCGAATTCTGCGAAAAATTAGCGCAAACAAATAATTAAGCATCTTCTCTAAGCAATGCTTCACGCAATTCGTACACTTTGAATTGCTTCGAATGCTTCTAATTGCCCTTAGGCCGTCGGCGCGGCCCGAGTTTCCAATTCAACCCGGTTCTCCCTCGGCAAAATTAATGACACGCACGTTGCGCATTCCGACCGTTTCGAGAGAGCTGGTGGGGCTCACCGCTCAAATCGCCTTCACCATTTTCGTGGCCCATCTGACCGTGTTGGCGTTGTTGCCAGCCGATCCCGATACGATTGCCTCGCCGGCCAGGCGCACGATCGATGCGGCCCTCATCGCGCTGCTCGGTGCGCCGCTCGTCTGCTTCTGGATCGTCAGGCCGTTCGTGCTGTCCGCACTTACGGCAAATCAGGAGCTCAAGCGCGTCGCAACCACACTCGACGATGCGCTCCGCTCCAAGAATGCGCAGGCTGAACAACTTGCGTCCGCGGTGGCGCGCCTGAAGCTGCAGCGGATGATCCTCGATCGACTGGCGATCCTGTCCGAGACCGATCCGCGTGGCCTCATCACCGACGTCAACGACAACTTCTGCGAGATCAGCGGATATGCCCGCGAGGAACTGATCGGGCGCACGCACGGGATCGTCAACTCCGGCTATCACCCCAAAGAGTTCTGGAAAGACATGTTCGCGACGATGGTGCGCGGGGATGTGTGGCAGGGTGAGGTTTGCAATCGCGCGAAAGACGGCAAAACCTATTGGGTTCATTGCATCAACATGGCGGTGCGAACCGCAGACGGTGCGCTCAAGGGCTATATGAGCCTGCGCATGGACATTTCGGAGAACAAGGCGATCCAATCGCAGCTCAAAGAGCAGAACGTGAAGCTCGATGCGGCGCTCAAGCACATGTCGCAGGGGCTCGTGATGTTCGACGGCGAGCAGCGCCTCGTCATGTGCAACGAGCGATATGCTGCGATGTACGGGATCCCCGCTCATCTGCGCGAACCCGGCACGCCGCTGACCGCCGTCATCGACAATCATGTGGCGACCAACATCTACAAGGACGGGATGCCGGCCGACTATCTACCGGACCGTATCCAGGACGTTTCGCTTGTAAAGGAAAGCCTTCATGCGCTCTCCGATGGAAATTCGATCGCTGTGGTGCGCAGCCCGATGGAGGGCGGCGGCTGGGTGTCGACCCACGAGGACATCACGCACAGAATTCGTCTCGAGGACCGCATCAAACATCTCGCGCTTCACGATGGTCTGACCGATCTTCCCAATCGGATACTGTTGCGTGAACGGCTCGAGCAGGCTCTCGCTGCGGCCCAACCCCATGAGAGCGTGTCGGTGCTCTACCTGGATCTCGACCGGTTCAAGCAGGTCAACGATACGCTTGGCCATGCGGCCGGCGATGCGCTGCTGATAGCGGTTGCTGCGCGGATCCGGAGTTGCGTCAGGAAGACGGATACGGTGGCGCGCATTGGCGGCGACGAGTTCATCGTCGTGCAGGTTTCGACCGATCCTTTGAACGAGGCAGCGCTCTTGGCAGAGCGTTTCGTCGAGACCATTTCGGCGCCCTACGAGATTCTAGGCCATCAGGTGCATGTGGGTGTATCGATCGGCATCTCGATTGCCCCTCGTGATGGGACCGGCAAGGAGCAGTTGTTACATCACGCGGACCTTGCCCTCTATCGCTCGAAGGAGACGGGGCGGCGTACCTACAATTTCTTCGATCCCAAGCTGAATGGATTGCGGCAACCGCTGCAAGTCGCCGTCGACACCGCTGCGTAGATTGCGCTGTGTGCACTGGGATAAAAAGGAGCGCCGCAACACTGCGGCGCTCCTTCTTCATTCGAAAGTGCGAAATCAGAACTTCGCAGTCGTGCTCAGGAGGAACGAGCGGCCGGGTTCGTAGAGTGGGGCGACATTTCCGAACTCGCTGCCATAGGTTGCGCGATCCGAATAAGTCTCATCGAAGATGTTGCGCACGTCGAGCCGGAACGTCACGTCGTACGTCCAGTCCGGCTGATACTCGGCGAACGCATTGAAGACCTGGTAAGCCTTGTAGGGCGGCGAACCGGCGATCACGCGATCGTATTCGGGTGCGAATTCGATATCGCCGCCGACCGTCCAGCCCGTTCCGACGAAGGTGTGTGCGCCGGTGATGGTGATGATCTCACCGACGGGCGTTGCCACGTAGTTGCCGGTGTCCGTATCTGCCGGTTGCCCGTTGATGGAGACGTCGATGTTGGCGTACTTCACGCGCAGGAAGCCGTTGCCCCACTCGTAGCCGACGCCGAGCTCGTAGCCCTCGCTTTCGATATCCCGGGTGCGGATCGCGCCCTGCACGCCATTGCTCCAGGCCGCGACGCGTGCGTTGTCGATTTCGGTGCGGAAGACCGTGCCTTCGAGTGTCCAGCCTTTGTATCGCGCGACGAGCCCAGCCGTGTAGTTGTCCGCTTCGACGGATTCCGGGCCGCCGAAATAGTTCCAGCTTGGGTTCAAGATGAAGTTTTCGGCCAACGGCACGCCGGCCCAGACGTGAGACACACCGGCCTTCGCGGTGAGGAAGTTGCCGATCAAGTCCTGTTCGCCGGAAATATTGCCGCTGAGGCCGTTATCACTCCGATCGATTCCGTCCTGGCCGGTAAATTCCTGATGGTCGCTGCGGCCGCCGAAGGACAAGCGGGTGCCGCGTACGGGCTCGACGCGCGCTTGGGCGTAGAGCCCGACAACGAAGCTTTCCTCGCGGGCCTTCTCGTATTCGTCGTCGAGAATGGCGCGTGACTTGTTGAAGTCCACGCCGGCTACCACGTTGCCGAGCCCGAACGTGAACTTGTTCTCGACCTTGCCGTTGAAGCTGTCGGTTTCTCCGGCCGTGGTCCATGTGTCCGTTATGGTCGGCGTCGGCAGGTTGGTGCCGGAGAATGACGGAACCGTGACGTCCGTCTTGCTGTAGGCTACGACAACCTTTGGGTTCCAGAGGTTGGTCGGAGTTGCGTCGGAGTAGTTGAAGACAGTGGTCTGGCGGTTCAGCTCGTAATTGCGGACGCGCGGTTCCCAAAGCCTCGGGGTCGAGATGTGGCCGGCGTTTGCGCGGTAGGGCCGTAACGCGTCATCATTCAACCGTTCGTGGCTGATTTCGAAGCGGTCTCCGGTGGGTGCCTGATAGGCGAGTTTGCCGAGGCCGGAGAGGAAGTTCGTCTCGGTTCCTTCAACTGTCTTGCCATTGCCGGCTTCGAAGTCGTCGCCGTCACCGAAGCTGAAGTGACCCAGGATTTCAAATCCGTTCGCCATGCCGTAGCCGGCCACGGTGTTGGTGAATACGTTGCCGTTGGTGTTGAAGACGGACTTCACGAAGCCGCCAAAGCCATCGCGGTCAAGTAGGTCGCCGACATCCTTGGTCTCGTAGGCAATCGAGCCGGCAAGTGCGCCGAAGCCCGCATCGGCCGGTGCAACGCCGGCATCGACGCGGACGGCCTTGAGCAAGCTCGGATCGATGAGGTTCGTGCCGTTGTGATGGAAAACCTTGTTGTTTTGCGCAGCGCCGTCGACGGTGACCGCAAGGTTGGTTTCCTCGATGCCGTTGACGTAGACTTTCTGCGACATCGGCAGAGAGCTGCCGACGAGAATGCCGGGTTGACCGGAGAACACGCCCTTGATGTCAGTCGGGTTGAGGCGTTCCAGGTCCTGCGAGGAAATCTCGGTCGTATTGGTGCCGATGCTCGGCTCGCCGGATACCGTTATGGGGGCCTTGTTGGCTGCAGGCGCGGCTGCGACGGGTGCGCTTGCGGGTGCGGGTTGCGTAGTCTTCGCGGGGGAAGCCTTCTTCTTTTTGGAAGCTTGCTTTGCCGTCACTTCCAAAGGCGGCAGCTCGGCGGGCTGCTCTTGCGCCACCGCTTTCGAGCCGATTCCCAAACCACATGACACTGCTGCACTTACGATGATCGCCGCGGACCGAGGTCCGTTGCTTCTGATGTGACGCATAGATCGTCCCCCAAACTCTAACGGAGAGAGGGAGCCGCCACAGATGCAGCTCTGGCGGCTCCGACTTCAAATGTTGATTGGCTGGCTGGCTAAGGCGCTGTGGGCGCGGCGGCTGGCTGGCGTGAGGGGGCAGATTTTTATTGCTGACTGTAGTAGTAAATAATTCGATCGTGCCAGTGGGAGAAAGCGGGTCTCCGGTGCAAAAAAGACACGATTGGCTATTTGTAAATGGCGCTACGCAGCTCGCTCAGTCTCTCGATGGTGGAAATCGCCCGTTGCGGGTCTTCGGCCGTCAGAGCGAAGCTGATGGCCTCGAGGCAGACCAAAGTGGTGCCGTGCATGGCAATGCGCCCGGCGTGGCCCCTGAGCACCGGTACGATCACCGACGCGTGGCGGGTGATGGCCTGCTCTTTCACGTCGGTGAGGAGGACGATGGGCACCTTGTGGCGTCGGGCCTCGGCGACCGTCGAGGCGGCCTCCCTGAATGGCTTTCCGTAGGCGAGCATCAACAGAGCATCGACGTTGCGGATCTCGAGAAGTTGTTCGGGAATGGGTGCCATGGACCCATCTATCACGGTTGTCGAGCGGCCGATCCGATTGAGAGAAAGTGCGAAATAACGGGCTAAAAATGCCGTCGAGCTGATCCCGAACACGGCGATCTTCTTTGCAGGCGCAAGCTGTCGGACTGCTGCGAAAATGCTGGCGCGCGTCTCCTCCGAGGCCAAAGCGCCGAACGCTTCTTGATGATCGGAAAAGACCTGGTCGACAGCCGTCAGCGAACGTTGCTTGAGCGACGCGAAGGTTCGAGTGATCGTATCTACGGGCGTCTGTCCTGTGCCGAACGATGTGGCCAGATCCTGCTTGAGCTCTCGTAACCCATGGTATCCGACAGCTTGTACGGCGCGGATCACCGTTGCGTCCGAAGTTCCGATTGCCGTGGCAAGCTCCATGGCCGACATGCTCATTGCGTCTTGGCGATGGCTGTCGATGAAGGCGATCACGCGTGCAAGAGAAGGCGACAATCTGGGCGCGCGAACACGTATCCGATCGCTCAGTTTGTCCTGCTTTTTAGTTGGTGGCGGCATTCCCTACACTCGGCTCAAAGCACTACTACATGCGTATTTAGCGATGTAGTAGTGCACTACAGTGATCGTGCAAGGCAACACTGGATGATCCGTGGAATGCTTAATTCGAGCGGGTGTCGCGGGCGGTTGAGTGGGTCGAAAACACTTCCTTCTTTTCTGGAAGCGATCTAAAGAGCGGCAGTTCTCCTCGCGCGGATCTTTGTCTTGATCGTGCGTGTTGCTTACGAGCTTCCAGAGGGGGCAATCGCTTGGAGGCCCGCTCGGTCATGGCTAAGGACACCGATCTCAACGGTGCGAAGGCGTCGCGGCGCGATTGGATCGGGTTGGCGGTCATTGCGCTTCCGTGCATCCTCTATTCGATGGACCTTACGGTCCTGCATCTCGCGGTTCCGCAAATCGCCGAAACTTTAAAGCCCGGCTCTTCCGCGCTGCTTTGGATCGTCGATATCTATGGGTTCATGGTGGCCGGTGCTCTGATCACCATGGGCACACTCGGCGATCGCATCGGCCGGCGCCGGTTGTTGTTGATCGGTGCGGCTCTATTCGGCGCGACATCGGTGCTCGCTGCATTTTCGACCAGCTCGGAGATGCTGATCTTTGCGCGTGCTCTGCAGGGCTTAGCTGCAGGTTCGATGTCGCCATCGACGCTCTCGTTGATCCGCAACATGTTCCGCGACGATGCCGAGCGGAGCTTTGCCATCGGCGTGTGGGTTGCCTGTTTCTCAGCGGGCGCAGCGATCGGTCCCTTGGTTGGCGGCGTCATTCTCGCCCACTACTGGTGGGGCGCGGTGTTTCTCATCAACGTTCCGATCATGCTGCTTCTGCTGGCGTTGGGACCCCTGTTGCTTCCCGAATTCAAAGACGAGAATGCCGGGCGGCTCGACATCCTGAGTGCCGCACAGTCGCTGGTCGCGGTGTTGGCGATCATCTTCGGCATCAAACGCATCGCAGAGCATGGATGGGGACTTCTTCCTGCGGTCTCGATCGGAATGGGTCTGCTCATCGGTTGGCTATTCTTCCGGCGTCAGGCGGTGCTGGCCGATCCGTTGATCGACGTGCGGCTGTTCCGGATGCCCGGGTTCACGGCGGCGTTGTCTATCAACGTGGTGGCGATCTTCGTCGTGTTCGGCATGTTCCTGTTCATCGCCCAGTATCTGCAGCTCGTCCTCGGGATGGGGCCGCTCGAAGCCGGGATCTGGACCTCGCCGTCCGGAGTGGCGTTCGCGTTCGGATCGATGGCGGCGCCGTTCCTGGTGCGCCATTTCCATCCGCGAACCGTCATCACGTGGGGTTTTTTGATCTCGGCGGTGGGCTTTGCGATGCTGACCCAGCTTAGTTCGACCCAGACACCGTGGTTGCTGTTCACCGGGATGATGGTGTTTTGCCTTGGCCTGGCGCCGATTGGGGCGATCACGACCGACATCGTGATGACGGAAGCGCCGCCGGAGCGGGCGGGTGCCGCTTCGGGAATTTCGGAGACCAGCTTTGAATTCGGCGGTGCGCTCGGCATGGCAGTGCTCGGGAGCATCCTCACCGCGATCTATCGGGATGTGATGGCGGGCGAGGTGCTGGAGGGGCTGCCGGCCGCATCGGCCGATACGGCAAAGGATACGCTTGGAGGCGCGGTGGCCATGGCGCGGGAGCTGGGCGGCGCGGGGGGCGAAGCTTTGCTGGTCACGGCGCGCGCAGCGTTCGTTCATGCGTTCGAGGTCACCGCCGGCTTGTCGGCTGTCGGGGTGATCTTGGCGGCTATCGTGGCAGCGTTGCTGTTGCGAAAAATTCGCGGTGACAAAATTGCGCGGTGACAATGCGAGGGGGACCTCCCGCATCGTCACCGCGCCGCGTCGGCTCAAGCGTGTGTTCAGAGCACGCTCGTCGGATCAGTCTCGGCAAGGCACCGAAATGACACGGCCGACGTAAGGGATCTTGAATTTGCAGTCGCGCTTCGGCGCGGAGTCGAAGCTTTCTTCTTCGGTTGCGGCGACGGGGGCCGGAGCAGCTTTAGCCGTGGGCTTCTCTGCCGGGGCCGGAGTTGCCTCCTTGGTGGCCGCGGGGGCGGGCGCCGGAAGGGGTGTTTCGGTCGTTGCGGCGATGGGGGCCACCTCGGCCTTCGGTGTCTTAGGTGTGCCCATCAAGGCGAGGGACGCACTGTTGGCGCCGCCGAGCGAGCGCGTCGTGGCGGGTTCACGAGCTGTTTCTTTAGCCGAGGCCGTGTCGGTCTTGGCAACCGGTGCATCAGCCTTTGCCTCTGCGATTTTTGCAGGTGCGGCGGCGGTGGTTTCTCCGCAGCGCGCGATGTCGTTCGGGGCGCGGTTCCAGGTGAAGGTCTTGCTGAAAAAAGATCCGGCATTGCCGACGACGCGCAGCGTATCTTCGCCGGTTTGCGTCAGCTCGACGCTGTATTTCTTGCCGCGGTCGGGGCTGTAGATCCAGCCGCCACCTCCCGGCGTGACGTTGCCAAGGATCTGCATCCCGCAGCGCTTGGCGTTCTTCTCGTCCTTGATGTGGACCACGTAGCCGCAGAGGCCCTTGCCGCCGGCGCAGGGCGCGATTTCTACCGCGCCGCGGCCGTTGTGATCGAACCAGAGACCTGTGGGGTCAGAAGCGGCATGGGCCGAGGCCGACCAGAGAGCGGCGCTTGCCGCGGCAGCGATCTTTAAGGTGCGCGTGTCGAGCAGCATGGCGGGGCATCCCCTGTTCAAAAGTTGCGTCTGGCGAACTTGTGAGGGGAGTTGTGCCGGGCCTGGAGGCCAGGTGCTATTCCGTGGGGAACAGGGAAAAAGGCGTGGGCTGACCACGGGCAGGAGGCGGGGGAGCGCGCCAGGCTTGACGTTAGACGCCGGATGCTTACTTCGTGGCTAGGTAATCTGGTTCTGGAAGAGGCCAACATGCGGCGCTCGATACTGGCGATAGCGGGCTTCGGCGCGCTGATTGCGGCGGCTCCAACGGTCGTGAGCGCCCAATCTTATTGGGACCTCGAACATGCCCGTGCCAATGCCCGCGCGGGCGGTCCGATCAGCGAGCAGGATGCGGAGCTTCTGGAGCGCTACGGCTGCTTAAGCGGCACCAACAGCGCATTCTGCAAAAAGCTCAGCGGCGAAAATCGGTACGTAAATAAAAAGGCCCGGCAACGGGCCGAGCGGCGGGTCAGGCGCAACGATTGAGCGACAGCCCTCCCGGCGCGACGCAGAGCGCCGTCCGGGAGGACGCTAGAGCCTCGCGTGCCTCACTTCAGGCCGAGCAGCTCCACATCGAAGATCAGCGTCGCGTTTGGCGGGATGACGCCGCCGGCACCACGCGCGCCGTAACCGAGCTCGGGCGGAATGACCAGTGTACGCTTGCCGCCGACCTTCATGGTGGCGACGCCTTCGTCCCATCCCTTGATCACGCGGCCGGTGCCGATGGGGAACTCGAAGGGTTCGCCGCGATCGACGGAACTGTCGAACTTCTGGCCCTTGGCGCCATCGACATAGAGCCATCCGGTGTAGTGCATGACGCAGGTCTGGCCGGTCTTCGGCGTCTCGCCGGTGCCGACCTGGGTGTCGGTGATCTTCAATCCTGATGCAGTTGTCACTTCGGTTCCTGTCTCCTGAGCTATTGCGATGGCGGGCGCGCTGACGGCGTATGCGCCCGCGAGCGCGATCGTGACGGTGAGTGCCTTGAGGGTGTTGGTGCGTTTCGTCGATCGCATTTTTTTGCCTTGCTCCCTGTGTATGGCGGCGGGAACCCTATCACGTTCCCCCGATTGGGAGACGCAGATAACCTGAAACAGAATGCCGCGTCGCCCTCTCTCGCGTGACAGCAAATTTCGGCTTTGGGATGGACAAACGGCCTGGCGCATGTAAGTCCGGCGTAAGGCTTTCGGGAAAGCCGGACCCACGCAAAAAATCGAGACGTCTGAATGGAAATGGTTACGACGGCCCTGCTTCTGCTGCTGGCGGTGGTCGTCAGCGGCTCGCTTTCGCGCGCTTCGCGGGTGCCGATCCCATTGCCGCTGGTGCAAATTGCGCTGGGAGCTGCCATTGCCTCGGTGGCGGATCTCGGGGTCGTGCTCAAGCCCGACATTTTCTTTCTGCTGTTTCTACCGCCACTCTTATTTCTGGACGGATGGCGCATCCCGAAAGAGGGGCTTTTCCGGGACAAAGGCACGATCCTGGAGCTCGCGTTCGGGCTGGTGCTGTTGACCGTTATCGGGGTCGGCTTTTTCATCAATTGGCTGATCCCGGCCATGCCGCTTGCGGTGGCGTTCGCGCTTGCGGCCATCGTTTCGCCGACCGATCCGATCGCGGTGTCGGCGATCGCGGCCCGCGTGCCAATTCCGAAACGCCTGATGCATATCCTGGAAGGTGAATCGCTGCTCAACGATGCCTCGGGCCTCGTTTGTATGCGCTTCGCAGTCGTCGCGGCACTGACCGGCACGTTCTCGCTGATCGAGGCGTTCGGGACTTTCCTCTGGCTTGCGATCGGCGGCATCGCGATCGGTATCGCCGTGACCTTGGGCGTGACCTGGTCGAAGAACTGGGTGTCCCGGCGGCTCGGCGAAGAAACCGGCTCGCAAATTCTGATCAGCCTGCTGATCCCATTCGGTGCGTATCTGATCGCGGAGCATGTGCATTGTTCGGGGATCCTCGCGGCCGTCGCCGCCGGCATCACCATGAGCTATGCCGAGCAATCGGGCCAAGCGCTGCCGATCACGCGTGTCCGGCGCAACGCCGTTTGGGAAACCGTGCAGTTTGCGGCCAACGGCACCATCTTCGTCCTGCTCGGAGAGCAGTTGCCGAACATCGTCGCGGGGGCCGCGCAAGTGGTGCGCGATACCGGACATCACGAGCCGGTTTGGCTGCTTTTCTATGTCGTCGCCATCAACTTTGCGCTCGCGGCCCTGCGCTTCCTGTGGGTCTGGGTGTCGCTGCGTTTCACGATGTTCCGGGCAGCGAGGAAGGGAGAAGCTTTCAAGAGGCCGGGCTGGCGCCTTATCGCTGCGACGACATTGGCCGGCGTTCGCGGTGCAATCACGCTGGCGGGCATCCTGACGCTGCCGCTCGTGATGAACGATGGCAGCCCGTTTCCGGCGCGCGATCTTGCGATATTCCTGGCGGCGGGCGTAATCATCCTCTCACTCATAGCGGCCAGCGTGGGCTTGCCTTTGCTTCTCAAGGGCCTCGAGTTGCCGCCCGAGCCTTCGCACCAGGAGGAAGAAGACAAGGCGCGGAACGCGGCGTCGGAGGCGGCTATTCATGCCATCGAGCGTCTCCAGCACGATCTCGGCGCTGGGCGTCCCGACGCCGATATCTATGCGGATGTCGCTGCCCGTATCATGGAGCTTTACCGCGATCGCATCGACGGGCGCTCGAAGACGGGCGACGAAGCACAGCGCCTTCGCAAGCTGGAGGGGATCGATCGCGAGCTGCGGCTCGCAGGATTGCGCGCCGAGCGCGACGAGATCTATCGCCTCGGGCGCTCGCGCAGGCTTTCGGACGAGTTGGTGCGGAAGCTCGTTCGCGAGGTCGATTTAACGGAAGCGCGACTATTGGTGGTTTGAGGCCGCGCGATCCACGGGATCGCGCGGCCTCGCCG